>Ga0255048_10000142_pt1 | contig 50038 bp, 45 predicted proteins | sample JV7_2_2_MG_FD_183619 | JGI IMG/M metagenome (GOLD analysis project Ga0255048, IMG submission 183619) | Seawater microbial communities from Jervis Inlet, British Columbia, Canada - JV7_2_2 | ecosystem: Environmental > Aquatic > Marine > Inlet | place: Canada: British Columbia | collected 2016-10-06 | reverse complement strand
GGAGGAACCTGTGTGTTCTCCGGATGTGACAACACCAACTGGCTACAAGTTCACCACATTGTCCACTGGTCGCAAGGCGGACCCACTGACTTGGACAATCTGATCCTGTTATGTGGGTTCCACCACCGGTTTGTCCACGAACACGGATGGCACATCACCACCAACAAGAACAACCAGTTCCAGTTTCGCAAACCCAACAGGACTCTCTACCCACCACCCAAACCAGACCTACACCCCAAACTCAAACAACTGGTCCGACCTACATAGGGGCAGCCGCCCCCGCCCCCGGACCAACGACTTCAAAACGCAGCGACCAACCGGCGAATCCGGTCGGCAACAAGATCGGGTTTCTCCATTGGGAGGAAATGCCCGGCCCCCGGGACGATCTCCAGCCCGGCACGTCGAAACTGGGCCGTCTGCTCGCGTGCAAATCCGGGTGGGATGGGATCAGAGGTCTCGCCGGTGAGAATCAGCACCGGAATCTCAATTTCACCGAGTCGCTCCCACGTGTCATGGGCGTTGGTGGCCCGGTAGATGTCGGCTTCGATCTCGGGGTTGCAGGCAAGTTCAACAGGACCCTCGCCGACCAGTCCGCACTCAACGTATGCCTCCAGGGCGGCTGGCACCCAATCTGAGAACGTTTCCCGAGATGCGAAGTTGTCCTTGGCGGATCCACGCGAGCGAAACGTCCTCTTTCGCTTCAGGGTGAACGCACTCAAGGTGTTCTCCTGTCGGCCGTGTGGTCCCGGAAAGACAGATGGCTCGATCAAGACCAGGAACCGAAATCGACTGGGATCGGCAAGCTGGGCCATCGTCATCGCTGTTGCGCCCACCGAGTGACCCACCCCGATGCCACCGGGAGCGGTTTCATCGAGCACTTGCTTACCAAACACTCGCCAATCGACCGGCAGATCCAGCGTCGGCCCTGAGCCGTGTCCGGCGAAATCCCATGTGACGCACTCCACGCCATCGAGTCCAGAAATGACCGGTCTCCAAACGGCTCCACAGAAACTCGTGGCATGTGCGAAATAGACCGTCATCGGCGAGCGAGGTTATACCGATCCGCCAGGGCATATGATCTGCTGTCTTGCCATACCTCTACGACTTCTCAGATGCAGACGGGTCTGATCGCGATCTCCTCGGCGGGAAGGGCGCTGGGCTCGCTGAGATGACGCAGCTCGGTTTGCCGGTTCCCGCTGGATTCACGATCACCACTGACGTATGCCGGGAGACGATGGCCACCGGTCAAATCCCGCCCGAACTCTGGACCGATGTTGACACTGCGATGTCAAGGCTGGAGAAGGCAACAGGCAGGGTATTCGGCGCAGGGCCGGATCCGATTCTTCTCTCGGTGCGATCCGGCGCCAAGTTCTCCATGCCGGGAATGATGGACACAGTTCTCAACCTCGGTATCAACGACGACGTGGTCGAACCGCTCATCGATTGGTCGGGGAATCCGCACTTCGCCTGGGACGCCTACCGACGATTCGTCCAGATGTATGCCACGGTGGTGTTTGGCCTCGATGACCAACCGTTCCAGGACATCCTCTCGACACTCCGAGTGAAACGCGGGGTGAAAGATGACTCGGAGCTCAATACCGAGGATCTGGAAACGGCAACTCGAATGTTCCAGGCGATCGTCGAGAAGGAGCGTCCAGGTGAGCTTCCCACCGATCCTCGAGACCAACTTCAGGGCGCCATCGCCGCCATCTTCACTTCGTGGACCAATAGGCGGGCAATCGAATACCGGCGCATCAACCGCATCCCCGACTCGCTGGGGACTGCCGCCAACATTCAGATGATGGTCTTCGGTGACCTCGACGACGAGTCCGGCACCGGGGTCTGTTTCACACGAGATCCCGCGACCGGGGCCCGTGTCACCTACGGCGACTATCTGCCGCGCGCCCAGGGGGAGGATGTCGTTGCGGGGATACGAAACACGATGACCCTCGATGAGATGTCCCGCCTCCAGCCGGAGTGCCACAGCCAGCTTCTGGACACCATGAGCGGGTTGGAGAAGCACTACAAGGACATGCTCGACATCGAGTTCACCATCGAGAGGAATGTCCTCCACATCCTGCAGGTCAGGTCCGGAAAGCGAACAGCCGAGGCCGCGGTGCGGCTTGCGGTGACGATGGCAAACGAAGGCCTGATCGACAGAGGGACCGCCGTCACCCGTGTCGAGCCTTCTTCGTTGGAACAACTTCATCGGCCGCGTCTCGACCCGAATTCCGACGTCCGGCCAATCCTCACAGGCGTCGCAGCCTCTCCGGGAGCAGCAACAGGAGTCGTCGTGTTCGACGCCGGTGCCGCGGTTGAGATGGCCAAAGCCGGGAGAGACTCGATCCTCGTGCGTCCGTCGACGACCCCTGACGACATCCACGGAATGGCCGCGGCCGCCGGGATTCTGACAAGCCACGGAGGCAAGACATCACATGCCGCCGTGGTGGCGCGGGGTATGGGCAAGCCCGCCGTCACAGGGGCCGCCAACCTCATTGTCGACGTTGCGGCCGGACTGGCGCAGGTCGGCGAGATAGACATATCCGGCGGAGATTTCATCACGATCGACGGGACAACAGGGGCCGTCTACACCGACCGGGTCGAGCTGATTGCTCCCGAGAAGCTGCCCGATCTGAGCCTGCTCCTCGAGTGGGCAGACCAGATTCGCACGATGGGCGTCAGAGCCAATGCAGACACTCCCGACGACGCTGCCGAGGCCCGTAAGCGTGGAGCGAGCGGCATCGGTCTCGCTCGCACCGAGCACATGTTCATGGGTGAGCGCATTCAGGTTGTGCAAGAGATCATTCTTTCCGAGGAAGATCGAGCAGAAGCCCTCGAAGAGCTAGAACGTCTCCAGGTTGGGGACTTCGAAGGAATCCTCGAAGCGATGGACGGCCTCCCGGTCGTGATTCGTCTGCTCGATCCGCCGCTTCACGAGTTTCTTCCCTCACGACTGGAGCTAGAAGAAGAAGCACTGCGAAGAGTGCGGGCCGGGCGTCCCATCGCCGACCTCATGGCGATGTCAGAGCAGGTCGCGCGGTGGGAAGAGGAGAACCCGATGCTCGGCCTCAGGGGCGTTCGGCTGGGTTTGATGTTCAACGAGCTCTATCGAATGCAGGCTCGGGCGGCAGTCGAAGCTGTGACGCGACGACTCGACGCGGGCGGCGATCCTGTTCTCGAGATCATGGTCCCCCTTGTCTCAACGGTTGAAGAGCTGCGAAGAATGAAGGAGCTTGTAGAAGAAGAAATCGCCTCCGCCAGCCAGCAAACGGGGCGGGAATACAGCATCCCGATTGGAACGATGATCGAGCTTCCCCGCGCCGCGCTGACAGCCGGAGAGATAGCCGAGATTGCGGCCTTCTTCTCGTTCGGAACCAACGACCTCACCCAGATGACATACGGCTTGAGCCGGGACGATGCCGAAGGGCTGTTCCTGAACGACTACATCGACCAGCGGATCTTTCCCTCGGACCCTTTCCAAACTCTGGACCAGGAAGGTGTGGGACGATTGATGCGCATCGCTTGCACCGAGGGCAAAGCGGCCAATCCCGACCTAACGCTTGGTTTGTGTGGAGAACATGGTGGCGATCCGGATTCGATCGCATTCGCCCACGGACTCGGCCTCGACTACGTGTCGTGCAGCCCACCACGTGTCGAGGGAGCGCGGCTGGCAGCGGCGCAGGCGGAGCTAAGAGGCTCCTAACTGCTCGATGGTCGTCAGAAGCTCGTCGAACCCGTCACCGGTGGTTGCCGTCGTCACCAGGACCTTCGCTCCTTTGGCATCCGCCACCTCCCTCAAAGCCCTCTTCACATCCAACGCTCCCGAACGGTCACCCTTGTTGACCACGAATAGGTCTGCGATCTCCACGATTCCGGCCTTGTCTGCCTGAATCTGATCACCCCAGGAAGGGCCGACGACCAGTACCACCGCGTCCGCAAGATCCATGATCTCTACTTCGGACTGCCCGACTCCGACCGTCTCCACAATGAGTCGGTCGAAGCCGGCCAAACTCATGAGTCGGATCGCGTCGGAGGACGCCTCGGCGAGCCCCCCCAGATGACCCCGGGTTGCCATTGACCGCACGAACACGCCCTCATCGTCGACATGAGCCTGCATCCGGATACGGTCACCAAGAATCGCTCCGCCCGTGAGGGGGCTCGATGGGTCGACTGCGAGCACTGCGACAGTCTCACCCTTATCCCTGATCATCTCGATCAGGCCCGCGATCAGCGTCGACTTCCCCGCCCCGGGAGGACCGGTGATCCCGACGATTGCCGTGCGACGGTCGCCGATCTCACCCAGCGGCTGGCCGCTCTCGATGAGAGTTATGGCACGGGCGAGGGCCTTGCGATCGCCGGAGCGGACGGCCTCAACGAGAGATGGTTCCATTCGGTGAAGAGCCTACGAGTAAAACAATTACAGCGAAGGAAGCGTTATGCCGAGGCCTTCGGCCACCTCATCGAGCGTCGACGGAGCATCGGCGGAAGCAACGACTTCACGAACTCCGGGAACGCGATCCATGAGGATGCGTTCGATTCCGGCCTTCAGGGTCATCATCGACAAGGGGCAACCACCACAAGCGCCAACCATTTGGAGACTCACCTTCCCATCGTCCGTCCCCAGCAAGACGATGTCGCCACCATCGGCCTGAACAGCAGGGCGGATGTAGTTGAGAGCCTCTTCGAGTTTGTCTTCATCGATGGGGCCATCGACAACCGTCGACGGAGAGATTGATACTGGAGTCGCTTCTGTCATGAGTTCCTGGAAACCGATGCCTTCAATATGTTGTTCCTGAGTCTAAAGGAGTTGTCAGCTTCTCTCGACAGAGGCGCCAAGAGCGGCGAGACGCCCTGCAAAGTCCTGGTAGCCGCGATCGATGTGGTCGGCACCACCTACCTCCGTGACGCCGTCCGCTCTCAACGCGGCCAGCACGAGAGCCGCGCCGGCCCTTATGTCGGGCGAAAGCACCGGACAGCCGGAGAGCCGGTCGACGCCACGGACGATGGCGTGTTGAGCCTCGATCGAGATGTCGGCGCCCATACGGGCCATCTCGCCGACATAGCGGAATCGGGCGTCGTAGAGGTTCTCGGTGACCACCGATGTGCCCGATGCCAGCGAGAGAAGAGCCACCATCTGTGGATGCATGTCGGTGTGGAAGCCGGGGAAGGGGAGGGTCGAGAAGTCAACCGGTGTCGGACGATCCGGGCCCTTCACCCGAAGCCAGCCGTCGCCCCGCTCAACGTCGCAACCGGAGTCCTCGAGCTTGCGAAGCTCCATCCTGAGATGATCTGGATAGCACCCGGTGATGGTCACATCGCCGTTCGTAATAGCAGCAGCGACAGCGAAAGTGCCGGCCTCGAGACGGTCCGGAATGACCTCATGCTCAACTGGGTGAAGTGCTTCGACGCCCCGAATCGTCACGAGAGATGTTCCCCCGCCTGAGATATCGGCTCCCATTTCGGTCAACTGGCGAATCAGATCCTCGATCTCGGGCTCCCTCGCCGCGTTCACAATCACTGTTTCGCCTTCGGCAAGCACCCCCGCGAACAGAAGATTCTCCGTGGCGCCCACCGATGGGAATGGCAGTTCTATCTCCGTGCCCTTCAGCTTGCCGTCGATCGAGCCAACCAACTCGCCATGAACCAGTTCAAACGAGACACCCATTTGATCAAGACCGCTCATGTGCCACTCAATTGGACGTGACCCGAGATCGTCACCCCCGGGCAGGGCGACGCGTGCAACGCCGCATCGAGCCAGCAGCGGACCGAGAACGACAATGGAGGCCCGCATCTGACGCACCAGGTCTATCGGGGCTTCGGGTCTGAGCTCTTCGGGAACAACTACCCAGAGTTCACCTTCCCCCTGATCGACCTTGCAGCCGGTGTGCTCGAGCACCTGACACATCAACTCGACATCCACGATGGATGGAACATTGGCGAGCCGGTGCCGGCCAGGTGCGAGTAGCGCCGAGACCATCTCTTTGAGCACAGCGTTCTTCGCACCGAGAATCCCTACGGTGCCCGAGAGAGACCGGCCGCCCTCAACAACGATTGTCGACATAGAGCCGAATGTAGTTGTCACCAGGTGACCAAGCTGCACCATGGCTCTTGGCTACCCTGCCACCGGTCATGAGAATCGCCGTCGGCTCGGACCACGCCGGGTACAACCTCAAAGAGCATCTGGCGTCCTGGCTCGCCGAATCGGGTCATGCTGTGTACGACCTGGGCACCCATACCAGCGATCCCGTCGACTACCCGGACTATGCCGCGTCCGTTGCCCAAGCAGTTCTCGACGGACGCGCCGACCGGGGGATCATTGTTTGCGGGTCGGGAGCGGGAGCATCCATTGCCGCCAACAAGCTGAGAGGTATTCGCGCGGCCGTCGCCCATGATTCCTACACAGCTCACCAAATGGTGGAGCATGACGATGTCAACGTTCTCTGTCTTGGATCGCGGGTGATCGGGGAGGCTCTTGCCGAGGATCTCATTGAGATCTTCATCGACGCCACGTTCAGCCGTGAGGATCGTCACGTCCGCCGACTGGACAAGATTCGGGCCCTGGAGGGTTAGGAGCCCGCCTGAGCGATTTGCACCATCGCCTCCAGGCCGGCAACACCAAGCTCACCGGAGAATCGGCCAAGGTTGGTGTTCTCGCCATCGAGGACAACATAGAAAGGCGTTCCTCTCATGCCATAGGCCAGGGCGGCACTGCTCCGGACGTCATCCATGATGACCGGCACGGTCCATCCCTCGTCCTCGAGCCAGACCTGAGGTGGCCAGTTTGGTCGGAGTTTTTCGGAGAGAACGGTGATCGAGTACATGTCGACGTCGCTCGGCAAGCCGCCGGAGTTGATCCAGTCTTGGACCACCGGGACTTCGGCCTGACAGTGTGGACACCAGTGAGCAAGAAAGATGACGATCTTGGGGCGGCCATCGGCGGCGATTGAGTACTGATTGTCGTTCCAGTCACCGCCACTCACCGTCGGCGCAGGAACCCCGAGGGCGGGGTCGTTGGAGGGATCTTCGAGGAAGGGGAGATTGGCGCCCTCAACCGTGACTTCGCCAAAGGCAATCGACTCGTCAAGCGACTCCTCGCTGGCAATCGAGAAGGCCAGACCAACGATCAGGCCGAGCCCGACAACACCACCAATGATCCAAAGGATGATCTTATTCATAGTTGGAAGCTCTCACGTAGAAGGTCAGCAAGACTGCGATCAGGGTAAACCCGGCTCCAGCCATAAAAGGAATGCTGACAAACCCGAACATCTCGACGTATCTGGCGGAGCAGGGATTGAAAGGGTCACAGGATCCGCCTTCCAGAGAGGGGTTCATCTGGATGAGGTAGTGCCAGATCGAGATGGCGAGACCGCCAAGAGCCAGTGGGAGCCCGTAGTACTTGGCAACGGCCTCCTTTCTGATCGCGCCGACCAGGAGAACCACGGAGAGCGGGTACATGGCTATCCGCTGGTACCAACACAGTCGACAGGGAACGAAGTGGATCGCCTCGGAGTAGACGAGTGACCCGAGCATGGCCACGAGGGCGACCAGCCAGGCAAACCAAAGCGGAGTGTTTCCGAATTCGGCGGCGGCCTCCGGCCCCTTGACCATTCGATACACAACCAGACCTGCGGCAATAGCGAGAGCGGCCAGGGCGAGCATGGCCACAAGCGTGTTGTAGAAGTTGACAGCCTCTGCGGACAACAGATATTCCCTAACGTCGGATCACGGTCCCGGCCGCTTTTCCGGCTTGGAAGAAAGGTTCAGGCCCCTTTTGGATCATAACCTCGACCTCGGAAAACCGGACCTGCCTGGGGATCTGATCACTTCTCGCTCTGGGCTCTGAGCACAGCAAGAATGCCGCCCGCCGCGAGGATCTCGCGCATCTCCTCCGGCAGTGAATCACCCTGGAGGGAGGAACCGCTCTCGACGTTGACAACCCGACCAGAGGCAAGGTCGATCTCGATGCCATCCCCATCGGCAAAAGCCCCATGAACGCCGGCACACACGAGCACCGGCAACCCCACGGCGATCGCGTTGCGCATGAAGAGCCGTGAGAGTGACTCGGCGGCGACACAGGCCACGCCGAGGACCTTCAGATTCTCCGCAGCCGTCTCCCGACTCGACCCACAGCCGAAGTTGCGGCCCGCCACGATGACGTCACCGGGCTCCACCCGGGAGGCGAATGCCGGGTTGACCGACTCCAGGGTATGGGTCTTCCGAACCTCGACCGTATCGATGGCATACGCACCGGGAGACAGCACATCGGTGCTGATGTCATGGTCGAATCTCCACACACGGCCTGTCAGGATGTCGTCGTTAGCCACTGGCTGTCTCCATCTGCCGGGGGTCAGCAATCTTCCCGACCAGGGCCGACGCCGCTACGGTCGCCGGCGAAGCGAGGTAGATCTCGGCTTCGGCGCTTCCCATCCGCCCGATGAAGTTGCGGTTGTGGGTACCGATACAGCGCTCACCTGGCCCGAGGAGCCCGCCGTGTCCCCCGAAACAGGGTCCGCACCCCGGAGCAAGGACCGAAGCACCGGCATCGACGAGCGAGGCCAGGACACCCGATCTCATGGCCTCCTGAAGAACACCTCGGGATGCCGGAACGACCAGCAATCGAACTTCCGGGGCAATGTGCTGCCCGTCGAGAACCTCGGCTGCCGCCTGCAGGTCCTCGATCCGTCCGTTGGTGCACGACCCGATGAAGGCCTGGTTGATCGTGAGACCCTCGACATCGGAAACGGGCCCGACCCGGTCGACTTCATGGGGCATCGCCACCTGTGGCGGTAGGCCCGAAAGCGAAATCTCGTGAACGGCCTCATAGCTCGCATCAGGATCCGGCTCGAAAGGCCCGGCACCGGTGCCTCCGTGGTCCCGCAAGTAGGCGTCGGTGACCTCGTCGGCGGCAAACAGGCCGAATTTGGCTCCCATCTCCAGCGCCATGTTGGCAACCGTGAGCCTGCTCGACATATCGGCATTCGCCACCGCTGGACCGGCAAACTCGATGGCACGGTACTGACCGACGTCTGCGCCAAAGCGCCCGGCAAGATACAGGATCACATCCTTCCACGAGACTGCCGGCAAGAGGTCACCGGTCAGTTCGAAGCGAATGGTCTCCGGCACCCGGAACCAGAGTCTTCCGGTGGCAAGGGCGTAGACCATGTCCGATGTGCCGACGCCGGTGCCGCCGGCGCCCAGCGCTCCGTAGGTCGTGGTGTGGGAATCCGTTCCCACGATCAGCATGCCGGGCCGGACATGGCCCCGTTCGGGCAGCAACTGGTGGCAGATCCCCTCACCGGCGTCGTAGAAGGCGGTGATACCTAGCCGGGAAACGTGTTCTCGGATCCTCTGGTGAATGGCCGCCGCTTCGGCCGAAGGGGCAGGGACCAGGTGATCGATCACCACGACGGTCTGGTCCGGCTCGAGAACGTTGTCGACGCCTACCTCGCGGAGCAGGTCGAAAACCTGGGCAGCAAAGATGTCATGCAGCAAGGCGAGGTCGATATCAGCCACGATGAACTCCCCCGCCGTCACACTCTCGCGCCCGGCGGCCCTGGCAAGTATGCGTTCCGCCAGAGTCAAGCCCATGAGAGTGGAATCTCCATCAGCTTGCACCCAGGCTTCGGCCGCCGCAGACGTAAAGCGTCTGGCCCGTCACATAAGAGGATTCATCCGCGGCCAGGAACAACGCGGCGTTGCCGATGTCCTCCGGCGTGCCGACACGGCCCGCAGGGATGGTTTTGACAAGACGCTCCCGAACCTCCTCCTTCAGCCCGCGGAAGAGAGGCGTGTCCACGAGTGCGGGGGCAATGCAATTCGCGGTGATCCCATACCGGGCCATCTCGAGCGCGAGCGTGCGGGTCAAGCTGATCACAGCCCCTTTGGACGCCGCATAGTTCGCCTGACCCGGTCCACCCAGCCAGGCGCGGGACGAGATGTTGATGATCCGGCCGGACTTCTGTTCCATCATATGAGGCGCAACCGCCCGGCAGCAGAGAAACTGGGACTTGAGGTTCACTGCCAAGACTGTGTCCCAGTCCTCCTCGCTCATCTTGGCCAACCAGCCGTCTCGCGCCATTCCAACGTTGTTCACCAGGATGTCGACACGGCCGTACGTGTCCAGTGCCGTTGCGACGAGACCCTCGGCGCCTTCGGCGGTTGCAACGTTGGCGGATTGGCCCACGACGTCGAAGCCGGCAGCTCGAAAATCTGCCACGACCTCCTCGACCTTCTCGGGTACCAGATCATTCACCACGACCCGGGCTCCGCCTCCGGCCAGCGTCCGGGCGATGCCCTCACCAATGCCCTGACCCGAACCCGTGACGATGGCGACTCTGTCTTTCACGTTCATGCTCGCTAGCTCCTCTGCTCTCAGCGTCCCTTGAATTCGGGTGGCCGCTTCTCGATAAATGCCTGGATTCCCTCGTTGCGATCCTCACTGGCGCGCAAGACCGCATGACTCGTCGATTCCAGCTCCAAACCGGTTTCGAGGTCGGTTTCGGAGGCCCGATTGACCAGCGCCTTGACCCGATCATGCGAAAGCGGGGCGCGGTCGGCGATACGCCGGGCCAGGGCCATCGTCTCATCCATCAGGTCATCGTCGGGCACCACACGATTGACAAGACCCATATGCAGCGCATCTTCGGCACTGACGTGGTCAGCGGTGAACATCAGCTCTTTGGTGAAGCCGGGTCCGATCAGACGGGTAGCTCGCTGGGTACCACCGGCTCCCGGCAGACTCCCGACCTTGGCCTCGGGAAAACCGAGCCGGGCCCCCTCTGCCGCGATTCTCAAATCACCGGCCAGGGCCAGTTCGAGACCACCCCCCAGGGCGTAGCCGCGGATGGCGATGATGACCGGCATGTGAAGATTCTCGAGACGGCCGAAGACGCTGCGAACCAGCATCCCGAGCGGGTCATGGACCAGACCGGGCTCGAACCCGGCCCCCCGACTCTTCAAGTCGGCGCCCACGCAGAATGCCTTCTCCCCCGATCCAGTCACAACGAGGACACGGGTCTCGGGATCGTCCTCGATCTCATCGAGGATTCCGGCCATCGTCTCCAGCATCGCCACGGTCATGGAGTTGAGCGCTTGGGGTCGGTTCAGCGTGAGTATCCCCACAGCCCCGTCGAGTTCATAGAGAACCGGTTGCTCTTCTTCACTGATGTTCGCTTTCTCACTCGTCACTGTCGACTCCTCTGTTCACCGTTCATCGATCCTGTTCAGCACCCCGCTGCGAACCAGCTCCCGGATTTCGGCCGGCTCGAATCCGCACTCGCCGAGGATTGCCTCCGAGTGCTCGCCGGGTATTGGCGGCGGCGGCCCGGAAACATCGCCGCTCGTCTCCGACATGCGACCGGGGAACACCGGCGCGCTGATCTCACCGATGGCTGGGTGCTTGACCGTCACTAGAGAGTCCCCATCGGCGACATGGTCCTCGGCAACCAGTTCTTCGTACGTCAGCAGCGGGCCGCAGAGGACGTCCGAGTCATCGAGCAGCTTTATCCACTCCGGCGTGCTCCTGGTGCGAAACAGTGGTTCCAGGATCTCACGCAATCCAGCGCGGTTCTCAACACGCTTCTCGTTGGTGTCGAACCTCGGATCGTTCGCCAGCTCCGGCTTGCCCAGGACATTGCAGAGCGCCGGCCAGCGTTTGGAGGTGTAGGCGGCCACCATCACGTGCCCGTCGCGAGTCGCGTATGCCTCATTCGGGGCTGCGTAGGGAGCTGCGCTTCCCAATCGCTGCGGGGACTGTCCCCCGGCCAAGAACATCGAAAGAGGCACAACCTGATAGGCCAGAAGGGAATCGAGCAGGGAGACATCAACCCTTTGCCCATGGCCTGTTCGCTCCCTTGCCACAAGGGCCGCAAGGATGGTCATCGACATGTACACGCCACCGGCCATGTCGGCGGCGGGCACACCCACTTTGACCGGTGGGCCGTCAGCCGCTCCGGTCACACTCATGATTCCCCCCATCGCTTGGACGACTCCATCGACTCCGGGGCGGTCCCGCCACGGTCCGTGCTGTCCGAAAGCGGAGATCGCGGCGTAGATCAGCCGGGGATTGCGAGCCTCCATTGCCTCGTAACCGATGCCCAGACGATCGGCCACCCCGGGCCGGAAGCTCTCCAGAGCCACATCGCATCGCTCGGCGATCCGCAGGACCACCTCGGACCCTCCTGGCTTCTTCAGATCGATCACAACGCTTCGCTTGTTGCGGTTCATGCCAAGGAACGCCGCGGCAACACCCTCAACGAACGGAGGACCCAACCCCCGCCCCCACTCGCCACCGGGGGGCTCCACCTTGAGAATGGTCGCGCCCAGGTCGCCAAGGTGCATGGCACAGGTTGGCCCGGCAGCCCCCTGGGACAGGTCGAGCACCGTGATTCCCTCGAGCGCTCCGCTCATGTGGTGTTTCCAAGACCGGAGGTGACACCCTCTCGCAGAGGCGACGCACCTCGCACAGCAAAACGAGCAAGCTCCGATGCGATCTCCTCAGGTGTCAGACCACCACCGGGCCGATACCAGCGGATCACCGAGTTGCACATCCCCAGGACAGCCTTCGCGGCAAGGCCGACATCCTGATCCTCGAACTCGCCCGACTTGATGCCTTCCTCGAACATGCGTCGGAAGGTGAGCTCGTAACGATCCCGATTGGCCACATGTACCGCCATGAAGCCCGGCTGGAGGTATCGACCCTCCTCGATGAAACAAGCGACAGCATCCCGGTCGCGTATGGCAGCAACGGTGTGGAGGGCCACCGCCTTGGCCAACCGCTCCCGAATCGGCAGATCCGACTCGGCGACTTTCTGCACCAGAGGGGTGACCCGATTCACCGTCAGCTCGATGATCTCCGAAAGCAAGGCCTGCTTACTCGGAAAGTGGTGATAGAGACTCGATTTGGTGAGCCCCACCTCACTCGCCAGCTCGGCCATGCTTGTCCCGTTGAACCCCTTCTGGCGGAAGAGAGCCGCTGCCTCCCGACGGATACGTTCCCTCGTGGTGGGCGTCTTGGTCATGTCGCACCCACGCCAACAAGCTGCATTCCGGCGCGAAGAGCCTCCAGGTTCATCGCCTTGTGCCTGGGAGGAACCCGGGCCCCAACTGCCTGGCGTAGCGCTTGGGCGTCGACGATGTCCGCAAAGGCTTGGAGCGCGCCCAGAGCCACCACACCAGTTACAAGCTCGCCCCCGGAGACTGCTCGAGCCGTGTCGACCACCGGAAACTGGCCGGCGTCGAAATTGAGCGAGTCGGGGGCGCAACGGCTGTCCACGATCAAGCGACCGTGGTCGGCAAGCTCCGGCTGATACCGGGAATACGCCTCGCTGCTCAAGACGACGAGGATGTCGATGTGATCTGCCAGCGGAAAGCCGATCTCCCCAGTCGCAATCACGACATCTGACCGGCTGGCGCCACCGCGTGACTGGGGCCCGTAGACCTGACTATGGGTGGCGTTGGCTCCAGAGAGGATCGCAGCTTCAGCGAGGATTCGACCAGCCGTGACAACACCCTGGCCACCCGCACCGGCAATCCGGATCTCGCTACGACTCATCTGGCTCGATCCTTCGGACTCCGGCAAACACCGGCCGTACCTCGCGCTGGAGGACACCGGTCATCATCCCGGCCGGTGTTGCCGACGAGGGCACATGGTTCACAAAACTCTTGTTAGACAACGGACCGGCAACACCAGCGTCACGGCGCGCCAACCAGGTCAGCATCTCGGCGCCACCACCGACGTTGTTGTAGCGCCCGTAATACTCCGGACAGTCGCTGATTACCTCGATGAATGAGAAACCACGGTGGCTCATACCGTCTGCCATTACCTTCGTCATCTCGATAGGCGTGGCGGCGAGAACCCGTGCCACATAGGAGGCACCGGCTCCAATGAGCAGTTTGCAGGCATCGAAGCTCGGCTCGGTGTTACCTGCGGGCGTCGTCGAAGCGACGGCTCCTTCGGGAGTTGTCGGGGCGGCCTGCCCTCCGGTCATCCCGTAGATCGAGTTGTTGAGCAACAGAACGGTGATGTCGATGTTCCTCCGGGCGGCATGGATCAGGTGGTTGCCACCAATAGCGAGACCATCTCCGTCTCCGGTCACTACTACGACATCCAGCTCGGGGCGAGCGAGCTTGAGCCCGGTCGCGAAGGCGGGAGCGCGACCATGGGTTCCATGCAGCGTGCAGAAATCCACATAACCCACCAATCGACTGCTGCAGCCGATCCCGGCCACCATCGCCAGCTTGTCCCGGTCGAGACTCAGCTGATCGACCGCTTCCAGGAAGGCCCTGAGCACAATGCCGTGGGCACAGCCGGGGCAGAGGACGTGCGGCATCGTCCAATCGCGAAGGTAGGACTTGACGTCGGTCATGGTCGGCTCCCTCCGCCGGACATGGCGACGTCGAGAAGCTCGGTAGGAGTGATCGGCTCGCCGTCGGCGCGCAGGTGTCCGACGATCTCAGCTCGTCCAGCGGCAGCGCGCTCTACCTCGCCGATGAGCTGTCCGAGATTCATTTCGGACACAATCAAAGTGTCGACCTGGGACGCCACTTCGGCTACCGACGCGTACGGAAAGGGCCACAAGGTGACGGGCCGAATCAAACCAGCCTTGACACCGGCGGAGCGCGCCCGCTGCACCGCCTCTCGAGCCGACCGGCCCACGATCCCGTAGGCGAAGATCGCGATGTCCGCATCGTCGAGCATGAAGGTCTCCACCTCGGAGATCTCCTCGCGATGGACCTCGACCTTGCGATGAATCCGGGTGATGAGTGCCCCGGCTTCATCTGAGTCAGTGGTCGGAAACCCACGCTCGTCGTGAGTCAGTCCGGTCACGTGGAACCGGTAGCCGTCTCCGAATGCAGGCAAGGGAGGCACGTCGTCGTCCGGCGCCAACTTGGGCCAGAAAGTTGCGGGATCGCCGTTTGGGCTCAACCGGCTCTCAACCTCCACTGATTCGGACAGCACGACGCTCTCGCGCGTATGGCCAATTATCTCGTCGTAAATGAGGATGACAGGGGTCCGGAAGCGTTCCGCCAGATTGAACGCCCGGATCGTGAGATCGAATACCTCTCCCACCGACGAGGGTGCGAGAACGATCGCGGGGTGGTCGCCGTGAGTGCCCCAGCGCGCCTGCATCACATCGCCCTGAGAAGGTGACGTCGGAAGCCCGGTACTGGGACCGCCGCGCATCACGTCTACGACTACGCACGGAACCTCGGCCATGGTGGCAAACCCGATGTGCTCCTGCATCAACGAAAACCCCGGTCCGCTGGTGGCGGTCATGGCTTTCGATCCGGCCAGGGAGGCGCCAATGACGGCGGCGAGAGACGCTATCTCGTCCTCCATCTGCACAAACACACCGTCGACCCCGGGCAGGAACCGGACCATGTGCTCGGCGATCTCCGACGAAGGAGTGATCGGGTAGCCAGCGTAGAAGCGGCACCCGGCCGCCAAAGCGCCCCGGGCGCAGGCCTCGTTGCCCTGGACCAACCGGGTCTCGCTCATCGCGACACCACGCGCGCTTCCTGAACTGCCGGGGCTCGGGGAGGGTGGATCTCTATTGCGAAGTCGGGGCAGAGGAGCTCACAGAGCCTGCAACCAGTGCAAGCTTCGGTATTCACGATGGTCAGCTTCCCGTCGGCGTCCAGGCCCAGGCAATACTCGGGACACACCCGGGAGCAGATGTCGCAGCCCTTGCACCAGTCGTGTCGAATGTCGATCTCGTGCGGCCCGGAGAAACCCTCCGGAGCCGATGCCGGACGTGGCAACCGTGCATCCGCCACTTCGCGTCCTGCCCGGAACGCAGCGAGATTCATCTCTTCCGTTCCTCGGGGCACGAATCGTGCGATGGCTGCCTCCCAGTGAATGGATTCGATGTCGAGGAACGGGGCCACTGAACCGAGAATCACACTGTTTGCAGCCCGAACGTTGCCAAGTTCGGTGGCTGTGGCCGCGGCGTCGATCAGTCGGGTCTTCAGGAGGCGGCTTTCGAAGACCTGAGCGTCGGCGCCGGGGTACCGCGTAAGCCAGGAGCGTCGGTCGCTGCAAGCACCAGGGGGAACGATGGTGCGAATGTCGGCGACGACCGCCCCGCCCTCCCGTACGTATGGAACCCATCGAATCGCTTCAGCCCACTCGAACGCGGCCAACACCTCGGCGCTTCCCAACGGAACGAGGGGGCTATCGACGTTGGGTCCCCAGCGGATGTGGCTGAACACCGAACCGCCACGTTGAGCCATCCCGTGAACCTCGCTCTGCTTGACATCGTGACCGGCGCGGAGCAGGGCGTCGGCGACGATCTTGCTGGCAAGCACCACTCCCTGGCCCCCCACGCCGGCAAGCAGCAGGCCGCGTGAACCCTCAGACACCGGCGACCTCGTCATGATCGGGAACCGCCACTATGGCGAGTGGCGGGCAGAGTTGGACACACACCGTGCATCCCGTGCATGTCACCGAGTCGATGACAACCTTGCGCCTGCCTTCATATGTCTCTTCGGACCAGACAATCGATGGGCATCCCAGCGTCATGCAGGCCTGGCATGCCGTGCAAGCCTCGGAGATGATCTGAAAAGGCCTGTCCCGGATCTTTGTCGGAGCTTCGACACAAGGGCGGTTGGTGATCACCACCGAAGGCCCGACATGAGCGATTGCGCTCTCGAGAGCGGTGTGGGTGGCCGCAAGGTCGTACGGGTCGACCACTCTCACGTCGCGGACACCCAACGCCTCGCACAATGCAACGAGATTCACCGGTGTCGTGTCAGAGCCTTGCAGCGTCACTCCTGTACCGGGATGCTCTTGGCCGCCGGTCATGGCGACGGTCCCATTGTCGAGGATCAGCACAGTGATGTTGGCCTGGCTGTAGACGGCGTCGGCGAGACCCGGGATACCGCCGTGCAGGAACGTCGAGTCGCCAATAGTGGCTACCACCGGCCCACCCGCGCCGCCGGATGCAGCCATTCCCACCGCCATGCCGATACTGCTTCCCATCGCCACACAGGTGTCCATCGCTGCAAGGGGCTCCAGCGCGGCCAGGGTGTAGCAGCCGATATCGCCGGTGACGACCGCTCCGATCCGTTTCAGGACGAGGAACGGCGGTGCGTGGGAGCACCCGGGGCACAACACTGGCGGTCGGGCGACAGTAGGAGGAGCCGGCTCGGTGGGCGGCTGTGCAGGAAGGATCCCCGCTGTGGCAAAACCCTCATAGACGACATCGGGACTCAGCTCTCCGATCCGGCTGAAGAGGCTTCTGCCGTCCACAGCGATGCCGGCAGCGAGGATTGCGTCTTCCACATGAGGGTCGAGCTCCTCGACCACGAAGAGCCGGTCGACCGACTCGGAGAACGCCCGAATTCGGTTCATGGGAAGTGGATAGCTCATGCCCAGCTTGAGGATCCGGGCATCAGGAAGAACCTCACGAACGTAGTGGTGGGCGATGCCGGTCGTCACGACCCCAAAGCCGGCGCCATCCCCGGATTCGACTGTCAGCGGGCTCGCCTCGACGTAGTCGGTGAGACGCTCGAGACGCTCGAGCAATACAGGACGCCGGGCGCGGGCGTGGCCGGGAATCATGACGTACTTCGCGGGATCGCGGACAAAACCGGTGGTTGGTCTATCGACCCGCGGACCCACCTCGACCACTCCGCGGTTGTGCGAAACGCGGGTGGTGGTGCGGACCAGAACCGGAGTGTCGAACTCCTCCGAGATAGCGAAGGCGATCGCGGTGTACTCCTTGGCTTCAGAGGCGTCGCTTGGCTCGAGCAGTGGGACGCCTCCCATCCGTGCGTATGCCCGGGTGTCCTGCTCGTTCTGCGAGCTGTGCATGCCGGGGTCGTCGGCAACCACGATGACGAGACCGGCCCCGACGCCGGTATACGCCGCGGTCATATAGGTGTCGGAGGCGACGTTGAGACCGACATGCTTCATCGTCACCAGAGCTCGGACGCCGCCCAGTGATGCACCGAGGGCCACATCCAGCGCCACCTTCTCGTTGGGTGACCAGCGGACCTCCATATCTGCGCGATCCGCGATCGATTCCAGTATCTCTGTGCTCGGTGTCCCCGGATAGCCGACCGCAACCAGCACACCCGCCTCAACTGCTCCACGGGCAATGGCTTCGTTGCCCGATAGCAGCAACCGGGATCCGACAGCCAAGGCTGGGGATACGACAACCGGGCCAAGCCCGGTGTCGGTGGTCACTAGTGCTCTGGCCACGAACGTTGTCGGGGCACTAGATGTTCGCGGTGCTCAGGAGCCCGAGAATCTCGTCCTTTTCGAGGACGTGATCGGACGCCTTGGCCGTGGCAAGGATCTTGTCGACCGTCTCCTCGTCACATTCGTGACCACGCTTGGTCAGCCAGGCCACCACGTTGGCCTTCCCGCTCATCGGCCCGACAGTGATCTCTTGCTCACGTCCGAGCTCATCTGCAGGAACCCCGCTGTAGATACGATTGGCAAGCCAGGTGTCGCCGGTTCGCATTGCCTTGACGACGGCCGCGGCATGGACTCCCGTGCTCGTCTCGAAGGCGTCTTTGCCGATGACAGGACTGTTGGCCGGCACCGGTGTGTCTGTTGCCTTCGAGATCGCTTCGCAGTAGGCGGGCAAGCCGCTCAGGTCGGTGTCGAGCCAGCCGAGAAGCTTGAGGTTGACCAGGAGGGTCTCCATCGGCGTGTTTCCGACCCGCTCGCCAATGCCTATGCCACACCCGTGGACCCGAGTCGCGCCTGCGGAGAGAGCAGCAAGCGAGTTGATCACACTCAGGTTTCGGTCACGATGACCGTGGTAGTCGATTGTCACATCTTCGCCACTGTCGGCCACGACCTCTCGGGCAAAGCCCACAAGAGCCCGAACTCCCCAGGGAGTGGCGTGCCCAACCGTGTCTGCAAGACAGATGCGGTGTGCCCCACTCTCGATAGCGGTCGTGTAGACCCTGCGGAGGACCTCGGGCTGGGCCCTGGTCGTATCTTCGGTGACGAACATGACCTCCAGACCCTCGTCGCGGGCAAGCGTCACCGCCTTCTCAGTAGTGCTGACGAGGAAGTCCGCATCCCAGCCCTCGACGAACTGGCGGATGGGACTGGATCCGAGGAACAAGCATGCCTCGATAGCCACACCGGAGCGTTGCTGTGCCTCGCTGATGGGGAGAATGTCACTGGCATGGGTTCGTCCCGCGCAGTTCGGCTCTATCGGAAGGCTCTCTTTGTCGATCTCCTCTGCCAACGCAACGATGTGATCGAGCACGGTCGGACCGGCGCCCGCGTATCCGATGTCGACGGCGTGAATGCCGAGTCCGACCATCCGGTGGAGGATGTCTAGCTTCTCCCCCAGATTGGGCTGACGCACCGAGGGACTCTGCAAACCGTCACGCAGGGTCTCGTCGTCGATTTCCACGGTCGTGGGCCGGGTGACCTCACTCTCTCCGATCAGATTCCAATCGTGGAGGTACTTCTCTTCCTTGGTGCGAGTCGTCTCTGGATGTGCCAAATCGTCTCCTTAGGCAGATACAGCCGTCCGGCCGGTCGGTTGGCTGGGCTTTGTTCAAGATTTCCAGCGACTCAGCCGGGTGACAATCCGGTTCCTGTGTCATTTTTCTGATGCGAACACATCACTCATCGATCACCTCTCGAGGTCGCGTGAGACCAATGCATCAGGCAAATGGAGCTAGTAACCCATTGACTGAACCATGAGCTAGAGGGGACACTCGACCGAACGGCCGGACGGTTGGTGCGGCCCGATGCCAGCCGTCGGATCAATGAAGGAGGACTATTGACTGAAATGGCGGTCGGAGTGTCCTTTCGCCCGGGCGAGCTGGAAGTGCGGCCCGACGGGTCCGGAAACTTGCTGGGTAGCCGCTGTCGCTCGTGTGGCGCCCACTTCTTCCCCGTTCGAGAAGTCTGCTCAGGTTGTTTGAGCGACGACATGGAGACGGTTGGATTCTCCACCCGGGGAACGCTCTACACGTACTCGGTGGTCAGGCAATCGACGCCTGCATTCGAGGTCCCCTATGCCCTCGGATACGTAGACTTCCCCGAAGGCGTCCGCATCATGGGTCAGATCAGTGGATGTGAGATAGACGAGATAGGGATCGGGATGCCCATGGTCCTGTCGCTGGAGCCCTTCGGTGAGGATGAGGAAGGGAACTCGCTCACCGGCTACCGATTCAGCCCTGCAGAGGGAATTGACCAGGAGACTGACAATGAGTGATGTTCACATCCTCGGAGTAGGCATGACCCGGTTCGGGAAGCATCCCGACCGCGATGCCGCCGATCTCGGCGCGGAGGCTCTGCGTGGTGCCGTCAGTGACTCCGGGATCGATCCCCGCGCTATTGAAGCCGCTTATTGCGGACACGTGTTCCAGGGGATGGTCACCGGCCAGCGGATCCTTGCCCAGGTTGGTCTGGCCGGTCTGCCGCTCTCCAACGTCGAGAACGCCTGTAGCAGCGGGGCCACCGCCATCCGGGAGGCATCGCTCGCTGTTCGCGCCGGAGAGCACGATGTCGTGGTTGCCATCGGCACCGAGCATCTCACCACCAGGTTCAGAGGAGCGCTGACCCCAGATCCGAGTGACCCCGAGGCTGCTGTCGGAGCAACCATGCCTGCCGTCTATGCGATGCGGGCCACCCGCTACATGGAGGAGTTCGGGATGACCAGGGAACAGCTGGCGCTGATCCCCGTGAAGAACAAGACGAATGCTGCGCACAATCCCCTTGCCCACTTCCGCGAGAAGATCACGGTTGAGGACGTGCTCGAATCGCGTCCGATCGCGGATCCGCTCAGACTCCACGACTGCTCGCCTGTCACCGACGGAGCAGCCGCCGTGATCGTGATGAGCGAAGGGGCTGCGAAGAGATACGGCAACGGCCGAGCCGTGCGTCTCACTGCGTCCGCGCTACGCACGGGAACCGTGGATGTCGAGCCGGCATCAATGACGTTCGAACCGCTTACCTGGGCAACGGCCCAGGACGCCTACGAAAGAGCGGGCATCGGTCCCGAAGAGGTCGACTTCGCCGAAGTCCACGACTGCTTCAGCATCGCTGAGGTCCTCCGGGTGGAGGGGTTGGGGTTGTTCAAGCAGGGTGAGTATCCGGCTGCCGTCGAACGTGGCGACGCCGACATCGACGGCAGCCTGCCGGTCAACCCGAGCGGCGGGCTGCTTGGCAAGGGTCATCCTCTCGGAGGCACCGGTGTGGCCCAGGTCGTCGAACTGGTGAGGCAGTTGCGCGGCGAAGCCGGCGTTCGCCAGATTGAAGGCGCCAGAGTGGGTCTCGCCCACTGTCGGGGAGGCAAGGCCGTTGGTATCGAAGGAGCGGCGTGCACGGTCCAGATCCTGGTTCGTTGAACGACGGGGGCAGCGAGCAGACACAGCTTCCTTTCGTCCTGATGCGGGGCGGAACCAGCAAAGCGGTGTTCCTCCGGGGAGACATGCTCCCCAAAGATCGCGATGTGCGGGATGCGGTGATCTTGTCGCTCTTCGGAAGCCCGGACCCTCGTCAGGTAGATGGCCTCGGAGGCGCCGACCTGCTCACCTCCAAGCTGGCCATCATCGATCCCCCGACCCGATCCGACGCCGATCTCGACTACACATTCGCTCAGGTGAGCATCACCGAGCCGATGGTCGACTACGACATCAACTGCGGCAACATCTCTGCGGCGGTTGGCGTCTTCGCCGTCGATGAGGCGCTGGTCGACGCCGAGGAGCCAATCACCACCGTCCGGATCCACAACACGAACACCGGACGCATCCTCCTGGCGGACATCCCGGTCGTCGGCGGAACCGCCGCGGTGGAAGGTGCCTACTCGATTCACGGTGTTCCCGGAACGGGCGCTCCGATCGCCCTCGACTTCAGTCAGACGGCCGGGGGGATCACCGGAACGCTGCTGCCAACCGGCAACGAGATGGACGTCCTTGACACAGCGATCGGCCCGGTCGAAACCACCATCATCGACCTTGCGAACCTGACTGTCTTCCTTCGAGCCGAGGCAGTTGGGATGACCGGGACCGAAGGGCCCAACCAGGTCAACGACAGCCATCTCGAAACCATTGCAGCGGTGAAGGAAGCCGCCGCCAAGTTGCTGGGCATGGCCACCGATGGTCTCACCCCCGTGCCTGCCATCGTTTCGCCACCTGCTCCCTACGCCAGTTATGGCACCGGAGATCGGGTCGCAACCGAGGACATCGACCTGGTAGCCCGCGTGGTCGGCGGTCGGCCGGCGGTCCTCCACAAGGCCTATCCGGGCACGCTGGGAGCGTGCACAGGCGCGGCTGCTTGCATTCCGGGGACGACCGTCCACGACGTTACGACACAGAAACGGGAGGGCAAGATTCGAATCGGCCACACGAGCGGCGTGATGAGCGTCCAAGCACGAGTCGGCCGTGAGACAGGTGGGTGGAGGGTCGAACAGGCCGCCTACCAGCGCACGGCCCGCCGACTGGCGGAAGGGACCGCCTTCATCCGCCGCAGCACAATTCCTGACGTGTCCACCGGATGATGACAGAGCGTGTGGTGTCCATTCGGATCAACGACGAGACCCACCGGGTGCTCGCAGGCGATCATCGCACCTTGCTCGAAGTCCTCCGCGAGGACCTCGGGATGACAGGCACGAAGCATGGCTGTGACCTGGGCGAGTGTGGAGCCTGCACCGTGCTGATCGACGGGCGTCCGGTGCTTTCATGTCTCCTGCTGGCCTGCCAGACCCAAGACCGCCTCGTCACGACCGTCGAAGGTCTCGCCCATGCCGGTCGACCGCATGCGCTGCAAACCGCCTTCGCCGACCTCGGAGCTGCCCAGTGCGGGTATTGCACGCCGGGCATGCTGCTTGCCGCCAGGGCTCTGCTCGATGACGTGGAGGACCCCTCAGCCGAACAGATCAGGCATGCCCTGGCTGGCAACCTGTGTCGTTGCACCGGCTACTCCAAGATCCTCGATGCCGTTCGGCTCGCGGCCTCCCGGAGCCTGAACTGATGACTGTCCACGGTGTCGTTGGACGACCTCTCCCTCGCCTCGACGCCATGGAGCAAACTTCGGGGCGTGTCCGGTACGCCGATGACATAACCCTTCCCGACACCCTTGTGGGCCGCCTGCTGCGCAGCACCCAGGTGCACGCGGAAATCACCGGGATCGATACCACCCGTGCAACGGCGTTGCCGGGCGTGAAAGCCGTGATCACCGGGGCCGACCTCCCCATCACCTACGGAATCCTTCCGATCAGCCAGGACGAGAATGCGCTGGCGACAGACCGAGTCCGCTATGTGGGGGAGCCCGTGGCTGCCGTGGCCGCCGTCGACGCCGAGACCGCGGAAGCCGCTCTTGATCTGATCGACGTGTCGTATCAGCGCTTGGACGACGTCGTGACTCTCGATCAGGCTCTCACCGACGATCGGCCCCTCATCCACGGCAGCGGCTCGGGACAGAACGTGCACCGATCGGTGGCCCTCGAATTCGGTGACGTGGAAGAGGGCATGGCCGTCGCCGACCACGTCCGTGAAGATGTGTTCTTCTTTCGAGGCAGCACCCACGCCGCACTCGAGACCCATTCCGCGCTGGCCTCCTACAACCCTGACGGAAAGCTCACACTCTGGTCATCCACACAGGTCCCCCACTACGTGCATCGCACTCTGGAGAAGGTGCTTGAGCTCGCGGCAGGACGCATCCGGGTCATCGCCACTCCGAGTGGCGGTGGATTCGGTGGCAAGACGGATCCGTTCTCCCATGAGCTCGCAGCAGCCAAGCTGTCCATGCTGACCGGTCGGCCGGTCAAGATCACCCTGAGTCGCGAGGAGGTCTTCTACGCGCACCGGGGTCGTCACCCAGTTCTCATGTGGATCAAGACAGGCTTTGAGAGCGACGGGCGGATCACCGCAATGCATTTCAAGTCGTTTCTCGACGGCGGGGCATACGGCAGCTATGGCATCGCGACGTTGTACTACACAGGGGCTCTTCAAACCTCCACGTACCGGATCCCCAACTACCGCTTCGAAGGCGTGCGGGTGTTCACCAACAAGCCGCCATGTGGACCCAAACGGGGCCATGGCACCCCTCAGCCGAGATTCGCGATCGAGTGCCAGATGGACAAGGCGGCCGCAGACCTGGACCTGGATCCCGTGGCGATTCGTCTCCGCAACGCTGTCGAGCCCTTCTCCAAGACCGTCAACCACCTCCGTATCACCAGCTGTGCTCTCCGCGAGTGCATCGCCGAGGTAACCCGGGCCTCCGGATTCTCCGGCAAGCACGGCCACCTCCCTCAGGGACGTGGCATCGGCCTGGCAGTGGGCGCCTACATGTCGGGCGCAGCTCTCCCCATCTACTGGAATGACATGCCCCAATCCGAAGTCCAGATGAAAGTCGACCGCGGGGGCGGTGTCACGGTGTACTCCATGGCCGCCGACGTCGGTCAGGGATCCACTTCGATGCTGGCCACGGTCGTCGCGGAGTGCCTGGGTCTCCAACCTGGCGACCTCACCATGGTGACAGCGGATACCGATCTGACACCGGTCGATCTGGGCAGCTATTCGAGCCGGGTGACATTCATGGCAGGCAACGCAGCCCTCCAGGCCGCGGTCAAGGTCCGATCCCGCGTGTGCCACGCCGTGGCTCACGAGTTCGAAGTCGATCCCGACGACCTGGTCCTCGCCGCCGGCCGGATCACCGTCAGAGGTGACCCGGAGAGCGGGCTGTCATGGCCGGAAGCGGTGCGTCTCGCAATTGCCGCCACAGGCCCGCTCATCGAATCCGGCAGCTATAGGACCCCCGAACTTGCGGGCCCTTATCGGGGCTCCGGCGTGGGAATCTCACCTGCTTACAGCTACTCGGCATGTGTTGCCCAAGTGGAATGCGACGCCGACACCGGCATGGTGAAGGTGGAACGCGTCTGGCTTGCTCACGACATCGGGAAGGCCCTGAATCCACTGCTCGTGGAAGGTCAAATCGAGGGCGGCGTCTATATGGGCCTTGGCGAGGCGTTGTTTGAGGAGCACGCCTTCAGAGACGGGTTGCACAAGGGCCCATCACTTCTGGACTACAAGATCCCCACCACCCTCGAGATGCCCCCGGTGGAGACCATCCTCATCGAGTCCATAGACCCGGAAGGACCGTTTGGCGCCAAGGAGGTCGGGCAGGGACCGCTGCTCCCGGTCGCTCCAGCCGTCGCTAACGCTGTCCACGACGCCCTCGGTGTACGGATCGACGAGGTCCCGATCACACCCGACAAAATCGTCGCCGCCCTGCGTCGTAGGGCCCGGGGCGGCCCCGGTCGATTCGGGCCAAGAGCGGTTCCGGACTTCGAATTCCCCGATCTCATCCGTGTGGAGCCTCCGCTGGAGTTCGCCGCATCATGACCATGCGGCTACCGGCCTTTGAGTACCTCACTCCGGCGACACTGGCCGACGCGACCCGACTGCTCGCCGATCCCGAGGGTTCGGTTGCGATCGCCGGGGGCGGCACCGACCTCTTCCCGAAGATGAAGCGTCGTCAGGTGATGCCGGCAACACTGGTATCGCTCTCTGAGGTCGCTGCGATGAACGGGATCCGAAGCGACGAAGACGGCCATTGCATCATCGGAGCCTCAACCCTTCTGCGGGAGATCGAGGCCTCGACCGTGGTTCCCCGGGTCGTGGCGGCGGCGGTCGGCGAAATCGCCTCCCCCCAGATCCGCAACACTGCCACGCTCGGCGGCAACCTGTGCCTCGACACCCGCTGCAACTACATCGACATGCCCCGAGGGTGGCGAGATGCCAGAGGCCACTGCATGAAGGATGGCGGCGAGGTCTGCTGGGTAGCCCCGAGCAGTGACAAGTGCTTGGCGGTCAGCTCGTCCGACCTTGCCCCTGTGGTGATCGCTCTCAACGGTTCGGTCCGGCTTGTGAGCGTCCAGGGAGATCGGCTCATTCCGGTCGAGGATCTGTACCAGAACGATGGGATTGCCCACCAGACCAAGACGCCGGAGGAGATTCTGGTCGAGCTCGTGCTCCCTCCCGAGGACGGACGAGCCACATACCGCAAATTGCGGAGAAGGGGGTCGATCGACTTTCCCATTCTCGGGGTTGCCGCGACTGCCCGATTCGGCGATGACGGCACGTGTCTCGCCGCACGCCTGGTCCTGGGGGCGGTGGCGTCCGCGCCGTTGCGAGCCACTGAGGCGGAGCAGTTCATTACAGGCCGACGGCTCACAGACGAGGTCATGGAGGAGGCCGGCCGACTTGCTACGCAACCGTTCCGGCCTCAGAACAACACCGATATGAGCTCGCGTTACCGAAAATGGATGATCTCCGTTTGTGTCGTCCGGGCGTTGCGTGACCTTATGGTGGACGATGCCTGAGCACCGTTCGCCGCACGGCGACCGATACTCATGGCATCTGGTGGAGCCTGGTCAACCTCTCCAGCGGTCCGAGGGTGCTGGTCGGACGCCGGAAGCCGACGAGGTGCTCATCGAAGTCGCAGGGTGTGGTCTGTGCCACACCGACCTCGGCTTCTTCAACGGAGCGGTAGGTACCCGCGCCGACCTCCCTCTGGTCCTCGGGCACGAGATCAGCGGGCGCGTCGTGGAAGCAGGAGACGACGCCGGGGACTGGCTGGGGAAAGATGTCCTCGTGTCAGCCGTCATCCCATGTGGAAGTTGCGAGCTGTGCACTTCAGGTCGGGGCAACGTGTGCCGCAATCAGAAGATGCCTGGCAACGATCTCGACGGTGGCTTCGCTACCCATGTGACTGTCCCCGCCACCGGTCTTTTCACGGTCGAAAACCTGCCGTCGGCCTACGACCTCGCCGACTTCTCTGTGATAGCCGACGCCGTGACGACACCGCTCCAGGCCGTACGACGGGCGGAGGTCTCGGAGGGGAGCTTCGTTGTGGTTGTCGGCACCGGAGGTGTCGGGACCTATGCCTGCCAGATCGCCGCGGCCAGCGGTGCCACTGTCGTGGCGGTGGACATAGAGGATGCCCGCCTCGATCCACTCCTCGAGCATGGGACAGTCGGAACCGTGAACGCGCGAGACCTCTCACCAAGAGAGATTCGGGACCGGGTTCGCGACCACGCAGGCTCGCGAGGAGTGCCACGCACAGGTTGGAAGATCTTCGAGTGCTCCGGCACTCCTGCAGGGCAGGAAACCGCCTTTGGCCTGCTCGGCCCGGCAGCCACGCTGGCCGTGGTCGGGTTCACCCGGGAAAAGGTCTCCATCAGGTTGTCGAATCTGATGGCTTTCGATGCCACTGCCTTTGGCAGTTGGGGGTGCCCACCCGAGTTGTATCCCGAAGCCATCGACCTGGTCACGTCTGGCAAGGTCGACCTACTTCCCTTCACGCGCAAGGTCCCGATGAACGACATCACAACGGTCCTCGCTCAAGAAAGCGGCCGGAGCGACCCCCGGCGAACAATCCTCGTCCCATGAAAGGCAATACAACCATGGACTATGTAAACCACGAATTGGTCCCGGACCACGACTTCAGCGACATCCTCTACGAGGAACGCCCGGTGTTTGACAGCAGCGGCGCACCTGTCGACGGCCTCCACGCTGTCTGGATAATCCTGAACAATCCCCGGCAGCTCAACTCGTACACAACCGAAATGGTCAAGGACGTCATCCTCGCCTTCCGCCGGGCTTCGGTTGATCGCGCCGCTGTGGCGGTGGTCTTCACCGGAACTGGCGACCGAGCGTTCTGCACCGGTGGGAACACCGAGGAATACTCTGAGTACTACGCCGGCCGACCCGGTGAATATCGGCAGTACATGCGTCTCTTCAACGACATGGTCTCGACGATTCTCGCTTGCGACAAGCCGGTCATCAATCGGGTGAACGGCATGCGGATCGGCGGCGGACAGGAGATCGGGATGGCCTGCGACTATACGCTCGCCTCCGACCTCGCCAGGTTCGGCCAGGCCGGGCCCAAACACGGCTCCGCTCCGGATGGCGGCTCAACCGACTTCCTCGACCTGTACGTGGGCTGGAGCGAAGCCATGGCCAGTTGTGTCCTCTGCGAGGCGTGGAGTGCTCATGAGGCCCTCCGTCTCGGCCTCGTCAACGACATATTCCCCGTGCTCAAGGTCGACGGAGAGTTCGTTGCCAACCCCCTCGTGATCACTGATCGCTACCTCGACGAGTGGGGCAAGATCGTTCACGGGAATCCGCGGGAAGGTGAGGCTATGGCCGCTGCCAAGACGCTGCTGAAGTCGGGGACCATCGATTTCGAGAAGCTCGACGAGGGTGTTGATTCCATGGTGACCAAGATCCTCTACACGATGCCTGACTGCACTTTGAAGACAACCGAGTCGCTTCGGAAGAAGAAGCTCGAACACTGGGACACGAATCGCGAGACCAACCGGGCCTGGCTTTCGCTCAACATGATGACGGAGGCAAAAGCAGGCTTCCAGGCGTTTCATCGGGGTTCGAGGGAAGTCGGCCGGGAAGTCGATTTCATCGACCTTCGCCGCCGTCTCGCCGCCGGAGAAACATGGGACGACGATCTCATCAGGGCGATCTCACCACAGCATAAGTCGGGTTCGTGAGCGAAACCTGGATCCGTCACGACATCTCCGAAGAAGGAGCGGTCCACACAATCACGCTCGACAAGGCTCCGGGAAACGTGATCGACATCGCCCTCTGCAACCAACTTCGACCAGCCATCGACGCTGCTGCGGGTGCCGAGAAAGGCAAGGTACTGGTCCTCCGCGGGGCGGGAAGAAACTTCTCGTTCGGCGCCAGCGTTGAAGAGCATCTCCCCGACCGGGCACCGGACATGCTGGCCGCTCTCGGTGGTGTCATCCGTGACCTGATCGGGTTTCCCTACCCTACGGTCGCCGGAGTTCAGGGCAGTTGCCTGGGGGGCGGTCTCGAACTTGTCCTCGCCTGCGGCATAGTGATCGCGGAAGACAGTGCGACCCTGGCCGTCCCTGAGATCCGGCTTGGAGTCCTGCCCCCGGCGGCAACCGCCTTGTTGTCCGCCAGGGCCGCAGAGGACGTCGTCCTCACGGGCCGCAGTTTGACGGCGGAGGACTCCCGGCATGCCGGAATCGTCAACCTGATTGCGCCGGAGGGAGAACTGGACATCGCGATCACCGCCTTCGTGGGCGAACACTTCGTTCCCCGGTCGGCTCTCTCGCTACGCCTTGCAACACGGGCGGTGAGGGAGCGGCGACGCCCGGAGATCGAGAGAAGACTCGACGAGGCCGAGCGTCTCTACCTCGAAGAACTGCTGCTGACCCACGACGGTGTCGAGGGCATCAAGGCCTTCATGGAGAAACGTCATCCGGTGTGGACGAATGCCTGAGCACGAACGAAAGGAAAGATGATGACCGATCGGTCAGATACGGCGACGGGGATACTTCGAGACGAGCATCAGCTCATCCTGGGCGTCGTCGACGTGCTCGATGAAGAGCTGAACAGCACGAGTTCGGCGTCACACCTGGACTTCGATGTGGTCGACGGATGCATCTCGTTCTTTCGGCTATTCGCCGATGCATGTCATCACGGCAAGGAGGAGGATCTCCTCTTTCCCGAGCTCATCGAGCACGGGATGCCCGGCGACGAAGGGCCGATAGCGGTGATGCTCAGCGAGCACCGGCAGGGAAGACTCTCCGTTCGGGGAATGGCCGAAGCGATAAGTGGTGCCAGATCGGGAGACGGGAACGCGCTGTCAGCCCTTCGGGCCCACGCCGACGACTACATCGATCTCATCAGGGCCCACATCGGCAAGGAGGACGACGTTCTTTTCAACATGGCAGACGACATGGTCCTCGGAGAGGAATGTCGGGTGCTCTGTGGCCGCTACGAGGCGGTTTGCGGCCGCCGGTTCGAGGGCAAGACGAAGGACGACCTGGAGGTCATGGCCGCTTCTCTCATGGCGGGCCAGCCTGGCTAGCGCCCGCTGCGGAGAGCAAGGGCCACAGCTTCTGTTCTGCTGTGGACTTCGAGCTTCTTGAGAATGTGTTGGACGTGGTTGCGCACCGTTGCGGGTGACACGAAGAGACTCCTGGCAATCGCCGAGCCGTCCAGGCCCTCGGTCAGCAGATGGAGGACCTCATTCTCGCGCGGTGTCAGACGACTCAAGACAGAGGTCTTCTCCTCGGTTGCGAGGCTCCATCCCGCCAGTCGCTCGACAACCAGGCGCTCCAGCTCAGGTGGCAGAGACATCTCTCGAACCAGATGCACGAGGCGGCACTGGTGGCGGATCTCGAGTGGCGGAATGATGGTGGTGGCGCTCAGCCACAGTGTCTTTCCGTCCGCCGTGCGCCCAATCACTTCACGGGTCGGCGTCAGCTCATCGTCATCACCGGGATGACCGACGCTGCATTCCTCGCAGACAGGGTCTCCACAGCGATCCCGCCAGCACATCACTGAGTAACAAGGCCGACCCAGTGCCTCGTCCGCGGTGTACCCGAACAGCTCTGTGGCGCCTTCGTTCCAGGCCACAATCGTCATGTCAGCGCCCACCGCGACCATGGCATCAGAGGTACGACCGAGGGTGGTGAGCAGGTCGGCTAGCTGGTGATCCACCGCCATCGTCTCGACTGCTGTCTGAGTCATAAAGTTGACTGTACGGTCAGTTTTGGGTCCAGTCAATGTTCATTGACCGATTACATCACTTTCAGGCGCTGATGACGGCGATCGCAGTTATCTCGACAAGGGCGCCGACGTCGGCGAGCTCGGCCACTCCGTAGAGACCCATCGCCGGAAAGTGGCGGCCAAGATGACGTCGGTACACCGGGCCCAGGTCGGGTCGGGCGGCACGATAGGCGGCAACGTCGACCGTGAATATCTGCATCCACACCAGATCCTCAGGTTCACCTCCGGCTCCGGCCAACGCCACTACGAGATTGGACAATGCCAGGTCGAACTGCTCAACCCAGGTGTCGCCGACAATCTGACCCTCTTTGTCGAAGGCGATCTGGCCGGCTAGATAGACCGTGCGACCCGGAGCTGCGAGCACCGCGTGCGAATAGCCGATGGCAGGTGCCAGCTCATTGGGGTTGATTGCAAGATTTCGCTCGTTCAAGGATCCTCCTAGCCGTGGTAGTTCGTGGAAACACCAAGGATATCTGAGACCCGGGCCAGGAGCGTCAACTCACCTCGATCACCATGGACATGGCCGAGTCACCTCCGGCGCAACCGGAGAACAATCCGTAACCGCCGCCCCGGATCACCAGCTCCTCGATCAACTCGATGATTGCCCGCATGCCTGTCGGGGCCTGTGGATGACCCCAGATGAGGGGGGAGCCATAGTTGTTGAAGTCCCCGATGGCGACATCCATCTCGCGGCTGAAGTAGATGTCGGCGACCGCAAAGGGGTTGTGGGTCTTGATCGCTGCGCACTGCGCGGCGTCGATCCCCGCTCGCTCCAGTGCTTGGCGAGCAGCCGGAACGACGGCCTTGGGCATAAAGCCCTTCTCGGTGCGCGCCTCGCCATAACTGAGGACCTGGACGGTCAGGTTCACGTCTCGAGAGAGTTGAGAAGCGCGCTCCCTTGTGGAGACAACGATTCCGGCGTTGCCGTCGGCCGGGTGGGTCTGTGAGCCGTACGTGACGGTTCCGCCATCCAGCACCGGGCGAAGCCGTTCCAGTCCTTCGGCGGTCGTCGGATGCACTCCTTCGTCTGCATCGAAGATGCCAACCAACTTCTCGCCCCTCTTCAGCTCTACCGGAGCCATGTACCGCTTCTGAAAGGCACGGTCGTTGGCAAGGGCGTCCTGATACTGAGCGAAGCGCATCAACGTCACAGAATCTTGTTCCTCCTTGCCGATCCCCGACTCTGCAGCAAGATTCTCCGCGGTGTTGGTCATGGCCAGACCGGCGTAGGGATCCAAATTCATGTTGCCGAGGACTGGGTCCTCCGATCTCCCATGACCACCCGGGCCACCCGGGCTCGGGTAGTAGATGTGAGGACCGTTGCTCGTGCGGTCACAAGCAGCTGCCAGGATGCACTCGCGCGATCCGGCCTCGATCTCGAGGGCGGCACTCGCCAGACTTCGAACCGACGTGGCGCATGCCTGGGAGATGGTGGGACCGGTTATCTCCGGGGCTCCCGCCATAGCCGCGAACCATGGGCCCCCGTAGAACGAGTGACGTTGGGTAACGGTGATCCCAAGAACAACACCGTCGAAGGAGTCCGGTGTGATCTCGCGTCTTGCGAGAAACTCGCGCGCCACCTCGCCGACCAGACGGATCGAGTGATACTCGCTCAAGCTGCCCTGCCAGCGAGCAAAAGGTGTGCTCCAGTAAGCGCCATAAGGAATGAAGGTGTTCTCGAGAAACATGGTGTGTCAACCTTTCCCGTCCGAAACGAATGCCGTTATCTTCTCCCGCGCTGCCTTCGTGCAAGCAGCTGCCGCAAACGCCGAATAGCCGATCTCCAGGGCCTCGTGGAGTTCTTCCGCCGTCGCGGCGTCGCGGATCGCTGCTTCGATGATATCGACGACCTCGGGGCTCAACCCCTCCTCAGCAAGCATCGCGGGTTCCAATCTCGGGAACGGCGGGATCTCCACCGGCCCCTCTGGCGGAGGCGTGATCTCCCCGGCCAGCTCTCGAACCATGTCGACAGCCGAGATGATCAGTGACTCTGTGTCAACCAGGGCACCGACAATCCCCAACCGATGGGCCTCTCCGGCACTCAGCTTGGTGCCTCGTCGCATCATGTCGTGGAATACGGGCGCCGCAGAAGGCCAGCGGCGATAAGGGATGACCATGCCGCCAACACCGGGAGCTATCCCCAGCGTGGCCTCCGGAAGCTGAAGCCAGGCGTCCTCCACGGCCACGATGCCATGACAGCGGAAGGCCAGCTCGAGACCACCTCCCAGGGCCATTCCGTTGAGAGCAGCCACCACAGGCTTCTTCATCGAGTCGAGGTGGATGAGGACTCGCGAGCAATCGCGCGCATATTGCGCACAGGCATCGGCGTCTCCCAACATCTCGGGGAACCGGCCGATGTCGGCACCGGCGGAGAAAGCCCGGCTTCCGTAGCCCGTGATCACGAAGCCTTCCACGCCCACGTCGTCCTCGAACTCTTCGAGGACACCGAGCAGTTCGTCGTTGAGCTCATCGTCGAGAGCGTTGAGAACCTGGGGCCGACGCAAGGTGATCACCTTCACGCCATCAACGTCGTCGACCAGGAGATGCCGGGTGAATCCCCGGTAACCGGAGAAGGGCCGCACCGGCATGGGCATCCCGATGCGTTCATCGGCCAAGACATCGAGGATACGGCCAACCTCATCCGATCCAAGCTCCTCCATCAGCCGCAGCGGTCCCTTCTTGAAGCCCAGAGCCAGCTCGCAACCCAGTTCGAGGTCGGCCGCCGATCCGATCGTTCGGTCGAGGATGTCGACCGCCTGGGAGAAGAGGATTCCCAGCAACCGATCGCGGATTCGGGCCGCTCTCTCGGGACCCACGTCGACAGGTTCCCCTGGGGAGATCGTGTTCCAGGTATCCACGGAACGAAACACGGGTGCCGGCCGGTAATGCTCCCCCTCTTCGAGCATCTGAAGAGTGTTGGTCTCGACGATGATCGGATTGCCGCCGGCGAGGTTGAGAACGAAGAATGGCCCCGCGTAAACGAAGTCACCGGCGACGTGATCGATCTCCGCGGCGGTTGCCTCGTCGAGAAGATATCCGGCCTCGTTGCACCAGTTGTCGAATACCCGATCGAGCATGAAACAGGGAACGTCAGAGGTGACCAGCGGTACCTTGCCCGTGCCGGCGAAAAACCGCCGGAGAAAATCGACGACATCGGAGTCGACTCGTTCCCAATCCACGATCTCGACGATGGGGTTCTGAAAGGCAGGCGCGAAGAAATGAGTGACGGTGGCGCGCTCGGGATGCTTCAAATCCGCGAACAGCCGTTCCGCTGGCAATGAGCTCGTGTTGGATGTGATGAGGGTGTCATCTCGAACAATGCTCTCGACGCGTCCGAAGATCTCGCGTTTGATCGCGAGATCCTCGCTGGCAGCTTCGATCACCCACTCGCAATCCGACATGGCGTCGTAGTCGAGGGTCGGAATCAGATTATCCATGACCCGACCGGCCTGGCTCTCGGTCAACTTGTTGCGCGCCAATCCCTTTCTCACGTGCGTCTCGATCCGCTCGATGGCGACATCGAGCGGCTTCGGGGCCACATCGACCAACACCAACTCGAGGCTGGGGAGGTTGCTCTTGAGGTAGTAGCCGATATCGGGCCCGATCGTTCCTGCTCCGACCACGGCGATGCGGGACGGATGTGGTCGCGCCGGCTTCGCCAAGAGCGGGTTCTGAAACGTCACGACAACACCTTCCGGGACTGAAGTGCCTTCAACACCTTCTCCGGGGTTATCGGCAGGTCGTGGATACGAACCCCCACCGCGTCATAGATGGCGTTGGCGACGGCGGGAGCGGTCGGCACCATCCCGAGCTCACCGGCCCCTTTGGCTCCGAACGGACCGGTGGGATCGTTGGTCTCGATGAATTCCAGCTCCATGGGAAAATCTAGATCGGCTGCGGACGGCATCTTGTAGTCGGTGAACCCAGGATTGAGAATGCGACCACTTTCGGTCTTTATCTCCTCGTACAGCGCATAGCCGACACCCTGGGCGACACCCCCGTACATCTGGCCTTTCAAGGCCTGAAGACTGAGCACCCGCCCGACGTCGGTCACGGCCACCAGACGCAGAATCGTCACCTCGCCGGTGTCCTCATCCACCTCAACCTCCACGCCCTGAACACCAAAGGCGTAGTTGGCCGACATGTTCCCGTAACCCTTCTCCCAGTCGGGCAACTCCGTTGGCGGCTCGTAGAACGACTCCTCGGTGAAGATCGTCCCCAACCCGGCTTCCTCGGAAAAGTGAATGGCCCGGAGGAGTCGGCCCAACTCCACTCGGAGCCATGGCCTGTCGGGAGCGTCCGGCACAGAGAGCCAGCCGTCCTTCAAATCGAATTGATCCCGGGTGACGGATCGGAAATCGAACTCGTCGGGCCAACTTTCGCCAAGTCTCGCCAAATTCTGGTCGACCACCTCCGGATACACCTTCTCGGCGGCGGTGAAGATCCGCTCACGCAGTTTCTTGGCTGCTCCAATTGCCGCGTTTCCGGCCATGAAGGCGCCGCGGCTGGCGTGAGTCCCGACATCCCAAGGTGAGGTGGCGGTATCAGTCTGGTTGATGATCACACTCTCCGGCTTCACCCCGAGGGACTCGGCCACCATCAGGGTCAAGGCCGAGTGCAGGCCTTGACCCATCTCGACTCCGCCATAGCTCACGTTGACATTCCCGTAGTCGTCGAGCTTGAGAATGATCCCGCTGCCGTCGGAACGGTAGATCTTTCCGCCGCCGCCAACGTTGATCAGACCCGCCATGCCCACGCCGCGTGGACGCTCGGGGTGTTTCCCCCGCGTTGCAGACCAGTCGAGACGATCGGCGGTCGCATCGAGACACCCTTTGAGACCGCAAGTCTTCAGATCCAGGCCCATCGGGGTCAGGTCCCCCGGCTCATTGCTGTTGATGCGGCGCATCTCGTAGGGGTCGATGCCTGCCTTGGCAGCGAGGTCATCGATGCTTGATTCGATCGCCCAGGTCACTTCGGGGTTGCCATAGCCGCGCATTGCCTGGCAGTAGGTGTTGTTGGTGTAGACAATCGTCGAGTTGAAGCTGATCGCGGGGACCCGGTAGAGCGAGGTGGCGGCGACCAGCATCACGTTGGGATAGGTGGCTCCCCATGACCCGTACGCACCGTTGTCCTGGGTGACTTCGATCTCGCGGAATGTCAACTTGCCATCCCGGTCACAGCCCTGGCGGATCAGGAAGTGGGCGGACTGGCGTGGCGAGAGATAGGAGAACTCTTCGGCCCGGCTGTAGAGAATCTTGACCGGCTTGCCGGTTCTCCACGCCAGGAGAATCGAGATGTACTCGTAGCCGTGGGTATCGAGCCCGGATCCAAAGGCCCCTCCCAGGGCCGGCACGATCACCCGAACGTTACGGCCCTTCAAACCAAGCGTCTCGAGTGTCCTGGTGAAATCTCGCTGCGCCAGGAAGGGGATCTGTGTCTTCGCCGTGATAGTCAGATTTCCCTTGAGGTCGAATTCGGCAATACAGCCCGCGGTCCCCAGACAGGCCTGCTGTATGCGGGGCACCGTGAACTCACCTTCGGTGATGTGGGCCGAAGCGCTTCTGGCGGCTTCGAGATCACCTGAGTGGTGAACGCATCTCAATGGCACCAGGTTCGTGGTCAGGGAGTTTCCCCGTCCGTCTTTCTCATGGATCAAAGGGGCATCATCAGCCATGGCCTCCTGGGGGGAGAAGACCCCCGGCAGTGGCTCGTATTCGACCCGGATCAGGTCAACGGCTTCCTGGGCAATCTGAGGGCTGATCGCCGCCACGGCGGCCACCTCGTCACGGTATTGGCGCACCTTGCCGGTCTTCAGAGCAACGTTGTCTGCCAGGAAGCCGTAACGAACCTCAGGCACGTCCTCGGCTGTGATGACCGCCCGCACCCCGGGAAGGGCCCGGGCCTCAGCCGTGTCGATGCCCTTGATGAGAGCGTGGGCGTGGTCGCTGAATTTGATCTTGCCATAGAGCATGCCGGGACGGGATATGTCGTTGATGTACCGGGCCTTGCCACCCAGCTTGTCCGCCCCCTCCGGACGGGGGGCCTCGGTGCCGATGTAGCTGTATTCGGTCACGATCCGGCCACCTGGCCTACCCGAGCCGCAGCCTGTATCGCCTCCACGATCTGGTAGTACCCGGTGCAACGACAAAGGTTCCCTGTGAGAGATTGCCGTATCTCCGACACGGTGGGATGTGGGTTCTCGGCTAGAAGAGCGGCAGTGGTCATGATCATGCCGGGCGCACAGAACCCACACTGCGTGCCTCCATGGTCGAGGAACGCCTTTTGGATGGATGAAGCCTGACCGTTCAAGGCGGTCAGCCCTTCGATGGTGGTCACCGCCGCACCGCCGACCTCACCGACCGGGAAAAGGCAAGAGTTCACTGCACGACCGTCAACGAGCACAGTGCAGGCGCCGCACTCACCTTCGCCGCAGGCTTCCTTGGTACCGGTCTCACCCAGGACATCTCGCAGGAGATCGAGGAGTCGCAGATGAGCTTCGACGTCGACTTCAACACCGAAACCGTTGAGCTCGAAGGAAACCTCGATCGTCACGGGTCACCAACCTCACCCGCGAGATACTCGAGGGCTCGTTCAACGAGCACACCGGTCAAGTGTCGCCGGTAGTCCTCGGTCGAACGCAGGTCGGTGATTGGGGAGATCTCACTTCGGGCCGTCTCTCGCGCACGAGCCCTGATCCCGGCATCGAGATTCGTCCCCTCGACTATCGCCTCCGAGTGCCTGAGCCGGAGAGGAACGGGTGCGACAGCGCCCGCAGCGAGTCTTACCCGCTGCCAGGTTGCTCCGTCCCGCTCGGCGAGGGCAGCAACGCTGGAGATGGGAAGATCCATCGCCACCCGCCCTTTGCGGAGAAAGACCGAACGTGTTCCGTCGGCAGGCGGGTCCAGCAGAATGGCAGTGAGGATCTCACCTGATCTCAGTGCGGTTTGGCCGGGACCCTGGAGGAAGTCCTCCACCGTCACCTCGCGGGTGCCACCCGCATCGCGCAACTCGACCGACGCTCCGTATATCAGCAGAGGGGGTGCCGTGTCGGCAGCGGGGGATGCGTTGCAGAGATTGCCTCCCACCGTCGCCACATTGCGGATCTGGCGGCTTCCGAGCTTTGTTATGGCTTCGGCCAACGCCGGGAACATGTCGGCCACGGCCGGGTTCACCTCGACGTCACTGAGCGGCACTGTGGCACCGATCCTCACCCGTTTCGAGGTTTCGACACCTCTCAACTCGCTCAAACCACGTAGAGAGATGAGCGCCGGAGGCTCGGGCTCGCCTTTTCTCAGTTGGACGAGGAGATCGGTGCCACCGGCGACAAACCTGGAGTCGGGGATCTCAGCCGCAAGAAGAAAGGCCTCGTCCAGGGTCGAAGGACGGTGATACCCATAACCCATCAGACGATCACTCCTCGTGCACGCAGCGATTCGAGCTCGTCGGCCGAGAATCCCGCTTCGGTCAGAACCGCGTCGGTGTGCTCGCCGTAACCCGGTGGAAAGGGCAAGGTCCTGTCGATCGCTTCGAGATGGGAAACGGGAACCGCAGGTGGAGGCAGGCGGATCACCCGGCCGTCGGGGGCCACGGTTTGCAGGGCAGATTGCTCGACGAAGGGGAGGCCGGGGACATCCTCGATGGGCGTGATCCGCGAGTGAGGAATTGATGCGTCTTCCAGAGCCTCGGCCACGTTCCCGGTGTGATGGAGGCTTGTCAATTCGCCGATCTCAGCATGGAGATCATCCTGGGCCGATCGGCGGCCTTCGTTGGTTCGAAAACGTGATTGGTCAAGTTTCTCGAACATCGGCTGGGCGATGAGCCGACTCCATTGAGCGTCGCTGCCGATTGCGATGTAGATGAACCCGTCGGTGGTGGGATAGGCATTCACCGGAATGAACTGGCGGTGCTTGTTGCCGTTGCGGCGAAGCTCGGCCGGAGAGCTTCCCATGTCGAGCAATGGTGTGAACGTCTGCAACCAGGAAACTGCCGAGTGGGCGAGGGAGACATCGATCAGCTTCCCCCGGCCTGTGCGTTCTCGTTCGAGCATGGCCAGCAGTACCTGGGCGAATACCTCGTCCCCCGATTTGAGGTCGGTCAAAGGCGGACCGCACTGGATCGGTGGACCTTCACGCTCCCCCGTCAGATCCATGAAACCGCACAGAGCTTGCGTGACAGGATCGTATCCCGGAACGTCGGGGTAATCGATGCCCATGGCTGATATCGAGCACCAGATGAGGTTCTTTCGGGCGGACCGAAGCGTCTCATAGTCGATGCCCAGCTCCTTGTGGCGAGCCGGCATCGTGTTGGTGCAGAAGACGTCGACCTCCAACTCTTCGATCATCCGAAGAAGGGCACGACGACCGTCCTCCTCCTTCAAGTTGAGTGTGATCGCCTCCTTTCCCACGTTTGGAGCCACGTAGTAGCTGTGCCGATCCTCCCCCGCCACCGGATGGCCGATGTAGCGGTTCGGGTCACCGTTGGAGGTGCGACCCGGCACCGGTGTCGATTCGATCCGGATGACTCTCCATCCAAGGTGGACAAACCTCAGCGTGCCGTAAGGCAAGCTCAGCGCCTGCTCGAGGCTGAGAACAACAGGTGAGCCGGCTTCTCGCATCTGTTCAGTGGTCAATGGGATCGCTTTGTCTGTTTGATATGTCAACGAGGGCTGATTCCCCGAACTCACGCCCACTACGAAATGCCCTGCCCCGGCCTTCGGAGTCGAGTTTCGAGCCATGGCGCTCCACTGCTGTTGCCAGAATATCGCTGGGTATTGGGAGAACTCCCAACCCATCGAGCGCCCCGAGCATGACCATGTTGAGGCGAGACGGGTCCCCTGCCAGTCGCGCCAACGCGTTGCCATCGATGACTTGGACGATGCCGGCGACCGAATCGATGTGTTCCACGATCGACTCGAGGTCCGGATAGTCCGCCCGGTCGAGCGTCAGGCTGGTTGGGACGATCGGTGTTCGATTGACCAGCACCGTCGTCTTTGCCGACATTCGAGGAAGGGCGCGCTCGGTCTCGAGGGGTTCGAGCCCAAGCACCACGTCGGCTTCCGCCCCGGAGATGAATGCTGTGCGGACAGGGCCGATTCGCACTGTCGCCTCAACGCTGCCACCACGCTGAGAGAGACCGTAGATCTGGCCGACCCGAGCTTCGAGGTCGGCCCCAGTCGCAGCCCTTCCCAGCAGACGTGCAGTGCTCAGAACGCCCTGACCGCCGACACCGACGAGGACGAGGTTGCACGTAGTGCTCACTGCGGCCCGCCCGTCGCCAGAACCGAGGTCACGGGGTAGATGGCATCGTTCGGGCAAAATTGAGCACAGACACCACAGGCCACACACAGCGTGGGGTCGATCTCGATCAGACCGCCAGAGACGTAAAAGGCCGGACATCCGAACAGATCCAGGCACGCGCTGCAATTCCCACAGAGACCGCAGATCATGCAGCGGGCCGCCTCCGCGCGTGCTTGTTGTTCTGTGAGAGTGTTCGTCACCTCCTCGAATCCCAGGACAGGAGTCGCTGATTCCAGCTCGGGTGGGACTCGCCTCCTCTCGGTATCCACTCGGGTGACACCCTCCCGGCTGGCAGGTGATCCGTCGGGAACAAGCGGAGGGGGCATGCGCTCGTCCGCCTTGGACGAACCGCGCAGGTGGGTGTCGATTCCCCAGGCTGCTCGCAACCCACCGGCGATCGCCCCTGTCACGGTGCGGTCGCCCCCGATCAGGTCTCCCGCTGCAAAGACATGCTCGTGCGACGTTCTGCCTGTCTTCTCGTCTACATCCTCTGACCACTCCAGGACGACATCATCGTCCACCTTCGAACCGATACCGGTCTGGCCGATGGCCACAATTACCCGATCGATCTCCATCCTGATGTGGGAGCCCTCTATCGCCACATAGGTCTCAGGGTCTGTGCTCCCGGGAACCGTGGACTCGACGCGCTCGAGATCGATTCCTCCGGGCACCAATCTTGTCACCCGAACACCGTCCCGGATCTCGACGCCCTCGTGCTCGGCGGCAGTGACCTCGCTCTCGATCGCGGGCATCTCATCACGCGGCTCCAGAGAGACGATCACCACATGGGAGGCACCGCGGCGAAGTGCCGTCCGTGCCGAGTCGATGGCGGAGTTGCCACCACCCACCACCAGAACTCGGCGAGCCGGCCCAAGACCGTTTCCCAGGTAGCTCAGCGCCGGGATGACTTCCGGGCCGTCCCCGGGGAGATTCAAGGCACTGTCCCCGCCGCCGCCGATGGCGACGAGCACGGCATCGTTGGAATCGAGAAGCTCGCTGATCCTGAGATCGGCGCCGAGCCGGCGCTCTCCTTCGAACCGCACACCAAGGTCGAGGATGCGTTGGATATCACGATCCAGAACCTCCAAGGGGAGGCGATACTCTGGAATGCCTGATCTCAGAAGACCTCCGGGCTCGGTGTTCGAGTCATAGAGCCGGACTTGGTAGCCGCGCATCGCGAGTTCATGGGAGGCTGCGAGCCCGGCCGGTCCCGCTCCGATGACCGCCACACCCATACCATTCGCGGCCTCGCCTTTTGGCCGGTAGGGGAACTCATCCTGGGTCCCCGCCCAGTCCATGACAAAACGCTTCAGATCGTTGATCGCGACGGGTTCATCGACGCCGGCCCGCACACACACGGCCTCGCAGGGCCGATGACAGACCCGGCACACCGAATCCGGCAGTGGGAGCCCGCTCATGATCAGCTCGAGAGCATCCCCGTATCGTCCCGCCGCAATGTGGGCTGCGTAACCCTGAATACACAGATACAACGGGCATGCAGTGGCACAGGAAGCGACCATTGGCCGGTCGGTTTCGTCGCCGACCTCGAGGGAGCGCGCCCTGGCCATCGCCCGCTCGAACCCTTCGACGACTCCCTGCTCGCAGCGCTGACCGCAGCTCGATCGACCGCAATGCTGACAGCGGTCATGATCGATCGTGTAGGTGCTGATCTCCATGGAACTCACCAGGTCGGTGTGTTCCACCGTTCGGTCGAAGAAGATCGGACATGCCCGCTCCGAGATCACAACGCTGAGCTCATCTCGTTGTTTTGCCCTCTCAAATGCGGCCACGGCCGAAGCGAGATCGTTGGGGTCGATCGTCTCCACATGCCGGGCGCCCAGGGCCTTCACGATGGCTTCGATGTCGACCGAGCGGTGGGGGCCGTCCGGCCCAAGCTCGATTCCGGGGCTCTCCTGGAATCCGGTCATTGCGGTGACCTCGTTGTCCATGATGACAGCCACCATGTTCACGTCTTCCTTGATGGCGTTCAGAAGCGCGGGCATACCCGAATGAAAGAAGGTCGAATCGCCCAAGAAACCCAACGTACGTTCGCCGGTGGTGCGAGCAACCCCCGCGGCCAGGGTGAAACCCGATCCCATCGACAGCAGGGCGTCGCCGGCCTTCAACGGGGGCGCCACGCCAAGGGTGTAGCAGCCGATGTCGTTGAAATAGAGAGCATCGTCTCCGAATACGGAGCGCGCTGCGAAAAAGGCGGAGCGGTGCGGACAGGAAGCGCACAGCGTTGGCGCCCGTTGCGGCAGTAGACGCAGCTCATCGGGGCGGGAAACAGGTGATCCGACTCCGAAGACATCGTGGAGCATCGTTCGGATGATCTCAGGCCGATACTCCCCCTCGATTGGAAGATGGCCGGTCCGCTTGCCCAGAATCTTCGTATTGAGCCCATGAAGGGAGCAGAGAGCTCGTACTTGATCTTCGAGATAGGGAGACAGCTCCTCCACCACGACAACTGTGTCCAACTGGCGCAGTTCTGCGATGAGCCAGTCTTCAGGCAATGGGTAGACCACACCCAGCGAAAGCAAGACGATCTCCTCGCGGGCGAGTTCTTCGTTCATCAAGTCGGAGCAGACGGGGGTGGGAGCGCCTGATGCGAGGATGGCGGTGCGCCCCCCGCCCTGACGCCCAAAGAAGCCTGACTCGCTCATCATCCGGCCCGCAGTCTCCAACCGGTCGTTGATCTCCACCCTCATCCGGCGCGCATTGGGCGGCAGAGGCAGGAACCGTCCGGGATCACGGCGGAAACCTGGCGTCTCGCGTTTGGTGATCGGTCCGAAGGTGATCGGTGCCGATGTGTGACACACCCTCGTCGTGGGGCGCACAATTACCGGGAGACGGGCACGTTCGGAGAGCTCGAAGGCGAAACGCGTCACCTCCAATGCTTCCTGAGGCGTTCTCGGATCCAGCATCGGGATGTGGAGCGCATCCGCTAGATGGCGCTGGTCCTGTTCGTTGGGGCTGGTGTGGCTCGAAGGATCACCGGCGCTGACGATCACCAGACCCCCAACAACCCCGATGTAGGGAATCGTCGTGAGAGGGTCACCGGCGGACATGAGCCCGAGATGCTTCATGGCCACTATGGAGCGGGCACCCGCCAGCGAGGCGGCGAAGGCCATCTCGAGCGCAACCTTTTCGTTCACGGAGTACTCGAATGGGATGCCCAGTTGCGGGCCAAATCGGGCGAAGGTGTCTGTCACCTCGGTGGAGGGCGTGCCCGGATAACCGCAGGCGAAGCCGACGCCGGCTTCGATGGCTCCACGCGCTATTGCCTCATTGCCCAGCAGGAACTCGGTATGCCCTTCTCCCGCCGTGATCAACGGATGATCAGCCGTCACCGCCTACTCCTACTCGGCACATCTCGAGGACGCCATGCATCTCCCGTCCGGCCGTTCGGTTGGTTCCAAGAGTCACACCGGCAAGCAGCTAAGACAACCCGCCATTTGCATCATTTCTCCTGATGCAAAGACCTCACGGGTGCGCGATACGACCACCGGCGAACAGGTGACCGGTCACCAGCCGGCTCATGATCCCGCTTCGAGGGAAGAACGCGGGATATAGGGTGAGCGGGCCCTTCGGTGTCTCGAGCAAAGGAGCGGATAGCGGTGAGTGCCAGACCGACAAAGTCGGGGCGGGTTGTGGAAACCACCTCCGGCGTCCCCATCAAGACCGTCTATGGGCCCGAGGACACCGCCCATCTCGACTACCAGCGCGATCTGGGAGATCCGGGTGAGTACCCGATGACCCGGGGCCCCTATCCGGAGATGTACCGGAACAAGCTCTGGACCATGCGTACCTATACCGGGTTCGGAACCGTGTCAGAGGTCAGCGATTGGAATAGACGGCTGTACGAGGAAGAGGGTGCCACCGGTCTGTCGATAGCCCTCGACCTTCCCACCCAGATGGGCTACGACTCCGATCACGAGGAGTGGGGCCCGGAGGTCGGCAGGGTTGGGGTCGCAATCGATTCGCTGGCTGACTTCGAGGTTCTTTTCGACGGGATCCCCCTCGACGAGGTTTCAACATCGTTCACGATCAACGCTCCTGCCTTCCTCTTTCTCGCCCTCTATCAGGTGACCGGCGAGAAGCAGGGCGTTCCGCCCGAAGAGCTCCGACCCATCGTTCAGAACGACATTCTCAAGGAGTTCTTTGCACGGGGGGCTTGTGTGTTTCCGGTCGAACCAAGCCTTCGGATCGTGGCAGACACGTTCGAGTACTGCTCTGAAGTCATGCCCCGGGCCAACCCCATCTCCGTCTGTGGTTATCACATCCGTGAATCTGGCGCCACCGCCGTCCAGGAAATGGCGTTCGCTATCTCCAATGCAATCGAATACATCGAGCGGGCTCTCCAGAGGGGGTTGGACATCGACTCCTTCGCCCCACGGATCTCGTGGAATCTCGGGGCCTTCATGAATCTCTTCGAGGAGGTGGCAAAGTATCGGGCAAGTCGCAGGATTTGGGCGCGATTGATGAAAGAGCGATATGGCGCCAAAGATCCGCGCTCATGGAGATTCCTCTGGTTCGCCGGCACCTGCGGCTCCACCTTCAGCCACAAACAGCCTCTGAACAACATTGTCAGAGCTACCGTGGAAACGCTGGCCCTGGTGCTGGGAGGTGTCCAGAGTCTCACGGTGAACACCTGGCAGGAAGCGTTCGAGATCCCCGACCAGCAGGCCATGCTCACCGCTCTTCGCACCCAGCAGATCATCGCCCACGAGACCGGGGTGGCCGATACCGCCGACCCTCTTGCCGGCTCGTACTTCGTCGAATCGCTCACCGACGAGTACGAGCGGCGCATCCTCGAATTGATGGACGATGTTGCCCGGCGGGGTGGGATGGCGCGCTCCATCGAGAGTGGTCACATAGCCCGGGTCGTGCTCGACGAGGCATACAAACATTCGGCAGCAGTCGAAGCGGGCGAGCGCCTGATCGTGGGTGAGAATATCTTCACCCAAGCCGATGAGCACACTCCGACCGGACTGTTCACCCATGACCCGGGAGCGCTTGCCGAGCAGACGAGACGGTTGGCGAATGTGCGAGTCAGCCGGGATGAGGAGGCGGTGGCAGCCGCCATCGCCTCCCTCGCGACGGCGGCGCGTGACCCGGAGACGAACATCATGCCGGCAACGGTCGATTGTGTCAGGGCATATGTGACCATCGGAGAGATCTTCTCGACTCTGCGAGCCGAGTTCGGCGAGTACCAAGAGCCATTGGACATATTTTGACATCGGCCGGGGAGCGTGATCTGTTCCGAGACTCCGTTCGATCCTTCGTCGAGGCCGAGATCTCGCCGAACGCCGAAGAACTCGATCGACACGGTGTGTTCCCCGAAGGCCTGTTCGAGAGAATGGGCCAACTCGGCTTTTTCGGACTGCGCTACCCGGAGGATGTGGGGGGGCAGGGGGCGGACTTCGCCACGGCCTGCGTGATGTATACCGAGCTTGCTTTCGGGAGCCTTTCGCTTGCTGCCATCTGTGCCATGCAGAGCCTCATGGGAACGCACTTCGTCCACCAATACGGCACGCTCGAGCACCACGAGAGATACTTGCTTCCTGCCCTGAGGGGGGAGTCGGTCGCCACCTTCGCGTTGACCGAGCCGGATGCCGGATCGGATCTCGGTGCCATGAAGACCCGGGCGAAGAAAGTCGACGACGGCTGGGTGATCAACGGAGCCAAGACGTGGATCACCAACGCCCCCGTTGCCTCTTTTCTCACGGTGGGGGCCAAGACCAGTGACGAAGGGGGCATCCGAAACATCGCACTATTCCTGGTGGATGTGGACAATCCCGGGTTCTCGGTGGGTAGACCAATCGAGAAACTGGGTGTGAGATCCAGTCTGACTTCGGAAGTGTCCTTTGACGACTGCTTCGTTCCTGACGATGCCCTCCTCGGCGAAGAGGGCGATGGTGTGAGGAATATCGGAGGTGTGCTCTCCGAGATTCGCGTGATGACCGCGGCCCTTGCGGTTGGGCTCTCCAGACGCGCACTCGAAGACGCGGTGGCGTATTCGAAAGAACGTCAAGCGTTCGGACGCAGCATCGGTAAGTTCCAGAGCATCGAGCACAAGCTGGCCGAGATGGAGACCTCTCTCTACGCATCCTCGCTGATGACCGATGACGCGGCAGCCCGGATCGACAGGGGGGAACCCAGTCCACATCACTCGGCCATGGCCAAGCTCTTTGCCACCGAGACCTGTGCGAGGATCGTCGATGAGACAACACGCATCTTTGGCAGCTATGGATTTGCCATGGAGTACGCAGCTCAGCGCTACTTCAGAGACGCTCGCTTTCTGCTGTACGGCGGAGGAACCTCCGAGCTTCTCCGCGGGATCATCGGCCGGGGCGTTCTCGGCGAAGACAAATGATCAGGGTTGGATTCGATGTCGGTGGCACATTCACCGACTTCGTCCTGGAGGACGCAGAAGGCCGCTGGCACACCGGCAAACGGCTAACCACCTATCCCGATCCATCTGAGGCATGCATCGCCGGGCTCGAGACCCTTCTCGAAGACGCGGGAGTCGGCTTCAACGAGGTGACGAGGGTCGTTCACGGAACAACCCTCGGATCGAACATCGTCATCGAAAGAAAGGGCGAGGGAGTCGCCCTGGTCACAACAGTGGGTTTTCGGGACGTGCTCCAGATCGGGAGGGAGAAGCGTTATCAGGTGTATGACCTTCAGATCACCAAGCCCGACCCACTCATCGATCGGTCGCGGATATGGGAGATCGAAGAGCGTGTGCTTGCCGACGGAACAGTGCGTGACGCCATGGACGAGGTCTCAGCGCGCGCAACCATTCGCGAGATATCCGAGCGAGGCGTGACGTCTCTCGCAGTGTGCTTCCTCCACAGCTATCTCAATCCGGACCACGAGCGTCGGTTCGCCGAGTTGGTCGCCGAAGAGGCGCCCCACGTGGTGGTGTCCCTCTCCTCGGAGGTCTCCCCGCAGTTTCGGGAGTACGAACGAACGAGCACCACTGTGGTCAACGCCTATCTGATCACCGCTGTCAGCGAGTACCTGAGAACGATGGTGGGTCAGCTTGGGGCTCGCGGTTACGGCGGACGACTGTTCATCATGCAGTCGGGTGGAGGGGTGGCCACCGCGGAGTCGATGGCGGACCTTCCAGTGAGAATGATCGAATCGGGTCCCGCTGCGGGGGCACTCATCGCCGCCAAGTTCGGCGAGATCTCAGGGCACAACGACCTGGTCGCTTTCGACATGGGCGGAACGACGGCCAAGCTCTCGCTGGTCATCGATGGCCAACCTTCCACAGTCGGACAGTTCGAGTTGCACAAGGTACGTCTGGCTGCGGGAAGCGGTATCCCGATGAACGTGAGAAGTCTCGACCTAGTCGAGATCGGGGCAGGGGGCGGAAGCATCGCCCGCGTCGCCCAGGGGATCATTCAGGTCGGTCCCGACAGCGCCGGCTCTGCCCCGGGACCGGTTTGCTACGGGCTGGGTGGCACTGAACCGACCGTGACCGACGCCGATCTGGTTCTTGGGTATATCAGCCCTCACCGATTCGCCGGTGGCTCGATGCCACTGGACCTCGATGCTGCAAGGGGGGCACTGGAGGAGAAGGTAGCGGAACCACTCGGGATCTCCACGGAGGAGGCCGCATGGGGAGTTCACCGTATCGTCAACTTGAACATGGAGATGGCGACGCGTGTTGTCTCTATCGAGCGTGGCAACGATCCCAGAGACCTGGCGCTGGTCGCGACCGGAGGATCCGGTCCCGCCCATGCCTGTCGTTTGGCCGTAGCCCTGGGGATGCCGGTGGTAGTGATCCCTGCCGCTGCCGGGGTCGCCTCAGCGATCGGGCTTTTGTCCGCCGATGTGAAATTCGACACATCACGCTCATTTGTCGCCTCGCTCGACGGACTCGACCCGAGCCAATTGACCAGAATCTACGACGAGATGGAGACCGAGGCATCTCGGGTCATCGAGGAGTCGACCGACGCCAAACCAGTCCGGATGGTGAGAGAGGTGGACCTCAGATACATGGGCCAGGGTTTCGAGCTGTCCGTCCAGATTCCAGACGGCCCGGTGACAGCGCGGGCACTCCAACTGTTCAGGGAGGCCTTCGACGAGGTCTACTCGAAGAGATACGGGTTCGCCAGCCCCGACAAGAAGGTTGAAGCGACCACGTGGAAACTCACGGCGTACGGCGACAGTCCTCCCCTCGATGTCCCCACGATCGAATCAGACGACAGACCAGGTGTGGCGACACCGTCCGAGTCACGGGCCGCCTACTTTCCCGAGACCGACGGGTTCGTCGAAACGCCGGTGTTCAGCCGATACGACCTGGCGCCACATCAGTTGGTGAAGGGACCGGCAATCATCGAAGAGAGGGAGTCGACAACTGTCATCCCACCCGGCCTGGAGGGATTGGTCGATGTGTATGGGACCCTCCGGATCGGAGTCGCCTGATGAGCCGGCCCGACCCCATCACCCTCGGAGTCGTCTGGGGCGGCCTTCAGTCGATTGCGGTTGAGGTCGGCACCACCATTCACCGGACCGCGTACTCGGCCCAAGCCCGTGAAGGCCAGGATTTCTCTGTTGCGATCTTCGACCGGAGTGGACGGATGAGCGCACAAGGCCCATACAGCCCGGGGCACATGGGGGCCATGAATTTCGCCGTTCTCAACATGCTGGACGCCTTTCCGGCCGAGACCTTGTCGCCAGGTGACGTGATGCTTCTCAACGATCCCGCCCTCGGCTCGGGCCACCTGCCCGACTTCTTCGTGACCCAACCGGCATTCCATGACGACGACCTCGTCGGCTTTGTGGTCAACATCGTCCACCACACCGACGTAGGTGGAGCCAGACCTGGAAGCCAGGCGGTGGAGGGGGTGTTCGACTATCACCAGGAGGGCCTGTTCATCCCACCGACCAAGATCGTGGACGCAGGGGTGTCCAACGAAGCGGCGCTGGAGCTGATTGCCGCCAACTCACGGACGCCGGACAACCTCCGCGGTGACCTAATGGCACAGAGAAACGCCCTGAAGGTGGGCGAGCTCAGGCTCCAGGACCTGGTCGAGAGACATGGGCTGGACGTGTACGAGAGCTGCATCGAGGTCATCCTCGACCAAACCGAAGTCACCATGCGGGAGGCAATTGCGTCCATTCCGGACGGCCGGTATGAGTTCACCGACCATCTCGACGATTACGGGCCTGGCTCCGATCCTCTGATCGTCCAAGTGGCGGTGACCATCGATGGAGACCGGCTCGCAATCGACTTCGACGGTTCCTCTCCCCAAACCGAGTCCGGTCTCAACGCCTATCTCAACTACACGAAGTCTTATAGCTACGCGGCGATCAAGTGTCTTACCGACCCCTTTGGCCCGATGAATGCAGGCGCTCTCCGACCCATGGACATCTCTGCTCCGGAGGGCTCCTTCCTCAACCCAAGAAGGCCGGCGGGTGGAGGCCCCCGAGCCATCATCTGCTATCGGGTGTTCGAAGCCATCCTCGGGGCACTGGCTCCGGCCCTCCCCGACAGGGTGGCGGCCGCCAGCTCCCACTTCTCCAATCCCACATGGGGTGGATTCGACCCGGCGAAGGGAAACCAGTTTGTGGCCTACGAGTTGGTCCTGGGAGGCACGGGAGCTCGATCCTCCCGAGACGGTTGTGAGGCGATGTCCTCGGCGTTCAACGCATCAAACATCCCGGTCGAGGCTCAAGAAGCGGTCCAGCCCATCATCGTGGAGCGCTTTGAGCTGATTCCCGACAGTGGAGGCCCGGGTCGGCAACGAGGCGGCTGCGGCATACGGCGTGACATGAGAATCCTTGGCGAGGATGTCAAACTCACCAACCTTTCGGAGCGGCAGAAGTTTCCTCCTTTTGGGTTGTTCGGCGGGGAGCCCGGGGCGCTTGGCGCCACTGTGATCAACCCCGGTGAGCGATCCGAGCGCAAGATTGGCGGCAAGGCCTCGCTGGACCTCGAATATGGGGATGTTGTGAGCTTCCGACTCTCAGGCGGCGGAGGTTATGGCGATCCCACCAAGCGCGATCCGGAGGCAGTGGCGGTGGACGTCAGACTCGGCCTGGTGAGCATCGCAGCCGCCCGCGACCAATACTCGGTGGTGATCGGCCCCGACAGGATCGTCGATATCGAGGCGACTCTTGCTGCCAGGAACGCCACCTTCGATTAGGAGTCTGCTGATTAATGCCGTTGCTCAGATCGG
>Ga0255048_10000139_pt1 | contig 50363 bp, 50 predicted proteins | sample JV7_2_2_MG_FD_183619 | JGI IMG/M metagenome (GOLD analysis project Ga0255048, IMG submission 183619) | Seawater microbial communities from Jervis Inlet, British Columbia, Canada - JV7_2_2 | ecosystem: Environmental > Aquatic > Marine > Inlet | place: Canada: British Columbia | collected 2016-10-06 | reverse complement strand
GCCTCCATGATGCGGTTCGGTGAGTCAGGCTCGCTGAGATCCGCCGCCAGTCCGATTGCAGAGGGCAGTTGGGACGCTTCCTTCTCGGCGAGAACCCGGCGTCTGCCGCAGATCACGATGCTGGCGCCCTCGTGGGCCAGCGCCCGCGCAGACGCCAACCCGAGGCCGCTCGTCGAGGCGGCCACCACCGCGGTCCGTCCGGCGATTCCGAGATCCACAGCTCCGGACCTAGCGAGGGGGGAGATCCGAATTCCTGAATGCGGCCCTCGGAGTTCGAAGCATCGACAACGCTCCGCTCGTAGATGGCTCGAGCTACCGCGTATCCGGAGCGATCTCCACTCCGGATACGCGGCCTCGACCGAGCGGCGCCCCTCAGAAGCTCGCGAAATCGATCTCGGTCAGATCGGTGAGATCGGAGGTCATGACGCCAGCCTCGGAGACGGTCACCAGGACGCTGTCGATGATCAGCGAACGGCGGATCTGGGGGTACCAGCCGTCGCCGCCGTCACCATGGCGGACCGTTCCGCGTTCGGCGATCTCGGTGCCGTCGACGTCGAGAACCAGGGCGACGCCTCCGTACGCCTCTCCCTTGTCTTCGACCCACCAGCGCGTGAGCGGCACGACCGCCGTCTCCGTCCGGGGCTCGTAGAGGAAGGCGTGGTGATCCCACTCCACCTCAGATTGGGTGTTGTCCAGGGTGTAGCGATCGATGCGTGCGGGATCGGTGGGATCGCTCACGTCGAACAGCGACACCTGTGTGCCCTGGGTCCTGCCGGTGGTGTCGGCGTCCTGGCCGATCCCGAGCAGGCTTCCCTCGGTGATCGGATGCAGATAGGCGGAATACCCGGGGATCTTCAACTCTCCCGAAACGGAAGGAGAGCGCGGATCGGAGAGGTCGAGCACGTACAGCGGATCGACCTGGCGGAACGTCACCACGTAGCCGACGTCGCCGAGGAAGCGAACCGAATAGATCCGTTCCCCGCGGCCCAAGTCGTCGACGGTTCCAACCACCGTCAGCTCGGTCCCGTCGATCGCCAGGACCGTCACCATGCTTTCGGAGTCGTCGCCTCCCCACCACTCAGGTCGGGTCGTCGTGGCGACTCGCAAGGAGCCGTCGTGCTCCGACATCGACCACTGGTTGAGCATGAAGCCGGGAACCTCGCCGGATGCCGTGTACTCGGCGGCGGTGGGGAAGAGCCGGAACCGATGGATCTTCGTGACGACGTCCTGCGGTGCCCCGGCGTCCTCCCAGACCCGGGAGTCCGTCCATTCGGTGGTCCCGACGTACGTGGCATCAGCCGACGAGTACAGGATCTCACCATCTGCGAAGACCGCGGTCGCGTCCGCCACGTCGAGCCCGCTCGGCGTGAGCGTCACGAGTGACAGGGTGGTGAGCCCAGAGAACTCTCGGGGATGGTGCACCCGGGTGCAGTCGACGAGGGCGCCCTCGGTGACCACGCGGTCGCGTCCGTTGTGGTCGGTCAGGACGAAGTAGGGCACCCAGTTCTCGATCGTCGAGTCGAGCACCAGCTGCCGGTTGGCCTGCTCCGCCTCGCGTTCGGCGCGCAGGCCTCCGCCCTCTGGGTACTCCCAGGCGAACCCGGTCGGCGCTGCGGAAACGACGATGCGCACGTTGCCAGAGACGAGCCTGGCCGATACGAAGCGCCCGTCGACCTGCAGCGTCCGCGTCAACTCTGGATCGGACGGATGGGAGATGTCGATCTCCGACACTGTGACGATGGGCTGCTGCGGATAGGGGGCGATGGCGTCCCCGACGACGTCGAGCTCGGCGAACGGGACGGGGTGCCCCCATTGGTTGGAGACGACCGTCACCCGATCACCGACCAGGAAGAGCTGTTCGCTCCAGAACTCGAGGTCGACGCTGCCCTGCAGGGTCAGCCGGCCTCCATCGATCGTCAACACGTGGAGGCGCTGTCCGCTCACCACGATGATTCGCTTGCCGTCGGTCTTCACCAGGTCGGGTTCGTCGACGCCGGCTTCCTGCAGGTTCGTGCTGGTGAAGCCGCCTGCCGCAGCGATGCTGGTCGGGGCTGCGGCATCCTCGGCAACCAGAGCCCCATCCATCAACCGGACCCCGCCGGATACGGGGTAGACGCCGTAGCCATACTCGAATCCATACGGTCCGACGAGGTCGATCGCCTCGTCGATGACCCAGTCGAGCAGGGCGTCGCACCGGTCGAAGGCCACGAGCTCCGTTCCCGGTCCCGGGCGAGGGGGCACGGTGATCGTGGTGTTCGAGGTCGCAGGGTCGGTTTGGGTACTGCACGCTGCGGCCACGATCGCCACAACGGCTCCCAGCATGATGGTTCGCCTCATCGGTCCTCCTGGTGTCTCTCCTCAGCTACGACGCGTCTGGACCCGCGCGCGGTTCCCGGTCCGGTACGCTCCGTGCCCAGATGGCCACGGTCGGTATCGACATCGGAGGGACGAAGGTCGCCGCCGTCCGCCTCGAGGGCGGCGCGGTCGTCGAGTCGCGCCGGGCCGCCAACCCGCACGGTGATCTCGTTGCGGCGGCAGGAGAAGCCGCCCGGTCGGTGTGGGCGGACGACGTCGTCGCGGTCGGGGTCGGAGTCGCCGGGCTCGTTCGGTTTCCTGAGGGCACGTTGGTGTGGGGCCCCCACGTGAGCGGCACGGAGGTGCCGATCCGCGAGGACGTCGAGGCGAACCTCGGGGTCCCGGTCTTCGCCGACAACGATGCCAATCTGGCGGCGTTCGGCGAGATGCGTCTTGGCGCCGCTCAGGGGTACGAGCATGTGCTGCTCGTCACCCTCGGCACCGGGATCGGCGGTGCTGTCATCATCGCCGGCCAGATCTATCGGGGCATCTCATTTGCCGGCGAGTGGGGTCACATGGTCTACGACCCCAAGGGGTTGCTGTGTGACTGCGGCAAGCGCGGCTGCTGGGAGACGGTTGCTTCGGGACCGGCGCTGGTGCGGTTCGCCAGGGAGTCACTGACCCTCAACCCGGAGTCGTCCCTCGCCCGCAGGCTTCCTGAGGACTACTCCGCAGAGGACATCACCGCTGCTGCCGATGCCGGGGACGAGATCGCCCGTGGGCTGGTCGCGCAGGTGGGAGCGGAATTCGGGAGGGGTCTGTGCAGCTTGATCGCCATCTTCGACCCTGAGGCCATCGTGATCAGTGGAGGTCTGGGATCGGTAGGGGAGTCCCTCGTCGGTCCCGCTCGCCGGGTTGCGGCAGACGCACTGCACGGTGGGGCCTATCGTCTACTGCCGCCAATCCTGGTGGCGACGCTCGGTCCTGAGGCCGGAGCCGTGGGAGCCGCCTCGATGGCGCAGGCCATCATCGACAACGAGATCACGTTGGAGCCATGACTGCAGAACTGAACCCCGTACGAGACCTTCCGCCGGATGTGCCACCGCGCCGCGACTGGCGCGAGCTGACTCGCGAAGCGATCGTCGTGCTCCCGAATGTCGTGAAGCTGCTGGGCCGAGTGGCCCGCGACCCCCGCGTGTCCATGCGCCGCAAGGTGCTCGCCGTGACGGTCCTGGCGTACGTCGTGTCGCCGATCGATCTCATCCCCGATTTCCTGTTCGGGTTCGGACTGCTCGACGACATCGTTCTCTCCGCCGTTGCTCTGAATCACCTCCTCGCAGGAGCAGGACGCGAGGTGATCGCCGAGCATTGGGACGGATCGGAAGATTCGCTCGACCTCGTGCTGGCACTGATGGAGTGGGGCTCGGAGATCATCCCCTCCCCCCTCCGCCGCGTACTCCCGACATAGACCCCAGACCGCAGAACCCAGAGCCGCTTCCGTCTGTGCTCTGCCGGCGAGGCGGAGCCGAGCGACCTGCGAGCCCGGCGAGCCCGGCGAGCCGGCGTTAGCCTCGGATCATGCATTTTCGGCGGATCGACAGCCTGCCTCCGTACGTCTTTGCCGAGGTCAATCAGAAGAAGCTGGAGGCGCGCCGGGCCGGCGATGACGTGATCGACCTCGGGTTCGGGAACCCCGATATCCCCTCACCTCCTGTCGTTGTTGCCAAGCTCCTGGAGGCGGCGCAGAATCCGAAGAACCACCGCTACTCGGCATCGCGCGGGATCCCGAATCTGCGGCGTGCCGTCGCCGACCGCTACCGGCGTCAATACGGGGTCGAGCTCGATCCCGAGACTGAGGTGATCAACACGATCGGCGCCAAGGAGGGGTTGTCGCACCTCATGTGGGCGCTCGTTCAGCCGGGAGACGTTGCGCTGGTTCCGGAACCGTCGTATCCGATCCACATCTATGCACCGGTCCTCGCCGGGGCCGAGGTGAACCGGGTGCGGCTGTCCACGGACGAGGATTTCTTTGGGCGGCTCAGGGAGGCCTTCTTGCAGAGCTGGCCGCGTCCTCGGGTGATCCTGACGTCCTTCCCGCACAATCCGACCACCGCGTGCGTGGATGTCTCGTTCTTCGAACAGCTGGTCGACTTTGCGCACCGTCATGATGTGATGCTTGTCCACGATTTCGCCTACGCCGACATTGGATTCGATGGGTACCGGCCGCCGAGTCTGCTCCAGGTGCCCGGAGCCCGCGACATCGGGGTCGAGTTGTACACCCTGTCCAAGAGCCACTCGATGGCCGGCTGGCGGGTGGGCTTCGTTGTCGGCAATGCCGAGATGATCGGTGCGCTCGCCCAGCTGAAGTCGTACCTCGACTACGGCACCTTCCAGCCCATTCAGATTGCCTCGATCATCGCCTTGAACGAATGCGACGATTACCCGTCGACCGTGAACGACATCTACGTGAAACGGCGCGACGTGCTGGTGGACGGGCTCACCCGTGCGGGATGGACGATCGACAAGCCGCAGGGCACGATGTTCGTGTGGGCGGAGATCCCTGGGCCGTACGTCGAGATGGACTCGATGGAGTTCACGCTGCACCTGCTGGACGCGGCCAACGTCGCCGTCAGTCCCGGAGTCGGCTTCGGTCCTTCGGGGAACCGCCATGTGCGATTCGCCCTGGTCGAGAACGAGCAACGTATCGCCCAAGCAGTGAGAGGCATCAGGAAGGCGCTGACCAGGCTCTAGGTCGCCGCGCGCGCTCCGAGCGGGAGGTAGGCCTTCTCGGCGTAGTCGACGACCATGCGCTGCGAGGTGAACCCGGTCATCGCCGTGAGCATCGACCGCTTCATGGTCTCGATCCACGCAGTGGGCAGGCCGCGTTCGTCGCGTTCGTAGTACCGCGGGACCACCTCGGACTCGAGCAGGTGGAACAGCGTGCCCGCATCGGCGGCGTCGGACTCGTGGTGACGGCCGAACCCCCATCCATTGGCGCCGTCGAAGCCTTCGACCCACCACCCGTCGAGCACCGAGAGATTGACCCCGCCGTTGGCCGCAGCCTTCATCCCCGAGGTCCCGCTGGCCTCCTTCGGAGGTCGTGGGGTGTTCAGCCAGACATCCGCACCGGTCACCAGGGTCTTGCCGAGCTGCATGTCGTAGTCCTCGATGAAGAAGACGTGTCCCTCGAGGGCGGGGCTCTGCGTCATCTCGACGACCCATTTGACGAGTCCGCGGCCATCGTGATCGGCCGGATGAGCCTTGCCGGAGAAGACGACCTGGACGGGGCGATCTGGATTGGTGAGGATCGAGGTGATCCGGCTCGGGTCGGAGAACAGGAGCCCCGCACGCTTGTACGTGGCAAACCGCCTGGCGAAGACCAGGGTCAGGCGGTTGGCGGGAAGCTGGTCGTCGACCCAACGCAGCCGATCTGGGCTGTTCCCGTGCCGGGCGAACTGCTCACGGAGGCGACCGCGCAGCCGGCGCAACATGAGGCCCTTCTGCGCCTCGTGGGCACGCCACAGGTCCTCGGCGTCGAGGTCGAGGAGTGCCTTCCAGACTTCGGGCTCCGTGACCCGGTCGATCCAGTCGACGCCGACGGCCTCGCGAAAGAGCCGCTCCATGTTGCGACCGACCCACGTCTGGGGATGGACGCCGTTGGTGATGCCCAACGCCGTTCCCCCGATGAGGTCGCCCCAATCTTCGGTCACAACCTCGGCGTGGCGTGAGGACACTCCGTTCGTCTCAGCAGACAAACGAATCGCCAGGGCGCCGAGGTCGAACACGGATCCATCTTTCGAGGCTCCCAGCCTGACCAACGTAGCGTCGTCGATGCCGTCGATACTTCCCTCGAGGTAGGACGTGGCCGTGCTCACGTCGAACGTCTCGTTTCCCGCAGGAACCGGCGTGTGCAGGGTGAAGAGCGTGTTCGCCGAGACGCGCTCCTCTGCCGTGGCGGCGTCGGTACCTCCCTTGAGCTCCCACGAGAGACGCTCGAGCAGCGCCAGGGCGGCGTGGCCCTCGTTGACGTGCCACACGGCCGGTTTGATCCCGAGCTCGCGGGCAACCCTGGCCGCGCCGATTCCGAGAATGGATTCCTGTGCGAAGCGCATTTCCCGGCCGCGGACGTACAGGATGTGGGTGATGGGGCGATCCGCAAGGTCGTTCTCCGGCAGATCGGTGTCGAGCAGCAGCAACGGAACCCTGCCGACATCGAGCCGCCATGCCCCCACCGCCACCGGCCGGCCGTGAACACGCACCTCCACACGCAGCGGGCGACCCGATCGCGGGTCGAGCACCTCGCGCACCGCTCGCCTGCTCAGCTCGAGCGGGCCGTACGTGTGTTGCTGCCAGCCGTCGGGATCGACCGCCTGGCGGAAGTAACCGCGCCGGTACAACATGCCGAAGGCGACGAGTGGAATCCCGAGGTCGGATGCCGCCTTCACGTGGTCGCCGGCGAGGACCCCGAGCCCGCCGGAGTAGATCGGGAGCTTGTGGTGGATGCCGTACTCGGCGCTCAAGTAGGCGACCGGACCGGTCAGCGTGTCGGCGTGGCGGGTGTCGTACCACGTTGCGGTCCCCGTCATGTAGTCATCGAACCGATCGACGGCCTCGGAGTACAGCTCCGTGAACGACGAGTTGGAGGCCAGGGCTTCCCAGGTCGTCTGATCTACCACCTGGAGCAGGCTCAACGGGTTGCGGTTGGCGACCCATGCCTTGGGATCGAGCTGGCCCCACAGGCGGTAGGCGACCGGATCCCACGACCACCACATGTTGTATGCCAGGTCATAGAGTCGTGCGAAGGCCGCCGGAATGCGCAACGGCGCCTTCGGGCCGACGCTCATGCTGGGAGCGGGTGGGGACATGAAAAGCCTTGATCGACTGCGGGGTCCCGAGGAGAGTACCGGGGTGCCGGGTGCCGTGAAACCTCGCGGCGAACGCCCAGGTCGGAGAAGCGAGTTGGGGAGGTCGTGACGGAATGCGGTATGGAGTGCTGTTCCCCGGGCAGGGCAGTCAATCGGTCGGGATGGCACCCGACCTGTTCGCGGTGCGACCCGACCTCCTCGGAGAGCCAGCCGATCGGCGGCTCGGTTGGGGGCTGCAGGCGTTGGTGGCGGACGGCCCGGAGGACGAGCTCACGAGGACGGATCGCGCACAACCCGCCTTGTATGCCATCGGCTACGCGTTGTGGTGCGAGCTCGGCGAGCGCCTGGCTCCACCACCGGTCGCAGCCGCGGGCCACTCCCTCGGCGAGTACACCGCGCTTGCGGCCGCAGGGGCGCTCGACTTCTGGGAAGGGCTCGCCCTCGTAGCGGCCCGCGGCGCAGCCATGCAGCGTGCCGCTCAGGCCGCGCCTTCCGGGATGGCGGCGCTTCTCGGTGCAGACGTGGAGACGGCCGAGGCCGTGACGGAGGCGCGACGGGCCGAGGGGGGGCGTCTGTGGGTGGCCAACGTCAACGCTCCTGGTCAGGTCGTCGTTGCCGGCGGTGCCGCGGACATCGCGTGGCTCGAGGACCACGCCCGCGACCTCGGGGTACGCCGCGCCATGCCCCTCAAGGTGGCTGGGGCATTCCATTCGCCGTTCATGGCGGATGCCGCCACCGACCTCGCGGACGCGCTCGCCGATGCGACCTTCACGGAAGGGGATTTCCCCGTCTACGGCAACGCATCCGCAGCACCCATGAGCGATGTGCGAGCCGAGCTGGCGGAACAGCTGGTGTCTCCTGTGCGTTTCGCCGAGAGTCTGATGCGTATGGCGGCCGATGGTGTCGAGGCGTTCGTCCACGTGGGACCCGGTGACGTCACCGCAGGTCTGGCCAAACGCACGCTGCCGGGAGCGACCGTCGTCACGGTGTCTGGCCTCGACGACATCGCTGCGGCGGTGGCGACCCTGTCCGTAGAATGACAGCCGATCTCGAGGGAGGACGCGCCATGCACAGAGCCGCCATCACTGGTTGGGGTCGGTGTACGCCTGATCCGGTGGTCACCAACGACGATCTGTCGACGGTCATGGACACATCTGACGAGTGGATCACGGCCCGATCCGGCATCAAAGAACGACGCGTGTGCCCCGTCGAGAACTCCGACATGGCCACCGTTGCGGGGTCCCATGCCCTGGCAGCTGCAGGGCTGGAACCGGCCGACATCGACTACCTCATCGTGGCCACGTGCACCCCCGACCGGGTGATTCCGGCGAACGCCTGCTACGTCCAGGCGAAGCTCGGCACCCTGAATGCGGCCGCGGTCGACATCAACGCCGGATGCACCGGCTTCATCTATGGGCTGTCCATGGCCCAGGGGCTGATCGCCACCGGAATCGCCTCGCGGATCTTGCTCATCGGCTCCGAGAAGATCTCGTCGTATCTGGACTTCGAAGAGCGGTCGACTGCGGTGCTGTTCGGGGACGGCGCCGGAGCCGTCGTACTGGAACGGGCGAGCGGCGACGAGGGGGTGCTGTCCATGACCCTTGGATCCGACGGGCATCTCTCCGAGGCGTTGACCGCCTCCGGATTGGGTACGTCGTACGTAGGCAGCGACGCGCCGATCCGCATCGTCATGGACGGTCGCGAGGTGTTCCGAAACGCCGTCGTGCAGATGGGCGAGTCCGCCACGCTCGCCGTCAAGGACGCGGATTTGGAGTTTGACGACATCGATCTGTTGATCCCGCACCAGGCCAACGAGCGGATCATCGACGCCACGGCTCGGCGCATCGATCTCGATGAGTCCAAGGTCTTCATGAACATCGCCTCATACGGAAACACGTCGGCCGCAACGATCCCGATCGCGCTGTCCGAGGCCATCGAGCAGGGGCGGGTGCACCCGGGCGCCAACTTGGTGTTGGTGGCCTTCGGTGCCGGGCTCACGTGGGGTGCGACCGTGGTGCGGTGGGGCGAGCGAACGAAGCCGCTGGCGACGAGCGACGCGGCGCTTCCCCCAACAGACAGGACGGGCTTTGAGATCCTCCTCGAGCAGCAGGCGAAGAAGTCGGCGTGAGCAGGGTCGCTCTCGTCACCGGGGGCTCGCGCGGCATTGGGCGGGCGATCGCCCAGCGCCTCGCCGCCGACGGGTGTCGGGTCGTCGTGAACTACGCCTCCAACGAGGTCGCAGCCCAGGAGACCGCGGCGGCGATCACCGCAGCCGGAGGTGAGGCGGTTGCGATTCAGGCCGATGTCGGTAACGCCGCTGCCGTCACCGATATGTTCGCCACGATCGCCGAGAACTTCGGTGCCGTGGAGGTCCTCGTGAACAACGCGGGTATCACCCGCGACGGCCTCCTGGTACGCATGGGTCGGGACGACTGGGACGACGTGATCAGGACGAACCTGTCGTCCGTCTACCTGTGCACCAAGGCGGCAATGCGCGGGATGTTGCGCGGCCGCTGGGGGCGGATCGTCTCGATCGCCTCGGTCGCCGGTATCTCAGGCAACCCGGGGCAGGCCAACTACGCGGCCGCCAAAGCCGGGATCATCGGTTTCACGAAGTCGGTCGCCAAGGAGGTGGGCTCGCGCGGGATCACGGCGAACGTGGTCGCCCCAGGCTTCATCGAGACCGACATGACTGCCGCGCTCGGCGAGGGGGTGACCGATGGCGCCGTCGACGTCATCGCCGTCGGCCGCCTCGGCAGTCCGACTGAGGTGGCGTCCGCTGTTGGCTATCTTGTCTCGGAGGACGCCTCGTACATCACCGGCCAGACGATCGTCGTCGACGGCGGCCTCGCCATCTGACCGGGTACCACCCACAGAGAGAGGGAAGATCATGGAACGTGCCGAGATCGAGTCGAAGCTGTCAGATCTGTTGGTCGACGAGCTCGGAATCGAGCGGGACAAGATCACGATGGATGCGAAGTTCGAGGAGGACCTCGAAGTGGATTCGCTTGGCGTGGTCGAGCTGCTGATGGCGCTCGAAGACAACTTCGGCGTGAAGATCCCGGACGAAGAAGCCGAGCAGATCGGAACGGTCGGCGAAGCCGTCGGTCTGGTCGAGCAGAAGCTCAACGCGTAAGGCGGAACCACCATGCAGAACCGGCGCGTCGTCGTGACGGGAGTCGGCACCCTGAACCCCCTCGGGAACACGGTGGACGAGTTCTGGAAGAGCGCCCAATCCGGCATCTCGGGGGTTGAGCCGATTTCGTCGATCGACGTGTCGGACATGCCGAGCCAGATCGCAGGCACGATCAAGTCCTTCGACATCGACCACCACATGCCGAAACGTCAGTCGCGCCGGATGGACCCGTTCGCGCAGTACTTCTGGGTCGCTGCGAAAGAGGCGCTGGAGGATTCCGGGATCCGCTACGAGGAGGACGATCCTGCCGCCTACCGCGCCGGCGTGCTCGTCGGGACCGGCATCGGGGGAGTGGCGACGTTCGAAGAAGAGGTCGACGTGCTCTTCAACCGGGGGCCTCGCCGGTTGAGCCCGTTCGGGATCACGAAGATCATCAGCAACATGGCCGGAGGTCTCGTTTCGATCGACTTCAATCTGTACGGGCCGAACAACTGCACGGTCACGGCTTGTGCTGCGTCTGCCAATGCGATCGGCGACGCGGCGGCAATCATCGCCAGGGGCGCCGCCGATGTGATGGTTGCCGGAGGCGCGGAGGCGCCGATCACGAGGTTCGCACTCGGCGGCTTCTGCCAGGCGAGAGCCACCAGCACGCGCAACGACGACCCCCAGGGCGCCTCGCGACCGTTCGATCTCGACCGCGATGGGTTCGTCATGGGAGAGGGGGCTGCCGCCCTCGTGCTCGAAGAGCACGATCGGGCCGTGGCGCGCGGAGCCACGATCTATGCAGAGGTGCTCGGCTACGGAATGAGTGCAGACGGGTATCACATCACCCTGCCGCGACCTGGAGGGGCCGGAGCCGCGGCCGCGATGCAAGCCGCGATCGATGACGCCGAACTGACACCAAGCGGCATCGACTACATCAATGCGCACGGCACGTCGACTGCGGCGAACGACGCCACCGAGACCCTCGCGATCAAGACGGTGTTCGGTGACGACGCCGACCGGGTACCGGTCTCGTCATCGAAGTCGATGACTGGGCACCTGCTCGGTGCGGCTGGTGCCATCGAGTCGCTGGTCTGCATCCTGGCCATCCGCGATGGAGTCATTCCCCCGACGATCAACTACACCACGCCGGATCCGGACTGCGACCTCGACTACGTCCCGAACGAGGCGCGCGAGGTGACGATCTCGACGGCGATGACCAACTCCTTCGGCTTCGGCGGTCACAACGTGGCGCTGGTCTTCGGTGCTCCCTGAGCTGCCTCACGCGCCATCGCCGCTCCGGTCGTGGGGAGCGGTCCGTTCCACAGCGTCGATGGAGGCCGTGAGGAGTGCGCACACCGCGGTGAGACCGAGCGCTCCCAGGAATACGATCCACAGGATCGCTGGTGGTCCGCCGATGAGGGTCACTCCGAGGAAGATCCCGCTCACCAAGGCGATCGGTGCTCCGGCAGCCAATCCCAGCGTCGCAAAGGTGCGCAGACCGGTCACGTCTGGTCCGGGTCGGTTTCTTCCGTCTTGCATCCCGGAGTCGGAGGCGGCCGTCGCGCCGCCACCGCCTCGTGATACTCATCGAACGACCGCGTCACGAGGGCCGCAACGAGGCCTACTCCGATCAGTGCGCCGATTCCGGTGAGGATGGCGGCGATGATCTCCATCGGCACACACGTGCCGGGCAGGCACAGAACGCGGACGATGCTCCTCCCCACGAGCGCGCCGACGAGCGCCCCGGCGAACACGGCAAAGGCGACCGCGGGCCGAATGCCGGCGCGGTTCGCTGCGTACCCGAATCCGGCCCCGACGGCCAACCCGGCGATGACCGCGATAGGGGTCGCCAGCGCCCAGCCGGCGATGCCTCCGGCCGTCGTCGTTGCCGCCAGCGTGGCCACATCGGAGCGGCTCACGACGGACTCCGCCGCGGTGGTCCGGGCGCCGGGAGCACGGGCCCAGGTGACCCAATGGCGGCACGCACGGGGGGTGACCACGCGAGGGCAGCGATCCCGACGCCGGCGATGAGCAGAACGAGGCTGCCGGGCCCAGGTGTCGCCACGACGGCGAGCGCGGTGAGGGGGAGGACGGCCAGGCGCAGGCCCCACAACCCCCACAGCTCGGCACGGGCGTACCCCCAAACGAAGAAGAGACCGAGACCTGCCAAGAGACCATGCACCAGGGCCAAGCCGTCAGGCGACGTGTAGCCGACCAGAGGAATCAGGCCAACGGTCGCCAGGAGGAGCACAGGCGGCTGCCAGCCGATGGTGTCTGCTGCCGGCCGGCCGCGCAACCAGACGTCGAGCCAGGGGCCGACGAGGGCGGTCACGCCGCCGAGGGACACCGCAACCGCGATCCATCCGAGCGGACCAAGCCCGATCGCCGCCCCGGTCACGGCTCCTGCCGCCAACGTCGCCGCGGCGAGCCAGCGTGCCCACGGTGCCCGCACGAGAAGGATCCCGGTGACTGCCAGCAACGTGAAGAAGACGAAACCGAGGGCGATCGCGAGTGCGGCGCTCTGTGCGATCGGCCCGCTGGATGCGCCCACGAACACCGCCCAGGCCATCCCGCCGACTCCAACGACGGCGGAGATGACGACGGGTGCTCTTGTGGTCAGCTTCGGCTCCTGGGGCGTCCGGGGACGCACATGCCTACTGCTCGGGCCGGGTGTCGACGATGCCGGGGAACCGGGCAAGGCCGAGCTCGCCGTTGTATCGATAGATCGCAGGGGGCAGCTCGCTGTAGTCCCACTCGAACTCCCCACCGTTGGCGACGAGAATCGTCTCGAACATGCCATCGGCGGCGCTCAGGTCGATGTCACGCGGATCGCGGTTGATCCAGCGAACGATCCACACCTCGTTGATGTCGAGCGTGAGGTTGGCCGGCTTGAACGACCCGTTCTTGACTTCGACGATGACGAAGCCCTCGGGAGGCGGTTCGGTGGTCGTGGTCGTCGTCGGCTTCTCGCCGGCCTCGACGATGTCGGCAGATGGACTGCTCTGCACAGACGCGCCCACGATCAGGAGCACGGCGAACACCCCCAGAACCAGGACGAAACTCGAAACCAGTCCACGCTTGTCGCCCAACCGGCCCTCCATGGGATGCAGCGCGGCACAGTCTAACGATGGAGGCTCGGAACGGTCCGGTGGTCGCGGCGGTTCACTCCTGCGGTGGCTCCCAGAGGCCCTGCTCGCTCCATCGGGCACGGGTGTTGGTCAGGGTGATCACTGCGGCGTGTCCCGGTTTGCCGTGCGGCAGGGCGGAGAGGGACCGACCGGTGAGGGCGAGGCGTGCCGCTTGGACCGGATCCTGGTGGGACACGAACACGACGCACTGCCGTTGCGCGCTGCGATCGGCCACGGCTGCGCGCATCCGCACTGCTACCGCCGCGATGGATTCCTGGGTGAACGACAGATCATGCGGGTGCTCGAGGTACGCCTCGAGTTCGCCGGGGAAACGATCCGGCAGCTCTTCCCAGCGGACACCCGCCCAGCGCGAACTGAGGCGCCACTCGGTCAGGCGCTCGTCGACGACCACGGCACACCCGTGCGGGCGGGCGATCGCGGCAGCGGTCTCCGTGGCGCGCGTCAACGGAGACGAAACCACGAGCTCAACCGGTGCTGCAGCGAGCCGCTCCGCCGCCACCTCAGCCTGGCGTACGCCGCGGCTGCTGAGCGAGAAGCCGTCGAGGTCCGCGTAGACGACGTGGTGGGGATTGGCGACCTCACCGTGGCGAACGAGAACGATCTGCTGCGAAGTGGTCATTGTGCTGCGAGCGATGGTGGCACAATCGGAGGCCAAGAACCCACAATCCACAACTCTGAGCGCCGACGTCTGGGTTCTGGCGCGAAGCGGAGTGAGCGGTCGGCGAGCGAAGCGAGCAATGAACGAATTCGCTGAGCGTTTTCTCCACATCGACATGGATGCCTTCTTCGTGGAGGTCGAGCGGCTGCGTGCTCCAGAGCTCAATGGGCGGCCCGTCGTGGTCGGCGGGACCGGGAGGCGCGGGGTCGTTGCCTCGGCGAGTTACGAGGCGAGGCGACGAGGGGTGCGCTCCGCGATGCCCACCGTGGAGGCCCGGCGGCGCTGCCCTCACGCGGTATTCGTGCCTCCAGACCACCGGCGGTATCGCGAAGTCTCGGCACAGGTCTTTGCAGTTCTCGAGGGGTTCACACCGTTCGTCGAGACCTTGTCGATCGATGAGGCCTTCCTCGACATCAGGGGCCTGCGCCATCACTATGCGACCCCTCGTGCCGTCGGCGGCGCCATCCGTGAAGAAGTGCGCTCCGTGGTGGGCTTGCCCGCGTCTGTAGGTATCGCCACGGTGAAGTTCCTCGCCAAGTTGGCCTCCGAAGAGGCCAAGCCTGACGGGATGTTCGTCATCTCGGCAGGGGAGGAACTGACGTTCCTCGATCCGCTGCCCCTCGACCGGCTGTGGGGCGTGGGTGCCGCAACGGGAGCCGCGTTGCGCGGCCTCGGTGTGGCGACGGTCGGTGAGCTGCGAGACGTGCCTCCCCGGCTCCTCAGTCGCCAGGTGGGAGCCGGAGCCGCGGCCCACCTCGCGGCACTCGCTGCCGGCAACGACTCACGAGAAATCGTGATCGACGATGCGGCGCGCTCCGTTTCCGTCGAGGAGACCTATGCCGCGGATCTCGGAGACCGCGAGTCGGTCGAACGCGAGCTGCTGCGCCTGTGCGATCGGCTATCCGGCAGGCTCCACGGGTCGAGGCTCCGCGGCAGGACCGTCACGCTCAAGGTGCGATTCGCCGACTTCACGACGGTCACCCGTTCCGTGACCCGCTCCGAACCGATCGGTCTGCGGCCGGAACTGTGGGACGAAGCCCGTGTGCTCCTCGATCGGGCGCGCCTCTCCGGGCGCCCGGTACGGCTGCTCGGCGTCGGCGTGTCCCACCTGAGCACAGCGGAGCCCGCGCTGCAGCTCAGACTCGAAGACGGCGCACGCCAGGCGGCCGCAGACGTCGCAGAGACGATTCGGGAGCGCTACGGCACAGAGGCGGTGATCCCTGCCCGGCTGGCTGCCGAGTTCGAGCCGTCTCCAGCGATCGGCGAGACTTCGGCGCCCGACGGCCCTCAAGCGGAAGATCCGCGGGCCGATGGAGTCGAATAGGCACGGGTGGCGCAAAGAGGGCGCCCGTTATACTGGTTGGCGCGGGCGGACACGGCCGAGAGGGTGACCGAATGCCGCTGAACGAACATGAACAGCGCATCTTCGACGAGATCGAAAAGCAGCTGTTCGACAGCGACCCCAAGTTCCAAGAGCGGGTCAGGAAGGCGGCGATGGGGGCGCGCGGAAAGCGCCTGCAACGTCTCGCTGCGTTCCTCTTCGTCATGGGTCTGGTCGTCATGCTCGTGTCCTTCACGCGGTCGGCACTCATCGCGGGACTGGGCTTCGTCCTCATGGTCGTCTCGGCCGGATGGGTCGCGATGAGCATCAGATCGAACCGCACCGAGCGCAGCAGCGGGTCGGTCGACGACTGGCTGGACGGCTTTCGGCAGAGGTGGCGGCGCGACCGCTAGAGTGCCGTTTCCGCATTGGATTTTGGTTGCACTGGGGCTGGGTGGCGAGGCGGATTCCCACGCTTCGCGCTGAAGAGTTGGGAGGACCGCGTTGGAGGGATTCACTGCGCAGCAAGCGACCAGACTCACCGGGTGTACCCCACATCAACTCCGGTACTGGGACAAGGTCAGTCTTGTTGAGCCCACTCTCCAGCAAACGGGTGGTCGGCCGGGCCGGCGCCGTCTGTATTCGTTCCGCGATCTCGTGGCGCTCCGGGTGGTCAAGAGTCTCCTCGACAACGGAATGAGCGTCCAGCGGGTGCGTCGGGCCTGGGACTACCTGCGGCGCACCGCAGACATGGACACCCACCTCTCCGAGGTGCGGTTGGTCACGGACGGTCAGACGATCTTCGCCGTCGCCCACGACGAAGACGAGCTCCTCGACGCGCTCCGCCAGGGTCAGCTGGCGTTCTTCGTGGCGATCAACGAGATCGCCAGGACCGTCGAGGACGACGTCACCCGCTTCGAGCTCGACCGTGAGCGCTTTCTCGAGATGCTCCGCATGACCGAGGACGACGTCACGACCGAAGCCGAAGGGGCAACGGCCTAGCGGCGCCCCCTCCGCATCAGGCGGCCCAACCCGCTGCGAACCCCGATACGCCGCACCAAGCCGGTGTCGGAGTCGAGCGCCTGCTCGGTGGCGACCATGGACCGCACGGCATCTGCTCGTTCCGCGGCGCCGATCGGCGTTCCGCCGTAGGTCGACTTGGTGTACGCCGTCGCCAGCGGCTCGAGCTCCCTCCCGGTCTGCTCGGCGATCTCCATCGGTGTGGCTGAAGGTGCCGGGGTCCTGCCGAGGTCATCGAGCCGGCGCACGACGACGTGCCATGCCGCGGTGACGTTTCCTGCGGAAGCGAGGCGCCGCCTGCGCCTACGGTCGTATGTCGCCCCCCCCGCAACCAGGGCAAATGCGGAGAGAACGATCAGCAGCGCCAGGAGGAACCAGGGCAGATCGTGGTTGCCCTGCCCCGGGGCCGCAGCAACGATGGACGTGGCCGTCGCCTCGCCAGGAGCGGTCGTCGTCGGAGCGGCGGCCGTCGGGTCGGCGGGTCGGTACTCCGGTCCGAGCGCGCTGACGCCCCCTCGGGGCGTCGGGTCGAACATCACCCAACCTGATCCGTCGATCCACACCTCGACCCAGGCATGCGCCTCTGCTCCGGTGTAGACGACGGTGCTGCCTGAGGCCTTTCCCGGTGCAAAGCCGACCACGACACGGCTCGGGATGCCGATCGCACGCGCCGCCACGGCCATGCCCACCGCAAACTGCTCGCAGTATCCGGTCAGGTGGAGAGGTTCATCCGCATCGAGGAGCCACGATCCGATGGAGCCGGCCTGGGGAGACTCCGGCAGCCGGTAGGTCCCTGCCCGGAAGTGCGCCTCGAGGGCCACGGCGCGGTCGAGGTGGCTCCCGCCTCCGGCGATCGCAGATGCCATCCGGGTGACCTCGTCTCGCCGGTTCAGGCCGTCGAGGCGCACGGTCTCAGGCGCAGGTGGGGGGACGAGCACCTGGTCTCCTGTTACGTCGACCGGACCGGTGGACACCACCCGATAGCGCATTCCCGAGCGGGCCGTCCCCCGCACGCCGCCGTCCACGATCGTGCTCTGGGCATCGACGACGGACCGCACGCCGTTCACCGCGGGGAGCCACGTGCCGCCGAGCGGGCCCGTGATCTCGACCGTCTGGTCGATCATGTCGCTTCCCGAGGTCTGCGCTCCCCCCGAACCCGTGACGAACGCGTCGCCGTCGAAGCTCGGCAACGTGAACAGCCGGATGTACTCGTCGGTGTCCGCCGGCGAGCCGTACCCGATGGTGAACAATTCGTCTTCGCGAACTTCCGTGAGCCGCTGGTGCACGTCGGCGAATGGTCGGTACACGATCGTTTGTCCCTGGCTCGCGGGGGCGATTGCGATCTGGCGGTCGGTCACGGCCGATCCGAGGAGCGCGGCGACACCGATCGCAGCCGCGAGCACGGTGGCGGTGGCGACAGCTTGCCTGACCGCGCTCGATCGATCGGATGGCGAAGCCGCCGGCCGGGTGAACCGCGCCGCCGGCCGCGAGCGCTCATCGAGCGCGGCCGCCAGGAGGACGGCGGCGACCAAACCGACGTCGAGGAGGATCCGCGAGAGCGACGTCGGTGGCGGTTCCAGGACCGTCACGGCGAGGGCGGCGACGAGCGGAGCGAGCACCGCGATGCGAGGACTGCCCGCGACGGTGGCATGGACGAAGAACGCGGCGATGACCCAGAACGCGACCGCAAAGACGACCACGTCCTCGAGGAGGAGGTTTCCCGACTCGACCGCAGTGCGCAGGCGACCGACGACGTCGGCAACCGGTTGGCCCGCACCGCCCCGACCCGTGGCGTCTTCGATGATGAGCATCGCAGCTCCGGCGCCGACGAGCGGCGCCAGGAGTGCCAGATGAACCGCAGGGACCCGGAGGCGCAGTCGCAGGGCGACCACAGTGGCGAGGGCACCGACACTGCCGCCGATCAGTGCAGCCGCCTGCAGCGTGCCGCCTTCTCCCGGTTCCGTGCCGGGGATGGCGATCCGTACGACCAGCACGGCGAAGATCACCGACCCGACCAGGAGGCTGAACCGGTTCTTGATGACCGCCCCCTCTGCGCCGCGGAGTGTCAGCGTTGCCGGTCGCGCCAGCGTCGCGGCACGAGCGAGCGCACCCGGTACCACGCGACGAGGCGCTGGCTGGCGGAAAACCTGGTCGTCAGGCTGGCTCGTGTCCGTGCCAGCGACTCGGTGGCAGCGTGAATCTCGCGCGCCCCCGCCATTTCCTCACCGTAGATCGACCGGCCGTACACACTGGCAAGCGGGGTCATCGCTCGGTCGACCGTGGCCGCGACCTCGGCTGGCGTCGCCGCGGGGTCCGGCGCTTCACCGAAGTCGGTGAGCCTGGCGACGATGTCCTCCCACGCTGCGGTGATGTCACCGTCCTCTAGCCGGCGCATCCGTCTGCGGCGTCCGAACCACTTCACGATGGGGATGGCCGCGAGCATGAGGCCGAGCAGCATCACGAAGCCAGTAGCCACGGTCAGCCACGCGGGCAGTCCGGAGTTCTGGTCTTCGCCGGCACCGCCGCCGAGAAACACAACCTCCGGGGCACTGTCATCTGCGAACTGGGGGACGATGCCTCCGCCGGTCTCGAAACTGGGGGTCTCCGGCGCAGGAACCTGTGCCAGGTATTCGGTCAGATCGAATCCCAGTGCCTCTTCGAGCGTGCCGTACGTCGTCGTCGGGTTGGCGCCGTCGCTGCGCGGCGTCGGATCGAACATGACCCATCCCTGGCTCGGGATCCACAGCTCGACCCAGGCGTGGGCGTTCTTGTCCCGGACGATGACCTGGTTGGCGCCGATGCGTTCGCCGGGGGTGAAGCCCAGCACGACCCTGCTCGGAATGCCCAGCGTCCGCGCCATGAGGGCCATGGACGTGGCGAACTGCTCGCAATAGCCACGGCGCCGATCGGGGTTCTCTTCGTCGAAGAGCCATACCGAGATCGTGTCGGCTTCGTGGCCAGGAGAGATGCCGGTGTCGTACACAAAACCGCCCGATTGGCGGAACCAGACCTCGAGCGCAAGGCCCTGCTCGAATTCGGTGGTCAGGTTCTTCGTGACCTCGCGAGCCTCCTCTGCGATGCGCGGATCGAGGTCTTCGGGGATCTCGGTGAACGTTTCGAGCTCGGCCTCTGTGAGCTCGCGGACTTCGATGTCTGTCGGGGGCTCTGGGACGTCCTCATCCAGACCGGCCGCGGTCGCGAACAGCGGCGACAGGCCACCTTCTGGGCCTGCCGAGAGGATGTCCTCGTCGAGGGTCGGGATGTTGGCGGTGACCGTGTAGCGCATCCCGGTGTACGAGAGGCCGCCGTCGTATCGCAGCGAGGCGTCCGAGGTGCGGACGCGCAGGCTCGACTCCACGCTGCGATCGGGCGCGGTGGCGTCGACCGGGGCGTACGGCGCCGGCAGCCAGTCCATCGTCAGTGCCAAGATCTCGACGTCTGCGGTCACCTGATCGATGGGTCCGACGTAGGCCTGGGCTGCCAGCTCCCACGGCCGCTCCGACGTAGGGGAGACTCGGGGCGCGTCTGCGTACCACTGGCCGCCGCTGTACGACTCGAGCGTCAGGAGCCGGAAGTAGATCTGATCGGGGGGCCGGTCGCCGACGACCGTGGCGAGGAACACCGGTGTTTCCGTCTGTGCGACGAGACCCTTGCGGATCTCCACGAAGGGGTTGTACGCCACGGATCCGAAGTACCCCCCCGTCAGGCCCGTGGAGGTGCGCCAGGTGACGACGCCGTCGCGAGGCACGAGCGGGTTCAAGAGGCCGACGGCAAAGACGGCAGCGAGAACGGTGAGGCCGAGCAGCGCCGCGGCCGTCGGCGTCGGTCGAGCTGCGGTTCGGGTCGGCCAGCGCCCTGGTCGCGCCATCCGGCCGGCACCCTGATCGCGCTCGTCGGCGTTCACCGCCATGATCGCCCCGGCGACGAGGAGCACGAAGACGCCAACCTGGGCCAGGCCGGAGGGGTTGCGGTCGACGGTGGCGAACTGCAGCGACACGATGAGCGGGGGGAGCAGCCCAACGAACGGATGCCGTGTGAGGAGACCCCAAACGAAGACGGCACCGAGACCCCAGAAGACTGCGGTGACCAGGACGACGAGCCCCGGAATGGGGATGACCGGTTCCACGCCGTTCTGGATGACCTGCCAGGCCCGAACCAACTCCGCGCGCAGGATGCTCACCGACTCTCCGGTCGGCACGACGAGGATCGTGGAATCGGGAGCGGCGTAGCGGGCTGCGGCGAGGAAGAGCGCCCCGAGGTTCAGACCGGCCACGAGCCACGTGCTGAGTCGGTACGACACTGCAGTCCAGGTGATGATCATGCCGAGCAGCAATCCGGCAAGCACGATCAGCTGCCAGTGGGTCGTTCCCACGGATGGCCGCAGCAGCTTGGTGAGCTGCCAGAAGGAGAACGCAATCGCGGCGAAGCCGGCTAGCCAGCTGTAGCGGTAGACCATGTGCGCTCCATCGCCTCCTTCCACACCTGCGCCCAGCTTCCCGTGGTGGGGGTCACGGCGGTTGCCGCCCCTGCCCTGGCAAACTGCAGTATGCCTTCGTTGGTCCGGTCGGCAACCGACATGACCACAGTCCGATAGAAGTCCCTGCCGAGCACGCGGAATGCACCCAGGTCGTCGTCGTCTGGAGGTCCGGTGACGAGAACCATCACGCCTCCTGCCATGCCGCCTCTGCGCATCTTGGCCACCATGGCCTGGAGGTCGAGATCGACTTCCGGCTGGACCACTGCCAGCTCCTCCATGGCGATCGCATAGGCCTCTGCGGATGCCACGATCGTTCCGCTGCCTCGTCCCGCCCACAGCGTCGGCGTGTAGCCGTTGGCGTAGAGGTGCCGCAGCACAGAAGCGGCGCCGCGCACGGCGTGCTCGAAGCTCTCGACGCCCGGATGGTTGGCACGGCGCGGGTCGAACAACACGAGCGCCCTGGACTGCCACGGCATTTCCAGCTGCTTGATCATGAGCTCGTCACGTTTCGCCGACGATGGCCAATGCACTTTGCGCAGGTCGTCGCCCTGCTGGTATTCGCGCAGGGTGAAGAAGTCCTCGCCTCCCTGGTTGGCAAAGCTCGCTCGTGACGTATTGACGCTCGGGTCCTGGCCCCGGCCCAGCGGCAGGCCGTCGAGATCCTCGACGGCCGGGTAGACCACGAGCCGGTCGGCGCCGCCCGCATTTCCCCCGGCTTCGGTGAGCCCAAGCGGATCGCGCACGCGAACGTCTGCAGGCCCGACCCGGTAGATGCCGCGGGGACGGCACAGGATCTCGTAGCGGGCGACCATCGGGTCCCTGGGCTCGACCCGGTCGGCCACGAAATGGGCAGAGCCCAGGCCGTGCACTTCGTCCTCGACCACGACCTGGTAGATGCGCCGGCTGGCGACGAGGGTGACCTCGACAACCGCACGGTCGCCATCGTGGACCTGGAACGGAGTGAGCACCCGGTCGATAGCCACGCGCGGTGCGCTGAAACGTACGTAGAGCATGCCCAAGCCGACGCTGAGGAGCAGGAAGGCGGCAACGGCGAGAAGCAGCCGCTCCCCGACCGAGACCCACAAGATGACGAGGGCAGCCCCGGCTCCGAGTGCAGCCCAGCCCCGGGTGGTGGGCATCAGCGACCTGCGCCGTAGGCCCGGTCAACCACTACGAGGTCACCCGGGTCCCCGGAACCGGCACGGTCTGGGCGATGTTCTCCAGCACCTTCTCCACGCTGACACCGCGCATCTGGGCCTCCGGCCGCAGGATGAGACGGTGGTTGAGGACGGGAGCGAGCATGGCCTTGACATCGTCCGGGGACACGAAATCGCGGGAGGCCACCAGGGCGTTGGTCCGAGTGGCACGCTGCAGGTACAGCGTCGCTCTCGGGGATGCGCCCAGCAGCAGATCGGGATCGTTCCTCGTGGCATCTGCGATGTCGATGAGGTACGACTTGATGACATCGGCGACGTGGACCTGTTTCGCCAGCTGGGTCATCTTCACGATGTCGTCTCCGTGCACGACGGGGGTCAGGTCGTCGTATGTGGAGTGGTCGCTGTGGGTATGGAGCATCTCGAGCTCCTTCTCCCTGGTCGGGTACCCGATGGTGATCCGCATCATGAACCGGTCGAGCTGGGCCTCCGGCAGCGGGTAGGTGCCTTCGTGCTCGATCGGATTCTGGGTCGCGATCACGATGAACGGAGGATCCAGGGGACGGGTCACGCCGTCGACGGTCACCTGGCCCTCCTCCATCGCCTCGAGCAGTGCGGCCTGGGTCTTCGGGCTGGCACGGTTGATCTCGTCGCCGAGGACGACGTTGGCGAACACCGGACCAGGGCGGAATACGAACCCAGATGTCTCGCGACTCCACACGGAAACCCCGGTCACATCGGATGGGAGGAGGTCCGGGGTGAATTGGATGCGCTGGAACGTGCAATCGATCGACCGGGCCAGCGACTTTGCCAGGACGGTCTTGCCGACGCCGGGAACATCCTCGATCAGCGCATGCCCGGCAGAGAGCAGACACGTCGTAACGAGCTGGATGGTCTCGCGCTTGCCTTGGACGACCTTCTCGATGTTGTCGGTGATCTCGCCAAAGCGCTCACCGAACCAGTGCACCTCATCCGGGGCGATGGGCACGCCTCGTCTCCTCTCATCTGCGGCGCGGTGGAGAATAGAGGACCCTCCCGGGTTTGGGAGCGGCGCCACCCGAAAGGGCGGCCTACGCTGGGCCGATGCTCACGGCGACCGCGGTGAAGGCAGTGGTGCGACATCCCTCACTGTGGGTGACGGCTGCCGGTGCTGCCGTCGCCCTGGCCCCGCACGGCTGGTGGAAACGCCCCCCGTTCCTCCCCAGACCGGATCCAGAAGTCGTGCGCTGGAGGCTCACGACGGCCTATGGATCTGCCGATGAACCCATTGATGCAGACGACCTCGTGGCCTACCTTCGGTGGCGGAAGCGCTCCGTTGCCCGGGGGCCGTGAGAGGAGGGTGACGTGACCGTGAGCTCGCTCCGGCGCGATCTCCTGGAGATTCCGGGGATCCAAACGGCAGAGCTCGAGGGTGATGCCGCGGCCCCTTCTGGGGTGCGGGTTCAGCTCTCCGCTGGTGTCGACGCGCAGCTCGTCGGCGAAGAGGTACGCAGAGTCCTCGCCGCCCACGGGCTGCGATCCGAAGTCGGTGAACCGGCAGCGAGCCCGGTTGTGGCCATCAGCGACCGCGTGCCTTCGGTCCCTATGGTCCAGCCCGATCCCCTGTCCGCGGCCGCAGACGAGCCAGCAGTGGCCCCGCCCGTCCTGGTGGAGACCGTGCCGGCCACAGAGCCGCACGCACCTGGGATCCTGGATGCCATCGCCGTGGAGGAGGGCCGCGACGGCGTATCCGTCGTAGCTCGTGCCGATGACGGCCGGACGCGTCGCCGTAGGGCTCGCACCGGCGCCGATGGACTGGATGAGGCCGTCGTCACCGCGGTCGCCATGCTCGTCGATCCCGAAGGACCCGTCCCGCGCATCGTGTCGGTGGGGGAGCGCGAGATCGAGGGCACGATCGTGCTCACGCTCGTTCTCGAAGCCGACGGGTCGGTCGTGGTGGGCTCGGCCGTGGTCTCCGGAGGGAGGCCTTATGCGGTGGGCCGCGCCGCCTGGGCTGCGCTGCTGTCTTCCTGACCGCTGCGTGCAGGGATCAATTCGACGATCACCTCGCCGTGCCCATCGCGCAGGTCGATGACGCCGTCGACGACGGGCTCCGGGTACTCGGCCAGGTACGAACGAACCCGGGCAACGATGTCGCGGATCACCATCCGGGCGCGGTCTGCCGGGAGTCCGCTCAGGGCGTCGAGATCCGCGGGCTCGGCCGAGATGAAGGTGGCCCCGCTCGCACGCAGATCTTCGATCATGACCTCCTGAAGGACCTTGTCAGGAGACAACGCGGCGAGGTCGGAGACGATCACGGCCTCGGCATGACCGCCGCGCACGATCTCGAGCAGTGCGCGATAGCCGTCACGGTTGGCTTGGGTCCCGGGGACCCGTACGTCCTGGCACACGGAGATGAGGACGTGTCCGGAGTCGCGGCACCAGCGCCTGATGTGTTCCTTCTGCGCATAGGCGGTCTCGGTGTCGCCGAGAACCGGAGACTCGCGCACATAGCCGACGACGCGCACGGATTCCTCTCCTTCCCCATGGGGCCGGGCCCTTGCGGCCCATGCTCGATGGAGATCTTGCCCGATGATGTGCCCTGACGAGGAGTATGCCCCCTTCACGCTGAGTGGTCAACCATTTGCGGAGAGTGTTGGCGGTCCCGGCGGGTCTCCCCAGCGGAACGCCGGCGACCCGGCGCAGACGCAACCGGCCACCGTGATTACGCTGCCCCCATGGCACGTGCCCTCGTGCTGAACGCCAGCTATGAACCGATGTCGGTCGTTCCGACCCGCCGGGCAGTCGTGCTCGTCCTGCGCGATCGGGCAGACGTTCTCGCCACGAACGGTGCGTTGTGGCGTTCGGAACGGGTCGCCATGTCGTCTCCTTCGGTGGTGCGCCTCCGCCGCTACGTGTCCATCCCATACGCTCGCCGGGTCCCGTTGACCCGGAGGGCCGTGTTCATCAGGGACGCATTCACCTGCCAGTACTGCGGACGCCAGGCCGAGAACCTCGACCACGTGGTTCCGAAGATGCAGGGAGGGAGCCACACGTGGGAGAACGTGGTTGCAAGCTGCAGGCGCTGCAATACGAAGAAGGGGGGGAGGACCCCTTCCCAGGCGGGGCTCCGGTTGCAGCGGCGCCCCGCGGCCCCGGCACGTCATTCCTGGGTGGCCGTGGCCTTGGGCAGTGCCCCTGATCCGGAGTGGCGTCGCTACCTCGAGATCTGAGGCTGTGCGGTCACTCGTCCGTGTCTTCTCCGGCGAGCTCCGGCAGACAGAGCTCTGCGGCGTCCGTGCTGGTGGCCGCAGTGAACGACACCGTACGGTCGTAGGCCCGCATGTGATTACAGATCCAGCTTCCTGAGGCGCTCTGGGTGATCACGTAGAAGTCGTTGCGCCTGTCGGCGAACGTGTCCCAGTACACGCGGCCCACGCCGCTCGACAGGGCGGTTCCTGCGTTGGTCGCGACCCAGTCGATGTTCGGGCCGTACTGCTCGAGGTCTGCGGTGGTCACGTTGCGGTAGGTCAGGCCGTTGGCGTCGTAGTAGAGGCCCGAGGCGCTCACGGCGCTGCGCAGCAGGGAATGGGCGAACTCGTCCTGGGCCTCTTCGCGGTCGAGGTCGTCGCTCCCGATGAACTTCGGTGACGGGGCGAAGGCGTATGGCAGGGGCGCCGGGAACTCGCCGAGATCGCACAGCGCCGGGTCGATCCCGATCGACGGCGCGGTCCCCTCCAGATCGAGCCAGATCGGACCGCCTGCAGGCGGCAACATCCACAGGCCGCTCGGCAGCCGGCTGATGTCGACGAATCGGCCGTCGCGTGGTGCTGCCATCACGAACGCTCGCTCGGCAGTTTGCAGTGCCGGGATGACGACGCCGGCAGCGCCGAACACATGGAAGTACGGGTCGGGATCGCCGACGTGGGTCTCGAGGCTCATCCGCGCCGAACTGCCGTCTGCCCATTGGGCGATCACCGGGACCGCGGGGTACTGCATGCCAGGCCAGGGATAATCGGATGCGGCGTTGTTCTCGATCTGGAAGGCCACGGTGAAGATGTGGGCGACCGGCTCGATGGACGGATCCCCACATACCAGGGTTCCGGTGCTCGTTGCCGTGGCGCGCTGGCTGGTGTCCCACGGGAACTGGGATCCGATCTGGACGGTCGAGAACGGAGGAGCAGCCCACTCCACGCCGACGGGCCCCGTGGTGATATCCCACTCGGCGACGCGGGTGCCGGAGACGACCAGGACGAGTCTGCTCGTCTCGACCAGGCTTTCGGGGAGCTGATAGCCGAGCGTCCACCGGCTTGACAGGCCCCGTTCGAGCGCGGTGATCTCGGAACCGGGACGGGACGCCCGCAACGGTTGCGGGAGGTTGATGGAATACCGGTTGGCTCTGGCGTCCTGGAGGAAGAACTCGATCTCACCCTCCACCTCGGGAAGGCCGTAGTCGGAGAGGGGGATCGCCGCCAGGGTCTGGTTCACGAGGTTGACGTTGAGTCGGACTTCGGAGTAGCCGGCACGATCCGGGGACGACTCCCAGAAGGCTGCGGTCGGTGTCAGCGTGTAGCCATTGCCCGAGTACGCCTCGCCGAGCGACAGGATGCGTTCGACGGTCGACAGTGGCTGTTCGCCTTCCTGGGTCGTTGTCGGTTCCTCCTGGAAGCCGGCAGCGTTCGGTGTGGTGACGAGCGGAGCCGCCGCTCCGACGATGAGGAACGCCACGGCGAGAACGACAACAGCGAGGACCCTACGCACAACCACCTTCCGGGGAAATCGGGCCACCACACAACATCGGTCACAAAGCGACGTCGATTAACGCACGATTTCGCGTTCCACTATCCCACATGAGTGGGTGGCATGTCGAGCGCGATCAGCCCACCCTGATGAGGAGCACCGGCAGCTTGCTGCGTCGCACGATCTTCGTGCCGACAGATCCGAGGAGACCCTCGAAGGCGCCGAGGCCGTGGGAGCCGATCACGATGACGTCGACATCGAGCTCTCCCGCTTGTTCCAGGATCGATTCTGCGGCGTTTTCGCTCTCCACGACGTGACCGACCGCGGAAACGTTACGGCCCCCCAGGGCGGTGACCACGGGCCTGGTGTACTCAGCCCGCTTGTCCTCGAGGTAGCGGGCGATGATGGCGTCGTCTCCCGGCCAGGAGCGCGGGGTGTCTCCACCAGGCGAGTCGACATCGATGTACTCGGCATCGCTGTGGACCTCGATGGGCGTCTGCTGACCCCAGACCATCGTGCGCAGGTCGGAGAGCAGCTTGCGCGGGATCTCGACAACCGTGAGGACATCGACGCCACCTTCCTCGCCAGCGAGCGGTCCGGCGAAATCGGCGATGACGTCGGGATCGAGCTTGCCGTCCGTTGCGACCAGGACCTGCACGTCCCCTCCTTCGGTGTAGCTGCCGCCTGCAGGCTATACGACGAGACCCTGCTCCTGCCCAATAGCGCGCAGCGCCGGCACGTCGAGCCCTGCCGCTGCTGCCTGATCGAGGGCGCGCTGCAAACGACGCGGCGCCGAACGGCCCGTGGTCCCATGATCAGGATCGCCGGCGAATGCCTCCGCCATGCCCGCGATCGCACGCTCCCGATCGACCGCAGCCCCGACGAGTGCCTCCTGGATGACGAGCACGTCCTCGACGATGGCGTCTGCGAGTCTCCGATGCTGGTTCCAGAGCGCTCCCACGTTTCCCCCGACCCGGAGTCCGGCGATGTTCGCCGTCAGGATGTAGCAGTTCTTGGCAATGAGGTGGGAGAGCAGGTCGCCTCGATCGACCTCGAACGCGGCGATGCCGATCGACACCAGTGCGGAGGCGAGCATCCCGGCCGCAGGCCCGGCGAACGGGCTGGGGATGATCACCGTGACCGGTCTCCCGGCCTTCTTCTCGAACCAGACGGCGCCGACGGTCGGGTCGGAGATGCCGTGGGGTTCCCACGACCGAGGCAGGAGCTCGTTCTGGATGAGGCCGACGCGGCTGCGCCATGGAGCCGGCATGTTGCTGAGGACCGGATCGAGGTCGTCCTCACCGACGGTGACCAGAACGAGGCTGGGGGAGGGGACGGCAGCCGCTGCTGTTCCGAGGTCATCGTGGCGGCGCACCGGAAACACCGGAGATCCGCTGCGGAGCAGGGCGCGCGCAAACACGCCACCCATCTCCCCGATGCCGAGAAGCACCACCGGCTGGACAAACGTCACGGGCGCAGCCTATCGGGCCACGGGAGGGCCGGCCTGCGTGGTGCGCTGGGGGGAGAAAGAGTTGACATGTGGCGCGGAGTGGGCCAGAGTGGGGCCGCGTGGGAGATGATGCAGACAGGATGATGGAGGCCCGGGCACGTGTTCCTCGGCGAATTCGGCCACTCGATGGACAGCAAGGGGCGGGTCGTCATGCCCCGAAAGTTCCGTGCGGAGTTGGCGCAAGGGTGCGTCATCACCAAGGGACAGGAGCGCTGTCTGTACGTGTTTCCGATGGAGCAGTGGGGACACGAGGCGGCTCGGGTGCAGAAGCTCCCCCGAACGGATCGGCGGGCCAGGAATTTCTCGAGGTCCTTCTTTGCATCAGCGGCGGACCAGTCGCTGGACAAGCAGGGCCGGGTGCAGATCCCGGAGGCACTCCGGGCATACGCCGGCCTGGAGAAGGACGTCACCGTCGTCGGCGTCGCAGATCGGATCGAGTTGTGGTCCTCGACCGTCTGGCACGACGCCGCCGCCGAGGCGGACGAGTACTACGCAGGAATCGAGGAGGTTCTGTCGGGAGAAGGAATATGACGGTTCGGTCTGGTTCATGGTCAGCCCTCCGGATGCCATCTGGAAGGCCCCTTACTCCGCCCGCTTCCATGTTGGCGCCAGCGCTCCGGGGGGCTGACCATGCATCAGAACACCGCACCTTCCTTTCACGTGCCCGTCCTGCTGGACGAAGTGGTCGCCTTGTTCGCCCCAGCGGCGGACGGCCTGATCGTGGACGGCACGCTCGGGGGAGCCGGCCATTCCGCGGCACTCCTCACGGCCTACCCGGGCCTGCGGGTCCTCGGGCTGGACCGTGATCGCGACGCACTCGATCGCCTCCCTGATCATGAGCGCCTCACTGGCCTTCATGCCTCCTTTGCCGACCTCGACGACGTTCTCGCGGAACAGCTCTCGGCTGGAGCGCACGATCAGGTTCTGGACGGCGTTCTTCTCGATCTCGGTGTCTCGTCGCATCAGCTCGACACCGCGGCCCGGGGGTTCTCGTACCGAGCCGCAGGCCCCGTCGACATGCGCATGGATCGCTCGACCGGTGTCGCCGCAGCAGATCTGGTCAACGAACTCCCCTCAGGAGAGCTCGCCATCATCTTTCGGCGATACGGCGAAGAACGCTTCGCCCGGCGCATCGCGGACGCCATTGCAGCCGCACGACCCATCACGGACACTTCACACCTGGCAGCCGTTGTCGCCGAAGCCGTCCCCGCGCCCGCCCGCAGGGCCCGCCATCCCGCGCGCAGGGTCTTCCAAGCCCTGCGGATCGCCGTCAACGAGGAGCTGTCCGTCCTCGACCACGGTCTCGACCGGGCCGTTGACCACCTCCGCCCGGGAGGCCGGCTCGTCGTGATCTCATACCACTCCCTCGAAGATCGCATCGTCAAGCGGCGCATCACCGCCGGCGCCGCAGGATGCACGTGCCCCCCCAGCCTCCCCGTGTGCGGCTGCGGGCGAACGGCCGAACTTCGGTCGCTCGCCCGCAAAGCCGTTCGTCCCGGGGAGCCTGAAGTTGCCGCCAATCCCCGCGCCAGATCGGCTCGGCTGCGGGCCGCCGAGAGGGTGGCGCCATGACGTCGCAAGCGCTGCCCCGGGCGGCTGTTCCAGGAGCGCAGCGCACGCTTCCTGCACGCCGGAGCAGCGTCCCGCGGGTGCGGCCCCTCGCCGTCTTCGTGATCGCGGTGCTCGTCGCATTCTTCGGGATGATCTTCTCGCGGATCTCGGTGGATCGCACGGCGTTCGAGCTCGAGGAGCTGGATGGGCAGATCAGCGTGGAGCTGGAGCGCAAGGACCGGCTCCGAGTGGAAACGGCGCGCTTGGTCGATCCGTCCCGGATCACAGCACGCGCAGACGAACTCGGCCTCGTCTACCCGGAGCGACGCACCCCGCTTCGGGTCTCGGCCCCGGGAGCAGCGCCTGTCTCCGGAAACCTCGACGTCCCCACGCTACGCACCGAACGGCCGTGAACGTGGCCCGGCCCCGTTCCACCTCTGACCGGTCCACTCCTCACTGGCCGAATGCTGGCGGCCGGAGCACCCTGCTTCTCCGGATCCGCCCGGGAACCTGACGTGCGGCGCCAGCCGTGGCGCGGCGCCGACCTCCGCGTGCTCGCCGTCGGCGTGCTGTTCGTGACGGCCTGGGCCGGGATCGGCTACCGGCTGTTCACCGTGCAGGGAGCCCATGCTGCCGAGTTCGCCCAACGCGGCTTCGATCAGCGGATCCGGCATGAGGAGATCGAGCCGCCACGGGGGACGATCTACGACCGCGAAGGTGTTGAGCTCGCCGTCACGGTCCAGGGTGCTGCGGTTGTCGCCGATCCGAGCGTCATCGACGATCCCGTTGGAACGGCCGAATTGCTCGCGCCGATCATCGGAGGCAACTACGTCGATTTCGTGCAGAAACTCGGCGGTGAGGGAAGATTCTCCTATGTGGCGCGGAGAATCGAACGCGATGTGGCCGACCGGGTCGCAGCCGCCATCGAAGAACACGAGCTGGTCGGCGTGACGATCGTGGACGAGCCCATCCGCTTGTACCCGGCGGGGTCCTTGGCCGCAAACATCATCGGTCTCACCAGGACGGACGACGGCGCCGGCGTGGAAGGCCTCGAGATGCTGTTCGATGGGGCGTTGACGGGAGATCCCGGGGCGCTCATCGTCGAGCGCGATCCCGCGGGCCGCGTGATCCCTCAGGGTGAATACTTGGTGGAACCGGCGACGCCGGGTGACGACATGGTGCTGACCCTCGATCGCGACGTGCAGTTCATCTCCGAGCGAGCGCTCGAGGATGCCGTCTACCGCACCGGAGCTACGTGGGGAGCCGTTGTCGTACTCCGACCCGAGACCGGAGAGATCCTGGCCATGGCGAGTTCCCCGTCCTTTGATCCGTCGGATCGGGGCTCGCTCGACCCCGAGATGATGCGGAACCGGGCGATCGCCGAGGTGTACGAACCAGGGTCGACCCTGAAGGTTCTCGCCGTCGCCGGCGCCATCGAGGAGGGAATCGTCGATCCCACCACGCCGATCGACACTCCGCGCTCGATTCAGGTTGGTGACGCCACGTACGAGGAGGGGGGCTTCCCCCCATGGATGAGCGTGGCAGACGTGGTGACTCACAGCTCGAATGTCGGCGCGATCACGATCCAACGCAGGCTGGGGAACGAGGAGCACTATGCGTACCTCGACGCCTTTGGCCTCGGGCGCCCGGCGTCGATCGACTTTCTGGGTGAGGCGTCCGGCAACCTGCCCCACGTCGACACCTGGTGTGTGCCGTGCGGTTCGAGTGCAGCTATTGGCTACGGCGTCAGCGTGACGCCGCTGCAGATCGCGGCAGCGTACGCCGCGATCGCCAACGACGGAGAGTGGGTCGAGCCGTACATCGTCGCCGAGATCGTCGACGCTGCCGGCAACCGAGAGCTCACCGAGCCCCGCCGGCACCGGGTGATATCGGCGCAAACGGCGATATCCCTCCGTCGCATGCTGGCATCGGTGGTCGAACGAGGGACGGGCACGCGTGCCGCCGTCGATGGGTTCCGCGTTGGTGGCAAGACCGGCACCGCGGACCGTTTCGACGTGAACGCCGCTCGCTACAGCGACACCGACACGATTGCCTCGTTCATCGGCATGGCTCCGATCGGCGATCCGGAATTCGTTGTCGCCATCGTCCTCGACTCTCCCCATGGAACGATCGCAGACGGCGCCGATCTCAAGTTCGGCGGTGCCAGCGCCGCCCCGGTCTTCGCCGAGATCGCCTCTGCCCTGCTGCACCAACTCGGCGTCGCACCCGACCCGTCTGCCGCTCGCGATGAGTGAGCCGGTGTCGCTGCAACGGCTGGCCCATATCACCAGAGGTCACGCGACGGGCGCCGCTGATGTGCGCGACGTCACCCACGACTCGCGTGCGGTTGCCCAGGGGACCCTCTTCGTGGCGATCAGAGGAGCGGTGGCAGACGGCCACCGGTTCGTGACCGAGGCAATCGAGCGCGGGGCGGCCGCCGTCGCCGTCGACCACGAGATCGGCGCCGCCGTTCCTGAGTTGGTCGTTGCCGACACCAGGCAGGCGCTGGCCCCTCTGGCCGCCGAGGTCTACGGCCATCCGGCGCGAGCACTTCGGGTCATCGGTGTCACCGGAACGAACGGCAAGACCACGGTGACCCACCTGCTCGAACGGATCGCTGTGGCTGCCGAGCTGAGCCCGGGAATCGTCGGGACGGTCGGCGCCCGCTCGGCAGGTGTCTCCATCGACGTCGCTCGCACGACCCCGGAGGCATCGGATCTGCAGCGCATCCTGCGACGGATGGTCGACGATGGTGTCGATCTCGTCGGTCTCGAGGTGTCCTCCCACGCGCTTGCCCTCCATCGCGCAGATGCCATCGAGTTCGACATCGTGGCCTTCACCAACCTCTCTCAGGACCACCTCGACTTCCACGGAGACATGGAACGCTATTTCGCCGCGAAGGCCGAGCTGTTCGCCGGCGATCGTGCCCGCGTCGCTGTGATCGAGATCGATGACCCGTTCGGGCGCCGGCTGGCCGAGCAGACGCCTCTGCTCGTCACGACGGTGTCGGTGGACGGCCCTGCGGATGTCACAGCCCGCATCACCGATGCCGACACCGGGGGATCGACCTTCACGATCGAGTCGCCGCTCTGGACGCGGACGATCCGCCTCCCGATGCCAGGGCGGTTCAACGTCGCCAACGCAGCGGTCGCCGCGGCCATCGCGATGCACGCCGGGATCGCTCACGACGCGATTGCTGCAGGGCTGGCCGCCGGTCCCGGAATCCCCGGCAGACTCCAACCGGTGGTCGCGGGCCAGCCCTTTGCGGTCTTCGTGGACTACGCCCACACCCCTGATGCCGTCGCAGCAGCGATCGAGTCGGTACGCGCCCTCGTCCCCGGGCGGATCACGTGTGTCGTCGGCGCAGCAGGCGACCGAGATCGCGCCAAGCGACCGCTGATGGGAGCCGCGGCCGCGGCCGCGGATGCCGTCGTGCTGACGTCAGACAACCCGAGGAGCGAGGACCCCAATACGATCCTGTCCGAGGTGCTCGCCGGAGCAGGGAGCGCCGCCGCCCTCGATGTCATCGTCGATCGCAGGGCCGCGATCGCAAGCGCCATCAGCCGAGCAGCGCCAGGAGACGCCGTGTTGATCCTGGGGAAGGGCCATGAGACCGGTCAAGAAGCTGCAGGCGTCGTCACTCCGTTCGACGACGTCGTCATCGCCAGAGAAGCGCTTGCAGCGAGGATGGCGGGCAACGAGGTGGCGCGATGACCGGGCCGCTGCGCTGGACGCTTGGCGATGTGGCGGAGACCACTGCTGGGCAGGTCGTGGGTGATCCGGCGACTCCCGTCTCATCGGTGACGACCGACTCCCGTTCGGTTCCGGAAGCGAGCCTGTTCGTCGCCCTGCGCGGCGACCATTTCGATGGGCACGCGTTCACCGCAGATGCGCACGCAGCTGGTGCCGGTGCCGTGCTCGTCGAACGGCCGGACGGCTCCGGTCCGTGTGTCGTCGTGGCCGATACCGGGCTCGCTCTGCGCGATCTCGCCGCAGCCAGGCGCCACGAGATCGACGTTCCCGTGGTCGCCGTGACCGGCTCGACCGGAAAGACGACGACGAAGGACCTGCTCTTGGCTGCGTTGCCTGGAGCCTGGGGCTCGCCTCGGTCGTTCAACAACGAGATTGGGGTCCCGCTCACCGTGCTGGCGACGCCTGCGGCGGCAACCCACCTGGTACTCGAAGTGGGTTCGCGCGGCGGCGGACACATCTCGTGGCTGGGTCAGGCGATCCGTCCCGATGTCGCCGTCATCACCAACCTCGGCGTCGTCCATCTGGAGACGTTCGGGAGCCTCGAGGCACTGGCCGACGCGAAGTGGGAGCTCATCGAGCTCCTCGGCCCGCGCGGGATTGCGGTCCTTCCCGCGGACGAAGAGCAGCTCCAGCGTCCCGGTCCCGGCCGGGTCGTTCGCTTCGGCCGGGACGTCGGCGACGTGACCGTGAAGGACGTGACGCTCGACGACGTCGGGAGGCCCAGCTTCAAATTGGTCACACGACTGGGTGCGCGCGCGGTGACGATGCCGATCGCCGGAAGGCACCAAGCGCTGAACGCAGCCGCCGCCACAGCCGCGGCGCTCGAGGTCGGTGCTGGCCTCGACGCGATCGTCGCCGGATTGGAGCACGCCACAGCATCTGCGTGGCGCATGGAAGTACACCCCGGCCGGTTCACGGTGGTCAATGACGCCTACAACGCCAATCCGCAGTCGGTGGCAGGCGCGCTGGAAACGGTCGCGGCGATGCCTGGCCGGCACGTCGCGGTGCTCGGCGAGATGGCAGAGTTGGGACCGGTCGCCGCCGAGGAGCACGCCAGGGTCGGTCGTCTCGTCCGCGAGCTCGGGTTCATCTCCCTCGTCGCCGTCGGCTCACCGTACGGTCTCGCCGCGGCGGCAGGCGACATTGCGATCGAAGCGGAAGACGCCGATGCGGCATACGACGCCGTCTCCGCCACCGTCGACCAGGGAGATGTGGTGCTCGTCAAGGCCTCGCGTGCCGTCGGTTTGGAGCATCTCGCCGCCCGCCTCATCGAGGAGGCTCGGCGGTGATCTCCCTGCTCATTGCGTCGGCCGTTGCGTTCTCGTTCTCGATCCTGGCGACGCCGGTTGCGATTCGCGTCCTCCGTCGGCGCAACATCGGCCAGTTCATCCAGGGGGAGGTCGAGGGGCACCTGCACAAACGAGGCACCCCCACGATGGGTGGTGTCGTCATCATCGTGGCGGCCCTGCTCGGCTTCTTCTTCTCGCACGTCCGACTGTTCGAGGTGAGTGGTGGTGTCGAGCTCAACCCGTCGCTCCGGCCGTTCGGAGACTTCGGCCTGCTCGCGCTCCTCGCCTTCGTCGGCATGGGCGTGATCGGGTTCTTCGACGACTTCGTGAAATTCGCCAGACGCCAGAACCAGGGACTCTCCAAGCGGTGGAAGTTCCTCGGCCAGCTGGCGGTGGCGGCGTTGTTCGCCTGGGGAGCCGTTGCGGCAGGGGTCAGCACCGAGCTCTCGTTCACCAGGCCGCTGGGCATCGAGCTGGGTCCGTTCCTGTACTTTGGGTTGGTCCTCTTGATGCTCACCGCGACCGCCAACGCCGTGAACCTGACCGATGGGCTCGACGGTCTGGTCGCCGGGTCGAGCGCCCTGGTCTTCGGCGCCTACGTGCTGATCGCGTTCTGGCAGTTTCGCAACATCGCGTTCTACGAGGTCCTCGGCGCTCTGGAGTTGGCGGCCTTTGCCGCGGCCCTCGCCGGTGCGGTGCTCGGATTCCTCTGGTGGAACACGGCGCCTGCGAAGATCTTCATGGGGGACACCGGCTCCCAGGCGATCGGTGGCGCCATGGCCGCGCTCGCCCTGCTCACCAACACCCAGTTGCTCCTGCTCGTCCTCGGTGGTCTGTATGTGCTCGAGACGACCTCGGTGATCCTCCAGGTCGCCTCCTTCCGACTCTTGGGGAGACGGGTCCTACGCATGGCGCCGATCCACCACCACTTCGAGCTGCTCAAGTGGCCGGAGACAACCGTGATTGTTCGCTTCTGGATCCTGGCGGGCATCGCAGTCGCAGTCGGTGTCGGCCTCTTCTACGCCGACTTTGTGGTGGCGACCGAAGGGGGGTTGGCTCCTTGAAGATCCTCGTGATCGGAGGTGCGGTCAGCGGCACAGCAGCTGCACGGCTCGCTCGCCGTCTGGGCCACGCCGTTGCGGTCTACGACCACAACGCCCAGGCGGTCGCCTCGCTGCGCGACGACAGCTACACGGTGCACAGCGGCACGTGGAGTGACCACCTCCTCAAGAACGTCGATTTCGTCATCACCAGCCCTGGAGTCCCCGAGCACGCCACTCCGCTGCGGTCCGTGGTCGCCAACGGAACCCCACTCGTCAGCGAGCTCGAGTTCGGCGCTTCCCACCTCGGCTTTCCCTACCTCGGCGTGACCGGCACGAACGGCAAGTCCACGGTCACCGAGCTGACCGCGGACATGCTGGTTGCCGCAGGCCTCCGCGCCACAGCCGCTGGGAACCTCGGTACCGCCGTTTCCGATCTCGCCGGCTCCGATTGGGACATCGCGGTGCTGGAGACCTCGAGCTTCCAGCTGCGGTTCATCGATTCGTTTCATCCCATGGCCGCGGCGATCACCAATCTGGCTGACGACCACCTCGACTGGCACGGAAGCCGCGACCGGTACGCCGCGGCAAAGGCGCGGATCTTCGAGAACATGACACCGGCAGAGGCCGTGATCTACGACGCAGACGATCCTGGAGCGGTCCGCCTCATCGAAACCGCAGGCACACGCACGGTTCCCGCATCCGGCACCAGAGTTCTCGATGGGGGGGTCGGCGTCAGCGCCGGGGAAATCGTGATGGCAGGCGGAACGGTCCCGGCGGCGACCACCGATCCGTCGTACCTCGTCGACCTCGCCATGGCGGCCGCACTCGCTCGCGAAGCAGGTGCACCGCTCGAGGCCGTCGGCCGGGTCACCGCGTCGTTCTCGCCTGGGGAGCACCGCAGGACGGTGATCGGTGTGTGGCGTGGCGTCACGTGGGTCGATGACTCGAAGGCTACGAATCCCCATGCTGCCGTCGCCGCAGCAGCTGCGTATCCGTCTGTCGTGCTCGTTGCCGGGGGGCGCAACAAGGGTCTGGATCTCAGCTCAGTCGTGGCTGTGCCCTCGATCCGCAGCGTGGTCGCGTTCGGTGAGGCCGCCGATGAGATCCACCAAGCGGCGCCTGCGAAGGTCACGGTCGTTGCCGATCTTGGAGCTGCGGTGAAGGTTGCCGCGGACGAAGCCACCACCGGTGACACCGTGCTGCTCGCACCGGCATGCGCCAGTTTCGACCAGTTCGGCTCGTACGCTGAGCGCGGCGCCGAGTTCGCACGTCTGGCTCGCTGTCAGGAGGCGCCATGACCGGGAGGACGGGAGCGCTCTCACGTCGTGTGGAGCGGGTTGTGCGGACGGCCGCGGCTGGGCAACACGTGCGGGAGCGACGCTCCGTGTTCCTCCTCGTCCCCGTTGCGATGCTGCTGATCATCGGGCTCGGTGCCATGCTGTCGGCTTCGTCGGTCGTGGCGATTCGGGCGACAGGAGGCGCTGACAACCTCCTCTACTTCAAACGTCAGCTGCTGTGGGTGGGTCTCGGCATCGCGGCGTTCCTCTTCACCCTCAGGGTCCCGTACCGGGTCTGGTCGCGGCTTGCGCTCCCGCTGTACGCGGCGTCTCTGGTTGCCCTTGTCACGACGCTGGTCATCGGCGACACGCGCGGCGGCGCCACTCGCTGGATCGAGCTCGGCCCCCTGACGATCCAGGCCGCGGAGTTCGCCAAATTCGCCACCGTGGCCCTGCTGGCCACGGCGCTGGCGAAGAAGGAGCGCTGGCTGAATCATCTGCCGCACTTCGCGTACCCGGTCGTCGTGATCCTCGGACTGGTCGGCGTCCTCCTCCTGATGCAGCCGGACTTCGGGACGCTGCTGATCGTCCTCAGCGCCTCGTTCGCGGTGATGCTCGCCTCGCGCGCTCCCTTGCGATACATCGCAGGCTTGGCGCTGCTGGGCACGGCGATCATGACGTCGCTGGCGTTCGCTGCCCCGTATCGCATACGGCGCTTGACCGGATTCCTCGATCCCTTCGCCGATCCCCTCGACAGCGGACACCAGGCCATTCAGAGCCTGGTGGCGCTCGGGACCGGTGGCTGGCTCGGCGTCGGCCTGGGAGCGAGCCGGGCGCGTTGGTCGTTCCTTCCCAATGCCCACACCGACTTCATCTTCTCCATCATCGGAGAGGAGACGGGGTTTGTCGGTTCGATGCTCGTCGTTGCCCTCTTCACGCTCCTGGCCGTCATCGGGGTTCGCATCGCCATGAAGGCACCCGATCGCTTCGGGAGGTTGCTCGCCATCGGCATCGTGGCGTGGCTGACCTTCCAGGCCTTGATCAACATCGGCGGGGTCGTGGCCGTGCTCCCGATCACCGGAGTGCCCCTCCCGTTCGTGTCGTCCGGCGGGAACGCGATGCTCGTCAACCTGGCGGCCATCGGGGTCCTGGTGAACATCGCGCGCACGCCGGTCCCTGCGGCCAGCGCGGTGAGCGCAGACGTTCGCTCATGACCTACGCGTTTGCTGCTGCAGGCACCGGTGGCCACGTATATCCGGCGATCGCCACCGCCGAAGCCCTGATCGACGCCGGTGTCAGCCGCAGCGACATCGTGTTCTTCGGTGGAGACCGCATGGAGGTCGATGCCGTTCCGGCGGCAGGATTTGCCTTCGTCCCGCTCGAGATCCGAGGCTTCAAGCGGTCGATGTCGCCGGACAACCTCAGGCTTCCGAAGATGGTCCGTTCGGCAGGACGGCACGTGGCCGAGGAGATGGCAGCACGCCGGGTGCGCGTGGTGACGGTGTTCGGGGGATACGTGACCGGACCAGCGGTTCTCGGAGCCCGCCGCCAGGGAGCTGGAATCATCGTGCACGAGGGCAACGCAGTTCCCGGAGTCGCCAACCGGCTAGCGCGACGGTCGGCAGCCAGGACGCTGGTTGCATTTGCGGCAGCCGCCGATCGCCTGCGGGGCGCCGAGCTCGTCGGCAACCCGCTGCGTGCGCCGATCGCCGGATACGACCGGGCACACCTGCGCGCAGAGGCCCACTCCCACTACCGCATCGACGGGGACCGCCCGGTGCTCGGGGTCTTCGGCGGCAGCCAGGGCGCCCTGGCCCTCAACGAGTTCGTCTCCGAGTTCTTGCGGACCAGCGCAGCTGACGTCACGGTGGTCCACCTGACTGGTCAGGGAATCCTCCCCGAAATCACGGATCCGCGCTGGCGCGCTCGGCCGTTCGAGGATCGAATGGAGTTGTTCTATGCGGCCGTCGACCTCGCCGTGTCCCGGGCAGGGGCGATGACCATGAGCGAGCTCGCCGCAACCGCGACGCCGGCGATCGTCGTGCCCCTCCCGGCCGGCCGGGGCTACCAGGCGGCCAATGCCGCTGACCTCTCCGCGGCAGGAGGGGCCATCGTGATCGACCAGGATCGTCTCGGCGAGGTCGGTCCGATCATCGACGAGATCCTCTCCGACCGCGTTGCCCTCGATCGGATGGCGAAGGGCGCCGAGTCGGTCGGCCACCCGAACGCAGCCGCGGTCGTGGCCGCAGCGATGCAGGAGGTGGCTGGTGCCTGACCTGGTCACGGGGCCGCCCAGACGGATTCACGTCATCGGTTCGGGTGGCGCCGGCATGAGCGGTCTCGCCAAGCTGCTTGCGCAGATGGGGCATACGGTTTCCGGATCCGACATCAAACCGGGGCGCAGCCTGGACGCCCTCGCCGACGTCGGCGTCGCCACATGGGTCGGCCACCGGCCCGATGCCGCAGCCGCGGTCGATCTCGTCGTGGCGTCTTCGGCCGTCCCCGCCGCCGACCCCGAGATCGGGGCGGCGCGAGTGGCCGGCGTCTCGGTGTGGGATCGACCCCGCCTGTTGCGAGCGCTCACCGACGAGATGCCCGCGGTGGGTCTCGCCGGTACCCACGGCAAGACCACCAGCACAGCTCTGGCAGTCACCGCGTTGCGTGCGTCCGGTTTCGACCCAACCTTCCTCGTCGGAGGGGAGATGGTGGGGCTGAACACCGGGGCGCATCTCGGCGAGCGGTCCCGATTTCTGCTCGAGGCCGACGAGGCATTCGGTACCTTCCGTCATCTGACTCTGCACGGGCTGCTGGTCACGAACATCGAGGCCGATCACCTCGATCACTATGGGAGCGTTGCCGCCCTCGAGGACGCCTTCTCCCAGGTCGCAGGCAGCGTGCAAGGACCCGTGGTCGGGTGCATCGACGACGCAGGCGTGCGGCGCCTGGCACAGCGCTCGCCCATCGTGTCGTATGGAACGTCTGACGATGCGGAGTGGCGGCTGGCTGACGTCGAGTTCGGGTCGTGGAGTGTCTCCGGGGTGGTGCGCGGGCCCGGCGCAGAACTGGTGATGTCCCTCCCCAAGCCGGGTCTGCACACGCTCAAGAACGCAGCCGGAGTCGCCGTCTTGCTCGGTCGTCTGGGATACGACGCTGCTGCGGCGGCCGCCGGCTTCGCTGGGTTCGCCGGGGTGCGCCGCCGGTCTGAGGTTCGGGCCAGGCGCAACGGCATCACGATCGTCGACGACTACGCCCATCACCCGACAGAAGTGGCCGCAATGGTGGCTGCGGCACGGCACGGGAACGCGGCTCGCGTCTGGGTCGTCTTCCAGCCCCACCGGTACACCCGCACCGCCGATCTCGCCCCGCAGTTCGGGGTCCCGCTGGCAGGAGCGGACCGTGTGGTGGTGACCGACGTCTATGCGGCGGGGGAGCGGCCGATTCCCGGAGTCACCGGGCGCATCGTGGCCCAGGCGGTGGCTGCGGAGGGAGGAGACGTCTCCTACGTGCCGCGGCTCCACGACGTGCCGGCGATCCTCGGGCCCGAGCTCGTCGCCGGCGACGTCGTGCTCCTGCTCGGCGCCGGAGACATCCCGGCGATCGCCGATTCGCTGGCCGACTTGATCTGAGATGTGTGCACGGCCCCTCGTCCAGCGCAATCTCGCACTGGCACCGCTGACGACGTACAAGCTCGGCGGACCCGCTGCATGGTTCGCCGAGGTCGCCGATGCGGGCGAGCTCGAAGTTGCCCGCTCCTCCGTCCCTGAGGGGACGCAGACGATGGTCCTCGGCCGGGGGAGCAACATCGTGTTCTCCGACGCGGGCTTCGACGGACTCGTCATCAAGCTGGGCGGCGAGTTCCTCGAAGTTGACGTCGCCGATGCCACGGTCTCTGCGGGCGGCGGCGTTGCACTGCCGCGCCTCGCCAGGTTGGCGGCCGCCGCGGGTCGGGGCGGGCTGGAGTTCTACGTCGGCATACCCGGCTCGGTCGGCGGTGCCGTCTGCATGAACGCGGGAGGGCACGGCGCAGACACGGCGGCCGTGTTGCTCGATGCCCGCATTCTGCGGCACGGAGCGAATCGGGCGCACATCGAGCAGCCGGCAGGCCTCGACCTGCGCTACCGATCTTCGAACCTAGGCGACGGCGACATCGTCATCTCGGCACGCTTTGCGACGACGCCGGTCGACCCCGACGTTGCCGAAGGCCGACTCCGTGCCATCACGCGCTGGCGCAAGGAGCACCAGCCGGGGGGAACGCTCAACGCCGGCAGCGTCTTCAAGAATCCTCCAGGGGACGCGGCAGGAAGAATCATCGATGACCTGGGTCTCAAGGGGTACCGTCGCGGCGCCGTGTCGATCAGCACCCTGCACGCCAACTTCTTTGCCGCAGATCCGGGCGCCACCGCCGAGGATGTGTGGCAGCTGGTGCACGACGTGCGCCGCAGGGTCGGTGAGGCCACCGGGGTCTGGCTCGAGCCGGAGATCCGCTTCGTCGGAGAGTTCCGTGGAGCATCATCGTGACGACAGTCGAACCGAGGATCGCAGAGCGCCGCCGCCAGGTGACCGAGGACCGCGCCCGCCGGCGGCTCATCTGGATGGTCGTCGCCCTGCTCGTCGTGGTGATGGCCGCCTGTGCCTATTGGCTCGTGCGGTCTTCGTTCTTGAGCCTGGAAAGCGTGCACGTCGAAGGAGCGCTGCACAGCGATCCCACCGCCACAGCCGAGTCGGTCGGGGTGGTGAGGGGGCTGCCCCTGATCTCGATCGATGAGCAGGCCATCGCCGAAGCCCTGGCCACCGATCCATGGGTCGCCGGCGTCGATGTGCGAGTCCGCTGGCCACGCAGCCTGGTGATCACGGTCGAGGAACGCCGTGCGGCGGCAGTCATCACCGATGGCTCGAGCTTCGCCATCGTGGCGACGGACGGCATGGTCGTCGCCACGGTCGGCAACGCTCCGGATGCGATCCACATCGACACCAGAGTCCCGCCCCCGGGATCGACGGTGCGCGACGGCGCCGTGCTCGGGGTTGTCGAGTTTGTTGCCGCGCTCGACGACGAAACCGCGGCCGCGACGGTCGTGACGATCGAGGCCGGCACCGTATCGGCCGTCGTCCTCGGGCATCCGGTGCGACTGGGGAGGGCGGTTGACATGGACGCCAAAGCCCGAGCGCTCCAGGCCGTTCTGGCAACGAACCTCGTCCCCGACGCCTCCATCGATCTCATCGCCCCCTCGTTCCCGGCTGTCGCCAACCCTCAATCTCAGGTAGAAGGTGAGGATGAGAGCCAGCCGGAGGGTGAAGCTGGGGACTAACCTGGGAGCTGGGAACGACAGCGCTGCCGGCCCCACGTCGCAGGAGGCGTCCTCATGAACGATTCGAGTCTGTCACCGCACACCTACCTCGCGGTCATCAAAGTGATCGGCGTCGGGGGCGGCGGAGTGAACGCAGTCAACCGGATGATCGAAGCCGGCGTAGCCGGCGTCGAGTTCATCGCGATCAATACCGACGCCCAAGCGCTCTTGATGTCAGACGCGGATGTCAAACTCGACATCGGCAGGGATTCGACGCGCGGCCTCGGCGCCGGCGCCAACCCGGAGATCGGGCGCGAGGCCGCAGAGGATCATCGCCAGGAACTCGAAGACGCACTGACCGGCGCCGACATGGTGTTCATCACCGCGGGTGAGGGCGGCGGTACCGGAACCGGCGCCGCCCCTGTGGTCGCCGAGGTCGCCCGCTCCCTCGAGGCGCTCACCGTCGGGGTCGTGACCCGACCATTCGGATTCGAGGGCCGCCGGCGCAGCGTGCAGGCCGAACAGGGCATCCAGGCGCTCAAAGCGGCCGTCGACACCCTCATCATCATTCCCAACGAACGCCTGCTCGAGATCGCAGACGAGTCCACGCCGGTCACGGAGGCCTTCCGCATGGCGGATCACGTGCTGACCAGCGGAGTACGCGGAATCACCAACTTGATCACGACTCCTGGCCTCATCAACGTCGACTTCGCAGACGTCAAGACGGTCATGGCCGAGGCAGGATCCGCCGTGATGGGCATTGGCCACTCCACAGGGGACAACCGGGCAGAACAGGCCGCAGAAAAGGCGATCAGCAGCCCCCTCCTCGAAACGTCGATGGAGGGCGCCCGCGGAGTGCTCCTGTCGATCTCGGGTCCCGGCGAAATGACGCTGCATGAGGTCAACACGGCCGCAACCCTCATCGCAGAGCACAGCGATGCGGATGCCAACATCATCTTCGGTGCGGTCGTCGATGAGACCCTCGGCGACGAGATGCGGGTCACGGTCATCGCTGCGGGCTTCGATCGCGATCGAAGCAGCTACACCGCACCAACGCTGCCGGCGACCGAGCGAGCCGATCTGCTCGATCAGGGGTTCGAAGACGAGCCGACGGATGACCTGGACATCCCGGGGTTCGTCAAGGGATGATCCGCCCGGAGGGGTTCCGGGGCGCCGCGTTCGGTACCGCAGCGGACGGGGACCCGCGGACCGATCCCGGGCGCCTCGCCGCGATGGCCAGCGCGCTCGGCATCAGCGCCGAGTGGGCGACGATCTCCCAGATTCACGGAGACGTCGTGTTGGTAGCCGAGGTGCCGGGCCATCTGGGTGAGGGCGATGCCATCGTCACCGCGGTTCCCGATCTGCCCATCGTCGTCGCGACCGCCGATTGCGTTCCCGTGATCGTTGAGGCCGAAGGCGCGGTCGCCGTCGTCCACGCCGGATGGCGCGGCCTGGGCGCAGGCACGATCGCGGCGGCGCTCGGTCGGCTGCGTGCGCTCGGCCATGAGCCCAGCCGTGCCGCCGTGGGACCTGCCGTGGGTCCGTGCTGTTACGAGGTAGGAGCCGACGTCGCGGATCGCTTTGGCGCATTCACCACCACGACGGCCTGGGGAACGCCCAGCGTGGATCTCGGTGCGGTGGCTGAGGCCCAGCTGGCAGACCTCGCCGTGTGGCGTTCCGGCCGATGCACGCTGACCGATCCCGACCTCCACTCCCACCGCCAGAATGGGACGAGCAGTCGACAGGTGGCGGTGGCGTGGGTGCCGAAGGACTGAAGAAGGTGAGAAACCAGGTGGAGGCTGCGGCCGCGGCCTCCGGCAGGGATCCCCGCGAGATCACCGTGGTCGCGGTGTCCAAGGGGAGGCCGGACGAGGATGTCCTCGCGGCCCATGCGCTCGGCCACCGGGACTTCGGCGAGAACCGGGTCGCTGGGCTCGAAGACCGCCTGGCGTCCCACCTTCCGAATGACATTCGCTGGCACTTCGTCGGTTCGGTCCAGCGCCGCAAGGCGCGTCGTCTGGCAGGACGGACCGTTCTCATACATTCGATCGACCGTGTCGAGCTGGCCGAGACCTGGGCCAGACTTGGCGGTGGTCGCGCGCTGCTCCAAGTGAACGTGTCCGGGGAAGACCAGAAGCACGGCGTCGCCCCGGCCGTTGCGCCTGAGGTCGCGGCCGCGATCGTTGCGATCGGCGTCGATCTGGTCGGGCTGATGGCCATCCCGCGCCGTCCGGAACGCCCAGAAGCGAGCCGGGAGGCGTTTGATCTGCTGGCCACGGTTCGTGACGAGATCCGCACACGCCTGCCCGCGGTTTCCGAGCTGTCGATGGGAATGACCGACGACTTCGGCGTCGCCGTCGCATGTGGAGCAACCATCCTCCGCATCGGAAGGGCTATCTTTGAGCCGGCGCCGCACACGTCGCGGTGACCGCCGGGAGCGAAGGGCGTAGCAATGGCATCGATGTGGCAGAAGACTCTCTTCTATCTGGGTCTCGTCGACGAGGATCAGGGCGAGGGTGAGCCGGTTGCGACGAGTGTCGATGAACCGGCCGTGCGCCCGGTCGCCGCGGCCCCGCAAACCGCTCAGCCGCGGTCGCTGCGGGCGCGGCCGCCAGGCACGGTGGCCGGACGCCGGGTCGAGCCACCGTCGTCGAGCAGGCGCAAGATGTCGCAGACACCCAGCCACGCCGAGGCTGGTGTCTACATCCAGGACGCTGGTGCCGTCGCCTATCCGCGTCCAGAGGCCGAGAGTGAGATCATCGTCGCCAGAAACTTCTCCGATGCCCAAACGCTGGCGGACAGCATCCGCTCGAGCCGCGCCGTCGTGCTCGATCTACGATCGACCGAACCGGAGATGGTTCGCAGACTCGTGGACTTCACGTCAGGCCTGACCTACGCCCTCGACGGCAAGATGGCCAAGATCCACCAGGGAGTCATTCTGGTCACCCCACCGGGAGTCGCGGTCAGCCTGGCCGAGCAAGATCGACTGGCCGCGCTCGGGCTGATGGCGCGCGACGACACCTGATGTCATTCATCTGCTCGATCCTTCAGCTGGGGGTGCTCGCCATCCTCGCCTGGATCATCCTCAGCTACGTCGTCGCATTCGGTCGGATCCCCTACGGACATCCCGTGCGGCGCGTCTACGACGTGCTGGCGAAGGGAATCGATCCGTTGCTTCGCCCCATCCGGGCCGTGCTCCCCCCGGTTCGCATGGGAGGCGCCGCTCTGGACCTGTCGCCGCTCGTGCTCATCATCGGCGTTCAGATCCTGGTGGCGATCATCTGCTGACCGAGACCGACAGACGCAGGCGCTTTCCCGCCACGTCAACGGCGTCGCCTTCCACACCAGGGTCGCGCGTGAACGACGTCGCCAGAACTTCGCCGGCAATCAGCGCTGTGTGGTGTTCGAGGGCGGTGATGAGGTCGGCGTCATTGCTCTCCCAAACGATCGCGACGCGGTCGGTCACGTTCAGATCCTGGGTGCGCCGGATGGCCTGAATGCGGCTGATCGCCTCGCGGGCGAGGCCCTCCGTGCGCAACTCCTCGGTGACGGTGGTATCGAGTGCCACGGTGATCGGGCCGTCGTTCGCCACGACGGTGCCCGACCGAGGCGAACGCGCCACCACAATGTCAGCGGCCGTGATGGTCTCACCGGCAACGACGGTTGTTCCTCCGTCGAGCATGCCGATGATCGCCTCCTGGTCGAGCGCCTCGATCGCGGCCGCGACGGCGCGCACTCCCGGTCCCAGGCGGGGACCAAGCGCCTTGAAATTCGCCTTGGCCGACAGGTCGAGGAGGCCCTCCTCATCGCTGTGCACCGCGACGTCCCTGACGTTGAGTTCTTCGGCGATCAGCGAGAGATGCGCCGTCACGGCGGCTGCGACCTCTGCGTCTCTGGTGACGACCGTGGCCGCACCCAGCGGCTGGCGGGTGCGCGTCTCCGCCTGGCGGCGGAGCCCGTGGCCCAGGTTCACGACGGAGCGGACGTACGCCATCGCCTCCTCCAGAGCCTCGTCGATCACGGCGGTGTCGGCGAGCGGGTAGTCGCAATGGTGCACAGACTCCGGAGCTCCCGAATCCACGGTGCGCGCCAGGCTCTGGTACATCTCCTCGGTGACGAACGGGAGCACAGGGGCAGCCACCTTGGTGAAGGTCACCAACACTTCGTGGAGCGTTGCGAACGCAGCAAGTTTGTCGCGTTCGTCCCCGGTGCCGCGGTGCGCCCAGAACCGCCTGCGGCTTCTTCGGATGTACCAGTTCGTCAGATGCTCGACGAACCCGATCACGGGCGGGATCACGTTGAACAGGCGGTAGGCCTCCATCTCGTCGTTGACCCTCCTGACCAGGCTCTGCAGCATCGAGATGAGCCAGCGATCGATCTCCGGCCGCTCGGCGACCGGCGGTGCCGCCCGAAGATCGTGCGCCGTGATGGCGTCGGCCGCGGCGTAGGTCGTGAAGAACGAATATGCGTTCCACAGCGGCAGAAGCACCGACCGCACGACAGCACGCACTCCGGCCTCGGAGAAGCGCAGCGGATCCGCCCGGACGACGGGGGAGTCGATGAGGTACGCCCGGAGGGCATCGGCGCCGGTGGCATCGAGGATGCCGGTCGGATCGGGGTAGTTCCGCAGGCTCTTCGACATCTTGCGGCCGTCGTCGGCGAGGATCATTCCCGTCACCACGCAGTTCTGGAACGGCGCCGTGTCGAAGATGGCCGTCGACAAGATGAGGAGGGTGTAGAACCATCCTCGGGTCTGATCGAGCCCCTCTGCAATGAAGTCTGCAGGGAAGTGCTGCTCGAATCGCTCCCGGTTCGCGAACGGGTAGTTCAGCTGGGCGAATGGCATCGATCCCGAGTCGTACCAGGTGTCGAGAACCTCCGGCGTCCTGCGCATCGTGCCGGAGCACATGCGGCAGGCGAACTCGACTTCGTCGACGAAGTGCTTGTGGAGGTCGTCCAGCCACACCCCGGAACGTCCCTGCAACTCAGTACGCGAACCGAAGCACTCCCGTTCGTCGCACGTGTCGCAGACCCAAACCGGGATCGTGGATCCCCAGTAGCGGTTGCGGCTCACGGCGTAGTCCTTGGCGTCAGCCAGCCAGTTGCCGAAGCGGCGCTCGCCGACGTAGTCGGGCACCCACCGGATCTCCTCGTTCAACTCCACCATCCGGTCCTTGATGCGCTCGACCGCGATGAACCAGGTCGGGATCGCCTTGTAGATCAGCGGCGTGTCGGTGCGCGGGCAGAACGGATAGGAGTGTGTGATGCGCGTTGACCGGACGAGAGCCCCGGAAGCGTCGAGCATCTCGATCAGCCGGTCGTCGGCCTCCTTGACGTGGAGCCCCGCAACATCCGGTACCTCTTCGGTGAACCGGGCCTCTGCATCCACCGGGTCGACGAATGCCGGAATCCCGGCGTCGCGGAGGGCATCGAAGTCGTCTTCGCCGTACGCCGGAGCCATGTGTACCAGGCCGGTGCCCTCCTCGGCGGTGACCGCACCAGAGGCAATGACGGAAAACGCGCCACGTGCGCGTTCGGCGGTGAAGTAGCCGAACGGCGGCTCGTACGAGGCCCCGATCAGCTCGGACCCCAGCGCCGAGGCGACGACGAGCGGCTCGTCCGGCCAAACCGCAGACAGCCGATCTTCGGCGATCCAGTAGTGCTCACCATCGTCGGCGACCCGCACGTAGCGAACTTCGCGGCCCACGGCCACGGCCAAGTTCGCCGGGAGCGTCCACGGCGTGGTCGTCCAGATCAGGAGGTAGTCGCCGGCATCGACCGGTCCCGATGACTCACCGACGCGGATGCGGACGGTGATCGACGGATCATCGACATCGCGGTAGCCCCCCAAGGTGACCTCGAAGTTGGCAATCGGCGTCGTAGCAGCCCACGAGTACGGCAGCACCTTGAACTCGCGGTAGATCAGTCCCTTGTCCCACAGTTGCTTGAAGGCCCACCAGCCGGATTCCATGAACTCGACGTCCATGGTCTTGTAGTCGTTGTCGAAGTCGACCCAGCGTCCGATCCGTGCAGTCGTGTCGTACCACTCGGCCGCAACGTTCTCGACCGCGGCGCGGCATGCCTCGTTGAAGGCGGCGACGCCGTACGCCTCGATCTCCTTGGGTCCTGACACGCCCAGCTGCTGCTGCACCTGCATCTCGACCGGGAGCCCGTGCGTGTCCCAGCCGAAGCGGCGCTCGACCCTGTGGCCGCGCATCGTCCAGTACCGGGGAACCATGTCTTTGACGACGCCCTGGAGGAGATGGCCGTAGTGCATGGAGCCGCTGGCAAAGGGCGGGCCGTCGTAGAAGACGTACTCGGTGGACAGCGGACGCATGCGCACGCTCCTGCGGAAGGCGTCGGTGCTGTCCCAGAAGTCGAGGATGCGCCGGTCGAGCGCCGGGAAGTCGACGGTTGGCCTGACCCGCCGAAAGGCGCCGGGCGAATCGGTGGTCATGTGCGGTCGTCTCCTGTGCTCGGCTCCGGTCCGCCGGGACGGGACGGGCCCGCGGTACCACCCGGCTTGCCGGCAGACCTGACGGCCGCGCCGACCGCTCGATTGCTCCTGGTGTCGGGAGAGTGCCCGGCGGGTTCTACTGACGGGGCTCGCCCGCGTTCCTCCCGCAGCTCCGGGGTGATGGCCCCTTCAACGCCGTCGCGCAAGCGTACCCACATGAAACCCGCAAACCGGAGCGCGCCGGCCGTACCCTCGGTGATGCATGGTCTTCCTGCGCGACCACGAGGATGGCTGCCTCATTGCGGTACTCGTCGTTCCCAACGCGAGCCGCGATGAGATCGTGGGCGTGCACGGAGATGACCTCAGGATCCGGGTGGCCGCAGCCCCCGAGCGGGGCAAGGCGAACGTCAGAGCGGCCCGCATGCTGTCCGCCATGGTTGGCCGTCCCGTCGAGCTCGTGCGCGGATCCACCGCCAGACGCAAGGTGTTCCTCGTACGCGGCCGCTCGCGGGAACAGATCATCGCTGCGGCGACGTTTCCCGCACGGTGAATCGAAGAGGGCCGGCGGTGCACTATGGTCTCGGCCGCCTGGAGGTTCGATGGCCAGGAAGTTGGCGAAGTCCACGCTCGATCGCCTCGCCGATCGGCTCGAGGTGGAGCGGGTGCGCCTGGAGAAACTCATCGAAGACTTCGAGCGGGAACGGGAGGCGAGCCGGCTCGCCGAGTCATCGTCCGAGCACAACGCCGACCCGGGCAACGCAGACGGCGGGTCGTTGGCGTTCGAGATGGAGATGGACATCTCCATGCAGCAGAATGCCAAGAATCTTCTGACCAAGATCGAACACGCACAGGACCGGATGGAGAAGGGCCTCTACGGCATATGCGAAGTGACGGGGAAACCGATCCCGGTGACGAGACTGGAGGCACTGCCGTACGCAACGACGGTGGTGGAAGCAGCCCAACGCGGCTGACCAACCGCGGGCTCGCGCTCGTGGTCGCCGCAGTCGTCATCGCTCTGGATCAGCTGACGAAGGCGTGGGCCCTCGCTGCGCTAGACGATGGCCCGATCGACATCATCGACGGGTTCGTTCGCTTCGCCGTCACGTTCAACACCGGGGCAGCGTTCTCGATCTTCACGAAGAACGGGCCACTCCTCGGGGTGATCGCCATAGGCATCGTTGTGATGATCGTTGTGGTGCTCCGGGACGCATCGCGCCGGCTCGAGGCCGTGGCGTTGGGACTCGTCTTGGGAGGCGCCGTCGGCAATCTCGTGGATCGCGTCTTCCGCGGAGACGGCCTCCTCGATGGCGGCGTCGTCGATTGGATCGACTTCTCCTTCTTCCCCACGTTCAACGTCGCAGATAGTGCCATCACGATCGGCGTCGCGCTCCTGCTGCTCGCCGCCTTCGTGCACCGCTG
>Ga0255048_10000136_pt1 | contig 50530 bp, 56 predicted proteins | sample JV7_2_2_MG_FD_183619 | JGI IMG/M metagenome (GOLD analysis project Ga0255048, IMG submission 183619) | Seawater microbial communities from Jervis Inlet, British Columbia, Canada - JV7_2_2 | ecosystem: Environmental > Aquatic > Marine > Inlet | place: Canada: British Columbia | collected 2016-10-06 | reverse complement strand
GAAATCACGCTGGCACGCCGACAAGGGCTATGCCGACCTCGTCAACGAGGACTCGGAGATTCGTGACTACCTGAACGGTGAATTGTTGCGCGGTGCCGTCTCCCGAATTGAGATCGAGCGCATCGGGGATCAGATTCAGATCGATGTGCACACTGCTCGTCCGGGCGTGGTCATTGGCCGGCGCGGAGTGGAGGCCGACCGCTTGCGAGCCGGTCTTGACAAGATCACCGGCCGCCCGGTCAAGCTCAACGTCATTGAGGTCAAGGATCCCGAGACTGATGCGGCTCTGCTGGCCCGCGGCATCGCCGATCAGCTGCAAGGCCGGGTCGCCTTCCGGCGCGCCATGAAGCGTGCGGTTCAGACGGCCATGAAGGCCGGTGCCCTCGGCGTTCGGGTTGAAGCCAAAGGCCGCCTGGGCGGGTCCGACATGGGTCGACGCGAGTGGTATCGCGAGGGCCGGGTTCCGCTGCATACCTTGCGGGCCGACGTCGATTACGGCGAGGCCACCGCCCGCACCACCGTCGGTGCCATCGGTGTCAAGTGCTGGGTCTACAAGGGTGATGTGGTGCCATCCCTGTCCAGCACGCGCGAGAAGATCGCCGCCGAGGCCGCATTGGCCGCCGGCGGCCGTCCGCACATGGCTCCCGTCAAGGCCAGGGCCGAGGAAGCGGCCGGCGAGGACCGCTCTAAGAAGCTCATCGAGGCTGGCGGCGGCAAGCGGCTGATCGAGGCGGGAGGCGGCCGCCGCAAGGGAGAAGAGCGCGTCGACGTTGAAGCTGCCAAGAGCGAGCTCGAGGAAGCAACCTCCGAGGTTCCCGTTGTTGAAGAGCCGGCCGCCACTGAAGAGGCTGCCAGCTCCCAGCCATCGGCTACCAGCCAGGCCGAACAAGCCCCCGTCGATCCGGAGCCCGCGGCCGAAGACGCCGGACCGGAAGCCGGCGAAGCCACCGACGAGAGTGCGTCAGCCCCCGAGGAGGAGGCATAGCCCATGCTTATGCCCAAGCGGACCAAGTTCCGCAAGCAGCACCGGGGCCGCATGAAAGGCACCACCAAGGGCGGCAACCGCGTGACTTTCGGTGACTATGGCTTGCAGGCTCAAACGGCCGGCTGGATCACTGCCCGCCAGATTGAGGCTGCTCGTATCGCCATGACCCGCCACATCAAGCGTGGCGGCAAAGTGTGGATCAACGTATTTCCCGACAAGCCAGTCACCGAGAAACCGGCCGAGACCCGGATGGGCTCGGGCAAGGGCAATCCGGAATACTGGGTGGCCGTCGTTAAGCCGGGACGCGTCATGTTCGAGCTTTCCGGTGTCGATGAGCCGCTGGCCCGTGAAGCCATGCGCCTGGCCGGCCACAAACTGCCGCTGCGGACCAAGTTTGTCAGTCGGGAGGAGACATGAAGGCCGCCGAGCTGCGCGGGCTCTCATACGAGGAGCTGGGCGAGAAGCTGACCGAGGCCAAGGAAGAGGCCTTCAATCTGCGTTTCCAGTTCGCCACCAACCAGCTGGACAACACGGCTCGCCTTCCTCAGGTGCGGCGGGACGTGGCACGTATCGCAACGGTGATGCGTGAGATGGAGATCAAGGCCTTCTATGAGCAGGAGCACAGCAATGACTGACCGGGCACGTCGCAAGAGCCGGGTGGGAGTGGTCGTTTCGGACGGCCGCGACAAGACCATCACGGTGGAGGTGACGGAATCCGTGCTGCACCCCAAGTACACGAAGACGGTGAGCCGTCAGACCCGTATGCACGCTCACGACGAGGCCAACGATGCCCGCGTTGGTGACACCGTGCGGGTGGAAGAGACCAGGCCGCTCTCGAAGACGAAGCGCTGGCGAATGGCCGAAATCGTCGAGCGGGCTCAGTAAGGGAATAGGGAAATGATTCAGCAGGAAAGCCGACTCAAAGTAGCGGACAACAGCGGGGCCCGAGAGGTCCTGTGCATCCGCGTGCTGGGCGGCTCAAGTCGCCGTTATGCCGGGATCGGTGACGAGATCGTCTGCACCGTCAAAGACGCCATCCCCGGTGGTGGTGTCAAGCGGGGCGAAGTGGTGCGCGCTGTTGTGGTTCGCACCAAGAAAGAGCGGCGTCGCTCCGACGGCACCTATATCCGCTTCGATGAGAACGCATGCGTGATCATCAATGAGCAGAAGCAGCCCCGCGGCACCCGCATCTTTGGCCCGGTCGCGCGGGAGTTGCGCGACAAGAAGTTCATGAGAATCGTTTCGCTCGCTCCGGAGGTGTTGTGATGAAACTCCGCTCAGGCGATCTGGTGAAGGTCATCAACGGCAAGGACGCCGGTAAAGAGGCCAAGATTGCCCGAATAATTCCTAAGAAGAATCGGGTGATTGTTGAGGGCGTTGCCACCGCCAAGCGCCACGAGCGCCCGCGCGGTCAAACCATGCAGGGCGGCATCGTCGACAAGGACATGCCGATCGACGCGTCAAACGTGATGATCATCTGCCCCGACTGTGGCCCCACCCGTATAGGCGCCCGTATCCAAGACGATGGCACCAAGGTGCGCATCTGCGTGAAATGCGACGGTGAGCTATGACCCCGCGACTGAAAGAACGCTACGTGACTGAGTTGCAGGCGCAACTGAAGGAAGAGCTGGGCGTTGACAACGTGATGCAGGTGCCTCGTCTGGTCAAGATCTCAGTCAACATGGGCCTGGGCGACGCGCTTGGCGATTCCAAGATCATTGACGGGGCCGTCAAGGACCTGTCGGTCATCACCGGGCAGGCTCCCAAAGTCAACCGTGCCCGCAAGTCGATCGCCAACTTCAAGCTGCGCGAAGGCAACGCCGTCGGCGTGTCCGTGACGCTGCGGGGTAACCGCATGTGGGAGTTCCTCGATCGGCTCATCGCGCTGGCCATCCCCCGGATCCGCGACTTCCGGGGCCTAAACCCGAACTCGTTTGACGGGGCCGGCAACTATTCGTTCGGCGTCACCGAGCAGCTCATTTTTCCCGAGATCAATTATGACGAGGTGGGCAAGATCGAAGGCATGGACATCACCATCGTCACCACCGCGACCGACGACGAGGGCGGGAGAGCGCTGCTGCGTGCATTCGGCTTCCCGTTCCGCCAACAAGAAGCGAGAGTCTGAATGGCCAAGAAATCCATGATTGCGAAAGCCAATCGCACCCCCAAGTTCAAGGTGCGAGGCTACAACCGTTGCCGCCGCTGCGGCCGGTCCCGTGCCTTCATACGCAAGTTCGGTATGTGCCGCATTTGTGTGCGCGAGTTGGCCCACCGGGGCGAGCTCCCCGGCGTGAGAAAGGGATCCTGGTAATGGTTACCGACCCAATCGCCGACATGCTCACCCGCATCCGCAACGCCAATCTGGCGATGCTGGATGATGTGGCGATGCCGTCTTCCAAGATGAAGGAAGAAGTGGCCAAGTTGCTCGCGGCCGAGGGCTACGTAGCCGGCTTTGAGGTCGCTCCCGCCGACACCGGCAAGGAGCTGACCGTTTCCCTCCGGTACACCGAAGGCCGTCAGCGCGTCTTGCAGGGTCTGCGCCGAGTTTCCAAGCCGGGTCGCCGCCTCTACAGCAGCGCGGCCGACTTGCCGCAAGTACAGGGCGGTCTGGGCGTCACCATTGTGTCGACGTCGCAGGGCCTGCTGGTTGATAGAGAGTGCCGCCGCCGCAAGCTGGGTGGCGAGATGATATGTGAGGTGTGGTGATGAGCAGGATCGGCAAACAGCCCGTTCCCATCCCGTCCGGGGTCGAAGTCAAGGTCGACGGCCAGAGTGTGGCCGTCAAGGGCCCGAAGGGAGCGCTGGAGCGCACCTTTCCCGACGAGGTCACCTTCGCCCTCGAGGACGGTGAGGTCAGGGTGGAACGCCCGGCCGACGACCGTCGCTCGCGAGCGATGCACGGGCTATCGCGGGCCCTGCTCGCCAACATGGTGGTCGGTGTCTCGCAGGGTTACACCCGTGAGCTGCAACTGGTCGGAGTCGGCTACCGGGCTGCTCTCAAGGGTAAGGATCTCGAGCTGCAGGTCGGCTACTCCCATCCTGTGGCGATTGAGCCGCCCGACGGCGTCTCCTTCGAGGTGCCCGAGCCCACCAAGGTCATTGTGAGTGGGATCGACAAGGAGCGAGTGGGTCAGGCCTCGGCCGACATCCGCAAGGTCCGTCCCCCCGAGCCATACAAGGGCAAAGGGATTCGCTACGTCGATGAGTACGTTCGTCGTAAGGCCGGCAAAGCCGGCGTGCCGGGAGCTGCCTGATGGGAAGAAGAGAAGCCCGCGACCGGCGCCACAGCCGGGTGCGCAAGAAGGTGCACGGCACCGCCGCCCGCCCCCGACTGGCCGTGTACAAGTCCAACCGCTACATCTATGCCCAGGTCATCGACGACGTCGCCGGCCTCACCCTGGCGGCTGCCTCGTCACAGGAGAAGTCGATGCGGGACAAGACCCTGACAACCGAGAGCGCGGCCGAAGTCGGCAAGCTGCTGGCGGATCGAGTCGGGGCCCTGGACGTCGGTGAGGTTGTGTTCGACCGGGGCGGCTATCCGTTCCACGGCCGGGTCAAGGCCCTCGCCGACGCAGTTCGAGAAGCAGGAGTGAAGTTTTAGTGTCTCAGCGCAGAAGAAATCAACCCGACCGCGGCGGGGGCGACGGCGCCCAGTTCGACGAGCGCGTCATCCACATCAACCGCGTCGCCAAGGTGGTCAAAGGTGGCCGCCGTTTCTCGTTCACTGCACTGGTGGCGGTTGGAGACAACAAGGGCAAGGTCGGTCTGGGTTACGGCAAGGCCAAGGAAGTGCCCGCCGCCATCCAGAAGGCAATCGACATCGCCCGCAAGGAGATGTTCGACGTTCCGATGGCAGGAACCACCATCATCCATCGGGTGATCGGCCGCCACAGCGCCTCCCGGATTCTCCTGAAGCCGGCTGCACCCGGAACCGGTGTTATCGCCGGTGGAGCGGTTCGTCAGATTCTGGAGGCGGCCGGGGTTCGTGACGTGCTGGCCAAGAGCCTGGGCTCGCCGACTCATATCAATGTCGCAAGAGCGACCATCGCCGGTCTGAAGGGCCAGCGCCGGCCCGAGGATGTAGCTGCCATGCGAGGCAAGACCGCCGAGGAGATTACGCCGCCGGCCCTTTTGAGTGCCTATCGCTCCACGGAGATCGCCCGGCGCAATCAGGCCGGCACTTAAGGATCAACGATGGCCAAGACCACCCTCAAAATCACGCTCATCAAGAGCACCATCGGCGAGAAGCCGAAGACTCGCGCCACTGTGCGCAGCCTCGGCTTGCGCAAGATTCGCCAAACCGTGGAACACGCCGATAGCGACGGCGTCCGTGGCATGATTGCCCGGGTTCGACACCTCGTGGAAGTGGAGGAGAAGTGAAGCTCCATCATCTCAAGCCGGCTCAAGGCGCCAAGACTCGCAAGCGCCGCGTTGGGCGTGGCGAAGCCGGTCGGCGTGGCAAGACTGCCGGCCGCGGCACCAAGGGGACCGGAGCCCGCAACAAGCTGCGACCCGGTTTTGAGGGTGGGCAGCTGCCCCTCGCTCGTCGGGTGCCGAAACTGCGAGGCTTCAACCGCGCCAACAAGGAGTACTTCGCTCTGGTCAACGTCGGCCGTCTCGGCGACTTCGCCGCCAAGTCAACAATCGGGCCAGACGAGCTGCGGGCTGCCGGACTCGTCAAGAAGCGGGGCCGGGTCAAGGTGCTGGGTGAGGGCGAGATGGAGAAAGCCCTCACCGTGCGGGCTCATGCTTTCAGCCTGGGCGCGATTGAGAAGATCAAAGCCGCCGGCGGTACCGCCGAAGTGATCGAGTAGGGAGGGCTCCGGCGTGCTATCCGTATTCCGGAACATGTTCCGCATCCCGGACTTGCGCCGGAAGATCTTCTTCACCCTGTTCATGTTCCTGATCTACCGGATCGGGACCGCCATCCCCGCCCCCGGTGTCGACCTGGACCAGGTTCAGCTGCTGACCGAATCCAGCGAGCAGGGTGGCGTGATCGGACTCATTAACCTGTTCAGCGGTGGCGCTCTCGAGCAACTCTCCGTGTTCTCGCTTGGAGTGCTTCCCTACATAACCGCCTCCATCATCATGCAGCTCCTGACCGTGGTGATTCCCCGTCTCCAGAAGCTGCAGGAGGAGGGTGAGTCGGGTCGTCAGGTCATTACCCAGTGGACTCGTTACGCCACTGTCGCCCTTGCTGTGTTGCAGTCGACCGGCATCAGCTGGTTGATGGCCAACGGCCGCATCACCAACGGCATCCCCATCATCCTGGACTACACGGCCGGCACGGCGATTCTGATCGTGACCACACTGACGGCCGGGACGGCGTTCGTCATGTGGTTGGGCGAGCTGATCACCCAGCGCGGGGTGGGCAACGGCATGTCGCTGCTGATCTTCATCAGCATCGTGAGCGCCCTGCCTGCGCAGTTCACCAACGCCTGGTCGACCTCGGATCCGAGGGCCGAATTCGGGATCCTCATTGCAGTCTTCCTCTTTATGGTGGTGGCAATCATCTTTGTCGAGCAGGGGCAGCGGCGGATCCCGATCCAGTTCGCCAAACGGGTACGAGGCCGGCGGGTTATGGGAGGCCAGGCAACCTACATTCCCCTCAAGGTCAACAATGCCGGCGTTATCCCGATCATTTTCGCCACCGCTGTGCTGTACTTCCCGACTTTGCTGGTGACGGTGATCCCGGCGGGGGAGACCGGGTTCTTCAACAACGTCCGAGTATGGGTGGACAACTTCGCCGGAGCCGGACAGAACGTGGGCCACAATGGGGCTGCCGTCAGCCTCAACATGCAGCTGTTCTACATCCTGGTGCTGTTCCTTTTAATCGTATTCTTCACGTACTTCTACACGGCAATCCAGTTCGACCCGGTCAAGCAGGCGGAGACGATTCAGCGGCAGGGCGGTTTCGTGCCCGGTATCCGCCCGGGAGCGCCGACGGCCCGCCACCTGGAGTACATCCTGAGCCGTATCACGTTGCCCGGTTCGCTGTTCCTGGGGACGGTGGCGATCTTGCCGACCATTGTGTCGATCATCTTCGATGTGACGTTCGCTTTTGGTGGAATCTCTATCTTGATCGTGGTGGGCGTCGCCCTCGAGACCATGAAGCAGATCGAATCCCAGCTCATGATGCGCAACTACGAAGGCTTCCTGGCCTAGGAAGCTCTCCGGCCGGCGCCGGTTAGGAGCGGACCGATGCGACGGGTACCGGCGCTACGACCCCTCTACATGCCTTCGGAGGCGATCGAGAGTCTCGTCCCAACGCCTGGCCCGGTCACTTAGCCAGCTGATCGCCCCCTGCATTGCCTCCGGGTTCAGGGAGTACCGGGTCTCCCTCCCAACCTTTGAGGAGGAAACCAGGCCCGCCGCGGCTAACTCTGAGAGGTGCCGGGCCACGGCCTGCCGGCTGATCGGCAGTCGCCCGGCGAATTCGGTTGCCGTTCCCTCGGGTTCGGCCGACAGCCATTCGACCAGCTGCCGCCGGGTTGGGTCCGCCAGCGCCACGAAGACGGCGGTTGGCTTCGGGTCAGACTGCTCGAACGGCGTCAAGGTATTCGACCAGATCGGCGAGCTCCGAATCCCATCCACCGGAGTTGGCGTCGAGCCGCTTCTGATATAGGTCATCGGGGAGCTGAGCGAAGCCGGACTCCACCAGCGTCAGCCGGGTGTGCCCGCCCTCGGCGACGAGGTCGATTTCGACCAGCCGGGCGGTCCCTTCGTCGTATGGCATGTTGGAGTCAAAGGCCCAGCTGAAAGAGAAGCGTGTTGGCTCTTTCACCTCTATCACGATGGCCTCGAAGACATCCCCGTACTCACTCCAGCCGAACCTGGCCTTCCCGCCCGGCTTGAGATCGACCTCCACCACGTCTCCAAACCATCTGGAGATCTCCTCGGCGGACGTAACTGCTTGCCAGACCCTCTCGATTGGCGCTTTGAGCACCACTTCCCTCCGGATCTCATCGACTCGTTCTGCCATCACTGTTCCCTGTCTATGCGCAACCGTTTAGTTGCATATTAATACGCAACCTATCAGTTGCGTATCGAACTGTCAAGGCCCGCTAGCCGGCGTTGAGGAAGTCCGGGAATGCCAGCACCAGGAGAGCAACCGGTACCAGGAGAGACGAGGTCAGCACCGTCCACCCGGCCAGGGCCCGTCCGTTGGTCGGCGCCAGGTCGGCGGCAGGGATGTCCTCGTTGACCACGGAGACCATGAACCACAGAGCAGCGGCCGTCAGGACCCCGATGGCCGCGGTGTAGGCCAGTGAGGCGGCGGCAAACGTTCCCGGGGCGCCGCCGTAGTCATAGGCGATGCCGGCGATGGCAACTACGGCGAGGGAGGCATTCCAACCGGCATGGACCGCCACCCCCGCCAGCAGGCGGCCGATCGCGCCGCGCCGCCCGGTTCCGTTGCGCAGTTCCCACCAGGCGAGAACCACCAGGCCCGACGCCAGCGGATGTACCGCGGCGCCGAGAACCCGTCCCAGGACGATCGGTTCCCAGGCATCGAATCCGAAGTAGCCACCTGCCCCATATGCGATGTTCTCCACCATGGCAAAACCGACGCCGGCTGCAACCCCGGCCAGGAAGGCTTCCTGTCTGGTGCTGGGGCGGCTGACGAGGGCTCCGAGCACTTTGCCGGCTTCCTCAGTCAGCGGGGCAACCAGTACGAGTTCGACGAGTAGGAGGATCGTCCACGGCGAGCGAAGGACCGATGTGAACTCCGGATCGATTCGCAGCGCCCCGAGAGCGGATGTCCCGGCGTCGGCAAAGCCGAGGAAGAAGAGATAGGCGAAGGCAAACACCACCGCGTGGCTCAGAATCGCGATTGCCACGCCGATGGTGCCGCCCCCGATGAGCGCCGTGGGGGAGGGCGAAGCATTGAGCCGACCGGCAACTGCTAGGAGCACGGCGAGCGGGAAACCGGCGCTGGCCAGCACCAGACCACCCGGCAACGCCGAGGCGGGGTCGAGGGTGATCCAACCAGCGCCCAGCACTCCGGCTCCGGCCGCCATGAGGGCCTTCTGGTACCACGGGTTCATTGCCAGTCCCCCATCAACTCGTCGATCCTTCGCACTACGTTGCCTCGGCGCGATTGGGCGGCTTCCACCACCCCGGCGACCGCCATCACCGAGAAGCCGAGACCGGCCGCGATGATCCAAAGACCGGCCGACTCGGGGGCCTGTCCGGCGAGGGCTGCTGAGATCACCAGGACCGAGGACCCGGCGGCGACTCCGGCGGCAGCGATCGCCCTTCTACGGAGGCGTGTCAGGATCGCCCACAGCAGGAGACTGACCGAGACCAGAAGCAAGATCCCGGCGGCCGCCAGGGACCGTACGAGCATCTCGACTGCCGCGGGAAGCACGGCGAGCGCAATGCCTACCCATTCGAGGGTCTTCAGTGAATCGGCGAATGCGGCCTCGGCATCGGGCCACATGGTCCGGACGATTTCGACCTCGATGAGCACCACCAGTGCCAGGGGCAGTGTGTACCACTGGACGCTGCCCAATGCTGAGTCCGAAATCAGCATGACGAAGGCTCCCGCCAGCAGCGGGGGGCTGAGCGAGACCAGCGCGACCTGACGTCTGGCGATTCCTACTAGGGCGGCTTCGATACCGGCGGTGAGAAGGACGGCCGTGACGGTTTCGGTGGCGGGAGGATTTGAGACAGCGACGGCCACTGCCACAGCGTTGGCGGCGACAACCAGCAGTTCAATCGGTCGTACCCACACCATCGACCTGTCGGGTCCCCGGCGCACCAGTAAGACCGAGCTGAGGACGCCTAATGAGAGCATCATGGCGACCAGGTGTCCGTCGGACCCGCCCAGTCCGTGCACGAGGACAGCCATTGAAGCCAGCAGGCCCAGGCTGGATGCTTCGCGCAAGCCTCCGAGTGGAAGCCGGTCGGCGCCTCTGCCCGCTGCCAGCGAAGCCATGAAGCCTCCGGGTGCGATTCCCCAGGCCCAGGCACGTTCGAGCTCCAGGTCGGTTGCCGCCAGGGCGGCTATCACCACGAACAGAACTCCCAGCCCACCCCAGACGACTGCCAGAGCGTCGTTGGTTGGTGCGCGGTCCGCCAATCGGTGGGACTCGACGGCGACCATGCTGACGGTTCCACCCAGCAGGGCCGTTGCGACAATTGTGGTTTCCACGGACCAGCCCATGGCTATGGCGAGAGCCAGCCAGGCGAGGCCGGCCAGGGCTACCGCAACAAGTCGGATCTTCTCGTCCAGCACTCGACCCAGGAGGTGGGTCGCCGCCGCGAAGAGGGCCAGGCCAATGGCCAGCCACGGCCCGTCGATGGCCGTCGCCTGGCTGCTCTGTTCCATCGACAAACCGGCGACTGTGGCGAAGCCGATACCAGAGGCCGCCCAGGCAGTCCAGGCGATCGCCGAATCGGCCTGGAGCAAGCCCGCCCGGGCTGATGCGGCTCCGATGAGGCCGACACTGCCGGCCAGCATTGCAGTGCTCGAGACTATGAAGGCGAGATCCCAGTCGGCCCAGACCGCTAGCAGCGCCCACGCCCCGGCCGCGGTGAGGGCGGCAACCGCCTGAGCCACCAGCCGGCTGGGTCCCCGGAGCCGATAGGCCTCGACGACTGCCCTCAAGCTGGTGACGGCCAATCCGGCCGCCAGTACACCCAGATTGACAAATGACAAGCCGACGAGGATCAAAATGTGCCCGGCGTCCAACCAGGCCCGGTTGTGTCGAGAGACGGCCATTGCGACGCTGAGCCCACCCATCAGGACCCACGGAGCCGGCTGTGTCCCGGTTGAGGCATAGACGAGCGTCAGGATCCCGACACCGTGGGCAACCACGAGCGAGGGCAGATCCCAGGACGACCAGAAGTCGGACCCGGAGTCATGTTGCGTCAAGGAGCGGGTGATGAGATACGCGCCGACGAGAGACGCCGTTGCGGCGCTGAGCCAGAGCGGCTCTTCAGCCGCGGAAGTCGGCAACAGTGAGACGAACCCGAAGGTGGCGAGAGCGTAGGCCGGTACCAGGGGCAGCGGCGATCTGAGGAGCCAGGACACGGCGCCATATCCGGCGGCGGCACCCAGGGCGGACCAGGTGGCAGCGGTCGAGCCGAGCGCGAAGTTGGGGGCCAGACTGGCCGGTACTGCCAGCGCTCCCAGCAACACAGGGAATCGAGTCCACTCAACCCGCAGACCATCACCGCGCTGGCGCCTCCCGGCAATCGCGTCGTCGGTCAGCAAGCCTCCGACGAAGGTGACGATGCCCCAGGCCAGAACGACGGCATACAGGTGTTCGTCGGCCACCCCGAGGCGCTCCGCGAGGAGGGTCACCAGCACACCCGACATTGCCCAGGAGAACCAGTTGGCAGCTGCGTGACGAACGTCGGAGGCCAGCGTGAAGGCCACGACGGTCGATGCGCCGGCCGCCAAGATCGTTGGCCAGGGAACCGGGGCCGCGATCGCGACACCGAGCACCATGTTCACCAGGGCAGCAAACGAGAGGACCAGGCGTGCTGGTGCCTGCTTGGAGATGAGGCGAGTTGAGGCCGCCACCAGGATCGAGAGGAAGGCAAGGGAGACTCCGGTCCACGACCGGTTGACCTCAAACTGGCCCCACAGGTTGAGCGAGGCCAACATCGCCACCGGGAGGCTCGCGGCGAAGATGACGGGAACGAGCCAGCTGATCGCGTTGGGCAGGGCTGGGGAGAGGTTAGGGCCGGATGCCGAGATGGTCCGTTGGAGAAGTCGGGTGACAGAGCCGCGGTCCCGCTCCGTCGCGATCATGGACAGCAGCCACCCAACCGCCCACAGCGACAGGGTTACGGCCGCGGCTTCCGGACCGCCGCCAACCCAAAGGGCGGCGGTCCCCAGGGTGTGGCCGATGGCTGCTGGATGGTCCCAGCCGGGATCGGTGCGTAGGAGGGACGCTGCTACCAGAGTTACTCCCAGCCCCGCCCAGGCAATCGCTTGGATCGACGGCGGAGCGGAATAGGCGTCCAGCAACAGATACAGATCGGTGGCGAGAATGGCGCTTGTGAGCCACAGCCGGAGCTCGAGCCAGCCGTGGCCGGCGCCAATGGTGGCGGCCACCACGACCAGCGTTGCTATCGGCAGTAGATCCGATGACGGGCCAGTGTCCGGGAACGCGTTGGCGGCCCCGGCCACGACCAGTCCGCCAATCACCAAAGCGAAGCCGGCGGGCCAGAGCGACCAGAAAGTATCGGACGGGGCCCGCACCCTTGCTGTAACAGCGACGGCAGCCACCAGTGCGGCCATGATCAGCAAGGCAACATCCGGATCCATTAGGTTCCACAGGCCCCACCCGAACCCGAATGGGGCCAGGACGGTCCCGGCTATCAGCCATTGATCGACGCCGTCGACCGCCAGCGGAAGACTGGTGCCCCGGCGCCACTGCAGCCATAGCAGTGCCACACCAAAGCCCAGCAGCGCAGCTGTCGGTTCCGTCACGGTCATTCCCAGCGCCCCAACCAGACCAACCCCGGACAGCAGCCAGGCCCACAAATCCTCCGGCGTGTGCTTCGCTGTCCATTCGACGAGAGCTAGATAGCCGGCGACGCCGATCAAGCCGGCCCAGCCGATCCCCGCCTGTGGGGCCAAGGGGACAATCGCGCCGGCCAGCAACAGCGGCGTCGCCAGCCGGGCCAGCCGGGGCTGACCGAAGTGGTTGGCCAGGAAGTGCACCGAAGCGATTGTGGCGACTCCGGCCACTGAGGCAGACAACGACATCAGGCCTGATTGGCCGACACTCAAGGCGATCGTGAGCAGGTAGACCAGGGGAGCAGCCACCGCTGCCGGTATCACAACGGGTATCGAGCGATCGGCCAGGCGACGTCGCGTCAACGGCGCCATCGAGAAGGAAATGGCCGCCGCCGCTAAGGCGGGCTGGATGGCAAGCAGCCGGGTGATTGCCAGACCCTCCATCGGCTCGTCAGTCTTGAATGCGAATCCGAATGCCATGGCGCTGAGCCAGGTCAGTGGCATGACGAGAAATCGCAGGGGTGTCGTCGGTCGACGCTTGGCCGCCAGCGCGTAAAGGAAGGCGAGGACCAGTGGCGAGAGAGTGAGCACGGCGACTAATGGGCGACCGGTGAAGTCCGGAGGGACCGGAGCCTCGTCGACGAAGCCTGCAAACAAGACCAGGGGCAGGATCATCCCGCCGAGGAGTTCCATGGCGGTAGCGACGTTGACTGCCTGCTGCCGGCAAAGAGCCCATGCCCAACCGAAAAAGACGACTGCTATGAACAGCTCAACCGCCGGCTGTTGCTCGTTCGGCACATCCTGGAATGCGAAGAGCAAGAATCCGAGCACTCCCACGAAGGTGAGCAGCACCCCGAGGTAGGCAAGCCCGTGGAGGGCGATCTCGGAGGAGACCGCATCCCACTTCTCCCGGAGATGGACCGCGATGGGATTCGGGCGTCGCGTCGGCACCGGCCTTCGGGCGGGGTGCGAGATCGGTTGAGTAGTGATGGGGGGCGGCGCCTTCGGGGCTGGACGGGGTGCCGCCGGTCGAATCCGCTCCGGTGCCGCCGCTGGAACCTGCTTCGGCTGCAGGAAGGCTTTGGTTGGCGTGCCTGTCATCTGAGCCGGGGCGGTCCGGGCCGGCTCGTAGAGGAACTCGAGTAATCGATCGCGGAGCGAGCCGCGCAGAACGCCGGCGGCCGTCGCCCGCGCGAGAAACTCGTCGATAATTTCTCTCTCGGCCGTCTGGTCTTCTGTTGGAGCCGGCACGGCGGGCTTGTTCGCGCTGATTCGAGTTGCCGTCCGCGTCGGTTCGGATGGCTGTCCGGCCAGGCCTGTCATCGTCGTCCAGGCCGATTCAGGTTTTGCTCGCCGGAGCGAGCCCACCAGAGGAAACCAGATAAGGAAGGGAGCCAGGGGCAATATGGCGGCGCCGATCCCCAGCCACCCAAACACCTTTTTGCCCTTCCTGAAGCTCACGTAAATCGAGTAGATGTATCCACCGAATGCGAGCAGGGCGATCAGTTCCATCGGATACCCGGTGGATTCTGGCCTGGCACCGGTGCTTCCGGGCCAGCTGGTGAATGTCTGGTGTTTGAGCCCCGTGCATACATGGTGAGCTCAAGGTCTCAGGATTTCGCAATTGTGGCAATCGGGGACATCCCCTATTCCTGACCAGGGTTCAGCGTGGGCCGCGTAGCCAGGTGCCTCGCTCGAGCTGATCGGAGTGCCCAGCTTCGGGCTTGGGTCCGGAGCTATGGTTGCGACATCTCTGGGAGGAGAATTCAATGCCACTCTTCATGGACACCCACAAGAATGTCGACGGTTTGACGGCCGAGGCCGTGGCCGGAGCCCATCAAGCGGACCTGGCGACGCAGGAGAAATACGGCGTCGATTACAAGCAGTACTGGTTCAACGAGGCGGAGGGTGCTGTCTATTGCCTGGTGGAGGCGCCCGATGCCGAAGCCGCGATGGCCGTGCACCGCGAAGCGCACGGTCTGGTAGCCGACGACATTGTCGAGGTCCACGAAGGCCACTAGCCGACTCCGCAGGGCCCGTGGTTGATTAGCCGATCGCCCGCCCGAGGCGAGAGGCTCTGCGACCTGTGACGACCGGCCCTATCGACCCTCGGGATGGCAGTGGGACGATTCTCTACGAGGTACGGATGCTCATCAGGCCGGTTCGAATCGCGTTCATTGTGTCAGTGCTGCTGGCCGCCTGTGGTGGCAGTGAGACGACTCTGACCGAGTATGTTGACGCCGTCGATGCCATCTTCAATCAGGGCATCGCCCGATATGAGGTGCTGGTCGCCAGCCCGGAGGGAGGCGTGCTGATCGCGGGACAGGGCGAACACCTTGGCCTGGATGGTGGGGGAGCGCAGCTGACTGATTTCACACCGCGCGATCTGTTCATCGTTCTCGAGCAGCTGGCCGAGATCCAGGACCAGGCGCTGGCAGCTGCTCATGAGATCGATCCTCCGGAGCAGATCGCCGACTTGCACGAGCTCTATTTCCGAGAGCTGCCGCTGGAGGAACTGGCCGCTCGAGCCGGAACTGCGACCGATTGGTACGAGTTGTCGGACAGTCCCGAGATGGCTGCTTACCGGGCTGCTCTGGCCGCCGACAACGCGGTCTGCGCGGACTTCCAAACCAAGCTGGACGCCACCAACGCCAGCGGGGCCTTTGCCGATGCGCCCTGGATGCCATCCAGGCTGACCGAGATTGTCGACTATGCCCTTGGTTGCACCGCGGTGCCTGCCAATCCCGAGGATGCCTACCGGCCTCCAGCCACCACGGTGCCCTAAGGGCTGGTTCTCGGAAACGTCGTCTGGAGGTCGAAAGCGTGGGGTGCCGGGCCGTCGGTACGCAGCCTGGCCAGCCGTTCGGCTGCCTCATCGAGGTCGGGCACGTGTCCGACCTCCACCCACCAGAGCACGGTTGTGGGCTGATCCGCCTTTTCGAACCATTCGCGGCGCCGGCGCAGATACATGCCATGTCCGGAACGTACGACGAAGTGGCGCAACGACTCGACGTCGGTCCACACGGTGAGGTTGACTACGAAGCGGTCGTCGTCTTCCTTTCCGGGGAAACGCTGACCAATGGCGCCGGGCCCGTCCTCGTCCTTCAACATCCAGACGAAGCCCGGGCTCGACTCGCCGAGGAGGTTGATTGCTGCGAGAGTGTTCATAAACTCGGCCACGGCGTCCGAGTCGGGATCGTCGACCAGACGCCCCACGTTGAGCTGGGCAAGTTGCATCGGATGAGCCTACCGGCAGGCCCTGACGAGCTCAGCCGGTGGCGAACAGGCGAAGCTCATTAACCTCCACCCCATGGGACGAAGACTGCTGATGCTGGGCCCACCCGGGGCCGGCAAGGGAACTCAGGCCGCTCGATTGGCCAAGGCGCTGGGGATTCCCCACCTGTCCACCGGAGACATGCTCCGTACCAACGTTGCCAACGACACGGACCTCGGTCGGCAAGCCAGGGCTTTCATGGAGGCCGGGGACCTGGTCCCGGACGAGCTGGTGACTGCCATGGTTATCGACCGCCTGGGTCAGGATGACGCGGCCTGCGGCTACTTGCTGGACGGCTACCCCCGCAACCCGGCGCAAGCGGGGGCACTGGTCGATGTCTTTGGCGAGGAGGTGCTCGAGTCGGCGATCTTGCTCCAGGTTGATGCCGAGGAGTTGATCCAACGGCTGGTCTTGCGGGGCCAGGAGCAAGGCCGCACCGATGACACCGAGGACGTAATTCGCAATCGCCTGACGGTGTACGAGGAGCAGACCGCACCGCTGGTTGAGTACTACGAGTCCCACAGTCGGCTCTTGTCGGTTGACGGGTTGGGCTCGATCCCCGAAGTGTTCGGCCGCATCATCGAGGTGCTGGCGGGGTGATCACCATCAAGGACGATGACGGGTTCGCCAGGATGCGAACCGCCAGCCGGACGGTGGCCGAGGTGCTAGCGACGCTGCGAGAGGCGGCAGTAGCAGGAGTATCTTTGACTGACCTGGACGAGATCGCGGCGCGGATCATCCGGGACCGTGGCTGCACCCCGTCATTTCTCGGCTACCACGGATACCCGGCCACGATCTGCACTTCGCCCAATGCCGTCATCGTCCACGGAATTCCCAACGGGTACAAGCTGAAGGACGGCGACGTGTTGTCGGTTGATGTCGGAGCAATCTTTGAGGGGTATCACGGCGACGCGGCCCGCACCTTCGCCATCGGCGAGGTTCCGGATCAGGTGGCCAGACTGATCCAGGTGACCGAAGAGTCCATGATGGCCGGAATCGGCGCCGTCAAGGCCGGAGCCCGTATCGGGGACATCGGAGCCGCCGTCCAACAGGTCGCGGAAGGGGCCGGTTTCTCAGTGGTTCGAGAGTACGTCGGCCACGGGATCGGTGAGCAGATGCATGAGGAGCCCCAGATCCCCAATTATGGAGACGCCGGCAAAGGAATGAAACTGAAGAAGGGCATGGCCATTTGCATCGAGCCGATGGTCAACATGGGGGACTGGCGCACCGAGCTCCAGGACGATGGCTGGACGGTTACAACTGCCGATGGAAGCCTTTCAGCCCACTTCGAGAACACCATCGCCATCACTCCCGACGGCGTCGAGGTCATGACAGCTGAGAGCTAACCCGGACCCGGGAACCAGAACGCTGAGGGCCGCCAGTTCCAGGTTGCTGTTACCCGAGAACACTGGCTATCATTGCCCGTCTGGCTGTTCGCGGCCTGTTTAAGGCCGCGTGGCGAGAGAAGACGACGTAATTGAGATCGAGGGCACTGTCGTCGAACCTCCCCGGAACGCACTGTTTTGTGGAGTTTGACACGAGGTCCTCGTTCATATCTTCGGCGACGCGGCGATCCGGCGACGGACTATCGGTCTCGGCTGAAGCAAGATCACTTACCGGGATATATGAAAGTTCGACCATCGGCCAAGAAGATGTGTGAGCGCTGCCGGATCATCCGGCGGCATGGGCGCGTGTGGGTCATTTGCCCCAGCAACCCGCGCCACAAGCAGCGACAGGGATAGGGAATGGCACGAATTGCGGGAGTAGACCTCCCTCGGGAAAAACGGGCAGAGATAGCCCTCACCTACATCTATGGACTGGGTTCCACGAGGGCCAAGCTGGTGTGTGAGTTGGCGGAAGTCTCCGTCGACACGCGAGTCCGCGACCTCACCGAGGATGAGGTTCTCAAGATCCGGCGCGCCATCGAGCAGAACTTCTCCGTCGAGGGAGACCTACGGCGCGAGGTGGCACAGAACATCAAACGCAAGATCGACATCGGCTCCTACCAGGGTGTTCGCCACCGCCGGGGCCTGCCGGTCCGCGGTCAGCGCACCCACACAAATGCCCGTACCCGTAAGGGACCGCGGCACGCAATCGCCGGCAGGAAGAAGGCAGTTAAGAAGTGACCAGCGAACAGCCCCCAGCCGACAGCCCACAGCCAGAGAGCGTGGAGGAGAGCCCGCAGGCTCCGGCTACCAATACCCAGCCAGAGGCGACCGAAGCCGGTAACGAGGCTCCCGCCACCCCTGACGCTGTTGAAGCTCCTGTGGCGGACGCGCCTGCTGCTCCAGCGGCAGCGGCGGCTCCGGCGGCTGAAGCCGAATCTGAAGAGGCTGAGTCCCTTGACGAGAAGGCGGCCCGGTCGCGGCGCCGGGAGCGTCGGACTCTTTCGCACGGTCAAGCTCACATCAGGGCCACTTTCAATAACACAGTGATCACCATCAGCGACCTGCAGGGCAATACGATCCTGTGGACCTCTGGTGGCTCGGTCGGGTTCAAGGGCTCCCGCAAGTCCACCCCGTATGCCGCCCAGGTGGCCGCCGAGCAGGCTGCCCGCCAGGCAGGCGAGTACGGCATCCGCAAGGTCGACGTGATCGTGCGCGGCTCAGGATCGGGCCGCGAGACCGCGGTGCGCACCTTGCAAGCAATGGGCCTGGAAGTGACCGGCATCAAGGATGTGACGCCCTTGCCCCACAATGGCTGTCGACCCAAGAAGCGGCGGGGTAACTGATGGCTCGCTATACCGGACCCGTCTGCAAGCTATGCCGTCGTGAGCGCACCAAGTTGTTCCTCAAGGGACAGCGTTGCGAGTCAAGCAAATGCGCTATCGAGATCCGCCCCTACCCGCCGGGCGACCACGGCCGGGGCCGCATCAAGGAGACCCAGTACCTCATCCAGTTGCGCGAGAAGCAGAAGGCCCGCCGCATCTACGGCGTGCTCGAGAAGCAGTTCCGCAACTACTACAAGGAGGCCGCCCGCAAGAGTGGCATCACCGGCGAGAACCTGCTGCGGATCCTGGAGAGCCGGCTGGACAACGTCGTATACCGGTCCAACTTCGCGACGTCCCGCGCCCAGGCACGCCAGCTAGTGTCGCACGGCCATGTCCTGGTCGACGGGCGCCGGGTAGACAAGCCTTCCATCCGGGTGCGGCCCGGTACCAGCCTCGAGTTGCGGGAACGCAGCAAGGACCTCGTGGCCATCCAGCACGCCATCGACACCACCGGCGACACGGGGATTCCGGAGTGGCTGGAAGTCGATGCGGACGAGAAGCAGATCACCGTTCGGGACCTACCAACCCGGACTCAAGTCGATACACAAATCCAAGAACAGCTCATCGTCGAGCTCTACTCGAAGTAACGGAGGGAGCCCTGTGCTCATCGTTCAGCGCCCACAGATTCAAGAGGACCAGGTAACCGACGTACGGTCCCAGTTCGTCATCGAGCCCCTCGAGCCGGGGTTCGGCTACACAATGGGCAATACGCTCCGCCGTACCTTGCTCTCGCGCATTCCGGGAGCCGCCATCACCTCGGTCAGGATCGAGGGCGTGCTGCACGAGTTCACCACCGTTGAGGGCGTCAAGGAAGACGTTGTCGACATCATCCTGAACCTGAAGCAGGTCGTGCTTCGCATGGAGGCTGAGGAGAGTCAGACCCTTTTCTTGTCGGCCAAGGGATCTGGCAGCGTCACCGCGGGGCAGTTCAAGCTGCCCGCCGGCGTCGAGATAGTGAATCCCGACCTGGTCATCGCCTCGATGTCTTCGTCCGCAACGCTGGACATGGAAGTCACTGTTGAGCGCGGCGTCGGTTACCGCACCGCTGAGAAGAACAAGAAGAGCGAGACCATCGGTGTGATTCCGATCGATTCGATTTTCTCGCCGGTCCGTAAGGTGGCTTACGAGGTCGGTGCCACCCAGGTCGGACAGATGACCAACTTCGACAGCCTCATCGTTGATGTCGAGACCGACGGTTCCATCGAGCCTTCCGAAGCGATCTCGTCCGCCGGCAAGACCCTGCGCGAGTTGCTCGGCTTGTTTGCCGATGTCGGCGAAGGCGAAGGCGTCGGCCTGGAGCTTGGAGACGTGGTTGAAGCCGAGTCCGGCTCTCCCGACCTCGACCTTCCGATCGAAGCTCTCGATCTGTCCGAGCGTCCCCGCAACTGCCTGCGGCGTGCCCAGGTCAAGACCGTGGGCGAGCTGGTGATGCGCACTGAGGATGATCTCCTCAACATCACAAACTTCGGACAGAAGAGCCTGGAAGAGGTCACCGCCAAACTCGACGAGCTCGGCCTCTCGCTGCGTCAGTCGCGGGACGAGGATCCGGCCCAGCCGATGGAGCCGGTGATCTAACATGCCCCGCCCCAAGAAGGGCCCCCGCTTCGGAGGAAGCCCGTCTCATCACAAACATATGATGTCGAATATGGCGGCATCTCTGTTCTGGGGTGGACGGATCGAGACCACCCTCAGCCGGGCCAAGGTTCTCCGGCCATACGCCGAGAAGCTGATCACAAAGGCCCGCAACGGTACCCTTCACGATCGCCGCATCATTCTCCGCCACATTGAGGACACCGAAGTGGTCACCCGCTTGTTTGACGACGTGGCCCCCCGCTACGTCGATCGACCAGGCGGCTACACGCGTATCCTCAAACTCGGCCCGCGGCGCGGCGATGGCGCCGAGATGGCGATCATCGAACTGGTTGAGTAGGGCAACGCCAGCGGTGTTGCTTGGGAGCTGCTTCGCAACTCCTGGCAGGTGACGTTGGCCGTTGTTTGCAACTTGAGCCGTCAAGACTCGTCTAATAGCGGATCAGGGTCGCGAAAAACTAACCTGGGGCGCGCCGACCACGGAAAAGAGGAACCCGATGCTGCAAAGGATGATTCGGGCAGCCAAGCTTGACGTCGAGTTCTACGAGACGGTGGAGCACGACCGCGGCTACACGGGGGAAGCCTTCTTGGTGGTGGTGATCACCGCATTGCTGTGGGGCGTCGGTCAGTGGATCCTGCCCGGGACCAAGTTCTGGGGAAGTATGGTCGGCGGGGTCGTCGGTGCCGTGGCTGGCTGGGTGATCTGGGCTTTCATCACCAACATCGTCGGCAAGCAGCTGGGTGGGACTTCGGATACAGGCGAGATGCTGCGGGTTCTTGGCTACGCCTCCAGCCCGATGGCACTGGGGATCGTTCCCGGTATCGGCCATCTGGTGGGAGCGGTGTGGGCGCTGGTGGCGGCGGTCGTCGCGGTGCGGCAAGGCCAGGACTTCACGACCGGCAAGGCTGTGGGGACCATCATCATTGGATGGATTGTGTATGTGGTTGCCCGCGGCATACTTGGCTGGATCTTCTAGGACTCACATGGAAACCCAACGCCTCTGGCAGGCCCTTCAGCTCAAGCGCGACGCCTACGTGTGGATGCAGTTCAACTCCGCCGCTAACGGCGACGCGGTTCTCATCGTGGCGGCCGTATACGCGATCTGGATCTTCTTCGCGCTGGTGCTCCAGCTCGGCGGTCTACCGTTCCTGACGGCCGGCGAACTGGCTGTCACTACCTACATTCAGCTCTTCATCAGCGGAGCCTTTGCGTGGCTGCTCGGGTCCGGCGCGGTGTACGCCATCAGCACGTTCATCTTCGAGAACCGGGTCAACTACGGAACCATCGTGCCAATCACTGGTTATGCCCATGCCCCGCTGGCGCTCGTCCCGGTGGTCGGCCGGCTTGGGATCCCCGTCGGCGTCGCTCTCGTGTTTATCGGGATCTGGTCGGCAGCCATGATGGTCACCGGCTTCCAGTCCAACCTCGATATGACACAGGAACGGTCGATCGGCGCCACCCTGACTGCCATGTTCGTGTGGCTGTTGCTGGTTGGCATCCCCGGCTTCTAGCGGTTGCCCAACTACCGCCTCGACTTCTCCTACGACGGGAGCGACTTCTCAGGCTACGCCGTCCAGCCCGGGTTGCGGACGGTGCAGGGCGAATTGCAGGACGCGCTCGGCCGGGTGCTCGGCGAGTTCAGCACCCACGTGGCCGGCCGCACCGATGCCGGTGTGCATGCCCATCATCAGGTCGTGAATGTGTTGACCGACCGGGACGTGCCCGCCGTTACGCTGCATCACTCGCTCAACCGGATGCTTGGACCCGAAATGGTGTTCGAGTCGGTCAGCATCGTTGAGCCCGGCTTCCATGCCCGCTACCACGCCACCGGCCGCACCTACCGGTACTTCATCCTCAGCCGCCGCTGGCCCGATCCCTTCCAGGCCCGGACCACCTGGCACTATCGGTACCCGCTGGATCTGGATCGGCTCAACGCGGCTGCGGACCTGTTGGTGGGTGAGCACGAGTTCGCCTCGCTGTGCCGCAAACGGGAGGGCAAGAGCACCCGGCGCCATGTGGTTTCAGCGCAATGGCGAACCGCACCGGATGACATCGTGGTGTTCGAAATCTCCGCCGACTCCTTCTGCCATCAGATGGTGCGGTCAGTAGTGGCGTTGTCGGTCGAGATCGGCCGGGGAAACGGCCAGCCAGACGACGTCCCTCGGATCCTGGAGCAACAAGACCGCAACGCCGCCCAGGGAGCCGCCCCCGCCAGAGGCCTCTTCCTCTGGCGGGTGGATTACGGCTGAGTCTGACTACTTCTCGAGCGAGCGCTGATCACCTGTGTTGTCCGCGCCAGGCCGAACAGCCGGAAACGTCATCGGGTGATGCGTGTCGTCTGCCGGGCACAAAAGGGTGGAGGCAATCTGCCTCCGGCTGCCGTTTTCGCATTAGCGAAGCAGAATTCTCCCGCTATCATCTCTCTGTTCCCGCAACCTCTTTGGGGAGTTTTCACCGCGTGAAACAGCAGAAGACCTATACACCGCGTCCCGGAGACATCGAGCGCGTTTGGTGGACGGTGGACGCCACCGACCTGCCACTTGGCCGGCTCGCCTCGGAGGTTGCCAGCATCCTGCGCGGCAAGCACAAGCCGCAATTCACACCTCATCTGGACGTTGGCGATCATGTGATCGTCCTCAACGCTGAGAAGGTGGCCGTCACCTCCGACAAGTCGGAACAGAAGATCTACTACCGGCACAGTGGCTTTCCCGGCGGGATCAAGGCTGAGTCCTTCGAAAGCTTGCGAGCTCGTCGTCCCGAGGCGATCATCGAGCGGGCCGTCCGCGGCATGCTTCCCAAGAACCGACTGGGCCGGGCCACGTTCCGCAAGCTGCGGGTCTACGCCGGTCCCGACCACGAGCACGGCTCGCAGAAGCCGCAACCGCTCGAATTCAAGATTGCGAAAGTGGAGAGCAACTGATGGCCGAAGAACTGGCCCGCGCAACAGGCCGCCGCAAGCGTTCCCGGGCCCAGGTCCGCATCATGGAAGGCGAGCCCGGGTTCAACCTGAACGGCAAGCGCCTGGAGGAGTACTTCCCGACCATGGCGATGCGGGTTCGGGTGCTGGAACCGCTTCGCGCTGTGGAGATGGAAGGCCGCTACTCGATCCTCGCCAAGCTGGAGGGTGGGGGAACCACCGGTCAGATTGACGCGCTTCGTCTCGGCATCGCCCGGGCACTGGAGACCATCGATCCCGAGCTGCGGGAGGTTCTCAAGAAGGGCGGCTTCCTCACCCGCGACGCCCGTCGGGTGGAGCCCAAAAAGTACGGTCTGCGCAAGGCCCGTCGCGCCCCGCAGTACACCAAGCGCTAAGTGCTCGCCGAGGGCCGGAGACTCTTCGGCACCGACGGGGTTCGGGGCAAAGCCAACGAAGAACTCACCGTCGACTTCGCCATGGATCTGGCCAGGGCGGCGGCCGACGACATCACTGGGCCGGTGGTCATCGGACGTGACACTCGCCGGTCCGGCGAGATGCTCAGCCTTGCGATGCAGGCCGGCTTTCACTCGGTCGGGGTTGACACCGAGGATCTCGGGATCATCCCGACGGCGGCTATCGCACACCTGACCGATGAGGTCGACGCTTCGATGGGCGTGGTCGTCTCTGCCTCCCACAACCCGGCTGAGGACAACGGGATCAAGTTCTTCGGGGGCGACGGCGGCAAACTGAGCGACGCTCTGGAGGACCAGATCGAGCTCAGGCTTCGGCAGGGCGCCCCATGGAGGGTCCCGCGGTCCGGGGTGGGCATCCGGATCCCCCGCCGGGATGCGACCGATCAGTATCTGGATTGGCTCAAGCGTGATGTGGCCTACACATTGCGAGGCATAGACGTAGCCGTCGACGCGGCCAACGGAGCAGCTTTCCTGGCCGCCCCCCGGCTCTTCGAGGAGCTCGGTCTCAACGTGGCCGCCTTTGCCTGCGAACCGGACGGCCTCAACATCAACGATGGGTGCGGGGCCACCCATCCCGACTACCTGGCGGGTCGAGCCGGCGGACGGATCGGGTTGGTCTTCGATGGCGATGCTGACCGTTTCATTGCGATCGACGAATCTGGCCTCCCGGTCAACGGTGACGTGATCATGGCAATCATTGCGCGGCATCTTCACGAGCAAGGTGCTCTCAAGAACGACACCGTCGTCGTGACCGTGATGACCAACCTTGGTTTCCGCCGGGCCATGGACGACCTTGGCATCAACGTGATCGAGACCGCGGTGGGGGACCGATACGTTCTCGAAGCCATGCGAGAGCACAAGGCCAATCTGGGTGGCGAGCAGTCAGGCCACGTCATCTTCCTGGACCACATCGGGACGGGAGACGGCCTGCTGACGGCGCTGCGGCTGCTGGAAGTGGTAGCGGCCACCGGCCAGCCTCTCACCGAGTTGCGCCAGGTGATGACTGAGTATCCGCAGGTGCTGCGCAACGTGCGGGTCACCGACCGCGCCGGCCTGGACGCTGCCGACGCTGTGTGGGCCGCCGTCAGGCATACCGAAGAACTCCTCGGAGCCGGTGGGCGCGTCCTGATCCGTCCGTCGGGTACTGAGCCCCTGGTAAGGGTCATGGTGGAAGCAGCCACGAAATCCGACGCCGCCACCATCGCCGACGATCTGGCGTCGGTGGTGAGAGGAGCCCTGGGGGAGTAGAAGTCGGCCTTGAGAGCCGCCGGCTTTCGGCTCTCGGCCCGCATTCCTCTCCCTGAGGGAATTGGATTCGGAAGGCGGGCGCGGGCAGTTCAAGATCAGTGATACCCTCTCAGGTAGATAGGTACCGAGTACCGGAGATACGAAAACAGCGCCTGCCCTCGCTTTGCGAGGTGACGAGGAAGAGGGTCATCGAATTGTTCGGCGGATGCCCTCTCGGCTGCTCACGGTCGTAACCGACGGGAAGAAACCCCGGGAGTAATCCCGGAAACAGAGTCCCGGCGGAGGTGAGCCCACCTGGTGGGACCGCGCACACCGCGCACGCTCCGGAACTCAGACAGGAGCTGTACGCATGTGCGGAATCATGGGATACGTTGGGCCGCGACCCGCCAGTCCGATCATTCTGCAGGGGCTGCGACGCCTCGAATACCGCGGCTACGACTCGGCCGGCGTAGCCGTTGCCGACGGCGGCAGCATCGAGGTCCGTAAGGCGGCCGGCAAGTTAGATCGCCTGGCCGCCTTGCTCGAAGAGTCGGCTCCTGCGGGGCGCCTGGGGATCGGGCACACCCGCTGGGCGACTCACGGGCCGCCCACCGACAGCAATGCCCACCCGCATGTCGATCCGAGCTCATCATTCGCCATCGTCCACAACGGGATCATCGAGAACTACTTCGAGTTGCGCGAGGAGTTGATGGCGGCCGGAAGCAAGTTCTCCTCGGATACCGACACCGAGGTGCTGGCCCATCTGATCGCCGAGGAGTACGACGGTGATCTGACCGAAGCGGTGCGTCGGGCGGTGGCCCGGGCGACCGGTGCTTACGCCCTGGTAGCCATCAGCGCCCACGATCCGGACACACTGGTGGCGGTCCGCATGATCAGCCCACTGGTGGTCGGCTTCGGTGATGGTGAGACTTTCCTTGCTTCTGGCATCGCGGCGTTGCTGGATCACACCCGCGAAGTAATGGTCCTCGAAGACGGGGAGATGGTGACCATCACCCCAGATGAGGTCCGGATGGAGAAGCTGGACGGAACACCCATAGAGCGTGAACACACGCAGATCGACTGGGATGTCGAACAGGCCGAGAAGGGCGGCTACCCCCACTTCATGCTCAAGGAGATCTTCGAGCAGCCCCGCGTGGTCGCCGATTCTCTGCTGGGCCGCCTCATCGGCGTGGGCGTGGAGTTGGAGGGCGTCCAGTGGGACGACGAGTTCGAAGAGTCCCTGGAGAAGATCTGGATCACGGCCTGCGGGACCGCCTTTCATGCCGGGCTGGCCGGGAAGGAAATGTTCGAGGGCCTGCTGCGCATCCCAACTGAAGCCGTCTATGCCCATGAGCTGAGGTATCGGGACCCCATAGTCGGCCCGAACTCCTTGACGCTGGCCATCTCCCAATCGGGGGAGACCGCCGACACGCTGGCCGGTGCCCGGTTGTTACAGGAGCGTGGATCAAGGCTTGCTGCTATTACCAATGTGGTGGGTTCGGCCCTCACCCATTACGCCGACGACGTTGTCTACACCCGGGCCGGGCTGGAGATCTCGGTGGCGTCGACCAAGGCCTATACCGCCATGCTCATCGCCCAATACCTGCTGGCGCTGCGGCTGGGTCGATCCCGGGGAGCCCTTGACGAGCGCCGGGCCCGCGAGGTGGCCACTGCCCTGGAGGCGCTGCCCGGACAGGTTGAGTCGCTACTCAAGCGTGAGGGAGGCATCGACGAGATGGCCCGCTACCTGGGCGCAAAGCTGGCCGACAAGGATGACATCTACTTCATCGGGCGCGGCCTCGACTACGCGGTGGCCACCGAGGGTTCGCTCAAGCTCAAGGAGATCAGCTACCTCCACTCGGAGGCAATGCCGGCCGGGGAGCTCAAGCATGGAACCCTGGCGCTGATCACCGAAGGTACGCCAGTCATTGTCGTGAACACACAACAGCACGTCTACGACAAGACGGTATCGGCGCTGCTGGAGGTGAAGGCCCGCGGGGCCAGCGTTATCGCGGTTGCCTACGACGACGACAACGAGATCGAGCATTACACCGACCATGTGTTGCGGGTACCACGCACCATGGATCTGTTGAGCCCGGTGCTGTCGATCGTGCCTCTGCAGTTGTTGGCCTACCACGTTGCCGACTCCCGCGGGTTGGAGATCGATCAGCCGCGGAACCTGGCCAAGAGCGTGACGGTGGAGTAACGCAACGCTTCCAGCGTTGGGCAACGCTTATAGCGTTGCTAGGCAGTTGCTTCGCGACGGCTCGCCGGAGGCTGGTTAGTCTGCCGCGCATGCAAAATCTCCCCACCGGGTCGGTCTCGTTTCTCTTCACGGATGTCGAGGGCTCTACCCGCCTTTGGGAGGCTGATCGGGAGGGGATGGCGGCCAGCCTCGCCCTTCACGACGGGATCATGCGTGACGTGATCGAGTCTTATCGAGGACATGTGTTCTCGACGGCCGGCGACGCCTTTGCCGTTGCGTTTCACGCTATTGAGGATGCGGTGGCTGCTGCCGTCGAGATCCAGCTGGTGCTGCAGGCAGCCGATTGGCCGGGGCCCCCCGTCACGGTGCGGATGGGTATCCACAGCGGCGAAGCCCAAGAACGCGAGGGCGACTACTTCGGGCCGGTACTGAACAGGGCAGCTCGCATCATGTCGGCCGGCCACGGCGGGCAGATTCTGTTGTCTTCAGTAACCGCCAGCGCCCCCATCGCCAAGCTTGCGCCGGGGGCAACTATCCGCGACCTCGGCACTCACCACCTGAAAGATCTCGATGATGCCGAGCATCTCTTTGAGATCCGGCACGCTGACCTGCCGATAGTTGAGCAGCAGATCAAGACCGTCGACATCCGTCGCCACAATCTGCCCGACTTCCTCAATTCGTTCGTAGGGAGAATGGTAGAAACGGAGACACTCGCGACCGAGCTGGCCGACAGTCGGCTTGTCGTTCTGACCGGGGTGGGTGGGACCGGCAAGACCCGGTTGGCCGTGGAGACGCTGCGAACGAGGACCGACGAGTTCCCGGACGGAGCCTGGCTGGTCGAGCTGGCCCCGGTCACCAATCCGGCCTACATCATGACGACCATCGGCGAAACCTGGGGGCTGCGTCCAGGCGAGGGCGCCACCATCGAGGACGTCGTGACTCGCTATCTGTGGTCACGCAACCTCGTCCTGGTGATTGACAACTGCGAACACCTTCTGGAGGGAGCTTCTGCCGCCATCAAGCTGATACTCGATGCCTGTCCCGATGTTCGGATCGTGGCCACGTCACGGGAGTCGCTGGGGATCTCGGGCGAGAGAACCGTGCCGGTGCCTTCGCTGAGCCTTCCGTCGGCCTCGGATTCGATGCAGGACGCGGAGGCGGTTCAACTCTTTCTGGAACGAGCCGTGATAGCACGTCCGGAGTTCCTGCCCGACGAGTCCGATTTGGTTGCCGTTGCCCGCATCTGTACCCGGATCGACGGGATTCCTCTGGGGTTGGAGCTGGCCGCAGCCAGGCTCCGGACCATGTCGCCAACCGACCTGGCCGACCGTCTGGAGGACTCGTTTCGCATTCTCTCTCGTTCAGCCAAGACTTCGCTGCCGCGGCAGCGCACGCTGCAAGCCACCATCGACTGGTCGCATGACTTGCTCCAGCCTTCCGAGCGGGCGCTCTTTCGGAGGCTGGCGATGTTCCTGGGTGGGTTCGACCTGGCTGCTGCCGAAGCGGTATGCGTCGGTGATGAGTTCGAAGCTTGGGAAGTAATCGACTCGCTCGACTCTCTGGTGGACAAGTCCCTGGTTGTGCCAGACCACGACCACCGGCATGGGCCGCGCTTCCGGTTGCTCGAGCCGGTCCGTCAGTACGCCCAGGAACAGCTGGCAGAAGCGGCTGAAAGCGAAGCGGTCGCGGCCGCCCACGCCGGCTATTACGCCGATTTCGTTGCCGAGGCCAGTCCTCATACCCGCGGGCCAGATCAGATGATCTGGGAACGCCGCATCGATGTCGAGTACGACAACATCCGGGGCGCCTTCGAGTCGATGAGAGAGACGGGGGATATCGATGGGTATTTGGAGACCGCATTCCATCTGTTCATCTACTGGATGCATCTCGGCATGCACCTGGAAGGCATCGAGACTCTGTTGGCCGGGATCGAAGTGGCACCGGATGGAGTCGATTCCAACCGGCTGATGAAATCCTGGTTCGTGGTTGTAGGTCTGGGAGCTGAAATCACCGATCCGAAGGCCATCGAGCACGGACGACGAATGTTGGCTCTGGCGGAGTCGATGGATGATCCGAACGCGGTTGGTCGTGCCGAAATGCAGCTCGGCGCCGCGATCCGACACTCAACCACGGATCCCGAGTACCTCGAACATCTCGAGGAGGGCCGTCGCCTCCTGGAATCCCACCCGGAGCCGTATTGGTGGGAGCCAGATTGGGAGCGGGCCCTACTCAACCTGATCTTCGCCGCATATCTTCCCCAGGAGGACGAGAGGAAGCGGGAACACGTCGACTCTGCTCTCGAACTGTTCGAAGCGGCCGGCGACAGGGCGCTGTTGGCTGCCACACTCAGCGACAGCGCCGGGCTGTGGGGCCAAGCAGACGAGTCATGGATCATGGGGAATATGCGCCGTGCGGTTGAGATGCTCAGCGAGTTGGACGTTCCTTACTGGCACGGGCATGCGTTGATGACGCTCGGTGCGTTCCTCAACCAGGAGGAGGATTACGAGGCCGCCGCGGGGTACCTGGACGAGGCAATTCTTCACCTCGGTGACTGTGGAGACGTCAACTGCTGGGCGAGCAGCAGCCGGGGAATGGCGTTGGCAGAGACTGAGTTGGGCCAACCGGACAGGGCCGGTACCCGGGTGGCTGCCGTGATCGAAACCCTCCCGATTCTCCCGATGCCGGAGATTCACACTCCTCGTACGCTCGATCTCGCCGCCCGCGTCCTTCAGGTGGGAGGCCAGCATGAGAGAGCGGCACTGGTGCTGGGCAGGGCGCTGGCTACCGAGCTGCCGGGCTCAACCCTCTTCCCGCGAGAGCAGGGCCAGGAGGAGATTCGAATGGCACTTGTCAACGAGCTTGGGGACGATGAGGTGGCGCGGCTGGGAGCCGAAGGGGCCGCCACGGAGACCGACGAGCTACTTGGAAAGGCTCGCGGCTGGCTTGAGGCTCCATGAACTCCGATGGGGTTCCGTTCGATAGGCTCGCACCCATGAACATTGTCGGGATCGGTATCGACCTGGCGGAAATCGAGCGGGTGGAGAAGCTGTACGGCAAGTATCCCGAGCGGTTTCTGGCGCGGTGCTTTACCGAACATGAGCAGGCCTACGCCGCCCGCTTCGCCAATCCGTCCCGGCGACTGGCCGCCCGGTTTGCCGGCAAGGAAGCTGTGATGAAGAGCCTCGGCCGGGGCTGGCGCCAGCTGCGCTGGAAGGACATCGAAATCACCGGCGGGGGCAAGCCGACGGTGCGCCTGTTCGGAACCGCGCTGGAACGGGCCTCGCAATTAGGTGTGACTGAGGTGCACGTCTCGATCACCCACACGGACGTCACCGCCATGGTGCTTGCCATCTCGGTCGGCTAGACCGATCTCAGAATCAGGTTTTACGGCGCCGGATCTTGCGTTTGTGGGCGGGTCCGAGGCTTGGCTCTTCGACCGGGATGTTGGCTGGCTGACAACTTCCGGTCTCACTTCTCGAGTGTTCCCCGCACCAGACCACTTCCACAGGCCGGCCTGGACGCCTACTCACCGTCGGATATTCCGGCACATTCAATTCCTAGGCTGGTCGGCATGGCGTCAATCGACGAGCACCGCGTTGGGGAGCTGCTGGACGGCCCGCATCAGGGGGTGTTGTCTGTGAGTCGGCGTGAGAAGGGTCCGGTGGCAGTCCCGATGAGTTACCTGTTCACGGACGATCGGTTCTACATGGTCACCTCACCTGAGTCGCTACACGGTCGGTTGATGCAGCAGACCGGTCGAGCGACCATTACGGTCCAGTTCGAGGTCACTGACGGTCGGATGGTCCATCAATGGTACGTCATGGCCGAGGGGCGGGTGGGCTTCATTGATTCTGATCCGCGGCCGTACGTTTGGGCGATCCTGGCGAAGGATCGCGGTGAGCAGAACGCCGACGAGTGGACGTCGGGTGATTCACAGTCCGACGCCCGGGTCGCCGTGCTTGAACCAAAGAGGCTTTCCGGTTTCGAGTTCCGCCAATCGCTCGACGACTAAGGCCTATTGGGGTCGCTCGTACATTCGGCACATATGGAGCGGCCGAATACGCACTCGATATCGCCTGGCAGCTCAAGGGGTCATTGCGGCACTTCGGCGAGTTGCCGCTCTTCAACACTCTTCAGTAGTGACAGACGGTCCTGATAGCCGGGAAACCGAACATTCAAGAGACGGCGTCGTACTTTGTGCGACCCGAGTCGCAACCACTGGTGACCACGCCGACGGGGCCTTTGGCCCTGTTTTCGCGACCCGCATGGTGTTGCCATTGAGCCCTACGACGGACGAGGTCACCCATGTACAAGCCCCTCGGGCGCCTGATCGGCTGCGGTGCGCTGCTCGCCCTGGCGCTTCCTTCCCCTGCCCGAGCGATTCCTGCGACTGAGCCCGGGATGATCGCGTTCACGTCCGATCGTGACGGCAACTCAGAGATCTACGTCGCGGACCTCTCTGATGGATCCGAGGAGAATCTGACGACAAATCCGGCCGATGATTGGTCACCGAAATGGTCGCCGTTTGGAACTGCGATGGCGTTCGTCTCCGACCGCTCGGGTGTGGCCTCGCTTCATGCGGATGCTCTGGACGGGAGCGACCCGGTTCTCATATCCGAAATCGACGGCCTGGACTGGGCATGGTCACCCGACGGCCGGAAGATTGCATGGATCCAGCACCGGGATGCAGTAGAGGACCTGTGGATTACTGATATCGAAACCGGGTTGGCGGTCAATCTCACCAACGGTTCCCGGGATATGTGGGGCCCCTCTTGGTCTCCGGACGGGCGATCCATCCTGCTCGGGGGTTGGAACGACGAAGGCGCGACTGACATCTTCCTGATTTCCGCTGAGGGCGGGGTTGCGCGCAACCTGGTCCCCGGATCCGCTTCCGGCCGTGAGACGCAGTGGTCTCCCGACGGGGCCCACATCGCCTTGTCATCGATTGAATGGGACACCGGAATCGTCTCCCTTGCGGTCGTCGAACCCGATGGAAGCGAACCTCGCGTGCTGATCGCTGAGATTGGAGACCAAGACCTCGCTGGATTCGTGGCCATGTCCTGGTCTCCTGATGGGTCGAGGCTCGTATTTGGGGAACAGTTCGTGGGGGGACGGCACATCTGGGTTGACTTCTCCGTGATTGATGTCACGGCTGGTTGGCCAACTCCGCTCGATGTACACGGCGAGTACGGCAGTCCCGCCTGGTCTACCGACGGTACCCGGATCGCCATCGTCTCCGGTTGGCCGTCGTTGCCCGGGGGTTTGCCTCCCTACGATGAGTCCGTGGCCCTGGTCGATCCCGATGGCGAGAATCTGGTGGACCTGACGGGCGTGCTGGGAGTGGATGAAACCCGCTCGCCCACGTGGTCCCCAGACGGGTCGCGTCTTGCCTTCGACGCCCGTTCAGGCTCCGACTCGGCCGTCTACGTGGTGGACGCGGATAGCACCAACCTGGTTGAGGTTGGACCCGGCTCTTCTCCGGACTGGAAACCGGCGGCCAGGCGAGGGGTTGGACTGGTCGATCCTGCCACCGGTATGTGGCATCTGGAAGGGGTCACGGGGTTCTACTTCGGAGTTCTCGGTGATATGCCGGTCCTCGGAGACTGGGACTGTGACGGAATCGCAACACCGGGTGTCTGGCGGCCCTCCACGGGACTCACCTACCTGCGGAACTCCCTGGACACCGGCATCGCCGACGACGTTTTCCATTTCGGGGTGCCCGGCGATATCCCCCTGGCGGGTGACTGGGACGGGGACGGCTGCGATTCGCTCGGCGTGTATCGCCGCGGCGCCGTGTTCCTGCGTAACTCCCTCGATACCGGTGCGGCTGACATTGAGTACTACTTCGGACTCCCCGGAGATCAACCCTTCGTCGGGGACTTCGACGCTGACGGAATCGACGAGATCGGCCTCTACCGTCAGAGTGACGGGCTGTCCTATTTGAAGATGGAGCACCGCACCGGTATCGCCGACACCGGCTTCCCATTCGCGGTCCCCGGCGATTACCCCATCGCCGGTGACTGGGACGGCGACGGCGTGGCCAACGTCGGCGCTTTCCGACCGGCCGAGCACAAGTTCCTCCTCCGGAACCAACATGGTGCAGGAACCCCGGCAGATGAGTTCTGGATGGGCCGATCCACGTGGCTGCCCGTGACCGCCTCGACCCGCTGAATCGAAGACCGCACCGAACACCCAGTTCTGTGGCCATAACGCACAATTCCCAACGTGCAGCATGCTTGCTGGTTTCGGTAGTGTCGGTAGGCAGACAAACCCGAGGAGAACAGCATGCTGTTTCATGTCAAACACACCCATAGCTGGGAAGTGTGCCCGTACCACGATGCCGAGCGAGCCAAAGCTACATTCGGGAAAGCAATGGCCGGGATCATGGAATCTGAAGTTGAGCTGGTCGGAGCCTACGTGGACGCCGCGGCCCACACGACTTTCCTTCTTCTGGATGCAGATTCGGCCGCTCAGATTGAAGAGTCGCTCGCCCCCATAATCGATATGGGCTGGGCTGAAACGCGCCCCGTCGTGAGTTTCGCAGAGGTCATGAGCCGGGTCGCCGACGAAACGTAGCGGTTGGCCTGTCCGACAAATCAAAGCGCCCCGAAAACCGGTTGAGGTCGTGGGCGGAGGTGCGCAGTCAGTGCGGCTGTCGGGCACCGAATGCCGATCGGGGATCGCGGGTCTGGGTACGCTTGCCAGATGCAGTTGGTGATCACGCCGGAGGAGTCCGCGGTGCTCGACGAGGCTGCCGCCGACCGTATCGAAGCCCTGATGGAACACGCCGGGCTGTGGGTTGCACTGGCTGCCGCCGGCATGGGGGCCGGCTACGGAACACGCGTCCTGGTACTGGCCGGGCCGGGCAATAACGGCGGAGATGGATACGTGGCCGCCAAGTACCTGGCCCGCCGCGGTGCCTCGGTCGTCGTTCATGCCCGCGGCTATCCGAAGGGCGACTACTCGGCCGCCCGCGCGGCTGCCTGCGCGGCGGCTCATGCCGGGGTGCACGTGGTCCCGTTTGGGGATCCGGCCCCGGCGGATTTGATCATCGACGGGCTGTTCGGTGCCGGTTTTCATGGCACTCTGCCCGACGACGTCCTCCCCTGGTTGGCGCACACCGCCCCGGTACTCTCAATCGACGTCCCGAGCGGTGTTTGGGCCGGCGACGGCAGCGTTGAAGGGGAGGCCTTCCAGGCCGATCGCACCGTCACTTTTCACGCTCTCAAGGTCGGTCACCTCGTCGGCGAGGGCCCGGACCGCAGCGGAGCCATCGAGGTGCGGGACATCGGCCTGGACGGAGGGACCGCCGAGCTTCGTCTGGTCGAAGAAGCCGACTCCGTTATCCCCTCCCGGCACCGGACCGCCCACAAGTGGTCGGCCGGATCAGTGCTGGTGGTGGGTGGATCGCCCGGTCTAACCGGTGCCGTCATGCTGGCCGCTTCCAGCGCCCTGCAAGCCGGTGCCGGTGCCGTGGCCGCGGCGGTTCCCGGGCAATGGCAGCCGCTGCTGGAGGCGATGAGCGCCGGGGTGATGACGCGCGGGATCGGGTCGGAGGAGCGGTTTGATCCGGCCGACGTTCCCGAGCTTCTCGAGCACGCTGCCCGCTTCGACGTGATTGCGCTCGGGCCCGGTCTCGGCCCCGGTCAGGAGAAGTTCGTCGCAGAAGTGATGGGACGCTGGGATGGCAAGCTACTCGTCGACGCCGACGGGCTCAACGCCATCGCCGACCCCTCCCTGCTCCACCGAACCGGCGGCACCATCATCACTCCCCATACCGGAGAGTTCCGGCGCCTGACGGGCGACGACCCCGGCTTCGGCACGGCCTTCCGTCTGGCGGCTGCTCTTGGAGTCACCGTGCTGTTGAAAGGCAACCCGACCTTCGTCGCAGACACCGGCGCTCCCTGGGTCATCACCGAGGGGGGGCCGGAGCTCGCCACCATCGGAACCGGCGACGTCCTCACCGGGATGGTGGCGGCACTGTGGGCTCAGGGTCTGGATGCGACTGGGGCGGGCGTGTCCGGGGCGTTCTGGCACGCACGGGCCGGACGGAGGCTGGCCGGACGAACGGTGGTGACCGCCGAGAGACTCGTCGGCGAGATCGGGTCGGTGCTGCGTTGAGGCCGTCGTGGGTGGAAGTCGATCTGGAGGCGATTCGCCACAATGTGCGTGAGATTGCCGCGGCGGTGGCCCCTTCGCGATTCTGTGCGGTGGTCAAGGCCGACGGGTACGGCCACGGCGATGTGCCGGTTGCCGAAGCAGCCCTCGAGGCGGGAGCGGAGTGGCTGGCGGTCGCCACCATCACCGAGGGTCTCCGTCTCCGGGATGCCGGTATCGAAGCACCCATCATGCTTTTGTCGGAAGCGACTCCCTCCGACGCGGCCTCCATAGTCGAACACAATCTGATACCCACCGCCTACTCGACGACGTTCCTTGATGCCCTGGCCCAAGCCGCCGGTGACCCGCTGGCGGTACACGTGAAACTCGACACGGGGATGCATCGGGTCGGCACCGACGAGGCGGCAGCCGCGGAGCTGCTGGGCCGAATTCAGGCAGACGATCGCCTGACGCTGGGCGGCATCTGGACCCACTTCCCGTCGGCCGAGGACGAGGCCGATTTCACCAGCGGCCAGATCGAGCAACTCGCGAATTTCGTGGACGAGTTCGCTTCTGGCTCCGAGCGACCTCTTGTTCATGCCGCCAACTCGGCAGGTGCTTTGCTGTACCCCGAAGCCCACTTCGATATGGTTCGAGTCGGGTTGGCCACCTATGGCTGTTATCCCTCCGAGGCCTGCCGCCGGGTGGTCGAACTGAAGCCGGCGATGCGGGTGGTTTCCCAGGTGGTGCACGTGCGGCGGCTTCCGGCCGGGTCCCGTCCCACCTACGGCCGTATCCGGGCGCTCGACCAGGAGTCGACGTTGGCCACCGTGCCGATCGGGTATGCGGACGGCGTCACCCGCCGGCTGGCCAGGATCGGGGGAGAAGTTCTGATCGGTGGTGTTCGTCGCCCCTACGCCGGCATTGTGACCATGGATCAGATCGTGATCGACATGGGCGACGATCCGGTCGCGGTGGGCGATGAGGTGGTGCTGCTCGGCCGCCAGGGTGACGAGGAGATCGACGCCGACGAGTGGGCGCGGCATCTGGATTCGGTGAGCTGGGAGATTCTGTGCGGCTTCGGTCCCCGGCTCCCCAGGCGCTATCGCCGATGACTCTGACTGCCGTTCCCGGCATTGAGGTCGGTCACTGGACCGACCCGGTGGGTAGGACCGGCGTGACCGTTGTGGCCCTTCCTGAGCCGAATCGGGTGGTTGCTGAGGTGAGGGGGGCTGCTCCCGGCAGCCGGGAGCTGGCGTTGCTCTCGCCCGGCATGCGAATCGAGGAGATCCAGGCGATTGTGTTGACCGGGGGGAGCGCCTTTGGCCTGGCCACCGCCGACGGCGTGGTGCGGGCCCTCGAAGCTGACGGACGCGGCCACCAAGCTTTGATGGGCCCTGTGCCCCTGGTGCCGACCGCCGTCATTTACGACTTGCTGGCAGGCGACCCTATGGCCCGCCCGGGCCCCGACGAGGGTGCTGCCGCTTACGCGGCGAAGGGACCGGGCCCGGTTGAGATGGGCTCGGTGGGGGCAGGCACCGGCGCCCTGGTGGCCGGTTGGCGCGGAGTTGAGCATCTGCGACCGGGTGGCCTGGGCTCGGCATCGACCGAATCGGGTGAGGCCAACGTTGCGGCTCTGGCGGTGGTGAACGCGGTAGGTGATGTGTTCACGCTGGAGGGTGAGCCACTCACGGGCGGACCGCTCCGGCCCGGCCCTCCCGCCGGCCCTCCCGCCCCGCTGGAGAACACCACCCTGGTGGTGGTGGCCACTGATGCGCGCATCGAACGCAACGACTTGATGCGGCTGGCAGTGCGGGCACAGGATGCCCTGGCGGCGTGTATTCGCCCCGGGCACACCCGATATGATGGCGATGTCGCCTTCGCCGTCTCGTGCGGCGAGGCCGAGGCAGATCTGGACGCAGTGGGAGAGGCGGCATTCGTGGCCGTCGGCGAGGCGATTGAGGCAGCGCTGAGGTCGGCCACCACCGAGGAAGAGGGATGACGAGCGAGGACCGCGCCGCAGCACTCCGGCTGCTGGAAAAGGAAGCATCTGCGTGCACCCGGTGCCCGTTGCACGAGAGCCGCACCACGGTCGTCTTCGGCGACGGTGACCCTGACGCTGATCTCATGTTTATCGGGGAGGGCCCCGGACAGCACGAGGACGAGCAAGGGCTTCCCTTTGTCGGTCGCTCCGGCCAATTGCTTTCAACACTGCTTGGAAGGGTGGGGTTGACCCGGTCCGAGGTCTACATCGCCAACGTGGTGAAGTGCCGGCCACCCGGCAATCGGGATCCGCGTCCCGATGAAATCGCCGCCTGCAAGGGATATCTGGCCGACCAGATCAAGCTGATCGACCCGGCCGCCGTGGTCACGCTCGGGAATTTCTCCACCAAGCTGCTGCTCAAGACCGAGGTCGGAATCACCCGCATGCGCGGGTCGGCTTACCCCTGGTGGGGCCGCCATGTCGTTCCCACTTTCCACCCGGCGGCGGCGCTCCGCAATGGCTCCCGGGTGGTGGAGGAAATGGTCAGCGATCTGGAACTGGCGACCCGGATCATCAGTCAACGTTCGGTACCAGTTGGAGAACTGCAGCCGGGGCCGGTTGGGGAGTCGGAGCCCCAGCAGATCGAACTGTTCTCGTGAGCGTCCAGATCACCTGCCGGACCGCGACCGAGACCATGGCGGTTGGGCGCCGCCTGGCCGGGATCTTGTGGGCAGGCGACGTTCTGCTCATCGACGGTGAGTTGGGTGCCGGTAAGACCACTTTCGTGGCCGGCCTGGCCGAAGGCCTGGGCGTCGAAGAGCCCATCACCAGTCCGACCTTCATCCTGATGCGGACCTACCCGGGGCTGATGCCGCTTACCCATGCCGACGTGTACCGGGTGGAAACACTGGCGGAGATCGAGGACCTCGAACTGACCGAGGCGGCGATCGGGGGGGTGCTCGCAGTCGAGTGGGGCACAGCCATCGAGCAGTGGATGCCGTCCGATCACCTGGTGATTCGCTTGGCGATGGAAGATGACGACAGCCGGACGATTGCCCTGCTCCCCCGGGGCAGCTGGACGCAACGCCCGCTGCAAGAGGTGCAGTTGTGAACATCCTTGCCATCGAGACCTCAACCCCGGCGTCATCGGTGGCAATCGGGACCGGGGATTCCCTGCTGGCGATGGCGCTGCAAGTTGACAGACGCGGCCACGTTGGATTTCTGGCTCCGGCCATGGACTACTGCTTCCAGCAGGTGGGGTGGACTCCGGGAGAACTGGATGCGGTGGTGGTGGACGTCGGACCCGGGCTCTTCACCGGCATCCGAGCCGGGTTGGCGACCGCCCAGGGGGTGGCGGCGGCCACCGGTGCCCAGTTGGTGGGCCTCTCCTCGCTGGATGCGCTTGCTTACCGGGCCGCTACCGGCCATCGGATCATCTGGCCGGTCGTCGACGTCCGGCGCAATGAGGTAGCCACGGCTCCCTATCGGCCGGTTCCGGGCGGCGTCATCAAAGAGGGCTCGCCCGAGGTGGTCGGTCCTGACGCGTTTTCCGGTCTACTCGACTCGGTGGCCGACGACATCCTTGTCGTCGGCGATCATCAGTCACTTCCAGAAGGCACCCTGCGGGGGCAGCACCGGGTCAAGGTCGGGCGCCCCCGCTGGCCGAGTGCCGATGTGCTGCTGGAACTGGCAGTGGCCCGGATGGCCAAGGGGGACCTGCCGTCCCCCGACGACGTCCGTCCGCTCTATCTGCGGGAACCGGACGTGACGATCAACTGGCAGGACTATCGGGAAGAGGCCGGATGGCCGGATCAATCATGACGGTCACGCTCCGACCCCTCGCCGAGCAAGACCTGGATGCGGTAATGATCGTTGAAGAAGCTTCTTTCGTGCAGCCCTGGTCCCGTCGCCTGTTCGTCGACGAGCTGTCCCAACCCAGCCGCCGCTATGTCGTGGCGAACGACGGCGAGGCGGTTCGCGGGTATGGGGGGATCATGGTGGGGGGCGAGGAGGCGACGGTGGTGACCCTCGCCGTCGCCCCCGGCTACCGGGAGCAGGGCGTCGCCTCGCTGCTGTTGATGAACCTGGTCGAACGCGCTCGACGACAGGGGGCCCGCCACCTGACTCTGGAGGTACGTGAATCCAACCAGCCGGCCCTTGAGTTGTACCGCAAATTCGGCTTTGAGCAGGCCGGCAAGCGCAAGGGTTATTACACCAACGAGGATGCCGTGGTGATGTGGGCCGTCGATATTGACTCGAGCGAGTACGAGGGCACGCTCGACACCATCAGGAAGGAAGCGTCGTGAGCGGCGGACCCGTGGTGCTCGGCATCGAGACCAGCTGCGATGAGACCGGCCTCGGAGTCGTGGAAGGCACCCGGCTGCGGGCGAATGTGCTGGCTTCTCAGGTGGACATTCACGCCCGCTTCGGCGGCGTGGTGCCGGAGGTGGCCGCCCGGGCGCACGTCGAATCGGTCCGGCACCTTGCGCACAGGGCACTGTCCGAGGCCGGGGTTCATCAGGCCGACCTCGATGGGATAGCGGCCACCCGCGGCCCCGGCCTGGTCGGAGCGCTGGTCGTTGGATTCACGTTTGCCAAATCGCTGGCCTGGGCGCTCGGCAAGCCATTCATCGGCGTCAATCACATGGAGGGGCATTTGTTCGCCCCACTGCTGGGCGACCCTGCCTTCACCCCACCGGCGGTCGTGCTCCTGGCGTCAGGAGGCCACAGTCAGGTGGTCCACATGAGAGATTGGGGCGACTACCAGATTCTCGGTTCGACGATCGACGATGCGGCCGGCGAAGCCCTGGACAAGACCGCTCGCTTCCTGGGTCTCGGCTATCCGGGCGGGCCCGCCATCGATCGCGAAGCCGCCGACGGCAACCCGACCGCCATCGCCTTCCCTCGAGCACTTCCCGACCGCCCCTACGATTTCTCGTTCTCCGGACTCAAGACCTCACTGATTACCTATGTGCGCAAGCACCGAGATGCAGGCACGCTTCCCCCCATCGCCGACGTGGCCGCCTCGCTGCAGGAGGCGATTGTCGATGTGCTGGTCGACAAGACCTTTAACGCGGTCGACGCCACCGGAGTGAAGGTGGTCGGAGGCGGTGGGGGAGTGATGGCCAACACTCGGCTGCGGCAGCGTTTGCAGGAAGAAACCGACCGGCGAGACGTTGCGCTGTTCATTCCGCCCCCCGAACTGTGCACCGACAACGGAGCCATGATCGCCGTGGTCGGCGCCCACAAACTCGCCGGCGGGGAGGTCAGCGACCTCGGCCAGGACGTGGATGCCGGGCTGTCCCTGGTTTCTGGCTCTTAGTCACCGGTCCCCGGCCCGACTGCGTCTGGCTTATGAGTCATGTCCGACCCCATCCTCTTTGATCTAAGGCTGGTCCCGGCAGCTGGGCCCTATCCATCGGGTAACGGACGACGGGCAGCGACGTCATGCAACCAGCAGCCGAGGCTGTCATTCTGGGCGAATCAACCGCGAAATCCTTTGAGGATTCTGTTAGCACTCTCGTGGACGGACTGCTATATTTAGCGCTCGTACGCTACGAGTGCTAAAGGAGGGATTCGTATGAAGCTGCAGCCATTGGGCGACCGCATCATCGTTAAACCCAAGGAAGATGACACCTCAACCACCCCGTCGGGTCTCGTCATTCCAGACACTGCCAAGGAGAAGCCGCAACTAGGCGACGTCATGGCAGTAGGACCCGGGGAATTCCAGGACGGGGAGCGTCTCCCGCTGGACGTCAAGGAAGGCGACGTTGTCGTGTACTCAAAGTACGGCGGCACGGAGCTCAAATTCGAAGGCCAGGAGTTCTTAATCCTGTCCTCCCGCGACGTACTCGCGGTCATCGGCTAGGAGATAAGGAATATGGCAGCCAAAGAACTGCAGTTTGATGAGGAGGCACGGCACTCCCTTCAGGCCGGAGTGGACAAGCTGGCGGATACCGTCAAAGTCACACTCGGGCCCAAGGGCCGCAACGTGCTTCTCGAGAAGAAGTGGGGCGCACCCACCATCACCAACGACGGCGTGACCATCGCCAAGGAGATCGAGCTGGAGGACCCGTGGCAGAACATGGGCGCCCAGCTGGCGAAGGAAGTCGCCAACAAGACCAACGACGTCGCCGGTGACGGAACCACCACCGCCACCGTTTTGGCCCAGGCGATGGTGCGGGAAGGCCTCCGTTTCGTGGCCGCCGGCGCCAATCCGATGGAGCTGAAGCGCGGCATCGAACAGGCCGTCGAGGCCTCCGTCGGGTTCCTCATCGATGAGGCCGAGCCGGTTGGTGCCGATGACAAAGAAAAGATCGCCTACGTGGCTGCCAACTCGGCCGCCGACGACGCGGTCGGTGACCGGATCGCCGAGGCGCTTGCCAAGGTCGGCAACGAGGGTGTCATCACCGTCGAGGACAGTCAGACCTTCGGCGTTGAGCTGGAGTTCACCGAGGGCATGCAGTTCGACAAGGGCTACATCTCCCCGTACTTCATCACCGACGCCGATCGCCAGGAGGCGGTGCTCGAGGATCCCTACATCCTCATCGCCAACCAGAAGATCACTGCGGTGCAGGATCTGCTGCCGGTGTTGGAGAAGGTCATGCAGTCGGGCAAGCCGCTATTGATCATCGCCGAGGACCTGGAGGGCGAAGCCCTTGCCACCCTCGTGGTGAACAAGATCCGCGGCACGTTCGCATCGGCGGCCGTCAAGGCCCCCGGATTCGGTGAGCGTCGCAAGGCCATGTTGCAGGACATCGCCATCCTGACCGGTTCGACGGTCATCAGCGAGGAAGTCGGTCTCAAGCTCGAGAACGCTTCGCTGGAGTTGCTGGGTACCGCCCGCAAGGTGGTCATCAGCAAGGACGACACCACGATGGTCGAAGGCGACGGCAAGAAGGCCGATGTGGAGGGCCGCGTCGCTCAGATCCGTCGTGAGATTGAGAACAGCGACTCGGACTGGGATCGTGAGAAGCTCTCCGAGCGTCTCGCCAAGCTGGCCGGTGGCGTTGCCATCATTAAGGTCGGCGCAGCAACCGAGGTTGAGCTCAAGGAGCGCAAGCACCGCATCGAGGACGCCATTCAGGCGACCAGGGCGGCAGTCGAGGAGGGCATCCTCCCCGGTGGCGGCGTTTCGTTGCTCCGCTCGTCCGCTGCCATCGAGAAGCTGCGCGGAGGCACCGACGACGAGAAGGCAGGTCGCCAGATCGTCCTCAAGTCGCTGGAGAGCCCGCTGCGCCAGATCTCGGTCAACGCCGGCTACGAAGGCGGCGTGATCGTTGAGCATGTGAAGGGACTCAAGACCGGCAAGGAGGGCTTCAACGCCCAGACCGGCATCTACGAGGATCTGATGAAGGCCGGGGTCATTGATCCCGCCAAGGTGACCCGGTCGACGCTGCAGAATGCGGCTTCGATCGCCGGACTCCTCATCACAACCGAAGCCATCGTGGCTGAGGAGCAGGAAGATGCTCCTCCCGCCATGCCCGGCGGCGGTGACATGCACGGCATGATGTAGGGAATCCTTCGGATTCCTGAGAAGAAACCCGGCGGCCCCGCCGGGTTTCTTCATGCTCAGGTGAAAGCAGTTTGTTGGAAGAAGACCGGCGCGAAAGCGCCGGTCTTCTTCATGGGAAAGCTGGTCAGGGCGGACGCGGGTTGGACCGCTCGCCGAAGGCGAGGGGCAGGGGACAGGGCGCAACACCAGGCGAGGCCGAGGTAGCAGCTCCCCCGCATCAGGTCAGGCCGTCAACCAACCCGCGTCGGCGTAACGCTCTTTCATCGACTCGTATTCGGTCTCCAGCAACCCCCAGATCGAGTGATCCACCCACTCGCCGTTGACCTGGAGTTCCTGACGCAGCAGACCTTCCCGGGTGAATCCCAGCTTCTCGGCGATGCGCTCGCTTCCCCGGTTCCCGACAGCGATTCGCAGTACCACCCGGTGCAGGCCCAACTCGTCGAAGGCCACTGCCAGGATGCGGGCCGTGGCCTCCGTCCCGATGCCCTTGCCGGTCTCAGTGGAGCGGATCCAGTAGCCGACTTCCCCGACCCGCGACTGACGCGAGATGTACCAGACGGAGACATTGCCGACGTGGAAGCCGGGATCGTCCAGGTAGCGGACGGTGAAATCGAATGCTCTCCCCTCACTCCAGGCCGATACCGAGTCGCGAAGGAACACCAGGGCATCGCGGCGGCTGTAGCCGGAGTGCGCCCACGGAAGCCACTTATTGAGGTCGGGGAGCGAGTCGGCGGCAGCATCCACCAGGGCGTCGAGGTCGCGGCGACGGAATGGCCGCAGCTCGAGCCGGGGCGTGGACCGGGAACCGCCGTTCGGCATTCCCGGATTTCCGCTCAGTGGTTGCGGTCTCGGCATTGTGCAAGCTTATCGACGTCCGGTCCGGGCGATTCCGCCTCTGATAGGGGCCAGCAGGCCACCCGAAGGGTCGTAGGCTCTGTCGATGGCCTCGCTCTGGGACACTCTCACTGATCTTCCGGCCGACCATTTTGGTCCACAGCCAGCGACTGCCGCGGTGCTGGTTCCCCTATATGAGGACGAGAACGACGTGGTGCGAGTTGTGATTACCAAGCGTCCCGACCACATGCCGTCCCATCCGGGCCAGCTGGCCTTTCCCGGCGGCAAGATCGATCCGGTCGATACGTCGGTCCTGGCGGCGGCGCTGCGTGAGGCTGACGAGGAAGTCGGCATCCCTCCCGAGCAGGTGACGCCGCTGGGATTCCTCGAGCCGGTCTCAACCAATCGGGCCGAAGTGGTGGTCGCCCCGGTGGTCGGACGAGTGGCGGGGGTGCCGCGGCTGATTCCCGACCCGGCTGAGGTGGCTTCAACCATGGTCCCCCCACTTCACTACTTCCTGGACGAAGACCGGTGGCGTACCGAGACCTGGTCCGGACACGAGTTGTGGTTCATTGAGGTTGAGGGCGAGATCCTTTGGGGCGCGTCCGCCCGCATCATGCGGTCCCTACTCGAGGTGATCAGAGGGCGGTGAACAGCGGTGCCAGCAGCAACGCCGGGAGCAGATTAGCGACCCGGATCTGCTTCAGGTCCAGCAACCGGAGTGAAACACCCAGCAACAGGATGCCTCCGGCGGAGGTCAAGGCATTGAGGGAGGCGTCGGAGAGGGTGTCTCCCAGGACAGCTGAGATGGCGGCAATCCCGCCCTGTATCACCAGAACCGTTCCGGCCGAGAAGATGACTCCCCAGCCGTAGACGGCGGCAAAGGCGATGGAGGCGAATCCGTCGAGGCCGGCCTTGATGTAGAGCAACTCCGGGTCTCCGAGCCCGTCGTTGATGGATCCGAGGATGGTCAAAGGCCCAACGCAGAACACCAGCGAGGCCACGACAAAGCCCTCGGCGAAGCGGTTGTGACCATCGTCAGGCAACGAGTCGATGGCCGCCTCCGGCAGCTCGGGATCGATTGTCGGCGCCAGGTGCTGCCCGGCAAAACGATCCCGCAGCCAATCTCCCAGCTTCTCCAGCCTCTGTTCGATGCGGATCAGCTCTCCGATAACTCCTCCCACCAGGATGGCGGCCAGAACCGGTACCAATTCGTCGGCGGCCAGCGAGTCTCGAAAGCCGATGGCCAGCGTGAGGAGGCCGAGGCCGGCCATGACGGTGGCACGAATCCGCTCGGGGAACCTGGCACCGGCCAGCGCTCCGATCGTCGCCCCGATCAGGACGGTCGCGACGTTGGCAGCGGTCCCCAGGAACATGTCAGGTGAGCCGAAGTAAGCCGACCACCACTCCGTCGACCACCGCTTCCCAGGAGGCTTCGATGATGTTCTCGTGCACCCCGATAGTTCCCCATGCTTCCCTGCCGTCGCTCATCTCGAGTAATACCCGGGTGACGGCTGCGGTGCCGGCGGCCGGGTCGAGCACCCGTACCCGGTAGTCGGTCAGCCGAAGGTGCTCCACGTCCGGATAGGCGAGGGCCAGCGCCTGGCGCAATGCCCGGTCGAGGGCGTTGACGGGGCCGTCGCCTTCTGCTGTGGCCACCACCCGCTCGCCTTTGACGTGAACCTTGATGGTCGCTTCGGCCACCACCTCCCCGTCGGCTCGTCGTTCAGTGAACACCCGGAACGACTCCAGCTCAAAGAAGGGTTGTTCCCAGCCGGTGGCGCGGCGCACGATCAGCTCGAAAGTGCCGTCGGCCGCTTCGATCTGATAACCGCGGGCTTCCAGGTCCTTGACCGTGGCCAGAATGCCGGCGGCGTCGTCGTCATCCAGATCGAGCCCCTGTTCCCGGGCCTTGCCAAGCACAGTGCTGCGACCGGCCATCTCCGAGACCACCATCCTGGTGGTGTTCCCCACCTCGGCCGGGCTGATGTGCTCATAGGCGTCTGAGCGGCGGGCCAGTGCCGAGGTGTGCAGGCCAGCCTTATGCGCAAAGGCGGAGGTCCCGACATACGGGTGGTGGGGGTCAACGGTGATGTTTACGAGGTCGGCGATGAGATGGGAGATGGTGGTGAGGCGGGTAAGGCGCTCCTTGGGAATGGCTTCGATGCCCATCTTGAGGACCAGGTCGGGCAGCACCGTGCACAAATCGGCGTTGCCGGTCCGCTCTCCGTATCCGTTGACGCCCCCACGCACCTGCACCGCTCCCGCCTCCACCGCAGCCAGCGTGTTGGCAACGGCGCAGCCCGAGTCGTTGTGGGTGTGGATCCCGAGGACCGCTTCGGGCAGGGCCTGGGCGGTGGCGGCCACAGCCGCCCCGATCGAGGCCGGCAGCCCGCCCCCGTTGGTATCGCAAAGGATGACCCTTTCGGCTCCGGCTTCGGTGGCGGCCCTCACAATTCGCAGGGCATATTCGGGGTTGTTGGCAAAACCGTCGAAGAAGTGCTCGGCGTCCAGGAAGACCCGCTTCCCTTCGCTGCGCAGGAAGGAGACCGTGTCGGCCACCATGGCGACACCTTCATCCAGGCTGGTGCGGAGGGCCTCGGTGACGTGGTAGTCCCAAGACTTGCCGACGATGCAGATGACATCGGTTTCGGCCTCCAGCAGCGCCTGAAGCTGTGGGTCCGAGGCGGCTTCGACGTCGGCGCGACGGGTGGAGCCGAAGGCAGTCAGTGTTGACGACCCGAGATCCAATTCCTTGGCGGCCCTGGCAAAGAACTCGGTGTCCTTAGGGAGGGCGCCGGGCCAGCCACCTTCGATGTAGTGAACGCCCAGCTCATCCAGAAGGGTGGCGATACGCAGCTTCTCCTCCACGGTGAGGCTGATCCCCTCCCGCTGGGCCCCGTCGCGCAGGGTGGTGTCGTAAATCTCGATCATCGCCCATCCTTTCAATAAAAAACCCTCCGGATTTCCGAAGGGCAGGGGCGCGTACGCGGGGCGTACGCGCTAAGCAATAACGATGTTGGTGAGAGACTTCATGTGGTGGGCAGTTTGGTGGTTGTTGAGGGCTAAGTCAATACCGGCTGCCGGGGTCCACCTCCCGGCTTCTACTCTCTGGGGACGACGATGATCGATACCCGGGCTCGGGCGGCAAATCACCGGCCCGGGGCGACTGGCGACCGGCGACGGTCCGGCTAACCTCGCAGCCTCATGTCCAAGCAAGTTGTCTTCTCCGGCATCCAGCCAACCGGTGATATCCACATCGGTAACTATCTGGGCGCCCTGCGCAACTGGGTCCGCTTGCAGGATGACTACGAGACCATCTACTGCATCGTCGACCTACACGCGCTGACCGTTCCGCAGGATCCCGGTCCATTCGAGGAGGATCGGTTGAAGGCGGCCAAGATGGTTATTGCCGCCGGGGTCGATCCCACTACGTCCCTCTTCTACTACCAGAGCCAGGTGCCACAGCACACGGAGCTCTCCTGGTTGCTCGGCACGCTGACCCAGCTTGGTTCTCTGAACCGGATGACCCAGTTCAAGGACAAGTCAGATCGGGTCGGCGCCAACCTCGGTCTCTACTCGTACCCGGTGCTGATGGCAGCCGACATCCTGATTCATCACGCCCACAAGGTGCCGGTGGGGGACGACCAGACCCAGCATTTGGAGCTCGCCCGGGACCTGGCCGAACGATTCAACCGACGCTTCGGTGATGAATTCCCGGTGCCCGAAGGCATCATCCCCGAGCACGGCGCCCGCATCATGTCGCTGCAGGATCCGACCTCGAAGATGTCGAAGTCGGACCCCAACCAGGGCAGCAGGATCCTCCTGCTTGATGAGCCGGAGGTGGTCCGCAAGAAGATCGGGCGGGCCGTCACTGATTCCGGAACCGGGATCGAATACGACTGGGACGCCAAGCCCGGTATCAGTAATCTGCTGGAGATCCTCTCACTATTCAGCGAAACGCCCGTCGAGAAGCTGGTCGAGAAGCACAACGGCAAGCAGTACGGTGAGTTCAAGCAGCTGGTTGCCGAGGCTGTCGTAGACGGCCTGGCTCCGATCCGCTCCGCCTACGGCTCGCTTGACGATCAGGAGGTCTCCCGCCTCATGTACAAGGGCGCTCTTGACGCCCGCTCCAGCGCCGAGCGGTACCAGGTGAGCGTCCGAGCCAAAGTTGGGCTAACCGGCCACTAGTCACTCAACCGGCAATCCCTGGCAAGGTTTGGGGAGTCTGATGTGCCTGCCTCTGGGACCCGGCGACTCGGGATCGCCTGAGATTCTGGGAGCGCGACCTCTTGCGCTCCGTCGGAGTTCCCGCCGCCAGCCACTTAGGGGCTTTCGGCCCTCAAAGCGGGAGTGGCTCTGAGTGACCATTGGGGTGTAGCTCCACACCAGGAGGGAACGCCTTGCAGTCGGGTCGGTCGTGTTCGGCTGTGTTGGCTGCGGTGCTTGCCGTCGCCTCTTGCTCCTCGGATGGTGATTCTGCCGTGGTTGATGTCCCGGTCGGTGATGCTTCCGCTTTTCGCCTTGGATGGCCTGCGGCCAGGGCGGCACTTCAGGATGATCTGGGAGACACCAACAACGAGTGGGAGATTCGGGGCAACGTAGAGGTCGCTCGTCTCACCCTCGATGAGGCAGACGCCCGGGTGCCGGCTGCTCTCCGGTCCGATTGGACTTCGGCGACGAGGTTTCAGGACACGGTGATCACATTGCTGGGAATCGCCGATTACAACCCGGAACGCCTCCCGAAACCGTTGACCGATGCCGCGTTCGGTGAGGGCGGGGGGAGGCTGCAGCTGCTGTTTCCGACCGCAGCATCGCCCGGATCGATGCTTGGGCACTCGATGAGTGTGGAGACTTCTGCGAGTTGTGGCCTCGACTCGATCGAGCACTTGGGTGGGTCGGTGAGGGGGCTGGCGACACACACGAGAGCATCCAGAGCGAGGGACCGCAGGACAAGGCGTCGATCCTGAGTGCCGATGCCCTGGTCCCCGCCGCGATTCGGGACGACTGGAACGAAGCTTCTGCCATCAAGTTGCGGCTGGTCGATTTCTATACATCGGACTTGGAGGACCTCGGGAACCAGGAGTACCGGGACCGACAGCAGGAGGCCCTCGGCTTTGAGGATCCGAAGGACTTTCAGGCGGTCATCGACGAATTCGGTGAACCCCCACCCGACGTCGACCACATATTCTGGGCCGCGAACAGAGTGAGCAATGCGCATCGGGACGCTATTGACGCCTGGGTGACCGACAACTGTGAGTCAGTAGGTGTCTCGGGTCTACCGGGAGTCGTCCGAGTCGAAGACCCCGGGAGAAGCAGGGATCGCCTGCTCATTGCCGTGATGCCGGTGGGCACTGATCTTGGCGAAATTGAAGACGCCTCCGATTTCCTCGCCGTCGCCTGTTCACAACGGCGCCCGGGCGAGGTGTGGGAGTCTCCGCTCCTCGAACGCAACAGCGGGTTTGATCAGCCTTGCATCGATCGATACCGCGAGGACCTCGGGGCGCGCTCGGCCGTGCTCGCCGCAGGCGACTACGAGTTGTTCATTGGGTCCTTCTCGCGCGGCGTCGGCAACTTCGACACATATGTTCCGGCCCCCGATCTCTGTGTTGTTGTCCCACTCACTGTCGATGGCGACACCGAGCTCACGGTGCCGGACCTGGAGCCCTGCGATCTGGGACCGTTGGCCGGTACTGCGGAGGAGATTGCCAGGCGACAGCGGGAGTCCGACACCGGGGGCACCACCGGAACCCTTCGAGTCACGCTGTCTGAGCATCTGTCGGACGAGGGGGTCCACGTCGACTACCGACTGGCGGTGCTACCCGCCGGAACCACCCTGAATCAGATAGCGCTGGGCGACGCCTGGCCGGTAGGAGTCGGGTGCATGGGTCTGGACAGGCCGATCGATGCTGACCTGCGCGAAGAGTCTGACCAACGTCAGGCAGACTTCGAAGAAGCAGATCGTCAGGCAGTGAATGCCGCAGCACGACGTCAAAGCGAGCGCGACCAATTAGAGGGTGAGGTAGCACAACTCCAGGTAGAACGCGAAGAACTAGAGCATCAGGAAGCAGAACTTGGCCAACTCTCAGATCCTGAACGTGCAGAAGCTGAACGTCACATAGCGGACCGCTGGGGACAAATCGAACAAACGGAACGTCACCTTTCAGACCGACGAACCCAACTTGAAGAAGAACGAAGAGGCGCTGAATTCGAAGCAGAGAATCGCGAACACGAACGACAGCAATTCCTGTCGTTTGCGAATCCCATCCGGGAGGCGATTGCCGGCGGCGGTGTCCCGGTGCCGATCTTGCCGTTCCCGGCAGACCCACAGAGCCCTGAATGCAGCGGGGGACCTCATGAGTACCTGGGGTTCAATGAAGACGGGTGGACGGGACCCGAGCCGGCCCAGTTGCCGGCAGGGGATTACGACGTCTACGTCTTTGTCGATCTGTGGAACGAGGAGATGGGCAACGAATCGCAGCAGCAGTGTGCGACCCTGACGGCTTCGGTGGCGGGTGAGACGCTGGTCAAGGCTCCTCCGTTGGAGGATTGCCCATGATCCCGGCCGTCGAGATCAGCGGACTGCGCAAGCGCTATAGGCGGGTCGAGGCGCTGCGCGGGATAGATCTGGTGGTTCCGAGCGGTTCTGTGTTCGGATTCCTGGGACCCAACGGAGCCGGCAAGTCCACCACGATGAAGATCCTGATGGGTCTGATCCGACACGGTGAAGGCACCGCCCATGTCCTGGGACGCGATGTCGGCGAGGGCACGGCCGTTCGAGCCCAGATCGGCTACCTGCCGCAGAACCCGTCCTTCTACGATCGGATGCGGGTGTACCGGGTCCTGCAGTTTGTGGCGCGCCGGTTCATGACTGGCTCTCGACAAGCCATCAACGACCGTGTGGGAGATACGCTTGCGCTGGTTGGCCTGAGCGGCAAGGAAGATCGCCGCGTCGGTGACCTGTCGGGTGGCGAACTACGGCGACTGGGGATTGCGCAGGCATACGTCGGCCACCCCGAACTGCTGATTCTCGATGAGCCCTCGGTGGGACTCGACCCTGCGGGACGACGCGAGGTGATTGACCTACTCGACGCCCTCCGCCAGCAGACGACGGTCTTCTATTCAACCCACATCCTTGACGACGTACAGCGGATCGCCGACTACATCGCTGTGCTCGATCG
>Ga0255048_10000134_pt1 | contig 50845 bp, 52 predicted proteins | sample JV7_2_2_MG_FD_183619 | JGI IMG/M metagenome (GOLD analysis project Ga0255048, IMG submission 183619) | Seawater microbial communities from Jervis Inlet, British Columbia, Canada - JV7_2_2 | ecosystem: Environmental > Aquatic > Marine > Inlet | place: Canada: British Columbia | collected 2016-10-06 | reverse complement strand
CGGGCTGCCATTACCAGCATTCTCCCGCGCGGGCTCGCCGGCTGTCGGATGACGAGATCGTGGCGCATTTCTGTGCCCCACTCCCGCTTGTACGGCTCGTCGCCACGGAGGAAATCGAATTGGGCGGCGCCTTCGTCGATCGCAGCTCTGATCGCACGAGCCATGATCCGGCGGCCCGGTCCGTACTTCTTCCAGGCGACGTCGTAACCCGTTGTGTAGAAGACAACCGACGCACCGGACCGGATGCACATGATGACGGCGATCGGAGTCCCGGAGGCATCGAGGCGCCACATGCGGAGTCGACCCGCTTCGAGGAAGTAGTGGGCCGCCTTGCGCAGAAAGAGTTCGGTGACCGGGCTAGCAAAGACCCCCGGGTCACCATTGGAGGTACGCACCGCCTGGTGGAGGCGAACGAGATGGTCGAATGTGTCATCGAGATCATCGGCATTGCTGACCATTCGTTCTGTGACATCGGCATCGCGATCTAGCTTGCGGCCGTAGCGCTCCAGGTTCTTGCGGAGATTGCTCGAAAAACGAGCAGCCACTACATCCCAGCCACCGACGAGCGGAAGGTATGGGCAAGGCAATTCGGTGGCTGCATCGTCACGACGACGTAGCGCCACTTTTGCCAAGTGCCCGCCGTGGACCACTCCGTCCAGGTTGGTGATATGCCAGCGACGCGCCGCCACCACCGTCGCCCACAGGACCTCAGCGATATCAGGCAGGGCATCACGGCGGATGATCAGGTCGAGATGGTCGGGAGCGCCGATGCCGGATCCGAGCATCCGGAGTTCCCGAATTGCAATCCCGCCGCGTCTCACCTCGGCCACGTAGAAGGGAGCTATTCCCACCAGATGCCCCGAGTCGGGATCGCGAGCGACTGCAACGACCACGTCGGCCTCGGCGCCCTCGGTCTCGAGCCAGGCTCGAATCCACGCCCAGGTCGTGAAAGGGCTGGTAGCGGCCGATTCTCGGCGTAGGTCTCGCCACTCGTCTCCCAGGGCCAGCACCTGGCCACGGTCCAGCATCTCGACCAGAGGCGTGCGCAGCAGGGTCATCGCGTTGTCCTCTGCGCCCGGTCCCACAAGGCGGATTGGCTGCCGCGCAGGTGCCGCCACAGGCCGGCCACGGCGGCGACGTTGGAGTCGACCAGGAATCTCGGCACGTACGTCAGCTTTCCGAAACGTTCGAGCTTGCGTCCGCCGAGAGCGATGGCGTAGAAGAGGCCCTGGGCACCGAGCGCCATTGCGGCCCATGGTGATCCGAGTCCGATCAATCCTGCGTTGCCTTGCGGCATCACAACGGCCGCCGCAGCCGCTCCAGCAGCTCCAGCCATCCCGAACGGAACCAGAGGGCGGAGCAGTTTATGCGAGACCAGCATCCACGAGACGACCGGCCGACGCCACGGAATCTCGCGGTGAGCGCGAGCAAACAGTTGGTACTGGCCGGCGACCATGCGCGACCGTCGTTCCTTCTCCTCGGCAGCCGATTCCGAAACCGTCTCACGTGAGATGGCGTCAGGACAGAAGACCACGTCGAACCCGTCCTTGATGACCATGTGGGCCATCCACTGGTCGTCGTTGATGGTCTGCGGCGGCGCCGGTCGGAACAGATCACGACGGATCGCGCAGATCTCTCCGTTTACTCCAACCGTGCACCCGATACGGGTCTCCATCCGACGCAGGTGGGACTCGTATCTCCAATAGGTGCCTTCAGCGTGGCCGAGTCCTGAGGCACCAGTCACCGTCTTGTATCCGACGGTCAAGCCGACGCGACCGTCGGCAAAAGGGGCAACCAGACGTTTGATGGCGTCGCCGTCGAAGCGGTTGTTGGCGTCGGAGAAGACGACGATCTCACCTGTGGCCGAGGTGATGGCCCGGCTGATCGCCGCCATCTTTCCCTCGCGCTGCGGCTGGTGCACTAGTTCGACCCCGCGTTCGCCGAATTGCCTCGCGATTTCGGCGGTGCGGTCGGTCGAACCATCTGCGGCGACGATGATCTGCATCAGGTCCGCCGGGTAATCGAGAGCGAGCACGGCTTCGAGCTTGGGTGCGATCTCGGACTCTTCGTTGTAGGCGGCAATGAGGATCGTCACCTTTGCCGGCTGGGAAGCGGGATAGAGGCGTGCTGGTCGGAGTCGTCCAGCCAGTGTCACCAACAGGGGATATCCGGCGTACACGTAATACACCAAGCCGACGCTTGCCCAGAAGATGAGGCCGATCATGAGGCCAACGCCTCGTAATCGGTGACGATCGACTCGGCGATCGGGTCCCAACCAAAACCTTCGCCGGCGCGGCGGGCCTCGGCGCCCATTCGGGCTGCTTCGGTGGGATCAGAAAGCAACTGAACGAGGGCGCGGGAAAGGCCGGGGGAGTCGTCCGGCTCGACCAGCAGGCCGGTTTCACCGTGCTTGACGTCTTCAGCGAGGGTGCCGACCGCGCTTGCCACCACCGGAACTCCAAACGCGTACGCCACCTGGAGAACCCCACTCGCCGTAGCACTGCGGTATGGAAGCACCACCACGGTTGCCCGCGTCATCAGGTCTGCGACCCGCTCCGCCGGTTGGTAGCGCGCGTCGATCTCAACACTCGCTGCTACTCCGATCAGTTCGGCTTGTTCTCGCAGTGCTATTGGATCGACACCTTCTGGCTCCCCGCAGATCATCAGCTTTGCGTCGACCTCGTGCTGCACCTGCTTCCAGGCTGCGATCAGAACATCGAGTCCCTTCGATGGGCGGAGGCCGCCGAAGAAGAGGGCGGTCGGGATGGCGTCTGCCGGTTCGGCGAGCGATTCGGCAAGTTCGAGAAAGAGAGACTCGTCACCGTGGGGTATTGACCGGGTGCGGTCGTCGGGGAGGTCGAAGATCGAGTGGAATCTGCTCCGGTTACCGTCGCCATGCAGGTAGATGCGGTCGAAGGTATTGAAGGCTGCCGGGCTTCGTCGAAGTGTGACCGCACGGGTCATCCCCCCGTGGTCGCGTGACTCGAATTCATGGCAAATCTGGGTGAGGGTTATTCCGGCGCGTCGCAGGCGGCGGAGGGCGAGCGCCTGGAAGGGGAACCGGATAGTCGAGAACTGAACGACATCGGGCCGTTCTCCCAGCAGGTATCTGGTCAATCGGTGCCATTCGTATGCATAGCGAATGCCGCGGAATCCTCTTCTGAATCTGCGGAAGGTTCGAACCATGATCGATGCCAAACGCGAGTCGGGCAGGGAGGATCCGACCGGATTCCAGAGTCTGATTCGCGGCTCAACGGTGAACGAATGAGGAAGATGCTCCAACTCGTAGTGCTGGCCGGTCACCAGGGTGACCTCGGCTCCGGCGCGACTCAATGCACCGCACAGCTGATAGGCATAGTGGACCAGTCCACCGCCACCATCTTGCTCCACTACGAAGATCCTCATGAGGCCTCCGCCTTGGATGCGAGAACCTGGTATTCGTCGACTAGTCGGGCTGCGTGGCGCTCGATGGAGAACTTGTCGACGGCGGCCCGGCGGCCGGCGATGCCCAGCGCGTGCCGTTGGCGGGGCGAGTCGAGCAGACGGCCAACGGCGTCGGCGAGTTCGTTGGGCGTCGCAGGCGCAACCAGAAGGCCGGTGTTTCCGGGCTCGACGATTTCGGGGATCCCTCCGACCGATGTAGCCACGACCGGCAGCCCCACAGCCATTGCCTCGATCAGGACCGTAGGAAGCGCCTCGGTCAGGGAAGGCAACACAAAGACATCGGCCGCGGCCAGCATGTCTGCAACATCGGAACGTTGCCCGGCAAAATGAACCGATCGGCCGAGTTCGAGTTGGGCAGTCTTGGATTCCAAGGCGGTTCGATGTGCCCCGTCGCCGACGATCAAGTAGTGCAGGCCCGGGTGACTCTCCACGAGCGGCACCAGGGCCTCGAGCATGTATTCGATGCCCTTGGGCTTGCGGAGCACTGCGACGGTCGCGATCACCTCTGCTTCTGGCGGAATATCGAATTCGCTTCTGATGCGGGCGCGTGCCGTCGCTCCGGCGGCCAGGTATGGCGTGAGGTCGATGCCGTTGTGGATGGTGGCGGTGTGGCGCTTGCGGAGACCCGCCTTGGCGAGAACATGACGACGGGCGCTTTCGGACACCGCGATTACCCGCTTTGATCGCCGCCGCAACGTCCAGGCCATCAGTCTGAAGTGGGCTGCCTCCTTGCTCCATCGTCTTGGTCGATCGAGCGTGTGGATGGTTGCGATCGTCGGAATCCCAAGTCGGGCTCCGGCGATGCTGCCGAGAACGTCGGCGAATTCGAGCTGCGTATGAACGACGTCCGGAGCGGAACGTTCGATTACTTCCATCACTCGTCCCAGGGCGTCTCGCTCCCGAAGCCTCTCGATGCCGATGGTCGATACCGGGACCCCGACCTTTTGCAGTTCGGTCGCGATTGGATTCCCATGCCGTTCTTGGATGGCCACGACTTCTGAGTCGACGCCGTGGGCGCGGAGCCGCGGCAGCAGGTCGACCATGAGTCGTTCCGCACCGCCGGGTCCGAGCGAATCGATGAGAAAGAGAACCTTGATCCGCCGGCCTGAGTCCGGCCGGACGGCTACGCGGAGGCGGCGGGTAGCGCTCATTTGACCGCCCCTGCCAGACGCTCGATCCCGAGCCACCCAAGTATTCGTCTGACCGAGCCTTCGTCCTGGCGCCACAGTGCCGCGAAATATGCGGAGGCTCCGACCGTGGCGGCGATGAGAAGAGTTGCGACCGAACCGAGGTTGGCCGTGAGCCGCAACGCGGGCACCACAGCCACGACGAGCCAGAGTCCTGCCCGGAGGGAGGGGAGGAGTTGCCTGGCGACGTCTCGCAGCGAAATCCCGATCATGAATCGGGCGACGATTAGGCGAACAACGGTATCGACCGTTGCCACGGCTGCATGCGCCCAAGCGACGCCGACGATGCCGTACTGGGCACCGTAGAGCAGTGCGGGAAACAGGATGCCCAGTTCCATGACGGACAACTTGGCGAGCACGTCGGGTCGTCCTATCGCCTTGTAGACGTCGCCGATGTTGACTCCAATGGACCCGACCAACGCAAAGAGCGCCATGATCCGCATAACCGGTACCACGGCTCCCCACTGATCTCCGAACATGATGTCGACCGTGGGCTCGGCTGTGAGGAAGATCCCAAGACACAATGGGACGATGGCTATCTGGGTGTAGCGGATCGTCGCCAGGAACCCACGTCGCAAAGCCTCAGCGTCGTCTTGGATACGACTGAAGACGGGGAAGATCGCATTGGCCAGCACCCGCCACACCGAGTGCACCAGTAGTTCCGGGAGGCGATAGGCGAGCGTGTAGATGCCCAGAGCCGAATCGCCCAGCAGACGGCCGACGATTACATAGTCCAGGTTCGACCAGATGGCGTACTCGATGTCCGTGATGACCAGCGGCACACCAAACCGCGCCAACGGACGGACCAAACGCCGCTGGAAGCGGTAGGTAGGCCGCCATGGGATGACGGCCCAACTCAGCGCGACATTGGTGACGACTCCGGCCAGCTGTCCCCACACCAGGGCCCACACACCGAACCCGGCGGCGGCGGTTGTGATGGCCACCGTCCCCTGCACGATCGCCCGTCCTACGTCGGGGATGAGCTTGCGGCGAAAGGCGAGGTTCTTGCGGAGCAACACCTGGTGCATCGACCCGAGCGACTCGAGAACGAAGCTAAAGGCGAGGACCCGCAGGATTGGTGTCACCAGTGGCTCGGCGAAGAATGCGGCGACCAGTGGAGCAATCAGGATCGTGATCACCGTAAATGCGGCTCCGAGGACGATGTTGATGATGAAGACGGTTTGTGCCTCGGCTTCGATGTCGCCCTTGCGTTGGATGACCGCAGCGCCGAGCCCCAGATTCGTCAGCACCGACAGGTGGGCGAGCACCAGGGTGGCGAATCCGACCATGCCGAAGTCGGCCGGGGTGAGCAGCCGAGCCAAGATCGCCATCGTGACGAGGACCAGGGCCTTGCCGGAGGCAAATGATGCGTAGTTCCAGATCACCGCGTGAGCGGCGGTGGTTCCGAGGTCAGCAGTCTTGGTGTCGGTCATGGCTGCATCGCCATAGCGGTGTCTCGTTCCCGATCCTCGGATCTAGCCAATGCGGGATAGGCCAGTGCCACTCCGATGAGCACAAACGTTGGGCGGGCGTAGGCCATGTGAAGGAAGATCGACGTGATCAGGTACCCGATCAGGGCGACGCCGACCGCGTATCCGATTCCGTCGCTGCGATGGTCGCCCATTTCCCGGAACCTCTGTCGACCGAGTGCCAAGGCCGCAAAGATCCCGGTGATTACGCCACCGAGGACAAGGACGCCAGGGATTCCGGTCTCGGCGGCCGTCTCCAGATACAGGTTGTGCGCTTCCCGGGTCTTGTTCACCTGCTCGACGCCGGTGTCGCGGGCGTACTCCGAGTAGCTCGACACGAAGTTGCCGTAGCCGATGCCGGTCAACGGGTCGTCTAGGAACATTTGGGTGGCGACCGAGATTTCGACTTCGCGCGCCCGAAGCGAAGGATCGGTCCCAATGTCGACGCCGCCGAGATCGGTGAGTGCCACCATCCGGTCCATGTACCCAGTAGGGAGAAACGGCAGCGATAGAACTCCGACCGCCAGGATCGCACCGACGGTGGAGAGCTTGGGAGGATGACGCAAAACCATGAACCCCAGGACAGCGATGAGCGCCACGAGGGCACCTCGTGAAAAGGTGATCACGATCACCGCAGCACTCATGGCTGCAGCAGTGGCTGCCACCCACCGAAGTACCACAGCGGTTTCATCGTGGAACCGGTCGAGGGCCAGGGGTACGAGCATCACCAGCCATTGGGCGTAGAAATTGGGGTCGCCGATGGGACCTGAGATCCGCAATTCATCGGAGGTGCCGGCGACGTGCTGCAGTTCCGATTGGGCAAAGCCGCCGAATGCGGAGCCGTATGAATCGAAGACGAACTGCAGAATCGATAGGGCGGAGAGGAACATTCCGCCACCGATGAGCACCCAGACCAATTGGCGGAGAGTGGTGGCGCTTCGTAGTAACAGTCCGATGACGACGGCAATTGCCCCATCCTTGGCAAGGCCGGAAACGGCGGCAATGCCGGCATCGGGGTCGGCCGCCGACAGCAGACTGACTAGGGCCACTGCGACGAGGGCAGCCACCGCCACGGCGGCTCGACCGCCCCCGCTGGGTCGTTCGCCGGTACGGATGCCCCGAGCGACAAGTGCCAGCACCACCAACAGCAGCAGCGGAGTAAAGGTCGACGGTGCGCCGTGAAAGTCGGTGGCAACGTCGGGCAGGCGCAGGATCGCAAAGGCAGATATGGCCAGCACGCCCAGGGCCGGGTCCTCGACTATGGCAATGATTCCTACAACCGCTAACAGGCCGGCGATTGCGATGACGGGATTGACGACGATGGCAGTGGCAGATCCGGCGAGGGCAATGGCCGCTACGACGGCCAACAAAGCCCCGTCGGTTACCCGACCACCCCGGAGCGGGGTCGTCATCCCACCCTCTTGAAGCGGTCGTGCTCCTCGATTGGCGTCACCGGAGGGCTGTAGGCCCCCAATCGGCGGCTCATTGTTCCGCCCGAGCGGCTCAACCACGCGGCCCTCACGAGGGCGGCTCCGGCTCCGGCCATGAGCCCGATGGCGACGCCGATAACCAGCATCTGTGCCAGACCGGAATTGCTGGGAACGGCGGGAATGGTGGCGGCGTCCAGTACGACGACGTCGTAGATCTGATATAGGTCCACGAACCTTCTGCCGCCGATTTCGCCGATGGCGGACGCCAGAGCGGCTGCGGTTGCGGGATCCGGACCTTCGACGACGGTCTCCATGACGTTTGCTTCGGGGACGATGATGGAGCTGATGCTGTAGTCGGCTGCGGCCCCTGGGTCGAGGCCCAGCGTGGAGATAGCCTCGGACATGACAACGTCGCTGGCAGCGATTTCGGTCAGGGTGCTCATGATGGACCTGCTGCGAGACGAGTCGAGCGAATCCACACCCCTGACCACGTCATCCACAGGGATCGCTCCGCCGGGGGAGACCACGTAGGACGCGCTCGCCTCGTAGACGGGAGTAGCGTCGCGCTCGATTACGGTCACGGCTGCCGCGGCGATCAGAGCACCGATGAAGAGCAGGTGCCAACCGGTGCGAAGTGCCGAGAGAGTCGTCTTTAGATCCACTCCACACCCCTCACTTGGCACCGCGTTGCGTGAGAACAGCGGGGATCGTGCGCACGAGGATCTGCAGGTCGAACCACAACGATCGGTGCTGCACGTAGGCGATATCGAGCCGGGTCCCGTCGTCCATATCAGACACCCCGCGGCCGTAGAGCTGCCAGAGACCGGTGATCCCGGGCTTGGCATCGAGCCGCTCGGTCTGCCAGAGGCGGTAGTCGGTTGCCATGAAATCCGTCGGGCGGGGGCCGACCAGGCTGAGCCGCCCCATCAGGACATCCCACAACTGGGGCAGCTCGTCGAGGCTTGTCCTGCGCAGGAATCGACCAGGACGGGTGACCCGGGGATCGTTCGAGATCTTGAAGTAGGGGAGTTCGAGCTCGTTGAGGTGTTCCAACTCCGCCTTCATGCCGTGCGCGTCGGGAACCATCGAACGGAACTTGTACATCTTGATTGCTGCACCCCTGAGTCCGGCGCGCCTTTGCGAGTAGATCACCGGAGCCGATGGGTCGTCGAGCTTGATCAGCGCGGCGCAAATACCCATCAGCAGGACCCAGGCCGGAGCGGTGACGATTACCAGGACAAGGTCGAAGGCTCGCTTCATCACGTCGTATGTCTTGCCGGTGATGAGCCGCTCTTCAGGCTTCAGTCGGTCGACCCAAGCGTGGCCCGACCAGAGCGCAGGCCGAATTGCCGGAGCCGTCATGCCGAATCTCCGTGCTGAACGGCGCGCAGGAGCGGGGCCAGGTTCTGCTCGATGTCGGCCTCGGCGTGGCTAACCAGCGTCTCGAACCCCGTGCCGTCGTCCGGGAATGTTGCCGTACCGGCTCGAGTTTCGATGCCGGTCGCGGCAGTAGCGGTGAGGATGCGTTGCACGAGCAACTCTGTTCCGTCCTGATCGGTCTCAGGGCTCAGCACGATGAGGCGACCGCTGGGTCGATGCTCAAAGAGCACGTCGGACCGTCGGAGCTGTCCGGCAACTGTTCTGGCCAGCGATCCAAACAGGAAGCGAGTACGAACCGCCTGGTCGATCTCGAGCGTGACGTTGTCGATCGCGGCCTTGATGCCCTCCGGGGTGGGTGTCAACACAGTGACAGCGATCGGCCGACCGTGACGTCGACCCCTGGCGATCTCGGTGTGAATCTCGTTGGCAGCGATCGGATCCTCGAGATCGAGCGCGGGTGATTCTCCGAACGCCGCGGATGCCATCAAATCCTCGAGCCCTACAAGGTTCGTGGCCAGTTGATGCCCGAGCCAGGCGGCGAGAGCGACGAATGCGAGTTCGGTGGTGGCGGGATGAATCGAGCCCGGTTCGAACACTCCTTCTCCGACGAGGGCCGAGAAGCCGACGAGCGATCCGGCTGCAGCCGCCGGCAGTATCCAGGCTGACGAGCGGCGGACCGAGGGGAGTGCCAACGGAAGCGCCACAGCGGCGAGCGCTATCAGATACGCGTGGCTGGAGATGGCATCGGCACCGGCCTCCACCCCGACCCGGTCCAAGGTGATCGCGGCGATGAACAGCACCAACGTCGCGACGAGGGGACGTTTTACCTGCGTCACCTGTCTTCCTCCTACCCTTTTCGCCCTAATTCGCACCTACCCGGAGAGTGGTGACCCACCACAGAGAGTAGTCACCATATGAGGATCAAGCCCTGTTGTCAACACTCTGTGTGGTCAAGGCCGAGCCCTGAAGTGGGGGCTCGGCAGGCACGAGGCCGGCGGTAGCATCGCCGCTGTGACAACGGTTGCAGAGATCCAGAATGTGCTCGAACGGCTGGCTCCCTCAAGCAAGGCCGCCGGGTGGGACCCCGTGGGCCTACAGATCGGTGACCCCGACGCTTCGGCTTCCCGCATCGCGGTCTGCCACGAAGTGACCGGAGCGATCGTCGATCGTGTTCTCGACGACGAGATCGACTTACTTGTCTCCTACCACCCGCTGCTCTTTCGCCCCACTGTTCGTCTTGTAGCCGGACCCAGCGCGGCAGGGCGAGCCCTGGCGTTGGCCGGGTCGGGCGTTTCGCTTCTTGTGGCCCACACCGCGTTCGATGTTGCGACGGGCGGGACCGCCGATGCATTGGCGGACGCACTGGGGTTGGCCGAGCTGGCGCCGTTCGGCCCGCTGTCGGGGGATGAGGCCGTGAGCATTGTCACCTTTGCCCCGGTCGGCGCCGCGCCGCACATCATCGATGCGATGGCTGTCGCCGGTGCGGGCGAGATCGGCAGGTATTCGCACTGCGCCTTCGAGAATGAGGGGACCGGTACTTTCCGTTCTGGTCCCGGCGCGTCGCCTCTCATCGGCGAGGTAGGGGAACAGTCCAGTGTGTCCGAGGTCCGCATTGAGATGACGGCTTCCGCTTCTTCCGTGGATCGTGTTGTGACGGCGTTGGTGTCGGCGCATCCCTACGAGGAACCGGTATTCGGCGTCCACGAACGCAAGGGCGACATGAGCTTCCTCGGCCGGGTTGGAACCTTTGCCGGTTCCTTCCAAGACCTAGTTGGCACCGTCCGGACGGTTCTCGGGGACTCGACCCGGGTGAGCGGGAGTTCTCTCGGAGACACGCTGCAGGTTGGGGTGGTGCCCGGTTCTGGCGCCTCGGCGATAGCAGCCGCTGCTGGTGCCGGCGCAGATGTCCTGGTGACCGGGGACGTGAAACATCACGAGGCGAGGGCCGCCGCTGAACTCGGTCTGGCAGTCATCGACCCGGGTCACGCGGCGACCGAGAGGCCCGGTGTCGCAAGGTTGTACGCTGCCGTGGCTGGTGAGGTCGACACTGCGATCGACCTCACCGCGATCGATGCCGACCCCTGGGCTTGAACATGGAAGATCTGAAAAGTCTCGAGGATCTGCTTGACCTTCAGTCGGTCGATTCAGAGATCGATCAACTGCTGGAGCGACGGGCAAACCTTCCCGAGCTGAAGGCGTATCGCGCAGCTCACGACGAGCTGGCCGACCTGGAACGGCAGTTGTCCGAAATGGCGTCTCGGGTCCGTGAGATCGATCTTGCGACCGACAAGTCGGACGGTGAGCTAACGATCGAAGAGGAAAAGGCCCACCGTGAGGAGCAGCGTCTCTATGCGGGCGGGCTCTCGGCGCGAGACGCCGAGCACCTCCGTAATGAAGTGCAGATGCTGCAACGACGGATCTCTGAACGCGAGGACGAGTTGCTGGCATTGATGGAGGAGAAGGACGGACTCGATACGGCTGCGGAATCGCTCTCGGCGGAGCGCGACGCGGTGGCTGCAGAGAAGGGGCGTATTGAAGAGGTGGTGGCTGCGTCCTGGGGCGAGATCGACGGAGATGTTGCCCGGCTTGAAAGCCGCAAGAGTGCATTGAATCCGCTTATCGATCCCGAACTGATACTCCTGTATGAGGAGATTCGCCCGATCAAGGAGGGCGTGGCGGTTGCCCGGCTGGGAGAGGGTGTATGCGGGGGCTGTCACCTGACACTCTCGGCAGCCGAGCAGCTCCAAGCAGGCAAGGCGCAACCGCCTCGGTGCATTCACTGTCAGCGGATCTTGGTCTTGCAGTGACCCGTCATGTCCTTTACTGCGACGGCGCGTCCCGTGGCAACCCGGGTCCATCTGCGATCGGATTTGTTCTCTACGACTCCGCAGGCGCCACCGTCGCTGCGATCGGTGGCTTTATCGGCGAGACGACCAACAACGTCGCGGAATACCAAGCTCTGATCGGCGGACTGGAAACGGCTCTCGAGCACGGGGTTGGTTCGATCGAGGTCCGCCTCGACAGCATGTTGCTGGTCAAGCAAGTGATGGGGGAGTACCGCGTAAAGGCCGCCCACCTGAAGCCTTTGCAGCGCCAAGCGGTAAAGCTGCTGACGAGATTCGATGACGCCTCGATTGGTCACGTCCCTCGTGAGAAGAACAAGGTTGCCGATGGCCTCGCCAATGAGGCGCTCGACGAGGTGGCACTGTGATCCTGTGGCATCTAGGGGCGACCGTGTTGATCGTGCGGTATGTGTTCCGTGACCCGGACATGGATCTGCGCTGGGTCCTGGCCGGATCGATCCTCCCCGACGTGATCGACAAGCCCATCGCATCGGTGTTCTTCCACGGCACATTCGGGACGCATCGGATCTTTGCGCACAGCATTGTCTTTCCGATGGTGGGGTTTGCCATCGTTCTCATCGCTACCAAGCGCGGTACCGCCTTGCGTCGAGGTCTTATCGGATTGGTCATCGGCGTGTTTATCCACTTGCTGCTCGATGCCGCCTGGGCTACTCCTGAAGCCTTCTGGTGGCCGTTCTTCGGGCTCGAGTTCCCCAGGGTGCTCGATTCGGATCTGGTGGCGTTGCTGGGCCGGATGTTGGCCGATCCGCTGGTGTGGGCCGGCGAAGCTCTCGGCGCGGCCTACCTCGTCTTGCTATGGAGACGATATCTGGGGACCGGGGGAGCGTTGCGCCAGTTTGTCCGGGTGGATGGGCGGATCGGCTTGCCGACGCCCTAGTTGCCGTCGGTGGGTTCCTGGTGGGCGGCTCGGGTGGTCCGGCGCAGCATCCTGATCGCCATTACAACGAGAAACACGGCAAACATCTTCCGCAGCACCGGTGCTTCCAGCGAAAGCGCAACTCGCGCTCCTAGGAGGCCTCCGACTACCCCACCGCAGCCGAGGAGGATCGCGATTCGCCAGTCGACCCTGCCGGCTCGACCATGAAGCGTGGCCGCTAGCGCAGCTGTGGGGACGATTACGGCGAGCGACGTGCCCTGGGCCTCATGCTGGGCAAAGGCAAAGAGGGTCACCAGCGCCGGTACATAGACAATCCCGCCTCCGACCCCCAGTGAGGCCGCCAGCGCACCGGCAACGAGCCCGATCAATATGAGACCGAGGACCGTCATGAGAGCCACATCCTGGTGGCCGCGGTTGCCACCAGCACGAAGAATCCTCTAGCCAGCCAGACGGCCGGCAATCGTGCCATGAAGCGTGCGCCGAAATAGGCGCCGACCAGAGCTCCGATCAGGAGGAAACCCGCTGCGTCCCATTCCACTTCCCTGTCGACTGCGAACTGAACCAGGGCCGCCGAGGCGGTTGCAACGATCGCGGTGACCGATGTGGCGTGGGCGCGATGCTGGCTCAACCCCAGCCACAGGACGAGTGCGGGAACCATGACCGTGCCGCCGCCGACGCCGAAAAGGCCGCCGACGAATCCGGCGGCCACTCCAAGCGCGGCTGCTCCTGAGGTTCTGATCATTGGAGGTCGATCCTAGGAACCCGACGGATGCCGCCCGTTGCGGTCGGCGGTTGATCTGGTCCTAATCAGTTGCGCAGTTGGGGCAGGACCTCGGCACCCAGCATCTGGATCGTCGCCTCCTGATCGGTCGATGCCATCTGGAAGGTCACGATGTCGGCGTGGACCTCTTCGATGAGTGGCCGATAGGTGTCGACGACTGCATCCGCGTCACCGACGATGGCGTACCTGGAGAGCACCTCTTCACGCGGGATCTCGTCAGCTCTTTCCCGCAGCGTTTGTGGGTCGACAGCCTCGAGCCGGCCGGGCGCTCGCAATCCACGCCACGATCTGAGCGATTCCCATGCTTCGTCTTTGTCTGCGGCGTGCAATGCCCAGCGAGTGGCAAGGATCCTCGGTGCCGGTCGCCCCAGCGACTCGGCCGCCGCACGAGCAGGATCTATCACTTTTTCGAATGTCACCGCGGGATCCTTGACGCTGGTGATGATGCCCTGGGCATACTCGGCTGCCAGCGCCGAGGACTTGGGGCCGCCGGCGGCCATCCAGATGGGAACGTCGCCGATAGGCGGGCTGTACAACTTGGCGCGGTCGGTGCGGTAGTAGTCGCCCTCGAATGTGAGCTTCTCGCCGTCGAGCAGGCGTCGCATGATCTGCAGCGCCTCGCGCATCCGGGCTGCTCTTTCAGCATATTTTGGAAAGGAATATCCGAGCGGGCCCTCGTTGATGTTCTCGCCGGTGCCGACTCCCAGATCGAAGCGACCGTTGGAGAGTCGGTCCAGGGTGGCTGCAGCCTGCGCGACTACACCCGGGTGATAGCGAAACAACGGTGTCGTGACCCCGGTTGTGATCCTCACCCGCTCCGTGGCCTGCGCCATTGCTCCGATCGTTGAATAGGCAAATCCCGCTGCGGAGTGGTCGTCGACCCACGGATGGAAGTGTTCGGACACGACGACTCCGTCGAACCCGACCTGCTCGGCGAGCACCGCATGCTGCACCAACGTTTCGGGTTGCCATTGCTCATGGCCGCAGAAGTAGTAGAAGTCGGTCACGATGGTCGAGTCCCTTGGTAGCTGCGGCACATCTTCGCGTAACCGCGGATTGAACCTGGAGGTCAAACGGCGGGGTGCGACCAGTCGGACCCTTTGACAGGTCTGTGAAGAACGGAAGGGAGTTCCTGTCGTGGAAAATTGGCAGAAGTATGCGGCCGAGGTCTATGGGACGTTTGTCCTGGTGGGTATCGGAACCGGTGCCATCCTTGCTGCGGCCGTAACCGGCGGCGGCGTAATGGAGATCTCGTTTGCATTCGGTTTGGCCTTGGTGGCCGGGCTCTACACAGTCGGGCGCGTGTCGGGAGGCCACTTCAATCCTGCAGTGACACTCGGCATGTTCCTGGATCAGCGCATTTCGATGACCGACATGATCGGATATTGGGTTTCCCAAGTCATCGGCGGCGTGCTGGCGAGCTTGGCGTTGGCCTTCATCATCAGCAAGGACGCAGTTGCGGGCACGATCACCGTGATCAACACCGAATACGTCGATACGTTCGGCGGATTCGTTGGTGAGGCTCTCCTGACGATGGTCTTCGTGATGGCCGTCTTGGTCTTGGCAAAGAGCACGTCGTATACGAAGTACCTGGGGATCGGCTTCACGCTGACGGCAGTGCATCTGATCGGCATCGCATTTACCGGCGCGTCGGTGAACCCGGCTCGCTCGCTTGCTCCGGCAATCGTCGGAGGCGAGTTCGGCGATATCTGGGTCTATATAGCCGGACCAGCGGTTGGTGCTGTGCTGGCCTGGGTGCTCTATAAGTTCGTCGTGACCGGCGATACCGACCTCATGGACGACATCAAGGACATGGGCTGACTTTCGAGCAATCGAATCTGGTGTGGGGCGTCCTTCGGGGCGCCCCACACGCGTCCGGACGCGGTGAGGGCCCCCGAAAGGGCCCTCACGAGTATTGAGTCCGCCTGTAAGCCGGATTCTGTGCCGACCCTGAGGCCGGTGGCGACCATCTATCTGGGCCCGCCGTTGCCGGACGGGCTCGGTGCGGCCTACCCGGGACTACAACGGGCGGGCAACCCTGTCCCTGCTTGGCCTTGCTCCCGGTGGGGTTTGCCGAGCCACCGTGGTTCCCCACGATGCTGGTGGTCTCTTACACCACCTTTTCACCCTTGCCTGTGCCCGAAGGCCATCGGCGGTCTGCTCTCTGTTGCACTAGCCGTCGGGTTTCCCCGCCTGGGAGTTACCCAGCACCGTGCCCTGTGGAGTCCGGACTTTCCTCGATGCAAAGCACCGCGGTCACCCGGCGAACTCCCTAAAACCATGGGCCCGATCGGACGGTGTGTCAAGTCCTGATGCCGCCGATGAGGGTTGAGTCCAGGCGAAGCAGGATGGGACTAGAAGTCCTCGAGGTGCTCCTCGAGGGAGGCAACCCATCCGGTGGGGAGGTTCCAGTGGCGCCCGCCTTGGACCATCAGTTTGAGGTATGACTTCTCAGGGTCGAGCGGCGCGTCGGCTGCAGGTTCGCTCACGTGGGTAACGACCTCGTGGCGCCGACCCTCGCGGTCCATCGCCTGGGCAATCGTGCGAATTCGGCCCTCGGAGGCCTCCTGATCGTCGATCGCGCTGAGCTCTTTGTTGGGTACCGAGAAGATCGCTCCCCAAACCGTGTTTCCCGGCAAAGGCCGCACGTTGGGCAGGCCCCCGGAACCGTTGAGGATCGTGAATTCCATCTTCCATTCCGGCAGATGCGCGATGAACTCAAACGTTGCACCGGGAGCGAGGTCCACGATGCGCTGCGGATCGATGTTCGCGTTGTATGCGAAGTAGAACAATTCGACTCCGTTGCGGGGACCGGGATTGTAACTGGCCCGCGGAGATGCCAAACCAGATCGGCCTCCAAATACAGCCTGTGGACAATTCGACCTCACCAAAAGAAATTCCTTCTCAGGGGAACCTCAGCTGCGGTTCACGTCGTCATAACAACCAACCGGTACAACTGGGGAGGATATGACAACAGCCACCGCACCCACAGCCTTGATGTTGCTCGACCTCGATGAGCGGCCCTGGGCGTCCTACGCCGCGTGCCGGATCGAGGATCCCGACCTGTTCTTCCCCGGTCCGGAGGGGACGACGGATGCCGCGGTGCGAATCTGCGGCGGGTGCCCCGTGCTCGACGAATGTCGTGATTGGGCCCTTGGCACCAAGGTGAAATACGGTGTGTGGGGCGGTATGACGGAACGGGATCGCCGCAGGGTCCTGCGCCGATCGGCCTAGAGGGCTCTCAAAACCTTCCACCCTTCCGGGTCCTGCTTCAATGGCCCCATGTCCAAAGAACCGGTACGAGCGGGTCGCGCCGATCCGAGGGATTTCCTGGGCGTCGACTCTCTGCTGTCGTCTGACGAGAGGCTCTTGCGCGACACGGTGCGCTCGTTTGTTGCCGACAAGATCCTCCCCGACATCGCCGAGTGGTTCGAACAGGGGGTGTTCCCACTCGAACTGGCCAAGGAGATGGGATCACTCGGCCTGCTCGGGATGCATCTGGACGGCTACGGCTGTGCCGGAACCAGTGCAGTCGAGTACGGACTCGCCTGCACCGAACTGGAGTACGGGGATTCCGGAGCCCGCTCATTTGTCAGCGTTCAGGGTTCGCTTGCAATGTTTCCGATCTGGGCATTCGGGTCCGAAGAGCAGAAGCAGGAGTGGCTTCCGCGAATGGCCGCAGGGGAGGCGATCGGGTGTTTCGGCCTCACTGAGGCCGACGCCGGGAGCGACCCAGCAGCCATGCGCACCACTGCACGCCGCGAGGGTGACGACTGGATCTTGAGTGGGTCAAAGATGTGGATCACCAACGGCGGTATCGCCGACGTAGCGATCGTGTGGGCAAAGACCGACGTTGGTGTCCGTGGTTTCGTTGTACCGACGACGGCGAAGGGGTTCTCTGCGAACGAGATACACCAGAAGATGTCGCTGCGGGCGTCGGTTACTTCAGAGCTCGTACTCGACGATGTTCGCCTTCCGGAGGCTGCCGTGTTGCCCGAGGTGCGCGGCATGAAGGGGCCTCTCTCTTGTCTGAGTGAGGCCCGATTTGGGATCATGTTTGGTGCTATCGGTGCGGGCCGAGCGTGCTACGAGTCGGCACTCGATTACGCCAAGGAACGTCGAATGTTCGGCAAGCCAATCGGCTCGTTCCAACTGATCCAGCGCCAGTTGGCCGAGATGGCGATCGGGATCAACCGCGGGATGCTGCTGGCGATGCACGTGGGGCGGATGAAGGACTCGGGCACGATCGACGCGGCGCATATCTCGATGGGGAAGTTGGACAACGTCCGCATGGCGTTGGACGTGGCCAGGAATGCTCGCAGCGTGCTCGGCGCAAGCGGTATCACGCTCGAATACCCGGTCATCCGCCACATGAACAACCTCGAATCGGTTTACACCTACGAGGGAACCAACGAAATCCACACGCTGATCATCGGCCAGGCCCTCACCGGTCTCTCAGCCTTCGAATGACCGAGTTCTCGTGGTCGGGTGTGCTCGGACCGCTGACGGGCGGGTCCGATCTCACCCAGGAGCAGGCACACGCCGCCATGACCGAAATCATGGCGGGCCGGGCCGAGCCTTCACAGATTGCTGCTCTCATCGTGTCGCTGCGGGCCAAGGGCGAGACGGTCGATGAGATGCTCGGCCTGGTCACGGCGATGTATGACGTCGCCGTCACGGTTGACGTCGGCGTGCCGGTGGTGGATACCGCCGGGACCGGGGGTGATAGTTCGGGAACGTTCAATATCTCGACGACGGCAGCGCTTATCGCAGCCGGGGCCGGCGCCAAGGTGGCCAAGCACGGGAACCGGGCTGCGTCGTCGCGCACCGGATCTGCCGACGTGCTCGAGGAACTGGGAGTGCCGCTCGACCTGGAGCCGGACCATGTGGCTCGAATGGTCAGCGAGGCCGGCTTTGGGTTCTTCTTTGCACCGAGATTCCATCCTGCGATGCGGTTTGCCGCCCCGGTCCGGAAGGAACTCGGGGTGCCGACGGTCTTCAACTTCCTCGGCCCGTTGGCCAACCCGGCACGAGCCAAGCGGCAGGTGATCGGGGTCGCCGACGCCCGAATGGCTGAGCGGATGGTCGGAGTGCTGCAGCGTTTGGGGAGCGAAATGGCTCTCGTCTTCTATGGGGAGGATGGGCTGGACGAGCTGACCACCGTCGCCACCTCGTTCATCTACCGCCTAAAGGACGGGGCGATCACCCACGCAGAATTCACTCCGTCCGACTTTGGCGTTGAGCCGGCTTCGCTATCCGACCTGCTCGGGGGCGACGCCGCAGAGAACGCCGCAATTCTGCGTGGAATTCTCGAAGGTGACGCAGGACCAAGACGCGACATCGCGCTCGTCAATGCTGCCGCGGCGATCGTCGCAGCAGGGTTGGCGGTTGGGTTCGAGGATGGCATGGAAGCGGCCGCCGCCGCGGTGGACTCCGGTGCGGCCTCCGGCGTGCTCGATTCGGTGATTGCGATGAGTGCGAATGGGGCCGAAAGGGGGAACTGATCCTCGATGGCGGTCGTTCACTGGGGTATGGGAAGGCTTCTCCTTGCTCTCGCGCTCGTTGCAACCGCCTGTGGCGGCACTACCGGATCCGGCGACGATGTGACGATTCCCGAAACCACCGCCACAACGGCGGTGGGCGTTGGCGAGCAGTCGACTTCAGAGGATCCGGCATCCGCTGCGGCGACTTCGAACACCGCGGCAACTTCTGACACCGCCGCAACATCGAACACCGCGGCAACATCGGATGCCACCCGTGAGAAGCCCGACGGCAGACCAGCTCCCGACTTCGTGCTGGCGCTCGGAGAGGGTGGCGAGTTCAGTCCATCTTCCGAGGACAAGCCGATCTACATGGTGTTTTGGGCTGAGTGGTGAAGCATCTGCCGCCGGGAGCTCCCGGTTATCGATGCGGTCGCATCGGACTATCAGGACAGCATCACCTTCCTCGCCGTCGCCGGTCGTTCCTCATTCGAGGCGAGCCAGCAGAGGGTGGGTAGTTGGTTCTCGCCTGACCGAATATTGTGGGGCTACTCCGACGATCTGTGGCCGACTTACGAGGTCTTTGGCCAACCGTTCTCGGTCCTCATCTCCAGCGACGATGTGATTGTCGGTGGATGGTATGGAGCGGCGGGTGAGGAAGAGTTGCGTACCCAACTGGACGCCTTGGTAGCCATCGGCTGAGGTCCGCAGCGATCGAGCCGGATCACGGCGTGGTCTGTACGTCTCCAGTGGTAGCGCTTTCCACCGGTTCTCCGAGGATGATCCGATCGATGGTCGCCACGGCCAACCCGATGCTGATAGGTCCCGATATCTTGGCGACCACGGTCTGATCGCGGTCGATGAAGTAGGTCTCGGGTACCCCTCTGACCCCAAATCCGATGGCGGCACGGGAGCGATCATCCATTCCAATCGGGTAGCCCCTACCCAATTCATCGAGAAAATCTATGACATTGTTCTCTCGTGATTGGTAGGCGGCACCCACCACCGAGACACCGAGGCTGTCGAATCCGGCTGCGAGTTCGATCAGATCGGCATGCTCGGCACGACATGGGATACACCACGGCGCCCAGAAGTTGATGACGACGATGTCACCGCGTAGATCCGATAACGTCAGTATCTCGTCGCTCTCCACGAGGTCGAGAACCACATCGGGCGCGGGCTGGCCAATGAGCGGGCTGGCCGACAAACGGGGATCGGCTCCGAACCTTGTAGCAAACACGACGGCTAGAACCGCGGTCACGATGCCGACCGTGGCGACCAGCACCAATCTTGTGCTCCGCCTCATCCGGAGGCCTCGTCGAGCATGCGCCGTGCCTCTACTGCGATCTCCTCCGGGAGCTCCTCGTACCGAAGCACGGCCTCGAGGAGCTGGATTGCCTCGGCGGTTTCGCCGGTGCCGTAGAAGAGAGTGTTGGCCAGGAACCACTCGGCCAGCGGGTTGCCGGGAAGAACCTCGAGGCTGCGGCGCAATAGGGCGGCGCCGGTTGAGGCATCGCCTGACACGTATGTCATCCAGCCCACGTAGGTGAGTGCCTCCGGGTTTATCTCACGATCGAGGACAAACATGTAGTGGGGGAGTGCAGAGCTGAAATCTCCGGCCTCGACGTATCGGCGACCGAGGGCGAGCCGCATCGGGATGACGTCGGGATTTGCGGCCACCACTTCTTCCATCTCGTCGTTGGTGATGGCCGACAGGTCCACCGCGGGGTCCTCTGCGACCTCTGCCGCAATGCCACTGGCAGTGAACCCTCCGTCTGGTCGGGGCTCGACCGCGCTGATTAGGGAAAAGATGACGACGGTTGCGGCTACGACGAACGCACCGGTACCGAGCAGCATTCGGCGCTTCGACCGGGTGGTCGGCTCGATGGGACCCAAGTTATCGATGGAATCCATGACGTCGACCGCCGCTGACTCGTAGCGACTTCTCAGCTTCGCTCCGGCGGCGGTATCTATCTCACCTGCGGCCACCTGTGCTTCCAGGTCGCGTAGATCGGCGAGCACCTGGTCTCGTCGCTCCTTGAGCTGGGTGCGGCGCGGATCGGTCACAAGCTTTCCTCCAGCGCAGCCGCGATTCGGTTCCGCTCCTCCTCTGTCACCTCATCCGAATCACCAGCGAGGCGTTTGGCGATCACCACGGCTCCGAGGGCGACGGCTGCAAGAGGTGCGAGCCACAGGAAGGCGGTGGCTCCACCGGTCTTGGGGTCGAGCAGCGCCTCCTCCCCATAGGTGGCGACAAAGAAGTTGAAGACTTCATCGTCGGTCCACCCGTCGGCAACCTGCTCGGTGATGAGGTCGTACAGATCCCGCGACACCTGCGACGGCGAATCGGCGATGGATTCGGAGGTACAGATGGGGCACTTGAGTCGCTCGGCGAGTGAGTGGACACGATCCGAAGGTCCCGCCGAGTCCGTCGCCAGCACCCCCACCATGATCGCGACCGATGCTGCGATCACAAGCAGCGCCGAAACGGTGCGAATGCGCTCAGACACCGGATTCGACCTTGAGAGAGGACAGATCACGTCTCCGCTTGCGTCCAACGAATGACCAGCCTCCACCAGCGACCACCAGCAGAGCTCCGCTCCACAGAAGCCACATCAGCGGGAATCGGAACGCGTCGATGGTGACCCGAGCCGAATCGGCTTCAATCCGGACCAGGCTCAGGTAGACGTCCTCGCGCAGGCCGGTCCGGACCGAGGGGGTCGGAATCGCCTGTACCTGGTTGGGGTATTGGTTTAGGCGTGGCTCTAGCGTGCCCAGAATGGTGTCGCCACGAGACAGCGTGAACGACGCTCCGACGACGCTGCGATTTGGCTCGTCACGGGCGGTCGGACCTTCATAGGTCAACGTGTATCCGTCGAACGGCGCAGACTCACCGGGTTCGAAAGCGATCGTTTGGCGAACCGCAAAGGAGCCGGAGAATGCGATGCCTATCGCCGCCAAGGCAAATCCGATGTGAGCGACCATGCCTCCCCAGAATCCGGGGTCGGACCGAAACAGCCGGCCCGCCGCCCTGAGATATGGATCGCCCGATGCGGTGGCTCGCTGGTGAGCCAGGGAGACGATCCCCGAAACGATGAACGTGGCCAGCCAGATGGTGACGGCGACCGTGATCGGTCGAACGCCGGCGAGGACGGCACCCGCCGCAGCCAACGATGCGACCTGGAGAGGGCCGCGCAGACGTCTCCACATCAGGTCCGGCGCGGCAAAGCGATACGGGGTCAGCGGGCCCAAACCCATCGCCAACAACAGAACCAGAGAGATCGGCACGGCAGCCCGATCGAACCATGGGGCTCCGACCGACACCCGGTCGCCGGAGAACGCTTCGAGGACCATCGGGTAGATCGTCCCGATCAGCACGACGAAGGCAAAAACCGCCAGCAGCAGGTTGTTGAGCAGGAACACGCCTTCGCGACTCGCCAACGAGTCCAGGCGCGGGGTCGACGAGACGAGGTGGGCGCGCAGGGCGAAGAGTCCGAACGATCCCAGCAGCACGATGACCAGGAAAGTCAGCAGCGCCGGGCCGACCGAGGATTGAGTAAACGAATGGACCGAGGCGATCACGCCGGATCGAGTGAGGAACGTCCCCAAGATGGTGAGGGCGAAAGTCGAAATGACCAGTGCAACGTTCCAGGCCTGGAGCATGCCTCGCCTGCGTTGCACCACAGAGGAGTGGATAAACGCGGTGGCCGTCAACCACGGCAGGAAGGATGCGTTCTCAACTGGATCCCACGCCCAGTAGCCACCCCAACCGAGTACCTCGTATGACCACCAGGCGCCAAGCACAATGCCCAGGGTGAGGAAGGTCCAGGCGAGCATGCTCCAGCGGCGAGTGCGCTGCAGCCATGAGCTGGATCCATCACCGGCCACCAGAGAAGAGATGGCAAAGGCGAACGGGACCGTAAACCCGATGTAGCCGAGGTAGAGCATCGGAGGGTGGATCGCCATCAGGATGTGGTTTTGCAGAAGCGGATTGGCGCCCGTTCCGTCGAGCGGCACCACCTCGAGCGTTGTGAACGGGCTGGCTGCAGTCGCCATCAGGCCAAAGAAGAAAAGGGCAACGAGTCCGATGACGGCCATCGCTCCGGCGCCAACCCGATCGTCGGCCTCGAGGCTGCGGAGCACGGCAAAGGCGAACCCGGCCAGCACCAGACCCCACAGAACAATCGACCCCTCCAGCGCGGCCCAACCGGATGCGATCGTAAACAGCAGGGGAGTGTCCCGGCTGTGGTTGCGGGCCACGTATTCGATCGAGAAATCATCGGAGAGCAATGCCAGTTCGAGCGCTCCCATCGCCACCGCAGCACCCAACAGCAGCCCCCAGGCCGGGAGGCGGAGGCTATTTGCCGTCGCCCGACCCCAAAACGCCCGTGCTCCCTGAACGACTAACCCGGCTGCCGAGATCAGAGCTAAGACGATGCCGGCGTAACCAACGAGGGCCATCACGCGTCGGGGAACCTCTGGTCGGGGGTGTACACGCCACCGTCCTCGGTGCGGTATTGCTCGTCGTGCTTGATGATCATCGAGTCGCTGGAGAAGATGTCACCGTTCCAGGTGCCCTCGACGACCACCCCGATTCCTTCAGTAAAGAGCTGCTGTGGAGCGCCGGCGTGAACGACGACGATCGTCTTCTTGCCGTCGGTCACCGAGAATGTCACTGTCGTGTCATCGCCGGAGATCGAACCCGGCACGACCTGGCCTCCCAGCCTGAAACGGTCTGTCTCGGCGATGGTGGCATCACCGATGACCTCGTCCGGCACCTTGTAATAGACCAGATCACCTCTGATGTTGAACACCAGAAAGCCGATCAGGACGGCCAGCAGCCCTGCGGCAGGGATGAGAAAGGCCCGGTAGCGCTTCATCGATCTATTTCGCTCCTTGTGAAGCTGCGCTCCCGACGCACGAGCCAGATGGTGTAGGCGGCCAAGGTGGCGTAGACGGTGACATAGGCGAACGCGACCCAACCCCAGTCGTTCATGAGCTGCCTCCCAAGGTTGGTGAAGTGATGGCGGCGCCGGCGGTCGGATCGGCGAGTTGCGACTCCCCGGCAGCGTCCTGCGCGGCGGCGAGGTTGCTGCGGCGGGTGACCAGGGCGATGAACAGGACCGTAAACGCCGCCACGCTCATCAAGAGCGCAAACAGCAGTGGGGAGTCGATCTGCGGGTTGTCGGGACGCAGCACGGTCGGTGGCTGGTGCAGACCTCGCCACCAGGTCACCGAGAAGTGCACGATCGGAATCTGCAGCACGGCGATCACGCCAAGAACCGCAGAGCGGCGTGCCCTCAATTCCGGGTCGTCAAAGCTGCGGCGCAATGCCAGATACCCGAGGTAGATGAAGAACATCACGGCGGTGAGCACCAGTCGGGCGTCCCAGGTCCACCACACCCCCCACACCGGTTTGCCCCAGATCATCCCGGTGGCGAGTGCGAGACCAGTGAATACGACTCCGACCTCCGCTGAGGCACCTGCCAGACGATCCCAGCGCAGGGAGCGGCTTCTCAGGTAGGCGACGCTCCCGACCAGCGTGACGGTAAAGGAGAGATAGGCGAGCCACGCAGATGGAACATGCACGTACATGATCCTTTGCAGGTCCCCTTGGACGGCGTCCGGCGGCACGACCAGCCCGGCCACGAATGCCGTGAGCAGAGTGCCTATGGCAGCGAGGTCGATCGGCCTTGCTCTCATCGGGGAGATTCCTCCAGGGGGCGGGCAGTAAGAACCCCTGCGACGGCCAGCACAACGTCAACGATTGCCAGCAGGAGTACCCACCGCAGGATACCGGCGCCGACGCGTAAGCCTTCCGTGGCCTGGGCTGCGCCCAGCAGCAGCGGAACGGCGATGGGTACGACGATGAGGGCGACGAGTGATGTTTTGGTTTCGAGCCCGGAGACGATGTTGCCAGCGATCGTCCCGATCATGGCCAATCCCGCCGCGGTGAGAGGTAGTAGTGCCGCCAGCGGCCACCACGAGTCCAGGGCCGGGCTGTACAGGGCGACTGTGGCCAAACCTGCACCGATCTCGAATGCGACCAATAGCACGAAGGTGGCCAGGGTGGTAGCGGCAAAACGTGCTGCCGGATCTACCCCAGCCAGGCGAAGCATGTCCCGTGCCGCAGTCGGAGCGGTCGAGCTCTGCCGCTGCGTAACCAGTACCCCGAACAGCATGATGATCGACCAGTAGATCCCGGGTCCGATCCGCTCCAACAGGGGGGTGTCGATTCCGACCGCCATCGGAATGGTCAGCAGAGCCACCACAGCGAATGGGACCACGACGAGACCCACCTCTCCACCGCGGAACTCATCGCGCAGTTCGAATCGCAGCAGGGTGCGTATCTGACTTCGCATCCTCATGATGCGGCTCCCGCCAGGATGCCGTCGACCAGTGTCAGGGTTCGATCGACGATTGGCTTGACTCGCTCTTCTTCGTGAGCCACCACCAGGGCACTGCCGCCGCGTGAGGTGACGTCGGTGATGAGATGTTCGACGAGTTTCGAGGCGTCAGGATCGAGACCGACGTGGGCCTCGTCCAATAGGAGAAGGTCGGGGGCCACGATCAACAGTCGGGCGAACTCGACGCGGCGTTTCATGCCGTTCGACGATCTGGCGGCGCGACGATCGACGGCTGCAGCCAGCCCGACCTGTTCGAGCGCTTGGTGAGCCTCGGTCCGTGCCGACCGCCCCAGGACTATCGAAGCTGCCAGTTCCAGGTTCTCACCAAGAGTGAGGTTCGGGTACAGGGTTGTGTCGTGGCCGACCAGCCCGATGCGCTTCCTGACGGTCTCCACGGCGGCGGTGCCGAGAGGCGCACCGAGCACTTCGCCGGTGCCGGTCGACGGACGCAGCAATGTCGCGACGACTCGCAGCAGCGTTGTCTTGCCCGACCCGTTGGCCCCGAACAGGGCCGTTGCCGAACCCGGAGCAAGCTCGAGGTCGATAGAGCGGAGAATCAGTGCGCCGGGCTTGCGCACGGCGACCGAGCGCAGCGAGACGGTCGGGGAGGTCATGGCTGGGGGAGTGTACGGCTCGGATCAGGTCGATTCGGCGGCTCCATCAACCGGTGAGGTGTCGGGTATGACTCGCCACACGATGACTGCCCCGGCGATGGTGGCCGCCAGGGCATACCACCACGACTGGTCGCCGCCGATTCCAGGCCGCATGGGTTCGGTAACCAGGCGGACGACAGCGGCTGTCGCCACGGCTGCAGCCGCGATCACGCCGGACAGAGGTCGGTGCCGTTTCCACCACAGGAAGCCGACCGTCGCCGCCACCAGTAGCAGTGCGGCATAGATCTCTACAGGATGGCGGGTGATTGCACTGCCGGTTTGAGCAATAGCCCACGGGAGGTCGCTGGAGGTTCCTAAACACGCCTCTCGCATCAGGCAGCCCCCATGCCAGCCGGCGAGACCTGCCACCGCCGCTGGGGCGGCGGCATCGGCCAGCCACCAGACATCCTGGCGGGTCATCACCAAGTAGGTCACTACGGCTGCCAGCGACGCTGCGACGGTGTCTACTCCTCCCCGGACGATGAGGATGTCGCCGGGGTGGGAGATCGGGTTGGTCCCGGCCTGGAGCATCGCAGCCAGCCGGCCAACGACCAAGCCGACCACGGCTGCCGAGACGAGCCCGTCCCAGACATCACGGGTGCAGTCGGCGGCATTTGTACGTCCACCCTCGTAGCGCAGCACGACGTACATCAGACCGGCGGCAACGGTGACGGCACCCAGCAGCGTGAACTCCATCAGGGCTGAAGCAATTCGTCGATTTGGAGCGCCAGGGTCCGTTCATCGATTACCCCGCTGTGGAGGTGGGATAGCTCCCCCCCGGCGGCGAAAAAGAAGGTCAGCGGGACGCCGAAACCGCCGAGGGAGGCGGGTACCGAACCTGATGCGTCGAACAGATGGGTAAATCCGTCGAGTCCAAACTCGGTAATGAAGCCCTGCGCTCCCTCTTGACGATCACGCACGTCGATACCGATGAACCAGACAGAGTCTCCAAACTCTGCGTTGGCTTCTCGTAGCAAAGGTGCCTCGGATCGACACGGTCCGCACCACGACGCCCACACGTTTAGAAGGACCGGTTGATCTGATGTGGCAAGCAACTGCTCGATGGCGACGGCGTCGATGGGTTCGAGCGGGCCGACATCGGAGGTGGCCGCGTTCCTCCCGCCACAGGCGGCAAGGGTCAGCGTGAAACCGACGGCGGCGATGAGGGACCTGAGCATTCGACGAGTCTACGAACGGACCGACGCTGTGGGTCAGCGGGACCGAACGTGCTGCAACGCCTGTTCGAGGTGTTCCAGCCGGACCGCGGGTGCCGTCGGATCAACCCGCAGCGCCGCCAGCGCCGCCTCACGCAGCAGCCCGGTGAGATCGGCAAACGACAACCCTTCGGTCTGATCGGCGAGGACGTCGAGGTCGACATCGTCGTCGAAAGGGACATCGGTGATTCCGAGCAGGGCCCGTCGGGCCGAGGTCTCCGGCAATCCGAGTTCGAGGTGGGTCTCGAGCCTGCCGGGCCTCAGCAATGCCGAGTCAATGAGGTCCTTGCGGTTGGTCGCACCGATCACGACCACCTGACCACGATCTGAGACCCCGTCCATCTCGGTGAGCAAAGCGGCGACGACGCTGTCGGTGACCGAATTGGTCGATCGACCCCGAACCGGGGCCAACGCATCGAGTTCGTCGAAGAAGATGATCGCCGGGGCGGCCGCACGAGCGCGGGCGAACACCTCGCGTACGCCTCGCTCGGACTCGCCCACGTACTTGTCGAGAAGTTCGGCCCCCTTTACCGGGAAGAACGCTGCACCCGACTCATGAGCCAGTGCCCTGATCACGTACGTCTTGCCGGTACCCGGCGGGCCGAACAGCAGCAGACCCCGCGGTGGCTCGATCCCTAGCCGTCCGAACCGGTCGGGATCGGTGATAGGCCAGATGACCGACTCGGTGAGGCGTTCCTTGACCTCCGTCAGATTCGCCACCTTCTCGAATCCGTAGGAGGGCACGTCGCCGGTGGGCATCGACCCCAGACTGGGTGTGGTATCGGCCGCGGCCTCCAGCAGCGTGGTCATCGTCACCGGCGCTCCGGAGCCGGCCGAGAGGGCCGAGGCGTGGACTACGGCTGAAACGATGTCGGCTCCGGAGAAGCCCGCGGTGCGAGCAGCTACGGCTTCGAAGTCGAGATCTTCTGAGGGGACTCGCCGCATCGCCGACTCGAATAGCAGGGCGCGTCGCTCCAGACTCGGAGGCGGCACGGTCAGAGTGCGCGGCAGAAGCGGGGAGTCCGACACCGAGGCATCCAGGGCGGGGCGTGTCGAAACTCCGAGGACACAAGCGAGGCGGTCCTTTTCGGCAACTGCGTCGAGGAACCAGCGCATGATCGCTGCCACCTGGGTGCGGAACATGGCGTCGTCGCCGGCAACCGCTTCGATTCGGTCGACGAACAGCACCGCCGGGGTGGTCGTTGTCTTCACCGCCTTTTCCAGTACATCCACCAAGCGCTCCGGCTTGAACACCAGGTCGACGGTGACCTCCTTCACCGCCGCGCCGACTCGATTGGCCGCTGCGGCGACCAACTCCGATTTTCCGCAACCTGGCGGCCCTTCGAGGATGACTCCGGCCACTTGCGGGAGGCCCCAGACCTCAGGGAGATGCTCGGCCGAAGTCAGCAGCGATGTCCACGCAGTCAGCGTTTCCAGTTCGGTGTCGAGACCGGCCAGAAGGGCGTCGGCCGAAGTAGGGCCATCGCCGGCGACCCGGCCCGCTTCATGGGTTGTCACCGGCTGCGTCTTCGAGTTGGCTTCGGTCACGAAGACGGTCGCCTGCGACACCAGTGCGGCCCCGTCGGGATCGATGCCGGCGATGTCGAACGGTTGGGGGTCGTCTTCCTCCGTTCCGTAGCCCGATGGAATGGTGACCCTGTCGCCGGTCGTGAGGGGTCGTCCCAGCAGCGCCCTACTGAGATGCCGACCGTCCATCGGCAGCTTGGATCCGGAGACGACGACTCGTGTCGCGGCAGGCAGGGCGGCTCGGGTGACTTCGACCGCTGCACCAACAGCCAAACCGGCGTTGGAGACGACATTGTCGGGGACCACCAGATCTGAAGGTGCGGCGGGTGAACCCGGCCGCACCAGAGCGTGGGTGGCACCGATCTTCACTACGCCACCGCCGGGGAGACCCATGGCGGCGAGCAGGGTCCCGTCGGCGCTCGCCTCAGGATCGGTGCCGCTTCTAAGTGTGAACCGCATCGATTGGCGAGCGTAGCGCTGGTGGGCAGCCCGCTACCGTTCCCGGTCATGCCCGGATCGCTTCCCAACCTCGCCGATGTGGTCGCGGCCCGCGACAGGATTGCCGCTCGTGTGGTCCGCACTCCTCTATTGAACCGAACCATCGCCGGGCGTCAGGTGTGGCTCAAGGCGGAGGTCCTGCAGCGAACCGGTTCGTTCAAGATTCGCGGTGCGCTCAACTTCATCGGCTCGCTCGATGAGTCGGTGCGGCGCAACGGCGTCGTCGCCTACTCATCCGGTAACCATGCGCAGGGAGTTGCCGATGCGGCCGCCGAATACGGTGTCCCGGCCACCATCGTCATGCCGGCGGATGCCCCGTCGATAAAGCTCGGCAACACCAGGGGCTACGGGGCGACTGTGGTCGAGTACGACCGGGCCACCGGGAATCGCGAACAGATCGCAGCCGACATCGCTGCCGAATCCGGCGCGACAGTCCTTCCGCCATATGACCATCCGCTAACGATCGCCGGGCAGGGAGTCCTCGGCCTGGAGGTGATGGAAGACCTCGCCGCGGCAAATGTGACCGAAGCCAACTTGGTCGTCCCAGTCAGCGGGGGAGGGCTTGCCGCAGGGATTGCTCTGGCCGCCGAATCCGCCGGACCCCGACTGCACTTGTACTCGGCCGAGCCGGAGACCCACGACGACCACCGCCGCTCGCTGCAGGCTGGAGAGCGTGTCGAGATTCACCCAGAGTCGCCAAGCATCTGTGACGCCCTGCTGGTGCTGATTCCGGGCGAGATCACCTTCGAGGTCAATCGAAGCCGCCTGGCCGGAGGGCTGGTCGCCTCCGACGATGAGGTGCTGGGTGCAATGCGGTTCGCCTTCGAAGACTTAAAGCTGGTGGTCGAACCGGGGGGTGCGATTGCCCTCGCGACGTTGCTGGCAGGCCGGGTACCCGGCGATGGCCCGGTGGTCGTTGTACTGAGCGGCGGCAACGTAGATCCGGCTCTGATGGCCAGGGCGATCGCTTAAGGCCCGTGCTGTTCTCATCATCCGTTGGGGTCGGTGGGTAGGCTCGGTTCATGAGGTGGCGCGCTCTCGTGGGGGTCTTGGCGATTCTGGCGGCGGCCTGTGGTGGTGGAGAGACCGCGACGACCCTCTTTTCCGCGGACGACGACGCTGAGGCGCAAGTTGTCGATGACGAGGTTCTGACGGTCGCAACCTTGATCGTCGCCGATCTGGGTGACGATGCAGGGCTCGATGCTCTGCTTCTTGCCTTTGAGCGTGGGTACTCGATCGACCAACTACTGACTATCGGGTCGAACGGCCGAGCATTGGACGGGCTGGGTATGATCACCGGCCCAGCAGGTGTTGTCGATCCTGAGGTGGGTTCTCTAGGGCTGATCGAGTTGCCGGATGGCCCGACTGCGATGGGGGGACCCGTCGGAGTGCTGGCGGTCTACCGGTCCTCTGAGATTGTCGCCGGCGAGGCGCCAATTGCTGGTCTGCGCGTAGACATTGAGACCTCTGATATAGAAGACTTGAGGACACACGCCCAGGCGTTGGCTCGCCTTGGCGATTCTCCGGCGGAGGTTCGTGCCGCGATCGAGGCGGGTGCGGTCGGGCTCATCCTCACTTGGGCGGTCAACGGTTACAGCGGCGAGCAGATCATTGAGGCTTTGGCGTTAGGCGGACGCCACAGCCTTGTTCCCGGCCGTCGCGGCATCAACTACTGCATTTTGCTCATGGTTGGCGATGAACCCATCATCCCGGCATCGAGGCCTCTTCGAAGACCAGCGTGTCTGGATGAGCTCTCAGACATGTACGGCAATTCTCAGTCTGCCTCGGCGGAGGCCGCAACAACAACAACGACCGAGACCACGGCACCGTCAACAGCCGCGGGTGACTACACCTTCAGTGCTGCAGTCACCGACATCTACGTGTGGGCGGGCTCGTTCTCGATCGTGGGTGGCGAGCTGGTGGGCTCAGGCACCGTGACCGGCGCAGTGGACGATACGTGCGGTATCGAAGGCGGCATCCGTCATCCCGTCGCCTACAGCCTGTCTGGCACCTACGACATCACCGGCTCCGCTGACGAGTCGACGATGTTCATAATCCTGAGGCCGACCGGAGGCAACGTCGACCTCACGGCCGGCGACACCAGTGAGTTGTGCGTCGAGATCACCGTCGACGTCGCTGAGGAACTGGTGGCGTTTCCCTTGGGTGACGTGGATGTGGGCGGACTCCCGATTGAAGTGCCCATCGGTGGGGGCAGCACAGCCCTCGACTACGGCTTCGTCATCGAGGTGACTGTCTCGACCAATTAGCGTCGAGTACCGGCCTAGGTCTTCGCCCCCCCCAGGACGATCGCTTAGACCGAAGGAGATCAGCCGAGTTTCACTGCCAGGCGTTTCATCGTTCGTTGCGTCCGGATCGTCATAGGGCCGAGGATCTTCTCGAGACTCTTCAGATTGAGTGTGGACTCCGAGATGGTCTCCTTCGGGAGCCAGTACATCTCACGATCTTCGAGGGCGAGATGGTCGTCTGGGCCTGCCGCGCCCAATGCGGACTTGCAATTGGAGGCGGACGGGCGAGTCGAGAGCAGCGCGACCTGCAGGTTTCCGGTCGACGCGGCGAGTGCAACTTTCAAAAAGGGCTGCGTTTGGGCAATCCGGATCACATCATCGGTGCTGCGCACGAACGTCGGCACGGGGTACCCCATCATTTCGTTCAGTCCCTGTTCGATCTTGGATTCAAGCCTCGTCGGCGACTCCCGGTCGGCATGGAACAGAACGTTTCCACTCGCCAGAAACGCGGACACATCCTCGAATCCCATGACCTCGAACCAAGCGCAGAGCTCGCTGTTCTTGACCCTGTGGCCTCCGACGTTGATGCCGCGCAGGAAGGCGACGGAAATCGGCATGGCGTGAGCGTACCGAGGGCCGCCCTAACCGCAGGGCCACTGCGTAGGCTGCGGTCATGGCTGAATGGACCGGAGACTTCTACCGACAGAACGAGTGGGCGAACCTGACGCTCATCGATCTGTGCAGCGCGCTGGACGATGAGCAACTCGACGCCACCGCTGTCGGCACGTACGGCTCCATCCGCGACACTCTGACTCACATCGTGTCCGCCGAGGGCAGTTACGCCTTCCGGCTCGGCAACGAGCCGACGTCACGACTCATGAACGACGATCCCTGGCCCGGGTTCGAGGCTCTCAAGGAGATGGTCTCAGCTGCCGCAGACTCATTGGCGGCGGCCAGCCAAGGAGTCCCGGATCGAATCATCCGAGTGGGCTCAGATGAGGGAGACAAGTATGAAATTGAGGCCGAAGTCATTCTGATTCAGGCGTTCAACCACGGCACCGAGCATCGCAGCCAGATCTCCACGATTCTCACCACGCTGGGGATCGAACCTCTCGAGCTGAGTGGTTGGGACTGGGGCCTTACCGCCAACCGGATGCGGAAGGTCGATCCCTAGACCGCAATTCGTTCCAGGCGTGGAATCGTCATCGCATTTGCGTCGATGGCAACTCCGCTGGACATCACCTGACTCTCGGGCCGCTTGAGCCACTTCCAGATGAGCCAAGCCTCCTCGGCGTCGCCGATGGTGAGGGCGACTTCTTCAGTACCGGGAGGTCCCGACTGGGGCAGCAATGGTGGGGCCGGACCATCGGGCCAAGCTGCGAGTAGCCGGCCCTGTTCGATCGCAGCACCTCCGTCGGCACCGACTGCTCGAATCGACCCCGCCGCCTGGAGCGACCGCCAGGCCCGACGGTGTTCCAGGGCACGGGTGAGGGCTCGATGTCGGTCGCGCACCCATCCCGCTTCCTCAAAACGCTCGGTTGATGCCAATTCGGTCATCTTCTCCACCAATGGTTCGAGCAAGCCATCGGATGGTCCGTCGAGCGCATCGAGAATGCGGTCGACGGTGGGCCGGTAGCTCTCTTCAGTGAGGGATCCGTCACATGGGCATTGGGCCGTCCCGATTTGGGCAAACGAGCACGGTCCGTTCTGGCTCCCTGCCGGATGGGTGCAGCGGCGGATAGTCGTAGCGTCCCACAGGGCCTCGACGACGGCCTTGGCCTGGTTGCGGCCCCGGAATGGCCCGATGTGGGCCAGCGCCTTCTCCTGGACCGTCCGCGCCAACGCCAGTCGGGGGAACGTCTCGTCGGTGATTCGCACCCAATGGGCGGAGCGGGTTGGCTTGGAGCGACGGTTGTGGCGCGGAACGTGCGCCCTGATGAGACGCAACTCGGTGATCTCCGCCTCCAGCTCGGTGGCACACACCCGATAGTCGATCCGTTCGAGCTCATTGAGCATCTGGGTGATCGACTTGCGGGTGTCCCCGTAGAAGTAGGAGCGGACCCGGTTACGCAGGTTCTTTGCCTTGCCGACGTAGATGATCTCGTCGCGCCGATCCATGAACAGGTACACGCCGGGACGGCGGGGGAGCACTTCGGTGAGCCGGATCTTTCCGTAATTGGCGGTCCCGCGGGCACGGGGGAGCGCGAGCAGGTCGTCGAGGTGGGTGACCCCCAGCGTGCCGGCCCGTTCCAGCAGGCACCACAACACGTGTGCGGTTGCTTCGGCGTCGGCGAGGGCTCTGTGGTTGGGAGTGACTGGGGAGCCGAAGTAGCCGGCCAGGGTTGCCAGTTTGAAATTGCGGGTTTCACCCTTGACCAGTCGCCGTGCCAGCGCAGCGGTGTCGACCGAACGATTGGGCAACTTCTGATACCCGTGATATTCGAGGGCGGCGTTGATGAACGAGAGGTCGTATCGCACGTTGTGGCCGACCACGACCGCATCGCCGATGAATTCGAGCAGCGACGGGAGCATCTCGGCAACCTTTGGTGCGTTGATCACCATGGCGTGGGTGATCCCGGTGAGGATCGTGATCGATGGGGGAATCGCCAGTCCGGGATCGACCAGCGTCTGGAACGTTCCCTGCAGTTGGCCGGCGACAAAGCGCACCGCCCCGATCTCGGTGATCCCGAGGTCCGACGCCCGACCGCCTGTGGTCTCGATGTCGAGCACACAGAATGGAACCTCCGACAGATGAGTGCCGAGTTCTTCGAACGATCGCTGCAATGGGAGCGGCATCACTCCCACCCTAGATCGAACAAGTGTTCGGTGTGGAGCAATATGTCCCGGCCACAGTGGACTCGTACCATGACCGCCCCGATTACAGAGGAGTCGCATGCAGCATCAGTCAGGAGGCGACCTCGCCTGGGAGCAGGCACCCGGTGATTGGTTCACCGGAAAGGCTTGGTTCGGCAAGCATCACGACCCAACCCACGACAAGGACCTCAACGTGCTCGGGGTCTCGTTTGAGCCGGGGGCAAGGACCGATTGGCACACCCATCCAGAGGGTCAGGCGCTCTATATCCAGGAGGGTCGAGCGCTGGTGCAGACCGATGGTGGCGAACTTGTCGAGGCCGGACCCGGTGACACCGTGTATGCCCCGGCCGGAGAGCTGCACTGGCACGGAGCCGTCGCCGACGCCCCGATGATGCATCTCTCCATCACCTGGGGTGGGGCTACTGAGTGGGTCGGCCGCAAGGTGACCGACGAGGAATACGGCGGATGACGTAGACGTCTGCGCCCCATCTCGGGTACTCTCTCTGCAGCGAAACGGTTATCACGAGCGGTGGAGGGACAGGCCCTACGAAGCCGCGGCAACCGGCGAACCGGCCACCCGGGAAGCACGGTGCCAATGCCTGATCGATGAGCTGTCGTCGAGTGGTCTGCCACTCGGGGCGCTCCGTGAGCGTTTCGGGATGGGAGATATGACGATGACACACGTAAAGCGATCCTCCACATGAGCACCTTCCTCGACGCCGTCCATTCCGACTCCGTCGTCGTGTACGACGGGGCTACCGGGACCTCACTGCAGAGTTTCGATCTGTCGCTCGACGACTTCGGTGGCCCCGAGTTCGAGGGATGCAACGAGATGCTGAGCATCCGGCGCCCCGATGTCGTTGAGTCGCTCCACCGCTCCTTTTTCGAAGTGGGTGTAGACGTCACCGAGACCAACACCTTCGGTGCCTTTGCGGTGCCGCTGGCGGAATACGGCATTGCCGACCAGGCATACGAGCTGTCGGCGGTCAGCGCCCAGATCGCCCGCAAGGTGACCGATGAATTCGTCGCCGCCGATGGCAGGCCGCGCTGGGTTGCCGGTTCGATGGGACCGGGGACCCGCTTTGCCTCGCTGGGGCAGATCACCTATCGGGAACTACGTGACGCCTACGAGGTCGAGGCAAACGGTTTGCTCGACGGTGGTGTTGATCTGTTGCTGGTCGAGACCCAATTCGACCTGCTTGGAGCTAAGGCTGCGATAAACGGGGCGCGTAGGGCCATGGCCAATACCGGGCGTGAGGTGCCGTTGCAGGCCCAGGTGACCATCGAACTGACCGGCCGGATGCTCCCCGGAACCGAAATCGGCGCCGCGCTGGCCACGCTCGATGCACTGGGACCCGACATCGTCGGAATCAACTGCGCCACCGGGCCCGCCGAGATGTATGAGCCGTTGCGGTATCTGTCCCGCCATTCGCGGATCCCGATCTCCTGCATCCCCAATGCCGGATTGCCCCGGATCGTCGATGGCGAGATGGAGTACGACCTAGCTGCGGCGCAGCTCGCCGAACATCTGACGACGTTCGTAACCGAGTTCGGGGTGAGCGTCGTGGGTGGGTGCTGCGGTACGACTCCCGAGCACCTGGCGGCGGTTGTCGAGGCGGTCGACTCCCTGACGCCGGCTCCCCGCGACCCGGTTCATATCCCGGCGGCGGCTTCCACCTACTCGCCGGTCCCGTTCAAACAGGACACATCGTTCCTCATCATCGGGGAGCGCACCAATGCCAACGGCTCTCGCGCTTTTCGAGACGCTCTGCTGGCCTCCGACGTCGATGCCTGCGTTGCCATCGCCGAAGACCAGGTTCGGGAGTCGGCCCATTTGGTCGACCTCTCGGTCGATTACGTCGGGCGCGACGGAACAGCCGACATGGAAAGTCTCGGCAAACGCTTTGCGACCGAGATCGCGGCTCCGGTGGTGCTCGACTCCACCGAGCCCGAGGTGATGGAGGCGGGGCTGGAGCTGATCGGCGGTCGGAGCGTGCTCAACTCGGCCAACCTGGAAGACGGCGAAGGATCGGGGTCGCGACTCGATCGGGTGCTGAGCCTTGCCCGCGAGCACGGTTCTGCGGTCATCTGCCTCCTCATCGACGAAAAGGGCCAGGCCCGCACACTGGAATGGAAGATGGAGATTGCGCATCGGCTCCACCAGATCGCCACAGAGCGGTATGGGCTCGAATCCGAGGATCTGATATTTGACGCGCTCACCTTCCCGCTGAGCACCGGTGACGACGACCTGCGAAGGGATGCAATCGCCACTATCGAAGCGATAAAGCGGATCAAGGAGGAGATCCCGGGAGCGTCGACGGTCCTCGGTGTCTCCAACGTATCCTTTGGGTTGTCACCCCCAACCCGACTGGCGCTCAATTCGGTGTTCCTCCACGAGTGCCTCGAAGCCGGCCTCGACGCGGCGATCATCCACGCCGGGAAGATGCTCCCGCTCAACAAGATCCCCGAGGAGCAGCGGAACGCCTGCCTGGACCTCATCTACGACCGGAGGACTCCCGACAGCGATCCGCTCGAAGTCGTGCTCGAAGTGTTCTCGGGTTCGGTCATCGAAAAGGAAGTTGTGGCCGACCGAACCGATTGGCCGCTCGATCGGCGGCTGCGGGAGCGCATCGTGGACGGCAACAAGGTCGATCTGGACGAGGAACTGACCGAGGCACTCGACTCGGGTTTCGGGGCATTGGAAATCATCAACGACGTATTGCTCGACGGCATGAAGACGGTGGGAACATTGTTTGCCTCGGGGGAGATGCAACTGCCGTTTGTGCTCCGTTCGGCGGAGACGATGAAGGCTGCGGTGCGCTTCCTGGAGCCTCATATGGAGAAGACGGATTCTGCGACCAGGGGCTCGATCGTGCTCGCCACGGTTCGTGGCGACGTGCACGACATCGGCAAGAACCTGGTCGACATCATCCTTACCAACAACGGGTACCAGGTACACAACCTCGGGATCAAGGTGGACATCGAAGCGATGATCCGCAAGGCCGAAGAGGAAAACGCAGACGCGATCGGAATGAGCGGGCTGCTCGTTAAGAGCACGTTGATCATGCGCGACAACCTCGACGAGTTGACTCGGCGCGGCCTCGACCGGGTGCCGGTGCTGCTGGGCGGTGCCGCACTCACCAGGTCGTACGTCGAAGAGCAGTTGCAGGACCGCTACGCCGGGAGCGTGTATTACGGCAAAGATGCCTTCGCCGGGCTGGATGCCATGGGTTACATCGTCTCCGGCGAGAAGGGTCCCGAACCTTCCCGGGTCACCGGGCGACAACTGCCCAAGAAGTCCGTTGCCACCGGCGAGGAGCCATCCACTCCGATTCCTGACCGGGCACCGTCGGTGGCGACCGACAACCCGGTGTTTGCGCCGCCGTTCCTCGGATCACGCATCGTCCGCAGTATCCCGGTGGATGCAGTCGCCGAGTTCATCAACGAGACCGCCTTGTTCCGCAACCAATGGCAGTACCGACCCGACAGCGGTGAAAGCGACGGCGAGTTCAAGGATCGGATCCGCCCCGAGCTGCGCGATCAGTTGGCAAAGGCCAAGGCAGACGATCTGTTGGTTCCCGAGCTCGTTTACGGGTATTTCCCGGCCAATAGCGACGGAGACGACCTGGTCATTTGGACCGACGAGTCCCGCACCACGGAGAAGACCCGATTCGGCTTTCCTCGGCAGCGCCAGGAGCCGTGGTTGTGCATCGCCGACTTCTTCAGACCGGCCGACGGTCCGGAGGTCGACTATGCCGCGTTCCACATTGTCTCCGCCGGCGCCCGCGTCTCGGAGCGCACTGCAGAACTGTTCGAGGCCGACGCCTACGCCGAGTATCTGAAGGTGCACGGGATCGGTGTCGAGATGGCCGAAGCGTTGGCCGAGTATTGGCACCACCGGATTCGGGAGGAGTGGGGGTTTGCCGACGAGGACGGGCCGACCCTTACCGGATTGTTCCGCCAGCAATACCGCGGCGGTCGCTACTCCTGGGGCTACCCCGCCTGCCCCGACCTGGAAGACAACGAGAAGGTTGCGGAACTGCTCGGTGCAGAGCGGTTGGGGATCACCGTGAGCGAAGAGACCGGCTACCAGTACCAGCCGGAGCAGACCACGTCTGCCCTCATCTGCCACCACCCCCAGGCGAAGTACTTCATCGCCCGCAAGGCTCGCGAGATTCGCGCCGAGCAGTAGAGATCAGGAGCGCTGCCGGAGTGCCTCGAAGGCGACGATTCCGGCCGCCATTGCGGCGTTGAGGCTGTCTACCGAGCCCGGCATCGGAATGATGATGCGCTCATCGGCCTGTTCGATCCATGGTGCACTCAGCCCGTACTGCTCGGACCCGACGACCAAAGCAGTGGGGCCGGTGAGATCGGCCTCGTAGTAAGGCAGCGTGGCGTCGGGCGTGGTGGCGACGATGGTCACGCCGGCCCCACTGAGATGCGCCATGGCGCTTGGGGTGTCGGTGACCGCCAGAGGCAGCGAGAACACGGTTCCCAATGAGGCTCGGACGACATTGGGGTTGAACGGGTCGGTGGTCGGGTCGACCACGATGATCCCGTCCAGACCGGCGGCCTCGGCGGTGCGCATCATCGTGCCCAGGTTGCCCGGCTTTTCAATCGACTCGGCCACCAAGACCAATGGGATCCCATCGAGGGGGATCGTGCTCAGGCTGGTATCGAACTGGTCGGCTACCGCCAGCAGGCCCTCGGGGCGGTCGCGATATGAGGCCTTGCGAAAAGGCACCTCGGTCAACTGGGTGATCTGGGCTCCGGCGGCCCTACATCGCTCGACCAGCGCCGGTTCGTTGCGTCCGATAAACAACTTGGGGCAGACGTACAGCGTCTGCAGGCTCACCTCGGCGTCGACGGCGCGCAGTAGCTCGCGGTATCCCTCGATGATGAAGACCTTGGTTTCGTCGCGGTCGCGCCGGTTGCGCAGTCTTACCAGCGCCTTGATGCGGGGATTGGTTGGGCTCTCGATCCGGTCGCTCACCAGCCCGAGCCTCCGCTCCCACCGCCACCAAACCCGCCTCCACCGCCAAATCCGCCGAAACCTCCGCCACCTCCCGACGAGCCCCAGGACGATCCTCCCCAGGAGGAACCGGAACTACCAAAGCCGCCGCCACCGCCCCACCACGAGTTTCGGTCTGAGTTCCAGCTGGTGTCGCGGTGGATCGGCTCCCACCCGAAGGACCCGGCCGTGCCGCGAGTGATGACCCAGTGGTAGAAGAAGAAGGTAAACGGATCGAACGACCCATAATCAGCCGGGATGGGCCGGCCGGTCCAGGAGTCGGTCTGTTGACTGGTTCCCTCGTGGGCCAACTCGGGTGCGAACCGGTCGGCGTCGTCGATCGTGGACCGGGCCAGTGCCTGGCGCTGGGCGGCGTAGGCGAGGGCAAAGGCGCGCGGTCCACGAGAGTCGGAAGCACCGAAGGCCGCGGCGACGTCGGCGTAGGTGCCCTTGAGGCCGAGGGCGCCGAGTGCCTCCCGCGCTTCGATCCAGCGGCGGATTGCCTGCGCCGGTTCCAGTGAGACGGCCAACACGCCTGCGATAGTGCGTCGCGAATCGGCATCGTCCACGTCGTAGGCGGATATCTCATCGAGCAACTGGTCGAATATCTGCCGTCCGTCGTCGCGCCGCCGCAGCAGTGCAGCGGTTATCGATACCGGCAGCGACATCTCCTGTGATGCCTTGCGTACCCGCATTAGTTCGTCCGGGTCGCGCAACCCGGCAAGGGCGTACTCGACTGCCTCCGCCGGTTCCATTCCCGCATCCCTGCGCTTCTGATACGTAGTGAGAAACTCGCCGGCGTTGCCCTCGTCGCGGTTCATCAACAGCAGCGCCGCCACCGCTGAAGGTTCCAACCCGTCTCCAACCAGCTGACTGTCTCGCATCAGGCGGGACCTGAGCCGCTGGTAGGCAGACACCGCCTCGGCCGGATCGTCGTCGAGGTCCGCTAGGGCAGCGGCCACTGCTGGTCGAGCGGTGGAAGCGGGCAGGACCTTGTAGACCTCTTCGAGGCGGGTCGTCTTGGCCTCCGCGGTAGCGAAGGCGGCGTCGATCTCGATGAGTGACGTCGCCAATGGATCGTCTGTTCCCAATGCCGGCGCGGACTCGTAAAAGCGGGCTCCCAGATCGGTCACACCGAACCATCCCAGGGGGGTATTTGTGAGTGAATCTGCCAGCGATGCCGCGGTACGACGCCGGGCCGAAGCGACCCGGTGGGGGCGTAGGGCGTCGACGAGGCGCTCCAGTTCGCCGAGTACTACTTCGAATCGGGCCGATTCCTTGACCGGGACCTCGAGAGCCTCTTTGGCGGTGGCCTGGACGGCGTCATCGAGCATTCTTCGTTCCTGGGAGACCCGTAACTCGAGCGGGACTTCTGCGTCGGCGACGAGGCGGTCGCGGTCGATGGCGGTGACCGCGCCTGACCTCCACAGCGCACGCAGCGCCTCTTCATCCACGACGGTTCGATCATCGAATATGGCCCGCAGCGTCGACGTCGCGGCGGCAACGGTGGTGTCGGGGAAGCCTGCGGATGGTGCGATGGCGTATTCGTCGCGCATCGGCAGTTCGGCGCCGGGGGCTTCCAGCCTCTCCAAGGCGTCGTCGACCTGGCGACGGCGGCGCCTGATGACCCTGGCCAGGGCGCTGCGCTGTCCGCTCATAAGACTCGATCCTGCAAGGAAGAGACCGGCGACAACAAAGACGAGGCCGAATCCGAAGCCACCGTCGTCGTCGGACGTTGAAGGCGTCGACGGGGTAACCGATGGAGTGGTTGGTGTCGTTTCTCCGGAGAGTTCGTTGCTGAGGCTGGTGATGATGGCGATCAGCCCGCCGTCGAAGTCGCCGTTGGCAAAGAAGCCGTCGGCGGAGGTTGCGATCTCGGGGAGACCGCTGATGGAGGCACCGGGCCCGGTGACGATCTCGGTGCGGCGCTCAGCTAGAGCGACCAGCACCACGATGCCGTCCTGTAGTTCGAGATCGCCGACACCCCAAGTGTTGCCTAGCTCGTCGGCGAAGCTGCGGGGGTCGGTGGTTCCGGTGTTGGTGACGACCACGACCGCGATTTCGTGACCGTGCTCGGCGACGAACCGATCGGCTGCGGCTTCGACGGAGGTCTCGTTCGCCAGCACGCCGGCATCGTCGGTCACCCATCCATCACAAGTGATGCCCTGATACTCGTCGCAGGTGCCGACCTCCTGGGCCAGAGCGGGGGCCGCCACCAGACCAACAATGAGTGTGATCAGCAACAAGCGCATCACCTGATATTGCCCCTGCCGGGGCGGTGCACCAAGTTGGGCCGGCGTCAGAGGTGTTCTTAGTCCGCTATTGAGAGGCGCTCGCCGCCGCGGATGGCGACGTCGAGGTGATTCTGTGGAGGAGGCAGCGGACAGGACCACCGGCTGTCGTGGACGCATGACGGGTGATAGGCAAAGTTGAAGTCGAGGGTGATGGTGTCGGCGTCCGATCCGAGGTCGGCGCCTTTTGCCCCATCCAGCAGATAGCGTCCCCCGCCGTAGGTCTCGGACCCGTTGGTCAGATCTCGAAAGGGGAGGAAGATCCCGCCCCCGTATTCGTCGAGCCAGAAGAGGGTCAGGGTCACCGGCGTCTGGTCGACAGTGAACCCTACGGTGCCGAAGGCCGAGGCCGGGGTGGTTCCGGTTCCGCTGTGGGGGAGACCCAGAGTGAGCTGTTCGGTGGGTTCGACGGCACACTCAAAGCGGAGGGTCGGATCGTATTCGAATGCTGGAAGGCCTTCGAAACCTGCACGTTGCTCGGCGCGGACCGCCGATTGGGAGTGGGAGCCAAATAGGCGATCGCGGCCCGTCTTCCACAACTCGTGGCCCGACGCCGGGTCGAGGCGTCGCACCTCGGTGTATAGGTCGGCCACTCGTCGTCGGTAGTCGGCCAGAGACAACGTCGCCCGGGGATTCCTGTCAGGAAGCCCCGGGCGATTCGCTGTGATCATCTGAGACGAACGACTAGAAGCCGTTGTCTGCGAGCCAATCCTTGGCCAGGACGTCGGCGTCCTCGGCGTCGAGACTGAAACGCTTGTTGAGTTCGGAGAGCTCGGCGGTCGTGATCTTGGCGCTGACGCTGTCGAGCAGATCGATGAGATCCTGCCCGTACGCTTCGACAATCTCTCGACGCAGCACCGGCACCAGGTTGTCGGCGGGTTGCAGGCTTTGGTCGTCCTCGAGGAGAACGAAGCCCTTGGCTGCGATCACTCCGTCGGAGCTGAACAGCAGGGCAACATCTATTTCTCCACCTTCAAGGGCGGCGACGGTGAGCGGTCCACCGACGTCGAGCGGCTTGAACTCTGCAAAGTCGAGTCCGTACACATCGGTCAATCCGATGAGACAGAACTCGCGGTTCGGGCACTCAGGTGGTCCACCAAAGACCAGAGTGCCGTTCATGGCCGCCAGGTCGCTGGTGCTGGAAACGCCGTTGTCGTCCGCAAATGCTCCAGTGACCACGATCCCGTTCTTGTCCTGGGCGGGCGTGTAGTTCGCCACCGTCAGACCGGTACCGGAATAGAGATCGGCCAGGGCGTCATACGTCTCTTGGGAATCGGTGGTGGATGTCCCACCTTCGAACGTCAGCAGGGTCCCGGTGTACTCGACCAGCAGGTCGATCTCTCCCGACTTCAAGGCCGGGTTTACGACCTCGCGACTGCCGAGATTGAAGGAAGTCTCGACCGGATAGCCGGCTGCCTCCATTGCCTGGGCATAGATCTCGCCGACGATGAGCTGCTCACCAAAGTTGGTCGACCCAACGTTGATGGTGGGCCCATCAGCCGGAACGTCTCCCGACGCGTCATCATCACCACAGGCGCTCGCCACGAGCGCAAGGGCAAGGACGGTCGCCCCAACGGTCCGGATGCGGAAGGATCTCCGCATGGGTATCTCCTCTCATTGCTTCTGATTGGCGTCGACCAAGCGGTCCGGGTCGACGACGGTGCAACGACCGTAGACCGGCCGTTGTTCCTACATAAGGTAATCAGACGACGGGACGCAGCACCAAATCCTTTGATTCCGCCGTGCGACGCAAGGGAGACGGAACAAACCAGCGCTCGCTCCATGTGAACGCCACTTCGGTGAGGACCGACAGGAGTGCTACCAGCAGCGCCCCGGCGACTATCTGGACGTCGTCCTGGATCGCAAACCCATCAATGATGAACCTGCCCAGTCCGCCGTAGGCGACGAGCGCCCCCAGCGGAGCTGTTGCCACAACGGCCACTGCGGAGAGCCGCAACCCGGTAAGGATCACCGGAGAGGCCATCGGAATCTCGACTTCGCGCAACACCTGGGTCTCCGTGATACCCATCCCGCGGGCGGCCTCGACTATCTCGGGATCGACCCCTTGTACCCCTGCATAGGTATTGGTGAAGATCGGCGGCAGCGCCAGCGCAAAAAGAGCGGCAAACGTGGGGAGAAAGCCGAGACCCGAGGAGATAAACGGAACCGTCTTGGCCAGCCAGATGGTGAGCGGCAACGCCAGCGCCACGATGCCGAACGAGGGCAATGCTCGGCCGACGTTTACCAGTGACACGACCACAAAGCCGCCACGACCCGTGTGGCCGAACCAAGCTCCTAGTGGCACGGCGATGACCGCAGCCGCGATGAGGGAGGCACCCGAGACCTGGAGATGCTCCCACGTGCGTTGTAGGTATCCGCCGGAGCCGTCCCAGTTCTCGACGAACCACTTGGCCAGGTCACCGAGAAACTCCATCAGACGACTGCCGATCGACTGCGCGCCCAAGGGGTCAGCGCCCATTGCAGAATGACCAGAGCGCTATCGAGGACTACGGCGATGATCACTGACAGTCCCGTGCCGAGGATGATCTCAGTGTTGAAGAACCGGTTTAGGCCGCTCAGGATGAAGAAACCGACCCCACCCTGGCCGATAAGGGCGGTGATCGTCACAAGGCCGACAGTCGTCACCGCCGCGATGCGTAGTCCGGCGATGATCACGGGCATAGCGAGCGGCAGCTCGATTTCGAGAAAGAGGCGTCGCCTCCCGTAGCCCATTCCGATGGCGGCTTCGCGCACGGCCGGGTCGACTCCATCGATCCCGGCGACGATGTTGCGGATGAGGATGAGCAGCGTGTAGGAGACGAGTCCGATTTCGGCGCTGAGCACGCTGAATCCGGTGATCGGGACGAGGAACGCAAACAGGGCCAGCGACGGGATCGTGTAGAAGATGCCCGTCACCCAGGTGATCGGGGGGTAGGCCTTGGGAAACCGGAGACCGATGATCGCCAGTACCAGGGAGATGGCCAGGCCGAAGCCAAGAGCGATTCCGGTCAGCACCAGGTGCTCCAGCACCTTTGCCCAAATGTCGTCGAGGTGGCTGAACACCCAATCCCAGCGGAAGAAGGCGTCGTTGGTCTGGGCGAGGATCATTCGACCAACTCCGCACTGATTTGCTCGACGGTCACCATCCCCAGGTAGGTGTCGCCGTCGAACATCGGAGCGACCTTGGTGCGAGACGTGATGACCGTGTCGAGGGCTTCGCGCATCGAGTCAGTCGCACTGAGCTTTACCTCGAAGTCATAGAGTTCATCTCCGGCGGGCAGCGCGGCGCCGAGATCCTTGCCCCAGGCCCAGCCGAGCATCCGATCTCCGTCGCGCAACCCAAACCAATCGACCCCGTATCGCTCCATTGCCGCCTTGGCGTCGTCGGTGGTGTCGCCGATGCCGACGACCGGACCCGGTTCGAGTTCGACGCTGCTGAGCGGGATGAGAGACAGCCGCTTTATCCCGCGGTCGGTCCCCAGAAAGTCGATCACGAAGTCGTTGGCCGGTTCACGCAGGATCTCGGCAGGGGAGTCGTACTGCTCGAGGACTCCACCCACGTTGAGAATCGCCACTCGATCACCAATCCGAATCGCTTCGTCGATGTCGTGGGTCACGAGGACGATCGTCTTCTTGACCCGGGCTTGCAGGTCGAGCAGTTCGTCCTGCAAGCGGGAGCGCACGATCGGATCGACTGCGCCAAAGGGCTCGTCCATCAGCAGCACCGGGGGATCGGCGGCAAGGGCGCGGGCCACCCCGACCCGCTGCCGCTGTCCTCCGGAGAGTTCGCTGGGATAGCGGTCCCGCATCTCCGGTTCCAGGTCGACCAGTTCGATGAGCTCATCGATCCGGGCTTGGGTCTTGGCCTCGTCCCATCCCAGGAGCCGAGGGACCGTGCCGATGTTGTCGGCGATTGTCCGGTGCGGAAAGAGTCCGATCTGCTGAATGACGTACCCGATCGAGCGACGCAGCACGTGAAGCTCCATCGTGGTGGTGTCGGTACCGTCCACTTTGATGGTCCCTCTGGTCGGTTCGACCAAGCGATTGATCATCTTGAGCGTCGTCGTCTTGCCGCACCCCGAGGGCCCAACCAGCACCACGATCTCTCCCTCGGCGATGTCGAGGGAGAGGCCGCCAACGGCCGGCGTATCGGACCCGGGAAACACCTTGGTGACGGCATCGAGCCGGATCATCGGTTCCGGTTGCATGACCAGCGAGCCTAGATGTGGGGCGGGTGCAAGGGTTTGTGGGGGTGCGTGGAGGTTCGCGTCGGCTCTCCGGCACCATCTGTTCCTTGTGAGTGGCCGCCGCGCGGCAGATCGCGTTCTTGCCTGTGAAGATAACGGCATGATTCTCGAGCGGGACTCCGAGCTGGAGCAGCTACGACAGCTGCTCGGCGATCTCGATACCTCCGGTGGTCGGGTTGTCCTGGTGCGCGGAGAGGCAGGGATCGGCAAGAGCGCCCTGCTCTCTGAATTCATGACCGCTTCACAGGATCGGGCCCATGTGCTATTCGGAGCATGCGATGACCTGCTGACTCCTCAGGCGCTTGGTCCCTTTTGGGACATAGCTCGGGAGGAGTCGTCGCTCGTCCAGCCGTTGGCGGAAGGCGATCGACTAGGTGTGCTGCACTCCTGCCTTGACCTCTTGTCGCGGTCGCTAAGGCCCACCATCATGGTCATCGAAGACACGCATTGGGCGGACGAAGCGACCCTCGATGCCATCACATATCTCGGACGACGGATCGGCCGCTCCAACGGTCTTCTTCTCCTCACCTACCGCGACGGGGAGGTCGATTACGACCACCCGTTACGGGCCGTCATCGGCGAGCTTCCGCCACGGATCGTGGACCGAATCCAACTCGGGGGACTCTCGCTGGCCGCGGTCGCCTCGATACTCGGAGACTCGGGACTGAATCCCCAGGAAGTGGCGGCGGCTACGAGCGGAAACCCTTTCCTGGTGACCGAAATGGCATCGAGCCGTGGAGATACGATCCCCGCTTCGGTTCAGGAGTCGGTGATGCCTCGTGTGGCAAAGCTGTCCTCCGAGACCCACGACCTGCTCAAGGCGCTCTCGGTCATACCCGAGCGAATCACGCTATCCGAACTGCAGCAACTACATGGCTCCGCGGAGGATGCTCTGGCTGAGGCTGAGAGGCGGGGCCTGCTACACGTCGGCCCCGACTTCGTTGCGTTCAGGCATGAGTTGATCCGAAGAGCGATCGAGGCGTCGCTGACCGCTCGGGAGTCTGTCGCCATAAATCGCCGGGTGCTGGAAGCGCTTCCCTCAGGGTCCGATCCGGCCCGTCTCGTCCACCACTCCCGCCAGGCCGAGGACATCGACCGCCTGCTGGAGGCCGCACCGGAGGCGGGCCGCGCTGCGGCGGGCGTCGGAGCTCATCGTGAGGCGGTCGCACACTTCCGGCTGCTGCGTGGCATGGTCGACCGCCTCGGAGATGATCAGGGGCCCTTCCTGGACGATTGGGCCGAAGTCGAGTTCGTTCTCGACAACACCGGCAGGGCAATCGAGCTCACGCAGAGAGCCATTGCTCACTATCGGGGATTGGGAGACTTTGGCGGCGAGTCGGGGGCACTCATCAAAGCTTCCCATTACTGCTGGATCATTGGGGAGCGCGAGCGATGCGAAGAGTTTGCAGAGCAGGCGCTGACCGCCCTCGGTGCAAGCCCCTCCAGCTGGAATCTGGCGAGAGCCCTGGAGATCAACGCATTCGCCGAGGTTCACGCCAGCAACGCCCCCGGAGCTAGCTCGTTCGTCGATCGAGCAATCGCCGCCGCCGACTCCGACGACGAGTGGATGCAGATTCGGATCCTCAATCTTCGGGGACAGATCGCCGACCTCATCGACTACCCCTCCGGTCGAGCCAATTTCGAGGAGGCCTACCGCAGGGCAGAGGGGGCGGGTGAGCTCTACGAGGAGTCTCGCGCTCTGATGAACCACTCATGGGGTGCGATTGCCAACTGTGATCTCCCCATCGGTGCCGATTATGCGCAGCGAGCGATAGCGGCAGCATCGAGGTATCAGCTGGTGACCATGGAGTCCTATGCCAAGGCACTGCTCTTGACCGTGCACTTTCTCGGAGGCGAGTTCGAGAAGGCAGAGACACTCGCCAGAAGCCTCGACCTCGATGTCGAAGCACACCGCGCCGCGATGTACAAGGCAATCTCTATACCGGTCGTGGGCGTTCTAGAAGCGAGAACCGGCCGTCACGTCCTTCCGGAATTGACCTTGGTCTGGGAAGCCTTTCGCGGAATCAACGAGTTCATGCGGGCCGGGCCCATCGCAGCAGCAATCGCCGAGATCGCCTGGATTTCGGGAGACAGTGACAGCGCATCCGTCGCCGACATTCGCCGCATCATGGAAATGGGCGTGGACCGAGGACTCGGGTGGATGTCGGGTTCCATCGCCTTCTGGTTGTGGATGCTCGGAGAGTTGGCTGAGGTCCCCGAGGGTATCGCCGAGCCGTATCGGTTGGTCATCGAAGGCCAATCCGATGCAGCCGCCGAGGCATGGGGGGAAATGGGGCTCCCTTACGAGCGTGCCCTGGCGCTGATGCACGGCGACGAGAAGGCCCAACAGGAAGCTCTCGAGATATTCGAAACGCTGGGAGTTTCGGCGATCGCAGCCAAGCTACGAAAGTCGATGCGCGACCAGGGCCTCACTGTTCCCCGGGGAAAGAGCCTCAAGACCAGAGACCACATTGCAGGGCTGACAGCCCGGCAGGCCGAGGTGCTCGACCTCCTTGCCGAAGGCCTTAGCAACCTCGAGATCGCCGATCGGCTCTTCGTCTCCCCGCGAACGGTGGAGAACCATGTCTCCGCCGTGCTGATGAAGCTCGATACCGCCAACCGCGATGAGGCCGTAGAGACCGCCCGCGGCCTAGGCATCCTCGCGACCCCCTGACCGACCTCGAATCTGAGTGGCTGTGACGCCCGATGTAGGTGGTGACCACTCATGACCAACGCCTCCACGGGAGATACCTTCGACCCACTGACCGGCAAGTGAGGTGGAAGTAGCAAATGTCGCTGTTTATGGAGGTACACAACATCGCAGGTGGCGTCTCGGCGTCCGATGTCGCCGAAGCCCACAAGGCGGATCTTGAGACCCAGGGCGCCTACGGAGTGAGCTACCTGCGGTACTGGGTGGACGAGATGGCCGGAAAGATCTTCTGCCTCCTCGAGGCCGACGATGCCGAGGCCGCCAACACCGTCCACCGCGAGGCCCACGGCCTGGTCGCCGACGAAATCTATCCGGTCTCAGAGTCTTCCTGAGATCTATCGCAGACCAGATGACAAGACAAGACGCAAGCTGCGTCGCGACAGAAAGAGAGAAGCAGACATGAAGCGAACGATTACGACCTTGGCATTGGCAGGAGCCATGATGCTGCTGGCGATCCCGGCTGCATCCGCGAACTCCGACAACTCGAAGAGCACGGCTGGGGCGGGAAGCACGGAATGTCGCCCAGGTGCCGGCAACCACAACGTTGGATCGTGGGAACTGATGGACCAGAGCACCTATGAAGCCACGTACCTTGCCGACCACGGCCTCCGTGCCGACACCCTCTTGGTGGATACGGGTCATGGATATCTGGTGGACGGTGAGATCGACACGTGGGGTGAGTTGATAGAGCGGTCGGCATCGGCGACATGGGAGTTCTGCGACAAGAACCGCGACGGGTTCGCTTGCGTGGTGAGATTCAACCTTCCCTCCGGCAGCCCGTACCTAATCCTCGACAACCGACCGTTCCGCGGCTGACCGAATTATCGCGCAGGCCGACAGGCCGACCTGCCACGACTCGCAGAGAGGCTCCCGCACACCGCGGGGGCCTCTCTAGCGTCCGCTAATCCAACGGATGCTACGTCCCGTCCGAGTCACCCCCTCCACGGCCCCACCCTCCATCCAGGGTCGGTCCTATCCACCGTCGGCTCTCCGACACCACTGCACCGCGCGCTTTCAAAGGGCAGCGTCTGCTCGTGTCGCCGTCGTCTCGGGGATCGAATCCCTTGGCTCCGCCGCCACTGCCCCGAGAGCGTATGCTCAGCGTCGAAATGCACCGGGCATCGCGATTTCGCACGAGGATCTTGCCAGCGGTTGGGCTGGCAGGACTTGTGGCACTCGCTGCATGCGGAGGCGGCGAAGGGCGGCCGGTGTTCAGCCAGCCTTCGAGTTCCACAGCTACGACGCCCAACGATCCAGGCTCTTCCAGCACAATCGGGGCGGCGTCATCGACGACGTCCGCCACAGCGGAGGAACCGCCCCTATCGCGGGGCTCTTTCGACATTCCCGACGAGTTGATCGCGGAAGCTATTGCAGAAGCTGCGAACAGCCCGCTTGAGGGGCTTGCAGGCCGTGACAGCCTGACCACCGCTCGCTTGACCAGCGAGTTGACCGGCGCTGGTTTCGATCTGACCGGCATGGACGTGACCGTGTACTGGCCGGGAGCGGCACCTGGCATCGTTGTCGTAACGACCGACGACGCGGCACCGCTCATCAATGACGACGCGGCGGGCGAGGGGCTCTTGACATCTCTTACCGCGTCGTCGGCGCTTGACGATGCCGGTGTCGACCGGCTGCTCATGCAGCACAGCACATCTGACGATCAAGGGCCGCTGCTGATAACGATGACAGTCCTCCTGAGTGACCTGGCTGAGTCTGCGGCCACTGGCTCGGATGTCTCCGACATCTTTGCGGTCCAGGCGGAGCGGCTCTGATGCGCCGCGGCTCACGTTTCATAGCCTTGCCGATTGTGTTGGCGTCCTTGCTGTTCAGCGCCTGCCTCGATGAGATATCTGCAATCTTCGAAATCGTCGCCTACGAGGAGTCAGAGGATCCGGAGGTGCGAGACGTGGGGGAGGTGCTGGCCGAGGTGCGGGTCGCTCGAGAGGTCCGCACCTTGGAACGCCAGTTCTTGGAGACCGGCGATGGCAAGCATTTGGATGCTGCTCTCGAGCTCCAGCCGGACGATACGGCGCTGCACGGCTACAACGTGGCGCTCGCCACACTCGGCGGCGATCCGGCCCAGATCAAAGCCGCCAAGTCAGGCTTGGCGCTTGCCGAGGCCAGGCGGTTAGCGTCCCTCAGTGAACCTGGCGACCCAGCAACAACGCCTGCCCAGATACGGCGCAATGTGCTCGGCGAGATCCTGGTCGCCCAGACCAGAATGCTCGGCGGCTCGCTCAACACACAGTGGAGTCCGCCACCGGCCGATGCCACACTCGAGACCCAGCAGCTCTTCGCTGATTACTGCGCCACCG
>Ga0255048_10000133_pt1 | contig 50905 bp, 50 predicted proteins | sample JV7_2_2_MG_FD_183619 | JGI IMG/M metagenome (GOLD analysis project Ga0255048, IMG submission 183619) | Seawater microbial communities from Jervis Inlet, British Columbia, Canada - JV7_2_2 | ecosystem: Environmental > Aquatic > Marine > Inlet | place: Canada: British Columbia | collected 2016-10-06 | reverse complement strand
GACTGCTCATCGAAGCCGACGAGGTGAGCGGTATCCGCGAATCAAGTCGACTGATGGTCGACAAGGTCACCACGATCCCGCGTTCCAAGCTGGGCGAACGCATCGGCCGGCTCAGCGACGATGACATGATCAGGCTGTCACGGGCACTCGTTGTCTTCCTCGGATTCGCCGGAACCTGACGAACCCACCCACTCCGACACGCACAATCACGGCCCGCCTACGTCATGTCGCACCACCAGTCTCAATCAGGTCCAGGGGTGGCGCGAGGTATTCGCGACACGATTCGTAGTAGGGCCCCGGAACTGACTCAAGCGATAGGTCGTCTAACGTTCGTGAGCGTGCACCGCTGGATTCTGGCATGTACCGTCGTTCTCACCGCGTGCGGCAGCACCGAGTCAGAGGGCGCGGTGACCACAAGCGCCTACACCGCCCTGGCGATAGCCGCGATCGACGAGGCCGTGTGCAATCAGAGGGTCGTTCAGGTATTCGATTTCGATTTCGACCCCGATCTGAAGCGTGCCGAAGCGACGCGGCTCGAACCGATGCTCGGCCAGGTCCTCGCCTACGGGTCCGAACGGCCCACCGAGTTCAGCGGCTACCGGCTCGAATGGATCGACCCCCACGACGCCTCGGTCGTGATCACGATGGTCGACGACGCCGATCGTCACCGTCGCGCTCTTCAAGACATCGTCGAGTTTCCCGACGAGCTGATCGTCTGCACGGGCGAACTATCGGGCGAAGCAGCACAACAACTACTCGCCGATCTCGAACCCGAACTGAAGGGTCGGGCCTTCAGTAGGGGCAAGAACACTGCGGGCCAGGTCGAGATAGGCCTATTCGCCGACGAGCAAGCCTTCGCGCAGGACCTAATGATCCGATTCGGCAATCGGATCAGACTGCAAGTCGGAGCCTTCCCCTACCCGATGCCCGATCCGCCAGGATCGACCCGTTGCCCATCAATTGACGACGCAGTCGAGCGAGGCGATCTCGCAATCACAGTGCCGCCACCTGGCCATCCGCTGACACGCGCTGGTGGTGACGTCCGCAACATCGGGCTCGACATCACCGTGACCAACATCAGTGGCCATCTCATCGAGTTCTCATCCGGCGTTGCCACTGGCTACCTCGTCGATCAGACTGGCCGCGTTGTTGCTGACTCCGGACAACTGGTGATTCCTGCGGTCGACGAGATAATTCGTATCGGTCCGGGGGAATCGACCACGCTCGCGATGGTCGCGAGCACATCGAGCTGCGATCCCGGCATCGGCTATGTAGTACCGGCTGGCAGCTATACCCTCATCGCGCTCGTTGACGAAGGCATAAACAGACAGCTTCGGAGCGCACCGCTCGCTGTCGAGGTGACCTGAAACCTGCTCGATAGACATCGCCCATCGTGACGACCATTACACGGGAGTCGCTGTGCTATTTCGGCCCCAAGGCGGCGCGATGAACTCACGAGTTCGATGGCATGCTGGACCGATGGCGACCTCCGAGAATCTCGTGCCGTTGCCGCTGCCTGACGATGGGATGTGGTCGTCGATCGGTGTGGTCTGCGGCCCGGAGCTTCATGGGGGCTACCAGTCTCGAGTGTTCGCCGCGGAGCGCAACGGCGATGTCGTGGTGGCGAAACTCACCGATAGTCGGCTCGTCGATCAGGCGTTTCTCAGACGTCTCGATATGACGGCGCTGCTGGCTGAGACGAATGAATCGGTCGTCGGACCGGTCAGGATGAGTCGGGCATAGTCGCGGAACTCGGCAGCTGGCTCGTCGCCTTCTACCCGTTCGTTGCGGGCAGGACACCCGATGTCGGCGACGAATGTGACGTGAGGCGAATGGCGTCGACGCTGGCGAGTCTGCACCGCTCGCTTGCTCAACTCGGTCCCGTCGACTTGCCGGCGGTTGCCACCCTGGCCGGAACTGAGTCGCCGGCAGGTGCCAGCGGGTTCGACCGGACACAACTGCTTCACGGTGACTTCTCCGATGCGAACCTGCTGCTCTCAGATCGCCAGGTTTGGGTATTCGACTTCGATGACTGCGGCTATGGACCGATCGAGTTCGAGGTCGGCAACACGCTCTACATGGTGCTCTTCGACGCTGTGATGTCATCTGACATGAAGCGCTACGAACAGTTCCGCACCTGGTTCGTTGATGAGTACCGGTCAACGTCGGGCCATGGTGTCCCCGACGAGCTGTTGGAGAAGTCGATTGGGCTTCGAGTCGAGGCGCTCGGGCGTTGGATCGACCGTCCGGAGACGGCGCCGATTGGGATTCGTACCGCAACGCCGGCTTGGCGCGACTCGCTCCGAGCGTTCGTACGATCGCAAGCCCGTCACTGACGACTTTGAAACTCTCGCCGGTTGTCGGGCGCGGACCCGACGCGGATCTGGAAACGAGAACGAGGCGCCTTCGGGCGCCTCGTTCATACGTTCCGCTGGTGGGGCTAACAAGAATCGAACTTGTGACCTCTGCCTTATCAGGGCAGCGCTCTAACCGACTGAGCTATAGCCCCAGCAAGGACGCGAGGCTATCGCCGCGGGCAGCAATTCCTCAACTGTGCCAGGCGTTGATTCAGTCGTCGTCGACGCTCCAGTCGCCTCCGGGTGACAGGTTCGGATCCGAAGCGGGCGGCGTGCCAGACGATTGAGAGGACGGCAAAGTGGCCGACGGCTCGTCGTCGGCGTCGACGTCCCAGTCGGCCGCCGCGGCGGCGAGAGGGTCGTCGCCGACCGTTGGTCGGCGGACCAGATAGCGGCGCGTCGATGAGACGGTTCGCTCAACCACTTCTTCTTCGAGCACGGTGACCCGGACACCGCCGACGATGTCGCTGACCAAGTTGAAAAGGGTCGCCAGCAGCACCATCCCACCGGTCACCGCAACGGCACCGAACAAGCCGATGATCCAGGCGTTGTGGAACACCTCTCCACCCTTGAGCTCGAAGGTTTCCCAACCGAACTGGGTGAACCAGCGCTCGACATTGTCGAGCGTGCCCGTGCTGGCAGCGACGCGCCACAGCAACACGCCTGTGGTGAGCATCACCACGTAACCGACGGCGCTGAACACAAGGGCGACCTTGAAGGTGCTCCACGGATCGATATGTCGCAGCACACGGGTGACCCGCCGAACACGCGGACGGCGCCCCAGAGAGCGCAAGTTGGCCGCCTGTGGCGTCGGCGGGGTGGTCGTCATGTGATCGCCCCAGCCGGTCGCCGGCTGAGTAGCTGCGGGCGCCGGCGCCACGACGGTCGGGCTCGGCTCCGGGACCGGTGGCGCCGGTGGCGCTGTGCGGGTGACCGGTAGTGACGGCTGAATCAACGGTGGTGGTGGTTGAGTGACCGGGACCTGCTCGGTCGATGGCCGGTGCGCGGTAGCCGGCACGATCTCCGGCAGCGCCAACGGCTCCGAATCATCGACAACGTCGATCTCCTCGGTGACGTCGGGGTCGCCCTCGATTCCCGCGTCTGCCGACGGCGAAGCATCGGGCGGCGGCACTTCCGGGGTTCCGCCTGAGAGCACTTCATCAAGCGCGCTCGACAGGCGCGAAGAGGCGTCGTCGGGGTTGCTCATCGAGTCGAGTGTAGGCAACCGTCGCGGCCCGCCGGTGGCGCGAGTGGTCAGGGCCGGTCGGTAGCGCGAGCGGTTGCGACCTGATCGCCGACCTGCACCCGAACGGTGACCTGGCCTCGGTTGGTCGACCAGTCGACCAGCACGCCACCGTTGATCGACGCCAAGGTCGACGCCGCCCCGGAACCACCACCGACGCCGGCCAAAGCGGCGGCGTCGGCAGCCGACCGGGCCTGCTGACGATCGATCAGGTCACCCAGCATCGGCACCAAGGCGAAAGTCACCATCGTCGTAAACGCCGTGGTCGCGAACACGACCACCACCAACATCGAACCGCGATCGCGCACGACCGTTTCCTCTCACCTGAGATGTGAGCGGTTCGAGCCGCGAGCGGGACCGGTACGGCCGGTCCGATGATCAGAACGCGATGACCAGGACACGATGATCAGGACGCGATGATCAGGGCCCGATGATCAACAAGATCATCAGGACGGGTCGTCCTCTGCGATGATCGGGGCGACCGAGGCGACGGTCTGGCCGTCGTCGAGGTTCATGATGCGCACGCCGGTGGCGTCGCGGCCCTGCGACGAGATGCCACGCACTTCCATGCGAATCGTGACGCCACCCGACGATACGGCGACGATCTCGTCGTCGATACCCACCATGAAGGCGGCCGACACGAACCCCTTCTTGCCCGTCAGCTTGATGCCGCGTACGCCCTGGCCTCCACGGCCCTGGCGGTTGAACCTGTCGAGCTGGGTGCGCTTGCCGTAACCGGCCTCGGTCATCACCAGGATCGCTGTGTCGTCACGGGCTACGTCACACGACACCACGGCATCGTCGGCGCTCTTGAGCTTCATGCCGCGCACACCGCCGGCGCTGCGCCCCATCGGGCGAACATCGTTCTCGTTGAAGCGAATCGTCATGCCGCCCTTGGACACCATGAAGATGTCGTCGTCGCCTCCGGTCTCGATCACTTTCACCAACTCGTCGCCGGGCTTGAGGTTGATGGCGATGATGCCGTCGCGCCGGCTCGAGTCGTAGGCGTCGAAGACCGTCTTCTTGACCGTGCCCCGCCTCGTCGCGAAAAACAGGAACCGCTCGCCGGCGAAGTCGCGGGTGTCGATGATCGCCTGGATCTGCTCGCCGGCTTGCAACGGCAACAGGTTGACGATCGGCATGCCCTTGGCAGTCCGCTCGCGCTCGGGTATCTCGAGCGCCCGCAGGCGGTACACCTTGCCGCGGTTCGAGAAGAACAACAGGTGTGCGTGAGCCGTGGTGAAAATGACGTGACGCACGATGTCGTCAGACTTGAGCTTGCCGCCGCTGACACCACGCCCGCCTCGGCCCTGCGATTTGAACGTCGTCGCAGGCACCGACTTGACGTACTGAGCCTCGGTCATGACGATCACGAGCTCTTTGTCGTCGACCAGATCTTCGATCGACATGTCACCGGAGTCGTAGGTCAGCTCGCACAGGCGAGGCGAAGCGAAACTCTCCTTGATCGCCAGCATCTCCTCGCGGATGACCTGGCGCAACAGCACATCGTCGCCGAGGATCGCCTGCAGCTCCTTGATCGAGATACGAATCTGCTCGACCTCGGTCTCGAGATCGATCCGGCTGAGGCGGGTCAGCTGACGCAGCTGCATGTCGAGGATGTCGACGGCCTGAACCTCGCTGAACTCGAACGGTTCGGCCATCAGGGCGGCCTTGGCGCCGGCGGCGTCGTCGCTGGCGCGGATCAAGGCGATCACCGAATCGATGACATCAAGCGCCTTGAGACGACCTTCGAGGATGTGCTCGCGTCGTTGTGCCTTGGCCAGCCGGTACTCGGAACGGCGGGTGACCACTTCGATCTGGTGGCGTATATAACCCTGCAGGGCGGTGAGCAGGTTGAGCGTGCGCGGCACGCCATCGACCAGAGCGACCATGTTGATCGAGAAACTGCTCTGCAGCTGGGTCATCTTGTAGAGGTTGTTGAGCACGACGTTGGCGTTGGCGTCACGTTTGAGGGTGATCACGAGCTTTGTCTTGCCGCCTGCCGAACCATCGTTGACATCGGCTATGCCTTCGAGGTCGCCGTTGGTGACCAGTTCTTCGATGCGGCCGGCGATCGACGAGCAGCTGGTCTGATACGGCAACTGGGTGACGACGATCTCATAGCGGCCGTTCTTGCCCTCTTCGATCGTCGCCTTAGCGCGGGTCTTCACGCTGCCTCGGCCCGTCTGGTAGGCGTCGATGATGCCAGCCCGCCCGAGAATCTGGCCGCCGGTCGGAAAATCGGGACCCTTGACGTGCTCCATCAGATCTTCGACCGTGGTGCCATCTGGATCACCCAGCAGGTGGATCGTGGCGTCGATGACCTCACCGAGATTGTGGGGAGGGATGTTGGTGGCCATGCCGACCGCGATGCCCTGGCTGCCGTTGACCAATAGGTTTGGGAACCGCGCCGGTAGCGCCGCCGGCTGCTCGGTGGTGCCGTCGTAGTTGGGGATCATGTCGACGGTGTCTTCGTCGATATCGGCCAGCAACTGCATCGCCAGCGGGTGCAGACGGCACTCGGTGTATCGCGAGGCGGCCGCACCGAAATCGGGCGAGCCATAGTTGCCGTGGAAGTCGATCAGGGGGTGACGCAACGAGAACGGCTGTGCCATGCGCACCAAGGCGTCATAGATCGCCGAGTCGCCGTGAGGATGGAAGCGAGCCATCGTGTCGCCTGTGACGCGGGCGCACTTGACGAACGGTCGGTCGGGGCGGAAGCCCTGCTGCTCCATGTCCCAGATGATCCGACGGTGCACCGGCTTGAGGCCGTCGCGCACGTCGGGCAGGGCGCGCGACATGATGACCGACATCGCATAGTCGAGGAACGAGTTCTCCATCTCCTCTTGGAGCGGAATTGGCTGGATCGGACCGTCGCCGTCGGTGCCGTCGTCGTCGACGTCAATTGGGGGGGTGGGGGTATCAGACACGGATTACCTTTGTCTCAGAAGTCGAGGTTGCGGACGTCGCGGGCGTTGGTGGTGATGAAGTTGCGACGAGACTCGACGTCGTCTCCCATCAGAACGCTCATGATCGTGTCGGCCTCGGCGGCTTCCTCGACCGTGATCTGCAACAGGGTGCGGGTGTCGGGATCCATCGTGGTGGACTTGAGCTCTTCCCAGTCCATCTCGCCGAGCCCCTTCAGACGTGCGAATTCTTTCTTGTGATTCGGGCGCTCCGCGAGGAAACGCCTCTTGGCCACTTCGTCTTTGAGGTACAACTTCTCCTTGCCGATTTCGGTGGAGAACAGCGGCGGCTGGGCAATGTAGACATAGCCGGCCTCGACCAGTTCGCGCATCTGGCGGAAGAAGAAGGTGAGCAGAAGGGTGCGGATGTGGCTGCCGTCGACATCGGCGTCACAAAGCGCGATGATCTTGTGGTAGCGGACCTTGTCGACCTCGTACTCTTCGCCGACGCCTGCTCCGATCGCGGTGATCAACGCCTGGATCTCGTTGTTCTTCATCATCTTGTCGATCCGAGACCGCTCGACATTGAGGATCTTGCCGCGGATCGGGAGGATCGCCTGAACGTGCGGATCGCGCGCGTCGAGTGCTGTTCCGCCGGCGGAGTCACCCTCGACGATGAACAGCTCGGACTCCCAGGCGTTGCGCGACGAGCAGTCCTTCAACTTGTCGGGCATGCCGGCACCCGACAACCCCGTCTTGCGGCGGATCGCGTTGCGAGCATTCTTGGCGGCGACCCTGGCCTGGGCGGCAGCGAGCCCCTTCTTGACGACCCTGCTGGCCTCGGCAGGGTTTTCTGCCAACCACTCGCCCATCCGTTCATATGTGACCTTCTGCACGAACGAGCGCATCGGCACATTGCCGAGCTTGGCTTTGGTCTGACCCTCGAACTGGGGATCGCGCAACTTGACCGAGATGATCGCCGTGAGGCCCTCGCGGATGTCCTCGCCGGTGAGGTTGACGTCCCTTTCCTTGAGCAGATTCTTCTCACGGGCGTACTTGTTGACGATACTCGTCAGGGCCGTGCGGAAGCCCTCGACGTGCATGCCGCCCTCGATCGTTGAAATGCCGTTGGCATAGCCGTGGATGCCCTCGTGGTAGCCGGTGTTCCACTGCAATGCGATGTCGAGCATCTGCCCATCTTTGTCCTCGTCTTCGAAGTTGCAGACCTTCGAGAACAGCGGGTCCTTGGAGGCATTCATGTGCTTGACGAAGTCGACCAGACCACCCTTGTACTTGAACGTCTGGGTCTGCTCTTTCTCGGGCCGATCGTCGGTAAACACGATCTCGAGGGCCTTGTTGAGAAACGCCATCGTCTGCAGGCGCTCGAGCACGGTGCGCGCCACGAACTCGGTGCCCTCGGCCTGGAAGATCACGGCGTCGGGGTAGAACACGATCGTCGTGCCGCTTCGGCGGCCGCGCTTGGGCGTGTCGCCGACGACCTTTATCTTGCCCTGCGGTTTGCCGCCCTTGGCGTACTCTTGGAAGTAGTGCTTGCCGCCGCGATCGACCTCGATCGTGAGCCGCTCGGAGAGAGCATTGACCACCGACACGCCGACACCGTGCAGACCACCCGACACCTTGTAACCGGCGCCGCCGAACTTGGCGCCGGCGTGCAACACCGTCAGCACGACCTCGGCTGCGCTCTTGCCCTTGTGGGGGCCCGACGGGTAGCGATCGACCGGTACGCCGCGGCCATTGTCGTCAACCCGACAGCCACCGTCAGCCTGGAGAGTGATGTCTATCCGGTCGCAGAAACCGGCCATCGCTTCGTCTACGGCGTTGTCGACGACCTCCCAGATCAGGTGGTGCAGACCCGCCAGGCCGGTCGAGCCGACGTACATACCGGGCCGCTTGCGAACCGGATCGAGGCCCTCGAGCACCTGGATGTCCTTGGCGTCATAGCCGGCGACGCCCTGTTTCGAATTGGCGGGTGGTTTGGCTTGTGTGGTGTCAGCAGACACGCGGTACCTCAGATCACGTTGACTGGATGTGAACGACTCGTTCGAGTAGCGACTCGAATCCTGAACCGATCTCGGTCATACGTTCGATCAGGAGCCAAGTTGCAATGACGTCATTGTACCAGCGGGCTGTCGCAGAGGTGGGCTCACTCGGCCCTCAAATGCCCGAGAATCAACGAAAACAAGATCTTCTAGTCCCAACCTGCGGAGAATCGCCTGCTTAGCCCTCACCGGCACGGTCGGGACCGACGCTGCGCTCCCGCGAGCGGCACCGAGGCTGGCCGTCGGACCGACTTCAGCCAGCGAGGCGAGCCTTGACCAGAGCGGCAATTCGACCGCCGTCGGCGCTGGCGCCGGCACGTTCGCGAACGGCCTTGATCACCATCCCGATCGCCTTGCCACCCTCGGCTCCGTCAGCGGCGGCAGCTGCGACCTGCTCATCGACGATCGACGCCAACCGCTCGTCGTTGATCGCGGCTGGGAGATAGCGCCCGATGATCTCGAGTTCGGCGCGCTCCTTGGCGGCAGACTCGGCGCGATCGTTCTGCTCGTACACCTGTGCGGACTCCGAACGCTTCTTGGCCTCCGAACGCAATACGGCGATCTCCTGCTCGTGGGTCAGTTCGACCGCCTCGACGCCTGCAACCTCGGCAGTCATGATCGCCGCTCGCACCATCCGAATCGTCGATGTGGCGAGTTCGTCGCGCGCCTTGATCGCCACGGTCAGATCACGCTGTAACCGTGCCTTGATGGTGTCTTGTGGGGTTGACATGTCACCATCATGCCAAGCCAGACCCGGCCTACCGCACGCGATAGGCGGCCATCTCGGATCCCGCTCAAGTGACCGGACGCGGTTACCGATGAGCAGAATATGAGCCATGCTGTCGATAACGAATCCCCCGCCGACGGCGATCCGCCGGATACGACCGCGTTCTTCCTCGATGGTGAGGCGCCGCGACTGGCTCCGACAACACCCACCAAGCAGACGGTTTGGCGATCATCGGCCGCAGCTGGGATCTCAAGCAGCCCGCCCGACACATCGGGCGCCCCCGCCCCAGTGTCGTTGGAGACTTCATCGCTCCTGACCGAAATGTCGGCAGCGGATATTGCTGCAATGGATGTCGAGAGCCCGGGCGGCGAGGCCGACGCCGAGCCGAAGCATCCAATGGCGCATCTGATGCCAACCAAGTCGATTCCGAACGAAGCATCGCTTCGCGCCGCTGAGGCCCGCGCGACGCGCAAGGCGAAGTCAAGAAAGATCAAGATCGGTTTGATCGCCGGGATGCTGGTATTCAGCGCCGTCGTCGGACCGCCGCTCGGCAAATGGCTGGTCGACGCAATCAACGAGGCCGGCGACACCGCTCCGGTCGAAGAACCGGCCGAATAGTTCGAGTGCCGGTGCCGCGTGTTAGGCCAGCCGGGCACCACGTGCGCGGCGCCGCTCGACGCGAACCTCGATCCGGTCGACTGAGACATCGGCGACCGTCTGCAGTCGCTCGGTGATCATCGGGCTCAGGAACTTGACCTGGGTCGCCCACGCCGGATCGTCGACCTCGACCATGAGTACCCGCTCGTCGAGCTTGACCGGTTTCACGTGCTGAGCGACATGCTCGCCGACCGCTTCGTTCCAGCGACCGAATAAACCACCCGCTGCCTGGCGGGTCGGGCCGCGCAACGACCGCATCACACCATCGAGCGAGCTCGAGATCGGAACGGGTTCACGGCTTGTCATCGATTGCCCTGTCGGCCACGACCGTACCCGACCGGATCTCGATCACCCGTTCAGGTTCTGCGGAGGCCGGCAGCGGCGACGCCGACGTGATCACAACCTGCCCGGCGGGCAGGTTCGCCAACAGAGCGGTCGCTCGATCGGGATCCAGTTCGGACAATACGTCGTCGAGCACGAGCACGGGCGTCGAACCCGTGCGTTCGGCAACGAGGCGATGGGCCGCCAATCGCATCGCCAACGCCAAGGTTCGTTGCTCACCTTGGGAGGCGTGTGTGCGGGCCGGCAAGCCGTTCAACCCGATCGTCAGCTCATCACGCTGTGGACCGACGGTCGACACCCCACGCCGGATATCGATCTGGCGCGACTCGACCAGCGCCTGGGCAAGACCTGTGCGACGCCACCCTGGCTCATAGGCCAGTTCGACCGACGTCGCTTGACCGGCAAGCTGTTCGTACGCGTCTGACACCATCGGCTGGCATCGGGCGACGAGCGTCGCCCTGGCATAACCGAGCTGATCGCCGACCTCGACAAGGCGAGCGTCCCAGACGTCGAGCGTTGTCTCGATCTCCTCGGATAGGCGCCCCCCGGATTGCTTCAACAAGCTGTTGCGCTGACGCACGATCCGCTCGAGCTCGAGCCGCATCGCGTCGTAGCTGGTCTTGAGCGCCACCAGGGTGTCGTCGATGAAACGTCGTCGCTCGGACGGCCCACCCTTGACGATGATCAGGTCGTCGGGTGCGAACACGCTGACCCGCACAAGACCCAGAAGGTCCCGTGTACGCCCGAGCCTTTGACGATTGACCTGGACTCGATTGCGCCCGATCCGCGACAGTTCAGCCTCGATCAGCACCTCACGACCATCGTCTTCGCGGACCGTGGCCCGGATCACACCGATCTCGGCCCCGACCCGAACCAGGGCGTCAGGCGGAGCCCCACGGAAGCTCGACAGCGTCGCCAGATAGGCGAACGCCTCGGCGAGGTTCGTCTTGCCCTGGCCGTTGCGACCGAGCACGGCGGTGACACCGCTCGTCAGGTCGAAAGTGGCGGACTCGTAGTTTCGATAATCGACGAGTTCGATCCGCTCAACGATCATGACCCCGCCAAGCTAGCCACACCACCGCACAAGCTTGAGTCCAATCGCTCCGGCGTGCGCGCCTCACGGGCGTGGCCCCACTGGCGTCGCGACCCGATCAGGGCACGCGGACGGGCATCAGGAGGTAGAGGTACTCGTCGTGACCGACGCCGCGCAGCACTGCCGGCTTCATCGGATCCATGGTGGCGAGCGTGACCTCATCGCCTTCGACCGCATCGATCCCGGCAGCGAGATATTCGGGATTGAACGCCACGGTCATTTCGGCGCCGTCATAGCCGGCATCGATCTCCTCGGCGGCGTTACCGACATCTTGGGTGATCGCCGTCAATTGCAACGTGTCACCGCCGAGCGTGAGACGCACGGGCGTCGAGTCCTGGGCCAGGATCTTGACGCGCCGCAACGCCTCGAGCAGCGCTTCGCGGCCGACGGTCAGGATGTTCGGGTAAGACGATGGCAATAGGTTGCGATAGTTCGGGTACTCGCCCTCGATCAGACGGGTCGTGAGACGAGTGCCGCCGGCCTCGAAGACAGCCTCGCGGGCGCCGAGCCGTACGGTCAGCTCGTCGTCGGCCGAAAGGATCCGCTGTAGCTCGGCGAGTGCACGACCGGGAACCAGCACTTTCTGCCCGGCTGCCAGGATCGACGATTGGGGAAGATCGCGGACCGCCAGCCGATACGAGTCGGTTGCGACCATCTTGAGGCCCGAGTCTTCCGAAGCGATCAATACCCCGGTCAATACGGCTCGCGCATCGTCGGTCGATGCTGCTCGAACGACCTGGCGCAGAGCATCGCCGACCTCGAGGCTCGTCAATCTGACCGGTTCGGCGTCGGGCTCGACCTGGGCCGGGTAATCGCTCAATGACAACGGCCGAACGGAGAACTGCGATCGCCCTGCACTGATCGACATCTCCTCGTCGGCGACGCTGACCTCGACGGCGCCGGCCGGCAACGCCTTCACGATGTCAGCTACCAAACGTGCCGGCACGACAACCGAACCGTCCTGATCGCTGTGGACCGGGACCGACAGCCGGATCGTCAACTCGAGATCGGTACCGGTGACCGTCAGGTCTCCGTCCTTGACGTCGAGTCGTACGCCCGACAAGACGGGCAGCGTGCCGCTCCGGCTCGTTGCAGCGCGCCCCGCCGTGGCCAGTGCTTCAGCCAGGATTTCTCGTTCACAACGGAACTTCACAGTGCCGCCCTTCTCACCGGTGAGTGATATATCGAATTAGTAGTACTAGTAGGTGCTGTGGATTGTGGACAAGCCAATGTTCGCCCAGCGTAGAGGGTCCGTGCCGGCGCGCGCTGTTGTCCACCATGATCCACAGATCGCGGATGACAAGCTTGTCGTTCTGTGGATGACCAGAACTTATCCCATGATCGGTGTCGGCTTGTCCCGCTGTTGTCCACACGCCCTGTGCACGCTTCGGCCCGTGTTCGCCTCGACCCGGTCGATGTGGTCAGACCGGTCGATGTGGTCAGAGATGTGACGGCAACACTCACAGCTTCAACTTCTGGAGGACGTCGGTTACTTGCTCGTAGATCGCTTTACGCTCGCCCATCTGACGGGAAATCTTCTCGACGGAGTGGATCACAGTGGTGTGGTCGCGCCCACCGAATAATCGGGCGATGCTCGGATAACTGAGGTCGGTCTGCTCACGGAAGACATACATAGCGATCTGCCGTCCTGTCACCAACGGTCGCTGGCGGCTCTTGCCCTTGAGCGCCTCGACCTCGAAGCCGAGAATGCCGGCGATCTCGTCGAGCAATTGGGCATCGGTGCGAGGCTTTGGCTCGATATCGGTTAGCAGGTCGGCCAGCTGTTGCTGAGCGAGCTCGGTGGATATCGGCGCCCCACTCAAGCTGGCGTAAGCCGTCACACGAATCAGGGCTCCTTCGAGCTCACGGATGTTGGTGGAGACCTTCGAAGCGATGAAACTGAGCGTCTCTGCGGGAACCTCGACCTGCTCGCGCTCGGCCTTGTTGCGCAGGATCGCCAGTCGGGTCTCGAGGTCGGGTGGTTGGATGTCGGTGATCAATCCCCATTTGAAGCGACCGCGCAGGCGCTCTTCAAGGGTCGGGATGGCGTCGGGCATGCGATCCGATGACAGCACGATCTGCTTGTTGGCTCCGTGCAGCGAGTTGAACGTATGGAAGAACTCCTCCTGGAGCCCTTCCTTACCCTCCAAGAACTGCACGTCGTCGATCAGCAACACGTCGATCTCGCGATACTTGCGGCGCAACCCGGCCATCGAGTTGGAGCGAATTGCGTCGACGTACTCGTTCATGAAGGTCTCGGTCGACACGTACCGCACGACGTGGTGTTGATAGTTGCTGTGCACATAGTGCCCGATTGCGTGCAACAGGTGGGTCTTGCCGAGGCCGGCAGAGCCGTAAATGAAGAGCGGGTTGTAGCTGCGTGCAGGCGTTTCAGCAACACGCAGTGCGGCGGCCAGGGCGAACTGGTTGGAGGCGCCCTTGACGAAGGTCTCGAAGGTGTAGCGCGGATTGAGTCCGGCGTCGTCGAGAGCGTCGTCGAAGGCGCGTGCCTCGGTTGAGACCTGAGCGGTCGCCTCGGCGGCCACTGCGCCGGTGGGAGCGGTCGCCTCGGCGGCGTGCTCGGATCCGCCGATGATGACGTCGAAGACTCGGTCACCAACGCCTATTTCAGCCATCGCATCGGTGATCAGCGGCTGATATCTGGTGAGGATCCGGTCCCTCGCCAGCGTGCTCGGAACCTGGATCACGAGCACCTTGTGGTCATCGTTGACCTGAGGCGAAATCTCCGAAAAGGTGGAGTACCACACTGATTCGGTGAGCTGGGCACGGAGCAGCTGCGCTACCGCTGTCCACACCTCCAGTTGATCACTCACTCGAACCTCCGCGAAACATAGTCGCTGCATACGTCCACACGGTTGTCCACAGGTGTGGACAAGCCGGCTGGTGATGGTCAGGCGCTGTAATCTAGCACGCCATGACCGACCGCCAAAACTCCTGCTGGCCGCGCCATTTCGTCGCCGGGATCGGTGGAATCCGATTCGACCCCATCGGTGTTCGTAGTTCGGCGGTCCGAGCGATTGGGTGTAGTCATCGCGGCGGCGTTGTGACCTGGGCCGATGGTTGCCTGTCGGCGGTGCTGAGAAGCGCTCGAACCGCGATGTTGTCGCCTGGTTGCCGTGGGCGGCCCGCGTCCCGTAGCCTTGTCAGGTCGAGGTGTGCGTTGAATCGCCCATCCAATCTATTGCATCAGATCGTGTCAACCCGGCATTGCATCCGATCGGGTTCCCGAGGAGGACGACGTGAAGCGAACATTTCAACCGAATACCCACCGACGTGCCAAGAAGCACGGGTTCCGATCTCGGATGAGCACCCGTGCAGGGCGCTCTGTGCTCAAGAACCGCCGCGCTAAGGGCCGCGCCCGACTCTCGGCTTGATCTGTCGGATCCGCGAGCATCGCGCTTTTGCCCGTCTTGGGCGTGAGGGCACGCGGATCCGCCGTTCGGCTCTGTGGTGCTCCTGGTGTCCCGACCCCGATTCGACAGCGACGTCCGTCGCGTTCGCGATCAGTCGCGCCTACGGACCTGCGGTCACCCGGAATCGACTCCGTCGTCGATTGCGCTCGATCCTGCGGGAACTCGATCGGACCGAACCACTGCCGCCGATCCTGTTGTTGATCGGGCCTCGACAGAAGACGATCGAACTGACGTTCGATCAACTCCGAGAGGAGTTGAGGGCGTTGATCCGAGAGATTCGCAGTCATCAATCACCGCTGCAGGCGCCGTCGGTGGACTTCAGGGCCTGATGCTGCGGGCGATCGTGTGGTATCAACGTGGTGCCGAAGGCCGACTGTCCCCGTGCCGGTTCTTTCCCTCGTGTTCCGAGTACGGCCATGAAGCGATCACGGTCCACGGTTCGCGCCGTGGTCTTTGGTTGACCGTCAGGCGGCTCGCCCGTTGTCGTCCGTTCGGACCCTCCGGTTTCGACCCCGTTCCGCCTTGTGAGGAAAGCTGATCATGATCGCTGGTGTCTTCGAAGTTCCCGCCGCCTTGCTGGCATGGCTGTACTCAATCACCCACAGCTACCTGATCGCGATCGCCATGATCGCCGGCATCGTGATGATGCTGGTCACGCCGCTGATACTCAAGAGCACCAAGGGCATGCTCGAGATGCAGCGCCTTGCACCGGAGATGCGCAAGCTCCAAAACGAGCATCGCGGCGACCGTCAGAAGCTCAACGAAGAGATGATGAAGCTCTACCAGGAGCACAAGGTCAACCCGATGGCGTCGTGCCTGCCGCTGGTGGCTCAGATGCCGGTGTTCATCGTCATGTACCAGATCCTTCGCGGACTGTCCTACCGTCCGGTCGGAGGGAGCGAGCTTCTCGCACGGGCAGTACTGAACGCCGGGGGTGTCGACCCCAGCGAGGGAGTTGGTTTCCTCCCGCGCTACGTATCGAAGGATTCCGAGCTGTATGGCTCCTTGGTCCGTGAACAAGAGATGTCGTCGCTCGGGCTTGACCTCTCGCTGTCGCCGGCCCAGATGCTCGGCGAGGACTTCACTCGGGGCCTGATCTATGCAGCGCTCGTGGTGGTTCTCGGTGGGCTGTACTTCTTCCAGCAGCGGATGGTCGCCGCCAGGGCGGCCGTTAGCCCGACGATGTCGGAGTCCCAGCAGAAGTTGATGCAGTACCTGCCGGTGGTGTTCGCGATCTTCCAAATCTTCTTCCTGCTTGGCCTGGTCGTGTACTACATCGTGCAGTCGGTGCTGCGGATCCTGCAGCAGTTCTACATAACCAAGCGCTTTTACGGCCACGAGCATTCGCTCGGCCGTCAGGCCCTAGCGGCCAGCGAACGAGCCCGTGAGCTCTCCAAGCAGAGTGGCGGTGGAGCGGACAGCGGCCCGTTCGCCAAGGCCCGTCGCGATCTGGCGGAAGCCAAGAAGGCCCCGAAACCTGCGGTGCAGTCCAAGAAGAAGGGCGCTACCCCCCCACCGGCGGTGCGTCCGTCGAATCGAACGACGGCCCCGAAGAATCGCCCGACCCCGAGCGCAAAGCGCGGCGCGGATCGATCGAGCGGCCGGCCGGCCGGCCGGCCGAGCGCGCCGAACAAGCGCAAGCGTAAGTAAGACGAAGGAGTGACCATCTGATGGAATGGGTCGAAACGACCGGAAAAACCCTCGACGAAGCGAAAGACTTGGCCCTGGATCGGCTCGGTGTCGCCGCTGACGAGGCAGAGTTCGATGTGCTAGAGGAACCCCGCAATGGGCTGTTCGGGCGTGTTCGTGGCGAGGCGCGGGTGCGTGCCAGGGTGATGCCGACAGCGGTGCGGCCCAAGCAGGAACGTCGCAATCGCGGACGCAACCAGGGCAAGGGTGGTGACGGCAATCGCGACGTTCGCGGCAACCGGGGCAACAAGAGTTCGGGGAGCAGGAAGCCTGCCGCCCCCCAATCCGAGCAGCCCGGCGCCGAGACCGAGACCTCCACGGCGTCGGCGTCCGACACTTCGCCCGAGCAGCCGTCCCGCCAGGGCGAGCGCTCGGTAAGGCAAGCACAACGACCGAAACAATCGAAGCAACAGAAAGAGAGCAAGCGCATGGATGCTCAGGACGAGCGCACTGAATCGCCCGTGTCCCCCCAGGAAGTAGGGGAGGCCGCCGTGGCATTCATGGGGGGTCTGGTGACCGCGTTTGGGACGGAGTCCTCGACCGAACTCGATGTCGACGACACCAACCTCGAGGTGCGAGTGACCGGCTCCGATCTGGGTCTGATGGTCGGTCCTGGCGGCCGCACGTTGGTCGCCGTTCAGGATCTGGCGCGGGTCGCCTCACAACGCCGACTTGGCGACCACGACACCCGGTTGCGGATCGACGTTGGCGGCTACCGCGAGAAGCGGCGTGCAGCACTCGAACGCTTTGCAGGTGTCGTTGCGACACAGGTGATCGAGGCCGGCGACGCCAAGGCGCTCGAGCCGATGTCGTCGGCCGACCGTAAGGCGGTGCACGATGCGATTGTCGAGATCGATGGAGTCAGCAGCCATTCGGAGGGAGACGACCCGACTCGTCGGGTGGTCATCACGCCGGCATAGGACTGGTCATGAATCCTGCTCTGCTCGAAACGCTGCGCTCGGCGCAGCGTTTCGGCTTTTTCGGGGACCGTGCGATCGAGCGAGCTGTCGAACATTCGATGTGGTTCGTGCGCGGCATCGAAGATGTTGTCGCTCCCGCCCGCCTGCTCGATCTCGGCAGCGGCGGCGGATTGCCGGGCTTGGTGATCGCTGACGCCCGCCCGGACCTCGACGTACTGTTGTTGGATCGTCGGCAGAAGCGAACCGACTTCTTGGAGGGCGCCGTGATCGGGCTCAAGCAGTCGAGGACTACCGTGATGTGTGCCGACGTGGCCGAGTTGATTCGCTCGGTTGGATCGACATCGATCGACGCCTTCGATGTGGTGACGGCACGCGGGTTCGGCCCGCCCGAGTGGACGCTCAGAAGTGCCGTTGCAGTGTTGCGGGCGGACGGGCGGATCCTGATCAGTGAGCCTCCCGAAGGTGACCGCTGGCCCGCAGGTCTTGTCGCTGAGCTGGGTCTTTCCAGTCGTCGCATCGGTGCCGTGCAAATCTTTCAACGTCTCACCGACCTGGCCTGACGATGTTTCACGTGGAACATCCCAAGCAGCATTTGGCTGCGGAAACCCAGTCGAGGAAAGCTCGGTCGAGTCGCCAGGCGTGTCGGCGATCGACCTCGACAACCGGTTACCGCAGGGCATCTCTGAGCCGGTGAAGTTCTTGACGAGGATCCGCGCAATTTGGTGACGCATCGACCAGAATGTGCCCAATGAAGGCAGCTGCTGACGCCCGCCCGCCCGTGCGCCCTCTCCCCCGCGTGATTGCCATCGCCAACCAGAAGGGTGGCGTCGGCAAGACGACCACGACCATCAATACCGGCGCGTGTTTGGCTGAGCTCGGATTTCGGACTCTGGTCGTCGATCTCGACCCGCAGGGAAATGCTTCGACGGGGCTTGGGATCGAGAATCGAGGGCTCGAGACATCGATGTATCACGTGCTCATGCATGAGGTGCCGCTCGAGAACTGCATCGAGCCGACAGATGTCCGCAACCTGTTCGTGGCACCCGCCAGCTTGGATCTGGCCGGCGCTGAGATCGAGCTGGTGCCGGCATTCAGCCGCGAGACGCGCCTCCGCAGGGCGATCGAGGAGATCCTCGACGACTACGATTATGTGTTGGTCGATTGCCCGCCGACGCTGGGGTTGTTGACGGTCAATGGTCTCGCTGCCGCCAGAGAGGTGCTCGTCCCGATCCAGACCGAGTACTACGCCCTCGAGGGTCTCGGACAACTGCTCCGTAACGTCGATCTCGTCAAGCGCAATCTGAATCCCGAACTTGAGGTGACGACGATCGTGTGCGTGATGTACGACGGTCGCACCAAGCTGTCCGGCCAGGTGGTGAAGGAAGTACGTGCCCATTTTGGAGACAAGGTTGTCCGAGCCGTCGTGCCACGCTCGGTTCGATTGTCCGAAGCTCCGTCGTTCGGGCAGCCGATCACCACGTTCGATCCTCGATCACGGGGCGCAGTCGCTTATCGCGATGTAGCCAAGGAGTTGCATTATGGCTCGGCGTAGTGGGCTCGGCAAGGGTCTCAGTTCACTGATTCCCCCGAGTGGAACAGAGCCGGGGGCGGCGAGCGATGGTGCGTTCCTGAGAGAGATCGCCGTCGCTGACGTATCGCCCAACCCGAGCCAGCCGCGTGTTCATTTCGACGAGGAGTCCTTGGCTGAACTGACCGCCTCAATTCAGCAGGTCGGCGTCCTGCAGCCGATTCTGGTGCGCCCAACCGATGGCGGCTTTGAGCTGATCGCCGGCGAGCGACGATTGCGCGCCGCCAGCCGAGCCGGACTGACGACGATCCCGGCGATCGTTCGATCGACCGACGACTTGGCCTCCGTCGAACAGGCGCTCGTCGAAAACCTGCATCGTCAGGACCTGACCGCACTCGAGGAGGCCGCCGCCTACCAGCAGCTGGTCGAGGATTTCGAGTTGACCCACGAGCAGGTCGCCGATCGTGTCGGCAAGAGCCGCTCAGGCGTGACCAATACGCTGCGATTGCTCGGGCTGCCACCGACGATTCAGCGCTTGCTCGCAGATGGGCGTTTGTCGGCTGGGCACGCACGTGCCCTGCTCGGTACACCCGATCGTGCTCTCCAGGAGGATCTTGCCCAACTTGCCGCCGAAGAGGGCTGGACGGTGCGCATGGTCGAGGATGCCGTCAAGCGTGGCGGCGCCCCCGGCGCACAGGATCTACCGATCGAGGTCGAGCCGCCGGCGCCCGGCAACGACGGTGCCGGCATCACACCAACTACGCGTTTGCGTCCTCCCGGCCTGCTGGAGCTCGAGGGGCTTCTGGCCGAACATCTCGAGACGCGCGTGAACGTACAGATGGGTGCCAAACGGGGCCGAATTGGGATCGACTTCGCCGACCTCGAGGATCTCGAGCGCATCTATCGAAGGATGACCGGCGAATAGTCCGGACATTTAAGTTCTGATATTGGTCGGGGTATCGGTCGGGCAATTCGAACGAATTGTGGGACCCGAAGTCTGAACCCGCGCGTGACCTTGAGCCACAGGATGGGGAGAAAACTGTGGATAAACTGTCGAGTAGCGCATGATATGGGATCAACCTGTGGACAACGGTGATCCTGCCGCCCACCGTTCGAGTGCGTCAACGATCGATTGAACCAGCTCAGATGCCTGATCCAGGGCCTCTTGCACAGGTCCGACGCTGAACAGCACGGCCGGCATCCGGGTCTCTCGCAACACAGGCAGTCGCATCCCCTCAACGATCGGTTGCAGCCCGACCGATCTCGATCGACACGACTCGCAGATCTCGACCGCCAGCGCGCGACCACCTACCGACTCGAACTGCGGCACGGCGTAGTAGTGGAGCGTGGGGGAGGCGTCGGTGCGGGTCTCGAAGCCGACGTACACGTTTGCTGCGAAGCGGTTGGCGGCCGCAGCCTGGGCTCGAGCATCGGGCTCATCGGAGGCGATCACGGTTGCACTGCGGAGCCGCAGCGCTCGCACGAGTTGGCGAGACAGGCCGCTCAGCCCGCCGAACTGGCCGATCACGACACGGAGATCGGCCAACGACCTGGCGGATGCCGTAAGGGCGTCGAGCTCTCGAACAGCGGTGATCCCGGGGCCTGTGCCGGTCTGGCGTGCCAACACCTGCAGCGCCCGCACCGTGTCGGGGCCGCACACGCCGTCGGTATTGAGCCCACAGTTGGTCTGGAAGTCCTGGAGCGCCCGCTCGGTGGCCGGCCCGAAGATTCCGTCGACGCGTCCGGAGTCGAATCCGATCCGACCCAACGATGACTGCAACTCGCCAACATCGTCGCCGCGGAGGTTGGGCGCCACCAGTATCAATAGACGGTCGCCCAACTTCCAGGACGCTTCCACGATTGCTCGCCAGGTGTCCTCGTCGCAGACTCCGGTCGAGCGCAGGCCGCGGACCTGCTGGAACCGGCGGAGTGACGCCTCGGTTGACGCGCAGAAAAAGCCCGCTTCAGCACCTGCGGGAGCGAACCCGGCGGCGCCGAGGCGGCGTTGTAGATCGCGGATTGCCTCGCCGCGCTGACCGGGAGTCAGCGGGAAGTAGCGAGAAATTCGTTGAGCTCCTGGAGAAGTGCACCCTTGCCCTTGGCGCCGACGATCTTCTTCTTGACCTCGCCATCTTCTATCACGAGCAGGGTGGGGATGCTCATGACGCTATATCGCATAGCGATATCAGGGCTATCGTCGACATTCAGCTTGGTGATCTGGATCTGATCGGGGTATTCAGCGGCGATCTCTTCGAGCAGGGGGGAGATCTGCTTACACGGGCCGCACCATTCGGCCCAGAAGTCGACGAGCACCGGCGTCGATGAAGCCGACACAGTCTCGTCGAATGTGGAGCTTGTGAGGTTGGTGATCCCGTTGGCCATCGATTTGTTTCCTTTGCGAAATAAGCCTGCTTGTCGGCGAGTCGCAGTCTACCGACCTGGAACCCGCTGTCGTCGTCAACTGTTCCGGAGCGGCAGTACACGTTCTTGTGGTGCAGCGACGGCGACGAGTCTGGCGCGCTGGGATCCGGCGTGGGTGATGATGATCTCGACTCCGCGCTCGACGTCATCGATCAGACGTTGTAGGTCGGTCTTGGCATTCAGGATGTTGACGGTTCTGGACTCGACCGGCGATCCGAGTTCCGCCATGTCGTCGTCATGCGTGATCTGGCGACGTACAAGCAGCAGAGCCGAGATGGCATCGTCGATGGCGTCGCGATCGGGCGCCTCGAGCCCCTCGGAGAGCAGCCGTCGAGCACAATGCGAGACGGTTTCATGGCTGTCAACCGCCAATCGCTCGAGTCGTTCGAAGAGTGCAACGGGGACGCGGATCGACACGTGCCGCGAACCGGCAGAAGCTTGCTGGTGATCCCCGTCGACGCGAACTGTTTCATTCATCGGACTATGTAGCACAGCGTAACACAATATCTCGTGGCGCAGCGACTCCACGATCGGGACCGATGCTCGATGCGCTGCGCGATAACAAACACGGATCGGCGGCCGCGAAAACTGACGTGGGTGTAACACAACATGTTACGTCCATGAACATTCAAGCCAGAAGTGATGAAAGGTGGCCGTCGGATCGAGGCAGAGCCAGACAGCAGGCTTCGAGCTCGACGAGGGGTGATTCAGCCTTGCTGGGCTTCGAGCCAGCGCTCGACGTCGATCGCCGCCGTGCAGCCGCTACCGGCGGCGGTGACCGCCTGCCGGTAGGTGTGATCCTGCACATCACCACACGCGAACACGCCCTCGACGTTGGTGTAGCTCGAGTCGGGCTGAGTTCGCAGGTAGCCGTTGTCTTCCATATCGAGCACCCCGGCGAACAGATCGGTGTTGGGGCGGTGACCGATGGCGACAAACACTCCGGTCAGATCCAGATCGCTGACGGTGCCATCGACCGTGGAGGTGACCTGTACCCCTTCGACCTTGTCGGTGCCGTGGATCTCGGTGACCGTGTGGTTCCAAAGGAACTCGATCTTGGGGTTGGCGAATGCCCGGTCGCGCATGATCTTGCTGGCGCGCAGCTCGTCGCGGCGATGAATCAAGGTGACCTTGTCGGCGAACTTGGTCAGGAACGAGGCCTCCTCGATCGCCGAGTCGCCGCCGCCGATCACGGCGATGTTGTGGCCACGGAAGAAGAATCCGTCGCACGTCGCGCACGTCGAAAGGCCGTGGCCGAGCAAGCGCGACTCGGACTCGAGACCGAGCATGACCGAACGCGCCCCGGTCGAGACGATGATCGAGTCGGCCATGTACTCGTCGTCACGGATCCACACCTTGAACGGGCGCTGCGAGAAGTCGACGCTGGTTACCTTGTCGGTCACGAACTCGGCGCCAAATCGAGCCGCCTGCGACCGGAAGTTCATCATCAGCTCCGGTCCCATAATGCCGTCGGGAAAGCCGGGGTAGTTTTCGACCTCGGTGGTGAGCATCAGCTGCCCGCCCGGTTGATCGGAGGTCGACGACGGTTCTCCTTCGATGACGAGCGGTTCGAGGTTGGCGCGTGCGGAGTAGATCGCAGCGGTCAGACCGGCGGGGCCGGATCCGATGATGATGACATTGCGCTTGTTGTCCGCCATTGTGAGGTGCTCCGAACTCCTGGGGAGGAGTGAATCAGGCGTCGACGCTGTGACGCTTGGTCATCAACAACATCCCAGCCAGCATCAGGATTCCCCCGACGACGAAGTAGCTGATGTACACGGATGTGTCCCACTCGAACCAGATGTCGAGCAACGACTGCAGCCCACGCGTCGAGGCGATCAACACCAACACGATCGTGACCATCCCGAGGAATGCACCCAGCAGCCCGAACACGACACCGCGCACAACCTTGATCGCGTTGTTGGTGGTCTTGTCGCGAAGATTGCCGACGAGGGTGGTGATCTGGGCGGTGAGGTTGGGGGCCCAGTTCGGATCGGTCAGAGGATTGCCCGGCATGCGGCTGAGTGTAGTGGCAGATCGACTGGTACTAGAACAGCGGCCCGACGACGAGAGCGTCGCACGTGTCGGGATCGATCGCCGTCACGGTCCGCAACCGATCGTCGATGGCGACCAACACGTCGATCGGCACACCATCGAAGACGTACTGGGTCTCCGCGAGGATCACCTGCTGGGGACACGCAGTATTGGGCGTCGGCCCCAGGGTGCCAGACGTCTCGAGTTCGACCAGATACGTGCCGAATGAACCCAGCTCGGCCGGCGTTGAGAGTGGCTGGTCCGGGTCGATAACGGGCCGGGCGGTGTTGATCCCGTCGTCGGCTGGTTCGTCGGCTGGTTCGGAGGCTGGTTCGCCCGCCGCCTGGTCGGCTGACTCAGCGGCCGGGGCCTCACCGACGACCGCCATCTCGTCCGCTGTGTCGAAGTTGCCGGTATCTCCCGCAGAGTCGGCGTCGTCCGCCAAGTCGGCCTCGGTCGCGGCACGATCGAGCTCTGCGGCGGCCGGTGCGGCTGGTTCGTCGGCCGGCGCGGCGGCTGGTTCGGAGGCTGGTTCGTCGGCCGGGGCCTCAGTGCCAACATCGGAGGCGGCGTCGAAGGCGACCGACTCGTCGTCGTCACCGGTTCTGAGACCGGTCGCCACAACCAGCCCGAGCAGACCGACGGCCACCAAGGCCGCAGCGACGCCGAGATATCTGGCATACGACGGACGGCGGCGAAACTCGACGGTGCGGGTGACGGCATCGACCGGTGGAACGGTGCGGGCCGCAGCGATGCTGTTGAAGGCGTCCATCGCAGCGCCGATCGCGGCCTCGCGAGCCGAGTCTGACGGTGGCTCGATCGATCGCAGTTGAGCCCGGAGCGCGAGCAGATTGTCGACCTCGGACATCACGTCTGGGTCGGCTTCGGCGAGTGCACGTTGATCGGCGGTGAGTTCACCGTCGAGATACGCGCTCGCAAGGAGGTACTGGTCGTCGTTCATGGCATTGTCGGGGGGTTGTCTATAGGACGTTCTACAGGGGCGTCTCGGTTCCCGAGTTTCTCGATCAGCAAACGCCGGCCGCGAGCAATACGCGACTTGACCGTGCCGATCGGGATACCGAGGGTGGCCGCGATCTCGGCATAGTCCAGGTCGCCGACGTCGCGCATCACGACCGCCGCTTTGAACTCTTCAGGCAGCTGGGCGAGCGCCTCGTCGATCGTGATCCGATCGACGACGCTGTCGATTTGGCGGTCGGCCAGCTGGTCGACGGGCTCGTTGGACACTTCAAAATCGTCGTCGTCGACGACGTGGAGTTGCGGTCGGCGCTTGCGTTTGCGAAGCTCGTCGAGCGCGGTGTTGGTGGCAATTCGATACACCCAGGTTCCGAACGCCGCCCGGCCGTCGAAGCGGTCGAGGTTGCGCACGACTCGAATCATCGCCTCTTGGGCAGCGTCATCAGCGTCGCGGGTGCTGCCGGCGATGCGACGGCAGACGGCGTGAACCCGGCCGTAATGCAGGCGCAGCAACCGGTCCATCGCCGCGGCATCGCCGCCCTGAGCGGCCTTGATGAGCTCGCTGTCGGACGGGTCGATCGGGGTCACGGCAGGTAGGAGATCTCTCCGAGCCGGCCCCGATATGGGTTGGCAGAAGTGCAGGCCGCATCCGGTCCGAGTTCTTTGAGCCACACGAGCACATGCGTTGCGGCAACGTCGATCCCGACACTGACCGGTCCCGGCTGTTCACCGAACAGGGTCGGTCCGACCTTGTTCCACGCATCGAGGTCGGCGGGCGACCCAGCGGTGGTAGCGGTGTAGATGTCGATTTGATACGGGGCGTTGAGGGTTTCGAGCGACAGGGTGCCCGGCGATGCAGTTGAGAGATCGAGGATCAAGCCGACCCCGCGCTTGCCGCCGAGATAGCGGTCTTGGTAGCACTCGGTAGGCCAAGAGGTACTGGCGCTGTTATCGACGAGCGCAAGCCCCGCCTGGGCATCGTTCTCGAAACCGTTCGAGCCGTCGGGGTCCCAGGCCTGCACGTTCACGATCCGCAGATCGGTCGGTGGCGTGGCGGTGCCATCATCAGCCGGTGGGTTGATCTCGGCCGTCGGGGGTGCGCCAGCGGGCGACTGATCAGACGCGGTCGAGACGACGTCGGGTACCACGGTGTCACCGGTGAAGTCGCTGCCGTCGTCGCCACGATTGACACGCACGAACAAGACGCCGGCGACCGCCAGTGCAGCCAAGACCAGGGTGCTTATAACGATCAGCGATGGCGACCGACGTTGCTGATACTGGCGTGCCGGCATGCCGCGTATCGGTACCGGTGACGGCGGCGTTTGATCACGGCGCGGGAGCGAGGTCGGCGTTCCCCGCTGGCGGCGGGGCTCGACGTTGCGGGTGCCCGGCACGGCAGCGCTGAGGTGGGGATCACCGGGGACGCCTGGCCCAGCGCCCAGCGCACGTGTCGGCGGATTGGCGATCCGCGGCGGCGGATCGGCCGGTGTGCCGTCGATGTGGGGTGGAGTGGTGTCGACCGATAGTAGGGAACCACGCAGGTCGGACCCGCTCTGTGGGCGGTGGGCCGGATTGCGGGCGAGCGTCTTGTGGATCAGGTTGACCAACCCGATTGGCAGCGTCGGACGGAGATGGCCGAGATCGGTGGGATCGCGCTGCAGGCGGGCGAGCGCCGTGTCGGCATCGGTCTCGCCCAGGAACGGGACCCTTCCGGCGAGGCACTCGTAGAGCACCAGACCGAGCGAATACAAGTCGGCGCGCCCATCGAGGCGGCGCCCGCGCACCTGTTCGGGCGAGAGGTACTTGGCCGTACCCATCATCACGTTGTCGCTGGTGAGATCCTCGTTGCCGGGTTGCAGGCCCTTGGCGATACCGAAGTCCGTCAACAGCACGCGGCCGTCGGAGGTGATCAGGATGTTGCCCGGCTTTACATCGCGATGAACGAAACCGGCGCGATGAGCCTCTTCGAGGGCACCGGCGATGGCGGCGCCGATGTGAATCGTGAGCTCCGGACCGAGCCGCTTCTGCGAATCAAGCAGCTGGCGCAGGCTCTTGCCGTCGACGAGCTGCATTACCACGGCCTGACGACTCTCGTGCACGACGACATCGTGGACGGCGACGATGTTCGGATGGCTGAGGCGTGCGACGGCGACCGCCTCGCGCCGAAATCGTTCAGCAACGACGGGGTCGCCGGCGAGATTCGTCTTCAGCCATTTGACAGCGACCCGGCGGTCGAGCTCGTTGTCGGTCGCCACCCACACTTCGGCCATCCCGCCCTGCCCGATCCGGCGGTCGAGTCGGTATCGACCCGCCAGTAGTTCACCTGCTGGTGCGTGGGGGGTAGGTGGGGAGTTCATGGGCATGATCGCCCGTCACGCTAGTGGTGTTGCACCGATGGAAGCCGTCATTGAGGTGAGCCGGCGGCGCTGCGGCGATATCGACCTGGTAGCGGCGATGTCACCCGTCGATGTCACCCGTCGATGTCAGCTGATCGAATCAGCCGATCGGGTCATGTGGTGATGTCGAAGGCGACACCGATCGTGCCGCGGCCGGCGTGGGTGCCGATCACCGGGCCGATGTCGCCGATCATGATCTCGCCGGCGTACAACGGTCGAAGCATCTCGACGAATTGTTCAACGTCACTGCAGTCGGCCTGCAGCACCGCAAGCTCGCCGATTCGCCCCTCGTGCTCACGCACTTTTTCCACCAAGAATTTCAGTGCCTTCGAGCGGGTTCGCTGCTTGCCGCCCTGCTCGACCTGCCCGTCGACCACCTCGATGATCGGCTTGATCGCCAATGCTGTCGCGAGCAGCGCCTTGGCATTGCCGATCCGACCGCCCTTCTTGAGGTTGTCGAGTGTGTCGAGGGCGCCCCAGACGCGGGTACGAGCGGCGCGATCGCGGGCGAGCTCCTCGACCTCGTCGATCGAGCCACCGGCTTGTGCCAGTCGGGCGCAGGCCAGCGCAGCCAAGCCGACGCCGAGGCTTACGGTTCGGCTGTCCACGACGCGGACCGGAACTGTGTCGGCTACCGAGCGGGCAGCCAGTTCAGCGCTCTGCATGGTTGCCGAGAGTCCGCCCGACAGCGAGACGACGACGATTCCGGTGGCTCCCTCTGCGGCCAGTTCGCGGTAGGTGGCCTCGAACTGCCCGGGCGCCGGAGCGGCGGTCTCGGGCAGCGTGTCGTATCTTGCGCAGAGCGCCCAGAACTCGCTGGTGGAGAGCTGCTCACGATCGATGAATTCTTCATCTCCGAAGCGAATTGAGAGCGGCACAACACGCACGTTGTTAGCGATGACGACCGATTCGGGGAGGTCGCAGGAGGAGTCGGTGACGATACGGATGCTCACGGGGATGCGATCCTAGTCGTCCCAGCGACGACGCTCGGAATAAACGGACTCGGGTTGGGTCAGGGTCCGGATCACGTGGCCCCGACGTCGCCTGTCCGCTCGGTCCTGCGCTTGCGACGGAAGTAGCTGAACCACCATGTCGCCAGCACCAACAGCGCACCGACCGTGACCACCCGACCGAGACCCGCCAGCGTGCTGACCCTGGCTTTCAGTTCGACCGGTTCGGTGAGCCGATTTCCGGCAGGAGTGAGGACCTCGATCAGTACGGGAAACACACCGTTGGATCGGGCTGTTACCGGCACCGGAACAGCGGTTGTCGCGTTAGGGAGCAATACGGCCTCGATGTCGCCGGCGGGAAAGCTGAGTTTCTCGGCCTCGAGACTCACCATCACCCGCAGCGGTGTATCGCTGGTGTTCGAGATACTCACGGGGATGTCGGCGTGTCGCCCGGTGATCGTGAATGGGAACGTCTCGGGTTGCTGCACGGCTTGTCGAATCTGTTCGAGGTCGGCCAGGATCCCGTCGATCCGAACGTTCGCCTGTTGGGTGGTGAGCCCCGTCGACAACACCGTCCGCAATGTTGACCCCCAGCGTGTCGGGCGGCCATCCGAGGCAGGCAGCATCGACTGAACGTCAGCCATCCGCAATCGAGTCTCGTTGAGGCGTTGAGCCCGACTCACGAGCGATACCGGCGCCTGCTCGTCGAGTTCGACGGTGACCGGCACGCCGTCGACGAAGAACATGTTGGTGATGTCGGCGATCCTGTCGAGCGGTTGGAACGAGAAGTCCGGGTGCTCGGCGACGAATTGCTCGAGGTGGGCCAGCACCTCCGGGTCGGGAGCGGTCAGGTCGGCGGTCGTGAGCACCATCGAGCGCAGGTCGGGATCGAGCTGATAGCGCATCGCGCTGACCGTGGCCATCAGCCGGATCGCGTCTTCTGCGGGTGTGCTGGCGGTATCTCGTTCGGGTTCGAGCAGTTCGGTGATCGGATCGACGATGAGCACGCGAGTCGTGCTCTCGTCGGGCAGGCGGGCGTCCAGCAACAGCGACGTGTCGGTCAGTGCGGCGAGGCTGCCCTGATAGCCGAGGTACCGATCGAAGGGCACCACGAGCATCGGAATACCGACGTCGCGGAGCAGGGCGGCACCCTGTGGTGTGAGGCGAACGTCCGTCGGCCAGGCGCTGCGTGTCACCGGTTGGATCGCAAACAGCTCCGACAATGTCGCTTCACCCTCGTCGAGCAGCGTCTCGAACTGGGCGCCGAGCTCGGCCCCGGCCGCAGCGGAAGGATCGAGCGGATGATCGGGCAGTGCGACGAGCACGTCGTTGGCGTCGAAGACCGCGGCGAGCTGGGCGGCGAGCTGGGGGTCCGTGTCGAGCAGCCGCTTCGTCACCCCGGGAGGGATCGCGATCGCGATCGGGGCACCCGAACCCGACGCAAGGTCGGCGATCTCGCCCAGGCCGGCGGCGACGACGTCCAACTCGCTCTGATCCGGGTCGGGACCCGGATCATCGATCGTTGCCAACACGCTGAAGTTGAGTGGGCCGCGCCCGACACCGGCGACGTCGGCGACTTCTAGGAAGGTCGTGTGGGCGATGACGAGTGCCGAATCGCGTCGGATCTGGATCGTGATCGGGTAGATGCCGGGCTCGAGCAAATCGAGCCGCTCAGAGTCGGCTACCCCGCTGGTGATCGGCACCTCGAAGTCGAGCAGGCGTTCGCCGGAGGCGGCGTCGACGCGGCTCACGTCATCGAGTCTGAACTCGACGATGTCGATCACCAAGCCGGCCGATTCGTCGAGCGAGCGGTCGACGGCAGCTCGGCTGGTGATCCGACTATGGGCGCGGACCTGGACTGTCATCTCCGGGCCGGGGTCGACGGTGGTGGTCGGGGCCGGCAACGTCGTTGCGGCGGGAGGTCCACCGACATCGACACCTTGGGGCTCGGTCGAGTTGGGCGGCACGCCGCCGCCGTCGTCGGGCACCGTGGTGGTCGTCGTGGTGGTCGTCGTGGTGGTCGTTGTGGTCGTGGTGGTGGTGGTCGTTGTGGTCGTGGTGGTGGCCGGTGCGATCTCGGGAACACTGGCGTTGACGAGCAACTCGAAGTGCGCAACGGATCCCGGGGTAACGGCATAGGTCTGAGTTCGTACTACCAGCCCATCACCCGGCGTTGTCTGAGAGGCGACCGTACGATCGCTTGCGGTGGCCCCGATCGCCCAGATCACAAGCGCTGTCACCGCCAGCAGCAGTCCTCGCCTCACGATCGAGCCACGATTCGGGTCCTCATGGTGCGGGCGTCACCCCGTGAGCCGGCGTTCTGCGATCACTAGCTCGTCGTCAACGGCGGCGAACCCGAGCCGGTCGTACAGAGCCAGAGCGGCCTCGTTGGTGACGCCGGTGTTGACGAACGCCGCGTTCAGTCCGCGGTCGTACATCCACTGCAGCGAGTCGAGCACGAGCTCATGGGCGATGCCCTGGCGCCGGAACGCCGACCCGACCGAGAGCCGCTGCAGGTATCCGTTGTCGAGCGCCGCCCCTGAGATCGCAAACCCGGCGATCTCGCGACCGCTGCGCACCAGCCTGGCACGATTGTGCGGTGTGGCGCGGCGGATCCCTCGCAAGCTAGCGGTGTCGTTGCCCCACATGATCCCGAACGCATCCTGATCGACCTTTGCGGCGCCGGCAATGTGCCACGCACGGAATGAGCGGGAACGGTGGACCAGATCGGCGCGGTCTGAGATGAACGAGGTGTCCAGCTCGCGCCGCAACAGCACGAGCCGATCGATAGTTTCGAACCCGACCGATGCGAGGACTTCTGCGACCGGCGGGAACAGCGCAGATGTGCGTATCGCCGTGGCCCCGCTGCGGCGTGCACGATCGACGGCAGCATCGACGCACGCCGCCGACGGCGGTCTGAGATGGTCGACGAAGATCAGATGGGCGACAATGGGGTCGTTGGGCCAACGCCGCAAGAGCCAAACGCGAGATGCCCTATCCTCCGTGCGCACAACCGATCCTTTCACGTGTGCGACGGTAGCCGGGCGGCCCGCGATTCACCCGACGTCGTGTCGACACGACCTGTCGCGGGCACTCGGCGGATCTCGCTGCGAGCCGAACTGATCAGGTCTCGGCACTAACCTGGCCGAGCCATGATTCCGGACCGCTTTGCCCCCGTGCTCACCGAACTTGCGCCTCTGGCGGCGCTGTTCGCCGAGGCCGGGCATCGCCTGTACCTGGTCGGTGGCACCGTGCGCGACCTGATGGTCGACTCCCAGCCAAGTGAGCACGACCTCGACTTGACCACCGATGCGCGGCCGCCGGAGATCAAGGCTTGCCTGACCGGTTGGGCCGAGGCGATCTGGACCCAGGGCGAGCGGTTCGGCACGATCGGTGCCAAGTTCGGCGATCGCACCTACGAGATCACGACATTCCGGGCCGAGTCGTACAGCGACGATTCACGCAAGCCTCATGTCATCTACGCCGACGACATCGAGACCGATCTCGGCCGGCGCGACTTCACCGTCAATGCGATGGCACTCGAGCTCACCAGTGGTGGTGCTCCCGTGCTGGTCGACCCTCACGGTGGCGCTGTCGATCTTCTCAACAAGGTGTTGCGCACGCCGCTCGGTCCCGACATCAGCTTCAGTGATGACCCGCTGCGGATGCTGCGAGCGGCGCGCTTCATCGCCGGCTACGAGCTGCAGCCGACCGATCAACTCGTGGCGGCGGTCGCGGACATGGCCGCTCGCCTCGAGATCGTCTCGGCCGAACGCATTCGCGACGAGCTCGACAAGTTGATCACCATCGAGCACCCGGCCGCCGGCTTGTGGTTTCTATACGACACGGGCCTGTCGGCCCAGTTTCTTCCCGAGCTGGCGGCGATGCGGTTGGAGCACGATCCGATCCACCGTCACAAGGACGTCCTGACCCACACGATTGCCGTCGTCGAAAACGTGCGGCCGGCGGTCGAACAGCCGAAAGGGCACGCGCCCTTCGATTTCCGAGTGGTGCGGTTGGCGGCCCTGTTCCACGACGTCGGCAAGCCGCTGACACGCGGCCACCACGAGGGCAAGGGCACCACGTTTCACCATCACGACGCAGTGGGTGCCCGAATCACGAAGAAGCGAATGACCGCGCTTCGGTACTCGAATGACGATGTCGCGAAGGTCACAGCGCTGGTCGCCCTGCATCTGCGTTTCCATACCTATCGGTTGGGGTGGTCGGACTCGGCCGTTCGCCGCTATGTGAACGACGCCGGCGATCTGTTGCACGAATTGAACGTGCTCACGCGCTGTGATTGCACGACCCGCAACGAGCGCAAGGCGAAGCACCTATCGAGTCGGATGGACGAGCTGCAAGAACGGATCGAGGTGGTCGCAGAGGCGGAGGTGCTCGCAGCGATACGCCCCGAACTCGACGGCAAGGCCGTGATGGATCAGCTCGGGCTGACACCAGGGCGCGAGGTCGGCGAAGCGCTGAGATTCCTGCTCGAGATTCGTCTCGACGAGGGTCTGATCGGCGAAGCCGAGGCGAAGGCCCGGCTCGACTCCTGGTGGTCGCAGCGACCCTGATCGCCCTCGCCGGCGTGTAACAGAACGTGTATCGCTCATCTCACCCATCGTGCGGATCTAACCTCGTGGCGTGACCGTTAGCGAGAACATGTTGGTGATCGGATTTGGCGCAGCGTCTTTCGTCGTGCTCGCCGCCAGCATCTGGAACAGCCGTCGGCAGGGCGAACGTATGCGCCACCGGCTCGACGCAGTCGAAGCAGCAGAGATCGAGGTGCGTCGACTGCTCGACGAGTTGCCCGAAGCGGTGCTGTTGGTCGATGCCGACAATGTCGTGCACAGCACCAATGCGGCTGCGCTGGGATTGTTCGATCTCGCACGCCACGAATTGATCACCACCGACTTGCTGGACCACACCGACGGCGATGAGCAGATTCAGCTGGCGGCGGAGATCCAACGTGCGTTCGAGGGCGACGAGGTCGAGCCGATCCAGATCGAGGTGCGCGGTGGAGCCACCCGGCGGGTCGTGGTCGAGGCATCGTTCCATCTTCCACGTCACAGCTCCGTGTTCGACCAGGAGCGCCGCCTCGTGGTGCGCCTGCGGGATGTATCGGAGCGTGAGCAGCAGAGCCGGGCCCTCGACCAGGCGCGGCGCCGCTTCCATCAGGCGTTCCAGTCGGCGCCGACCGGCATGGCTTTGGTGCGGTTGGACGACGGCAGAATCGTCGACGCCAACCAGTCGCTCGGCGAGATGTTGCGCCGCGATACGAACGAACTGGTGGGGTGCACGCTGCGCGAGTTCACGCACCCTGACGACGTGCGTGCCGCCCAGCCACACCGCGCCCGACTCGAGTTGGGAATCGTCGACTCGTTCCGGATCGACCAGCGCTACCGCCGCCGCGACGGCGAGTTCATCTGGGCCCGCACCAGGGTGTCGACCACCGAGGATGACGGCGTGTTGCTGGCGATCACCCACATCGAAGATGTCACCGAACAGCGCCGGGCGGCGGAGCAGTTGCGCTATGCCGCCCGCCACGACGAGCTGACCGGCTTGCCGAACCGTGCCTACCTGATGCACATCCTCGAAGACCGTTTGGCGACTGCGGAGATCGATGCCGTCGTGGTGCTGTTCGTCGATCTCGATCAGTTCAAGGTCGTCAACGACAGCCTTGGTCACGAAGTAGGTGACGAGTTGATCCAGATCGTGAGCGATCGCCTCAGATCGGCGCTTCGTGAAGAGGACGTTCTGGCCCGGTTCGGCGGCGACGAATTCATTGTCGTGCTCACCGGCGAGCCGGTCGATGTCGCCGATCGCCTGCGCCGCGCCGTGCGCCCTCCGGTGGTGATCGCCGGACACGAGCTGTTCGTCACCGCCTCGATCGGGTACTCGTCGAACCACCAGTCGGGAATGTCACCCAATGATCTGTTGCGTGACGCCGACGCAGCGATGTACCGCGCCAAGGCGCGCGGCCGCGACTGTGTCGAGGCGTTCGAGGCCGGCGGACACGAGGTCGGGGTCAAGGCGCTGCGCACGGCCGGCGAGCTGCGGCGCGGCATCGAGCGCGGCGAGATCGTGCCGTACTTCCAGCCGATCGTCGATCTCGAACTGGGTAGCGTTCTCGGCTACGAGGCGTTGGCGCGATGGTTGCACCCCGAACGTGGCTTGCTGACGCCGAATGAGTTCCTGCCGCTCGCCGAGGAGACCGGTCTGATGATCGAGTTCGGCGCCCAGATGCTGCGCGACTCGCTGTCGCAGCTCGCCCAGTGGCGTGCGTCGGGTCATCGCTTCGCCAACTGCACGGTGTCGGTCAACGTCGGAACCCGGCAGCTGGTCGACCCCAACTTCTACGACACCGTCGGCGATGCTCTGGCCGAAACCGGGATCGATGCCGATTCGCTGTGGTTGGAGATCACCGAGACCGCCCTGTTGGCCGACGTGAAGGCCGCCACGGTTGCTCTTCGTGAGCTGCGCAGCCTCGGCCTGCACCTCTCGGTCGACGACTTCGGCACCGGCTACTCGTCGCTGACCTATCTGAAGCGGTTCCCGGTCGAGGCGATCAAAGTCGACCAGTCATTCGTAGCGGGCCTGGGGATCGAGCAGGAGGACTCGACGATCGTCGAGGCGGTCGTGCGACTCGGGCAGTCGCTCGGTCTGCACGTAGTGGCGGAAGGCATCGAGTCGCCGCTCCAGCTCAGCCGATTGCGTGAGCTCGGATGCGACCGCGGCCAGGGCTATCTGTTCGGTCGCCCGCGACCCGCTGCGCTGGTCGAAGCCGAACGCGCCGGCGTCTGACTCGCCGTGAGGCGTCAGTCGCCTTCCTTGCGGGCCCGAATCACGAGCGTGGTCGGCACGGGGGAGATCTCGCTGACGCCGAGCTCGACGATGTGGTCGATCCGGAAGTTGGCGCGGCCGAGATGCATGTGCCAGTCGCCGATCGTGCGACCGACCGTTCCGTAGGGGTGCACTTTCGATCCATACCGGTCGGTGGTGAAGACGCCGGCGAACGGATGCGGCAGCGAGATCACGAAGGGATGGCTGGCCTTGAGCAGCCGATGCACCTGACGCAGCTGGCGGCCGAGATCGTCGACGTCGACGAGGCTGTGGTTGGCGACCACCAGAGCGAACGAACCGCTGGTTGCGAATCCGAGGTCGGCCAGGTCGCTGACGTGGCACTCGATCGTGACCTCTGCGTTGACGGCCGACTGGCGGAGCCGCTCGACAGCCGATTCGTCGGGGTCGACGGCGATCGCCTTGGCCCCGGCGAGCGCAAACGCGACAGCGTTCTGTTCGCGGCTGATGCCGAGCTCGAGCGCACGCTTGCCGTCGCCGATGTCGCCACACAGGCGGAGTTCGAGATCGTCGGGAATATCGCGGCCGTAGGAGATGGCGGGGATCGTCACAGGGTCCAGTCTGGCGTATCGCTAGCCTGAAGTGATGGGTTTCTCGGCGAGTGCGTTGCGCAGGGGTGTCGAACGCCGCGGAATTGTCGATCATCGGCTGGCGCGCAGAATGCTGATCAACCAGGTCCGTCTCGGTCGAGTCAGCCGCACGGAGGTGTGCGATGCGCACCCCGAATTGATCCGTGCGGCCCGCAATGTCGGCACAGAGACGACAGCAGATTGCCCGATCTGCGAGGACGACAAGCTGCGGATCGTCACCTATGTCTTCGGCCACAGACTGCCTGCTTCTGGCCGATGTGTGACCACCAAGAGGGAGCTCCGCAAGCTCGCCGCGAATGCCGCCGACGAGTTGACGGCGTACGTCGTCGAGGCGTGCCCCGAGTGTCGCTGGCATCACCTGTTGCGGATCATCCCGCTCTAACCACCGCCCTCGACGAGATCGACCGAGCCCAGCGGCGATGTCGGGTGACGTGATCAGAGGCGACGAGCAAGCCACGAGCGATCAGGCGCGATCTGCTGTGAGCGCCGCACGGTGCTCGGGGGCGGCGATTGAGATCAGGCGCGCCGAGCGCTCAGCGTCGCCGGCACCGCGCAGGTCGGCGATGCCGTGTTCGGTGACGACGACGTCGACGTCGCTGCGCTGGGTCGACACGACATCGACACGCCCGACGATCGTCGAAGATCCCAACGCCGAGCTCGAACGCACGGCGATGATCGAGAGACCGCCCGGCGAGCGCGACGCGCCGATACAGAAGTCGGAGTGACCACCGATGGCAGCGATCACCCGCGACCCGACCCGCTCGACATTGACCGATCCGTCAAGTCCGACCTGGAGCGCCGTGTTGCACCCGAAGAAGCGGGGGATCGCGGAGAGCCGCGTGATGTCGTGGGTGGTCGTCGTCGATGCGAGATCGAGCATGCCGTCGGCGGCGAGGTCCCGGATCGGTTGTCCACCCCACGTGTAGGCGGCCACGGCCGGTGCCAGCAGCAGGCCCCTGATGTGCAGCGCGGCCATCGCATCGGTACACAGCCCAGACCAGATCCGCACCGGCCGGTCGACGGCGCGGGCGATGCCTTCACCGATCCCGCCGGGCCCGAACTGGACGGTGGCGTCGTGAGGAACCAGCGAGGCGACCAACGCTCCGATCTTGAAGTCGATGTCGTCGGCCGCTCGCGGGCGGGTCGGCGGTTCCGCGCCGGCGGCGGGCCGCGTCAACTCGGCCACGATGTTGCCCTCGACGGTTGGGCCACCGAGATCGATGCCCCGATCATCGACCTCGACCACGACCAGGCGGGCCGCGCCTGCGAGCGCGTCGCCCCATCCGACAGTGCTACCGAAGGCGAAGCCCGACCCGCGGCGGACGACGGCGATCACGCCGATGTCGGGCGGATCGGCTATCAGCATCGGTGCCATCGCCGAGACGCGAATCGGGAGCGGCGTCACTCGGCCGTCGGTGACCGCCTGCCCTAGGCCATATCCGGCCAGCACCGTCGATCCACGAAACCCTGGATCGTCGACCCACGGGTGGCGCTCGACCGTCCAGCCCAGCGTCACGTCGGCAGGGGCATCGACTCCGGCGGCCAAGAGCACATCGGCCGGGCTGAGCCGGGGCGACGAGGGGCCCTCGGAGTAGACGATTCGGGTAGCCACGTCAGTGATCGGTCACAAGCCTGGGTTGTTGGTCTGGCCGTGCGCCGACCAGTACGTATTGATGGCGTTCTGGATCCGCACGTACCAGATGATGTTGCCGATCAACGGCAGCAGGAACCAGAGTCCCCACAAGGTGGTGATCGGCGGCTCCTGGTGGTCGTCGCGGTACAGCTGTTCGACCTCGCTGGCCAACAGAAACATTGTCACCGGCGACACGAAGATTGTGATCACCAGGTGCAGTCCGCCGCCGAGGCCCTTGCCCGACCAGCGGTTCAGCTCGTCGCCGTTCTGGAAGGCCCACACGAATATCCAGATACCGCAGGTCACAAACGACAGCAGCAGCACCAGCCCGGTCGACCGTCGCTTACCCAACGGGCGGCCATACGGCGGGACCGCCGGCGGCTGGGCGTACCCGGGGGGAAGTGGTGAGGCCGCTGGTCCAGCGGGCCCTGGGGGTGGAGGCGGCGGACCGCCAGGGGGTGGGGGAGGGGGCGGCATTGCGCTCATGCCCCCACGCTAGAACTTTTCGACTTGTGCGATGGCAGGCGTGAGGGGTGGCAGTGATCCCGGCTGAGCGGCCGAAGCCCGCGACCCGTAATCTTGGAGGGTGGCGAACTCCTGGTTCGAATCGGTAGCGGTTGCGCAACGGCGCGCCAAGCGCAAACTCCCGAGGTCGGTCTACGGCGCCTTGATCGCCGGCGCCGAGCGCGGTCAGTCGATGAGCGACAACGAGGCGGCGTTCACCGAACTCGGAGTGCTGCCGATCACGGCCGGCCAGTCGCCGCTCCGCGAGATGGCGACCGAGGTGATGGGCCAATCGATGTCGATGCCCGTGATCATCGCCCCGACCGGTGTGCAGGCGGTGCACCCCGACGGCGAGCTGGCGGTTGCCCGAGCCGCTGCCGGGCGTGGCGTCGTGATGGGGCTCAGCTCGTTCGCCAGCAAGCCGATCGAGGACGTCGTCGCCGCCAATCCGCAGACGTTCTTCCAGATCTACTGGGCCGGCGACCGCGACTCGATGATCGCCCGCATGGAGCGCGCCAAGGCGGCTGGGGCGTGTGGTCTGATTCTCACCCTTGACTGGTCGTTCGTGCACAGCCGCGACTGGGGCAGTCCGCAGATCCCGCAGGACATGAAGCCGATCACGCTACTCAAGCACGTGCCCGAGACGCTGATCCGTCCGGCGTGGCTGTTCGAGTGGCTGCGTGCCGGCCAGATCCCCAGTCTCGCGGTGCCGAACTTCAGTCCGATCGGCGAGCCGGCGCCGCACTTCTTCGACGCCTATGGCACGTGGCTTGGTACCGGCCCGGCGACCTGGGCAGACGTCGCCTGGGTCGCCGAGCAGTGGGGTGGTCCACTGATGGTCAAGGGCATCGGCCGGGTCGACGAGGCGCGCCGAGCGATCGACGCCGGCGCCGCCGCGATCTCGGTGTCGAACCACGGCGGCAACAATATCGATGGCACGCCTGCCCCGATTCGTTTGCTTCCGGCGATCGCCGAGGCGGTCGGCGACCAGATCGAGGTCGTCGTCGACGGTGGTGTCCGCCGCGGAAGTGATGTCGTAAAGGCGTTGGCGTTGGGAGCCAGGGCCGTGATGATCGGTCGCGCCTATCTGTGGGGTCTCGCCGCCGCCGGTCAGGCCGGGGTCGAGAACGTGCTCGACGTTTTGCAGCTCGGTATCGACTCGAACCTGCTCGGTCTCGGCAAGTCATCGATCCACGAGCTGAGCCCCGACGACCTGATCATCCCCGACGACTTCGGTCGCTGACGCCGGCGGTCGATTCGTCCCGCCACGCCGCCGGTCGGGCGCGACCGGTAGCGTCGCAGGCCATGACCGCAGCATCATTTAGAGCGTTCCAGGCCGTCACCGAGGGCGAGGCCGCCGAGCGAGGGGTCGTCACCATGTCAGCCGACGACCTGTCACCAGATGGTGTGCTGGTCGAGGTCCAGTGGTCGAGCGTCAACTACAAAGATGGGCTTGCCTCGACGCCGGCCGGTCGGGTCGCTCGCATCTCGCCGATCGTTCCGGGCGTCGACTTGGCCGGCGTGCTCGCCGAGGACGCACCGGGTTTCCCTGCCGGTACCAAAGTGATCGCCCACGGATACGAGATCGGGGTCGCCCGGCACGGTGGCTACGCCCAATACGCGAGGGTGCCCGCTGAGTGGTTGGTCGCCGTTCCCGACGGACTGTCGACCCGTGAGGCGATGGTCGTCGGCACGGGCGGCTTCACCGCCGCACGGTCGATAATCGCACTACAAGAGCACGGCATCACGCCCGACTCGGGCCCGGTTCTGGTCACCGGTGCCACCGGCGGAGTCGGCTCGACGGCCGTCGACATGCTCTCGAATCTCGGCTACGAGGTGGTCGCCAGCACCGGCAAGCCCGAGCAGGCAAACTTTCTGACCGCCCTCGGCGCCGCCTCGATCATCGACCGCAACGCGCTGTCCGAGGAGGGCAGGCGCCCTCTCGATAAGACCCAATGGGCCGGCGCCGTCGACTGTGTCGGCGGGGTCACGCTCGCCAACGTGTTGAAGCAGATCCAATATGGCGGCTCGGTGGCCGCCAGTGGCCTGACCGGGGGTCCCGGCCTGCCGACAACGGTGCTGCCATTCATCCTGCGCGGCGTCAACCTGCTGGGCATCGATTCGGTCGAGCTGCCGATCGAGAGCCGCCGTGCGACCTGGGCCCGGATCGCCACCGACCTGAAGCCCGGCAACCTCGACCAGATAGGCCACGACGTCACGCTCGACGACCTCGACACCGTGCTGACCGATATCCTCGCCGGCAAAGCAAGAGGCCGCAGCGTCGTCAAGTTGTAACGGAAAGGTGTCAGACACCATTCCGTTACACCATTCCGTGATGTGGCACGATGCGTGGGTGTTCGGTGCTCGATGGCTTCGCCGTCGCTGGTCGGCGTTGGCTGTCGTGCTCGGTGCGTCGGCGTTGACGCTGTTGATGATTCCCTCTTGGACCAACAACGACGACGGCTTCGAGTTCTCGGACCCGGTCAACTCGGTCGGCCCGACGACAACCCTCGACCCAGACGCCATCGTGCCTTCGGGGTTCGAGCTGGTTGCCGCTCGCACGATCGCCGCCGACGGCACTGTCTGCGACCTGTGTCTGTGGCTGGCCGACTCGGCCGAACAACGCAACCGAGGGCTGATGTTCGTCACCGACCTCGGGTCCGCTGATGGGATGGCGTTCCGGTACCGCCAGCCACACGCCACAAGATTCTGGATGAAGGACACACCGCTGCCATTGTCGATCGCTTTCTACGGACCCGACCGTGTGTTCATCGACTCGTTCGACATGCAGCCGTGTGTCTCGAGCGACTGTGTGCGGTACCCCACCCCGACCGACTTCGTGATCGCCGTCGAGACGTATCAGGGCCAACTCGGTGAGGTCGGCATGCTGGCCGGTAGCACGCTCGAGCTACTCGACACCCCATGCCAGTTGGGAGATGTGCCTGGCACAACTCCCAACTCAGGTTGAGGTGGCTGAGAGCCAGGCGTCGTATAGGCGTTGGTAGGTGCCGCCGGCGGAGGCGAGTTGGTCGTGATGGCCGTCTTCGACGAGGCGGCCAGCGTCGAGCACGAGCACCCGGTCCGCACGTGCCGCAGTCGACAACCGGTGGGCGATCGCGATCGTCGTGCGACCGGCCGATAGTTTCGTCAGTGCCCGCGAGATGCGGACCTCGGTGAGGGCGTCGACCGACGAGGTTGCCTCGTCGAGGATCAGAATGTCGGGATCGGCGACACCGGCCCGCAGCAGGGCGACGAGCTGACGCTCACCTGCCGAAAGTGACTCGCCGCGCTGCCCGACGCCGGTGTCGATGCCGTCTGGCAGGGTTTCGACCCAATCGGCGAGATCGAGCTCGGCCACCATCTGCTCGATCTGGTGGCGCGATGTGGCGGGTCGGGCGAACTGGATGTTGGCGAGGATCGTGTCGTCGAACAGGAATGGCTCTTGGGCGACGACGACGAGGCGGCACCGCAGCTCGGCGTTGTCGACCTGCGTCAGCGGAACCCGTCCGATCCGGATTTCACCGGCGACCGGATCGGCGAGCCGGGCGATCAGGCGCCCGAGCGTGGTCTTGCCCGAACCGGTCTCGCCGACGATCGCCAGCTGTTGACCGGCTGGGATGTGAGCCGAGACGTGATCGAGCACCACGTCGTCGCTCAATCCGCGGCTGGCCCGGGCGCGGTACGAGAACGTGACGTTGTCGATCTCAAGGTCACATCGCTGGGTTGGCAGCGGCTGTGGGTGTTCGGGCGGCGGCGGTCCGATCGGGATATCGAGCACCGCCAACACCCTGCCTAGACCGGCGACAGCGGTTTGGGTCTGGTCGAACACCTCGGTGAACTCGGCGATCGGTTCGAGGAACCGGTAGGCGAGGAAGATGAAGCCGATCAACGCCCCGGCGGTCATCCCGCCGGCCGGTCCGATCGTGACGCCGACCGTGATGATTGCGGCGATCGTGATCACCGAGAACACCTCGCCGAGCGGAAACAGGAAGGCCCCGATGATGCCGGCCCTGATCTGGGCATCGGCACGCCGCTTGATGGCGACGCGTGCGCGCCCCCCGAACAGCCCGCCAGCACGGTAGGCCCGGATCGTCTCGGCACCGGCCACCAGCTCGCTGACCGTGGCGAGCATCACGCCGTTGCGCTCGCGCGCCTCGCTGTAAGCGCCTACGAGGTAGCGCTGAACGATTCGCAGCACGAAGAACAATGGGATCGCGATCCCGATCGCGATCAGCGCCAGCAACCAGTTGTAGGCGAGCATCACGGCAGCGACGATCAGCATCAGCGTGCCGTCGATCAGCATCGCCAGCCCGCCCCATTGGAAGAACCGTGTGAGCGTCTCGATGTCACTTGTCACCCGCGCCACCAGCGCACCACGTTGCTCGTCGTTGTGGTCGGCGAGGCTGATGCTGTGGATATGGCTGATCAGTCGTGTGCGCAGATCATTGAGGGCCTGTTCGGAGCGGGTGCCGAGCCGCACAATCGCGGTTCGGGCGCTGACGGCGGCAAGCAGCTGGGCGAAGATTCCGATCACCGCGCATCCGATCACGAACCGCATCCGCACATCGGCGCGGCCAACGATGCCGCGGTCGATCGCCTGCTGGATCACGATCGGCACGATCACTCGACCGCCGGCGCCGCCGGCCGCCAGCAACCAGGTCAGGCCGAGCCCCTGCCGCAACACGGGTGCTTCGGCCAGCCCGCGACCGATCGCATCCGTCGTCGAGAAGCGTGCCGACGGCTGTTCGGGGTAGTCAGCGTGTCGAGCGGGTTGCGGTTTCTTGTTCGCCGCCCCTATCTCTGTTGGCTCGATCATCGCGCTGCCTTGTCGGCTTCGGAATCGTCTCGGTCGGCCTCGAACGCCTCGACCAACGCGCGGTACTGCGGCACCTCAGCCATCAGGTCGGCGTGCTTGCCGTGGGCGCTGATGTGGCCATCTTGGACGAACATCACGTCGTCGGCGAGTGCGATCGTCGAGGGCCGCGAGGCGACCATCACGACCGTCGTGTCGGCGAGTGACGCCCGCAGGTTGCCGAGAACTGCGAGCTCGGTGGCCGGGTCGAGTGCGGAGGTCGTGTCGTCGAGCAGCAATAACGCCGGCCGTCGTACCAGTGCCCTGGCGAGGGCGATCCGCTGGCGTTGTCCACCGCTCAGCGTGACGCCGCGCTCGCCGACGATCGTGTCGAGTCGATCGGGGAGTTCGCCGACGAAGGCATCGGCGCTGGCCATCCGCAGCGCCTCCCACACGTCGACGTCGTCGATCTCGTCGCTGACGATGATGTTCTCGCGGACGGTGCCGCTGAATAGGAACCCCTCTTGGAAGACCAGGGCGCGTGTGCGCTCGGTCAGAGCCACGACGCCGCCGGTCGGTTGCAGCAGACCGCCGATCAGCTCGATCAGGGTCGATTTGCCTGACCCGGTGGCGCCGACGAAGGCGGTGATCGTGCCGGTCCGGATCGATGTGGTGGCCGACCTGATCGTCGGTCGGGTGTCACCTCGATAGGTGAACTCGACGTTGTTCAGCGAGACCGCCGCCGGAGCGACCGCAACGGCGAGTGACAGCTCCGGATCGGGATCGAGCGGATCGTTGATGATCGCCTCGACACGGCGGTATCCGGCGTACGAGGGCGGAAGCTCGCTGAGGGCGTAGCCGATCAGCCGCATCGGGAACACCAGCAGCGTGAACATGTAGATGAATCCCGACAGTTCTCCGATCGTGATGTCGTTCGAATCGACCCGCCATGCGCCGAGCACGACGAGGCAGATGTTGGTGACCGACGGGATCATCTCGAGCATCGCCTCGAACGTGCCGCGCAGGTGTACGGCGCGCACGCGGGCGTCACGGATCCGCCCGGCGAGTGCCGACAAGCGTTCGGTCTCGCGCTGTTCAGCGCCGTATGCCTTCACGAGCTGCACGGCTTCGAAGCTTTCGTGCACGGCGCCCGAGAAGTCGCCGAGGGCGGCCTGGGCATCGTCGAAATGTCGGTTCACGCTGCGCTCGTAGATGATGTTGATCACGAGCACCAACGGGAACACAGCGATCGCCACGATCCCCATCAAGAGATCGACCGAGACCAGCCAGACAGCGGCGATGATCAGCATCAAGACGGTGCTGGTGGCGAACGGAATCGGCGCCAACACATTGATCGACGTGTCGACGTCGACCCCAGCCCTGGCCAACAACAGTCCATCGGTTTGGCGTTGATGCCAACTTGCCGGCTGAGCGACGTATCGACCGGTGACATCGTTGGAGAGCGTCTCGGCGACCCGCCAGTTGTTCATGTGAGCGAAGCTGCGCCGTACCACCACCCCGAAAGCGCGCAGCAGTCCGATCCCGATGATCATGGCGCAACCGCCGACGATCGTCGAGGTGGCGACCTCGCCGTCTTCGAATCGTGGGATGATCACGTTGTCGATCACCCATCGGATGGCGATGCTCGAGGCAACGGTGCACGCAGCGAACAGCGAGGCGCCGGCCACCGCGATCGCGAACAGCCTCGGGTGCAGGGCTAGCACGCTGCGCAGGAACCGGGCGTACTGTCGAGCGCGACCCGGCCGCGATTCGACGTGTTCGGGTTCCATCTGCGCTTGTCTACCAGCCCGAACAGGTTCGGCGGCTGCCGTTATCGATCTCATGTCCCGGTCCTGTGTCACACCCCTGGTGCAGTCTGGGAGCATGTCTCTTGAGGCGCCGCTACACTCACCGGTTCATATCCACCCTGCTCCATCATCGCGATGGGGCCTCAGGCAGATGCTCGTTCCGAGCGACCGCCGCAGTCCGAAGGGAGTGCAACACGCATGATGCGTGCTTACGAGTTGATGGTGATCGTCGACGGCGACGTCGAAGATCCTCAAGCCCAGTCCTGGATCAAGTTCGTCACCGACGAGATCGCCAGGGTCGAGGGCTCGGTCCACGGCAAGCCCGATTGGTGGGGTAAGCGCCCGTTCGCTTACCCGATCAACAAGAAGGACGCCGGCTACTACCTCGTTGTGGAGTGCCTTGCCAACGGCGGCGCCCTCAACGAGCTCGAGCGCCAGCTCCGCCTCGCGGACGACATCGTCCGCCACAAGCTGATCCGACTGCCAGACGCCGAGGCCGAGCGCCGCGGCATGGTGGTCACCGCTGCCTGACCTCGGTCGAGCAGCACCCACGAAGGGAGCCAGGCATGGCTACGGACAACTACGTACAGATCATCGGAAATGTCACCCGCGACCCAGAGTTGCGATTCACGAACAGCGGCGTCGCAGTGTGCTCGTTCGGAATCGCCTGGACTCCACGTCGTCGCAACCCCAACGGAGAGTGGGAGAACGGCGAGACGTCGTTCTTCAACTGTTCCGCCTGGCGCGATCTCGGCGAGAACATTGCCGCCTCGATCACCAAGGGCAGTCGTGTCGTCGTGACCGGCTCGGTCCGTTCGCGTGATTGGGAAGACCGCGATGGCAACAAGCGCACCTCGATCGAAATCGATGTCGATGAGTGCTCTCCGAGCTTGAGGTGGGCCCAAGCCCGTATCGAGCGCACAGAGCGTTCGGGTGGCTCGGGTGGCTCGGGTGGCTCGGGTGGCTCGGGTGGCTCGGGTGGCTCCGGCGGCGGATCCGATTCCGCAGCCCGCCCACCCGATCCCGTCTACGGCGACGAAGAGCCGTTCTGATTTTTGAACCCCTGATTCCGGTCGTCGTTCGACCGAATCGTCCAGGAAGGACCTGAATACTTATGGCGAAGAAACCCCAACGGGGACGCGGGAAGCCCGAGAGCACCCGCAAGTACAAGAAGAAGACCAGCCCGCTGCTGATCGAGAAGGTCGAGTACGTCGACTACAAAGACGTCGATCTGCTCAGCCGCTTCATGAGCGACCGCGCCAAGATCCGCAACATGAAGGTCAGCGGCAACAACCGTCAGCAGCAGCTCGACATCGCCAAGGCGATCAAGATCTCCCGCGAGATGGCACTGATGCCCTACGCCAAGCGCGTAGCGTCGTCGGGCCGTCCCGGCCGCGGTCGCGACGGTGGCCGTGCAGGTGGTCGCGACGGTGATCGCGATCGTCGTCCGCCACGTGACGAAGCAAGCGAATCCACGGTCGAAGCCCCAGCTGCTGACGCCGTCGAGGAAACGCCCGTCGTCGACGCTGTCGACACGATCGTCGAGACGGCGATCGATGGGGGCGACGAGTCATGATCCAAGTGATTCTGCGTTCCGACATCGTTGGTCTCGGCAAGCGCGGTGACATCGTCGAAGTGTCCGACGGTCATGCTCGCAACTTCTTGCTGCCCAAGGGCAAGGCGATGAAGGCCAATCCGGGTGCCGTGGCGCAAGCCGCCAAGATGCGCCGTTCCCGCGATCTCCGCGATGCCAGCGACCGCGATGCCGCCGCCACGGTGGCGTCGACGCTCGTACCCAAGGTAATCTCAATATCGGCCAGGGCCGGCGCCGAGGGCAAGCTGTTCGGTTCGATAACGTCGAGCGACATCGTCGCTGCGATCGAGGAGCAGACCGGCATTCAACTCGACCGCAAGGTCGTCCACATCGACGTACAGATCAAGACCACGGGCGAGCACACCGTGACGGCTGCGCTGCACGCCGACGTGACGTTTCCGATCACGGTCGAGGTCGTCTCCGACTCCTGATCGTTGCCCGGTTTCGTCAATCGAACGCGAGATCGCAACGACCCCGCATCGCAAGATGTGGGGTCGTCGCGCGTTCTGGCGGGCTGTCACACCCGTTGTGCACACTTGTCCACATGCGTCCACCGGCCGTGCACAGGTTTGTACCGGGGGGTTATCCCCGACATTTCTCGACTTGTACCCCTTACTCCCCACAGCCGTTATGAGGCAGGGTTGAGTCCCCATGGCTGGCGACGAGTATTTCCCCTTCGAAACCGACGACGGAGGCCCGTCTCGACGTGCTGATCGGGGCCCACAGGGTGCCCGCCCCCCGTCGAGTCGCGGCCGCGTGCCGCCCCACAACATCGACGCCGAGGAGTCGGTGCTCGGAGCGATGCTGCTATCGCGTGACGCGATCGGCGTGGTCAGTGAGATGGGTCTCAACCCACAAGATTTCTACCGGCCGGCCAATCGCCACATTTTCGACGCCATCCGTGCCCTGTACGCCAGCGCTTCACCCGCCGACACGGTAACGGTCGCCGACGAGTTGCGGCGTGCAGGGTTGCTGGTCGAGGTCGGTGGCCCCGAGGCGCTGCACGAGTTGCAGAACTCCACCCCTGCGATCTCCTCGGCCCGGCACTACGCCAAGATCGTCCAAGAGACGGCGCTGCTGCGACAGCTGATCTATGCCGCTGGCGACATCGCCGAACTGGCGTACGGCGAACCCGACGATGTCATCAAGGCGCTCGACGAGGCCGAGACCAAGGTTTTCAGCGTCGCCGAACAGCGGGTCACCGACTCGACCCGCACTATCGAAGAGCTGCTGCCGGAGGTCATGGATCATCTCCAGGAGACCTACGATCGCGGCGACATCATCACCGGTGTGCCGACCGGCTACCAAGACCTCGATGAGCTGCTGTCGGGCCTGCAACCCAGCGCCCTCTACATCGTCGGTGCCCGGCCTGCCATGGGAAAGACAGCGTTCGGGTTGGGGATGGCGGCGCACGTGGCTCAGCACTCGACCAAGCCGGTGCTCGTGTTCTCGCTCGAGATGGGGCATCAAGAGATCACCCAGCGGATCCTGTCCAGCGAGGCGCGCGTCGACAGCACCAAGATCCGGACCGGCAGGTTGGCCGAGGCCGACTGGGCCAAGATCGGCAAGGCGATCGGTCGCCTCGAGATACCACTCTTGCTCGACGACAACCCGCGCGTCACGGTGATGGAGATCCGTGCCAAGGCGCGCCGCATCAAGGCCCGATACGGGGGGATCGGCCTGATCGTGATCGACTATCTGCAACTGATGGGCGGCAACACCAATTCCGAGAATCGTCAGCTCGAGGTCAGCGAGATCAGCCGCAGCCTCAAGATCCTGGCTCGTGAACTCGAGGTGCCGATCGTCGCCCTCAGCCAGCTCAGCCGTAACCTCGAGGCCCGCAGCGACAAGCGCCCGATGTTGTCCGACCTGCGTGAGTCGGGTTCACTCGAGCAGGACGCCGACGTGGTGATGTTCCTGTATCGCGACGAGGTATACAACCAAGATTCTCCAGACAAGGGCTCGGCCGAGGTGATCGTGGCCAAGCACCGCTCGGGCCCGATCGGCGTCAAGCGCCTTGTGTTCCTCGGCCAGTACACACGGTTCGACAACGCCGCCCGCAGCGTGTGATTTGCGGGCCAGGCGGCGCCTGTTTCAAGCTCCAATCGGCGTGCTTTGCGTGAGGATGCGCAAGACTTCACCACTCGACGCGTTCAACCTGGCAAGATTCCAGGGGTGGTTCGATATTCGCGCGGCGTGAGTACGATGCTGGCCGTCGGTGCCGCAGTCGCGTACGTGGTGTTGATGTTGGGCGGGGTCGGCCCGGCCCCGGCCGGTGCCGAGCCGATCGGGGACCGGCTGCCTGGTGTCGCCCCGGTCACGTCGGCCCCCGACGGTCAGACCCGGCCCACATCACCCACCGGTACCGATCCGACGACCAGCAGCGCGACGAGCACGACCAGCACGACCAGCACGACGAGCACGACGACCAGCAGCAGCACGACGAGCACGACGACCAGCAGCAGCACGACGAGCACGACGACCAGCACGGTTGTCCCGGCGCCGTTTAGCCTGCCATCCTCGGTGACGGCCTCACAGTCGGTGGTCGGTGTCGGCGGCACGGTCGACTTCTCCGGCGAGTGCCCGTCTGTGGGCGGTGAACCGCTCGGCCCGGTGATCGTATGGGTGATCGGCGGCACCATCGATCAGATCAACACCGGCGTGGCGGCGGTCGAGTGGTCGTATCGGTGGACCGCCCCATCAGATCCGGGCGAGATCGTCAGCTACGCCTTCCAGTTCTGGTGTGGCGACCCTGGCGGATCCGATGGCGGCTACCCGGCCGGCCTCCAGCGAACGGTCGACATCGTGGCTCAGGCGGGCCCGGCACCGACCGCCGCACCGACCGCCGAGCCGCCCGACGAGGCCGACCGCTCTGGCCTGATTCCCGAAACCAGCTGACACCGGTGGCGACGCGATAACAAGTTGGATCGAGGCGCCCCGGCGGCAGACTGGCGGGCATGTCTATCGACCTCGCCGTGGACGCACGCGGCCTCGTCAAGTGTTTCGGCGACACCGTCGCTCTCGACGGTGTCGACCTGCAGGTACCGCGCGGGGCGATCTACGGCCTGCTCGGACCCAACGGCGCCGGCAAGACCACGGCGGTGCGGGTGCTCACCACCCTGCTGCGCCCCGATCGCGGCCAGGCGTTGATCGACGGTGTCGACGTTGTCGCCAACCCGCACGGTGTGCGTCAGCGGATCGGCCTCACGGGCCAGTACGCGGCCGTGGAGGAGCGTTTGACGGGGCGCGAGAACATGCAGTTCGTCGGTCGCCTGTTTCATCTCCCGAAGGCCGAAGTGAAGTCTCGCGCAGGCGATCTGCTCGAGCGGTTCGAACTCGTCGATGCTGCGGATCGAGTGGTCAAGGGTTACTCGGGCGGTATGCGGCGGCGGCTCGACATCGCCATGAGCCTGATCGGCCGTCCGTCGGTGTTGTTTCTCGACGAGCCGACCACCGGCCTCGACCCGCGCAGCCGGCTCGCGATGTGGGGACTGATCGAAGAGCTCGAAGCCGACGGCACCACCGTGTTGTTGACGACCCAATACCTCGACGAGGCCGACCGTCTCGCCGAGCGGATCATCGTGATCGATCACGGGGGCGTGATCGCCGAGGGCACGGCGGATGAGCTGAAGGACCAGATTGGTGGTGACCGTCTGCGGGTGTCGATTGCCCGTGTCGAGAATCGGGAGGCGGCGCTCGACACCTTGCGACCGTTGTGCACCGGTGACGTTGAGGTCTCGGCCGACGGCCTCTCATTCGCGGCTCCGATCCACTCGGGCGACCGTGTCGTGCCGAGCGTGATCAGGGCGCTCGATGATGCCGGCATCGATGTGCTCGATGTCGAAGTTCGGCGACCGACGCTCGACGATGTGTTTCTCACGCTGACGGGTAGGGCTGTCGCCGACGAGCAGGAAGGCGAGGTGGCTTGATGGAACGCCTGTCTCTCGCGATCCAGGATTCCTGGGTCGAGGCCGAACGTCACCTCCGGATCATTCCCCGCAACATCGAGCTGTTGTTGTTCGCCGCCGTCCAGCCCGTGATGTTCGTGGTGCTGTTCGTGTACGTGTTCGGCGGCTCGATCGAGGTGGCTGGCTTCGACAACTACGACCAATACCTGTTGCCGGGAATCTTCAGCCAATCACTGGTGTTCGGCTCGACCTTCACCGGTGTCGGCCTCGCAGAAGACCTCAGCAAGGGCCTCGTCGATCGATTGAGGTCGCTGCCGATGTCACGATCGGCGGTGTTGGTGGGCCGCACGGTCAGCGACCTGGTGCGCAACCTGTTCACGTTCTTCGTGATGCTGGGTGTGGCATTCCTGATCGGCTTCCGCTTCGAGGGTTCGCTGTTCGAAGCGTTGCTGGCGACGCTGTTGCTGTTGTTGTTCAGCTACGCCCTCAGCTGGATGCAGGCGATCATCGGATTGTCGGTCCGGTCGGTCGAGGCCGCCAACTCAGCGGGCTTCATTTGGATGTTCCCGATGACGTTCGTGTCGTCGGCGTTCATCGACCCTGCCACGCTACCGAGGCCGCTCGAGGCGATCGCCAAGGCCAACCCGTTCACCGTCGTCACCGACGCAGCGAGGGCGCTCTACAACGGCAACCCTGTTGGCAACAATGCGGTCTACTCGTTGGGGTGGTCGGTCGGAATCATCGTTGTGTTCGCCGGCCTGTCGATTCGCAAGTTCAACCGATCCACTGTCGCTTGAACTGAAACCGGAGCGGAGTTGTCACCCGTTCAGGGCGAGTGTGCTCTTGTAGCCGAAGGTGTCGAATGCAACGGACATGTCGTGCGTCGAGTCAACGGTGGCGATTATCCAGAGTTGGAGATTGTTGATGGCCGGGATCGTTCGCGTAACGGTGCCGAAGTCGAAGGTTTGCTGTGAGAACTGGTCCTTCACCCCGATGAAGTCGACCGTTGCGGAGGCGATCAGGGTGCACTCGTCGAGGAGATCCGTGCAGTTCATCAGTGCAACCGCTGCTTGAACATCGTTGACCTCGAGATTCTTGGACGAAAGCCAGATCGTTGCTGCCGCCGGGCCGGCGAGCGTCAGCGAACTCGGCGGATCGAGCCTGAAGCGTTGGAGCCGATTGGCGTTCGTGAGACTATCGAACTCGCCATTCCTCCTGATCCTCAGACCTGGCTGATTGTCGCGGTCGGTGTCGAGGTTCGGGAGCGTCGCATTGAGCGGCCCCCGCGTCACGAGCGGCAGGATCGGTTGCGAAACGACGTCTCCGGCAACAGAGGACCCGAGCATGTAGGTGCGTACGGGAGGCAAGCTGGTCGTGGTCGTCGGTGGGGCGGTGGTGGTCGTTGGTGGGGCGGTGGTGGTGGTGGTCGTCGTCGGTGGGGTCGTGGCCGTGACGGGCTTGGGGGTCGGTGGGGCCGTGGTCG
>Ga0255048_10000131_pt1 | contig 51113 bp, 48 predicted proteins | sample JV7_2_2_MG_FD_183619 | JGI IMG/M metagenome (GOLD analysis project Ga0255048, IMG submission 183619) | Seawater microbial communities from Jervis Inlet, British Columbia, Canada - JV7_2_2 | ecosystem: Environmental > Aquatic > Marine > Inlet | place: Canada: British Columbia | collected 2016-10-06 | reverse complement strand
AAGCAACCCGCAAGGAACGCCATCGGATCGTCGAGTTGCGAAGCAACCCGCAAGGAACGCCATCGGATCGTCGAGTTGCGAAGCAACCCGCAAGGAACGCCATCGGATCGTCGAGTTGCGAAGCAACTCGCAAGGAACGCCATCGGATCGTCGAGTTGCGAAGCAACTCGCAAGGAACGCCATCGGATCGTCGAGTTGCGAAGCAACTCGCAAGGAACGCCATCGGCGTTCCCGCAGTAGGCAGCAACGAGTTGGGACCGCGCGTCTGGCTGAACGCTGAACGCTGCTCGCTGATCGCTGTTCGCTAGTTTGACCGGGTGGAGCACCTTGAGCGCGATGTACGCGATTCGGAAGCCTTTCGGACTGTCGAGGAGTGGTATTCGAAGCTGCTGGAACCGGGCACCGGTCACGTCTACGACGCCAACGGATTGGATGTTTCCGCTGACGGCACGCAGGGCGTATTCGCCGGACTCAGCCAGGCCGACCTGTACTCATCGCCTCAATCGTTCGTGTACTCGGTCGACCTGGCCAATGGTGAGTTCGAGGCGATAACGCCCGGACCTCACGACCACTCTCCCCGCTACTCGCCGGACGGAGCCCGCCTTGCCTACCTGGCGGACTCCGATGGTTCCGGTCGTTATCGGCTCTCGTTCCTGGACGACTCTCCTGTCACCGACCCCGACGGGGCCGTCGAGTACTTCTCGTGGTCGCCAAAGGGGACCCGCATATTGATGGGGTTAGCCGGCCTGGGAGCCGACCTGGCCGGCGCCCAGGGTGGCACGACGATTCCCCGCCACGACCTCACGCTTCCGCCCTGGATTCCGACCGTTGAGAACGGGGAAGGAGAGGAGTTGTGGCGCCGGGCCTGGGTGCTGGACCCGGAGACCGGCCGGGCCCGTCCGGTGTCCGCCCCCGGCCTGAACGTCTGGGAAAGCGTCTGGTACGACGAGGAGCGGATCGTAGCGGTGGTGTCCGATAGCCATCGGGAGGGCGCCTGGTACACCGCCCGCCTCGTTCTGCTGGACGTAGATGGCGGCGGCACCGAGACCCTCTATGAGCCGTTCGAGCAGATCGGGTGGCCGGCGGTCTCGCCCGATGGCCGGGTGGCGTTTGTGGAAGCAATCTGCAGCGACCGGTGGATCGTAGCCGGGGACGTGAAACTGATCGACCCAACCGGCGCGGTCTCGACGCTGCCAAGCAGGAGCGTCGACGTGACCTGGCTGCACTGGTTGGACAACGGGCGCCTCGGCTACGCCGGGCAACGAGGCCTCGAGACGGTGATCGGGTGGGTTGAGCCCGCGACTGGAGAGCCGACCGAGGTGTGGGCGGACGAGGACCGCACGTTCGGGGAGTGGTATCCACGGGCCGCCTGTGCGGGCGAGGCCTTCTACGTGATCGGTGAGGGCTACGGGGTGGCTCCGGAGCTAGCCCGCATTGAGACGAGTGGATACCGGCCGGTCACCAGCTTCGCCCCGGCCTGCCTCGGTGAGCCCGGCTTCGTCTCGGGAGCCATCCAGCCAGTCCTCTGGACTGCGCCCGACGGCCTCGGGATCCAGGGGCGTCTTGTGTTGCCAGCCGGCCCACCGCCGCATCCGGTGGTGATGGACATTCACGGCGGCCCCATCTGGTGCCACCGCAACCGATGGATGGGTCGCCAGCGGGGCGCCGAGTTGTTGGCGGCGGCCGGCTACGCGGTGTTCTACCCCAACCCCCGCGGCAGTAGTGGCCGGGGCCAGGACTTCGCGGGCCGGGTACGGGGCGATATGGGAGGCGCCGACACCCACGATTACCTATCCGGCCTTGATGCCCTTGTGGCCCGGGGCATCGCCGATCCTGAGAAGATGGCGGTTACCGGCGTCAGCTACGGCGGCTTCATGAGCGCATGGCTGATCACCCAGGATGAACGTTTCGCCGCTGCCGTCGTGATCTCGCCGGTCACCAACTGGTACAGCCAGCACCGGACCTCCCAGATTCCGTTCTTCGACGAGTTGTTCCTGGAGCCGGGAGCCTCAGCTCCCGGTGGTCTCTTCTTTGATCGCAGCCCTGCCTTCTTCGCCGATCGCGTCAACTGCCCGACGCTGGTCTTGACGGGGGACCTCGACAAGAACACGCCCCCTACCCAGGCACTGGAGTTCTACAACTCGCTGCTCGAGCATGGAACCGAGACGGCCCTGGTTCGCTACCCCGGGGCCGGCCACGGTGCGCGTCGTTTCCCAGAGCAGATGGATCTGATGGCCCGGGCCCTCGACTGGTTCAAGCAGACGCTGAACGGCTAACGAGCCGCCATCGCGTCGACGAACCCGGCGTCGACCGACAACGTATAGTCGGCAACCCCGAACGTGTTGGACAGCCGGAAGTAGACCCTGTCGTCGGATGGGCGGTAAACGGCCACGGTGTCAACGCCGTTGCCGTCCCAATCGCCGGCCAGAATCCGGTCGGACGGAGCGCCGTACCAGAAATCGAAGTGGGCCGGTCCGGTGTCCAGCGAGTTGCGGAAATAGACAAAACCAGACGACTCGCGGTACAGCCCGACGGTGTCGACTCCGTCGCCATCGAAATCGCCGGTGAAGGGCCGATCCCCCGGGACGCCGTACCAGAAGTCGAAGTCGGCGAATCCAGTGCCGAGAGTGTTCTTGATATAGACCCGGCCAGCCCGGTATATGCCCAGCGTGTCGCAGCCGTCGTTGTTCCAGTCGCCGACTATGGGTACGTCACCGGCGATCCCGAAGTAGAAGCTCATGTCGGCCCCGCCGGTGGTATTGCTATCGCGGAGGTAGACGTAGCCGTTCGACTCGCGATACATGCCGGGCGTGGCCGTGCCGTCGCAATCCCAATCGCCCATCAAAGGCTGGTCGGCCGGGACGCCGTAGTAGAAGTCGTTGACGGTGGCGGCCGGATGCAGGTCAGACAGCAGGTTGATCTCGGAGCCGGGGTCAACGAAGGCCAGGGTGTCGCATTCCATCCCCTCCAGGCAAGGTGGCGGGTATTGAACAAAGGGCAGATCTCCGGGCTGGAACCAGTTGGTGAGGGGGAACTGATGAACCGTGGTGGCCAGGCCCATCCCGCCTTCGAAACCCCAGTAGCCCTCGTACTCCACGTCGTCCTTCCAGATCTTCCAGTCCCGGTCCGGATCGAACGACTCCTCGTCGATATTGAAGTACAGGAAGCCAACCACGTTTGGGTCCGCTAGCACCTGATTGAACATTGCCAGCACCCAGGCATCCTTGTCGCCGCCGCTGCTAACGCTGGCGGTCTGGGACAACAGAAAGGGCTTGTCGGCCGCGCCGGGAATCGTGTTCCTAGCTTCATCCACCCACTGCTGGATCGACATCGGGGGGTTCATCCAGCCGTTCGACCCGGGGTGGTCACCGAAGTTGTATGTACTGAGAGAGATGATGTCGACGATGTCATCGCCGGGGTAGTAGTCGGCGATCGAGTACGGTTCCGCCGACCACCCGTTCGGTGCGAACGCCCACCGCACCATGTTTGGATCAGTGACGGTTGCCTCGACGATGGTGCGGACCTTGGCGTAGGCGATCTTGAAGTTGGCGGGGTCCATCCCGTAGGGAATCCAGGGACCGTTCATCTCCTGCATGGGGGCGACAATCAGCGAGCGTCCACCGCCCTGGTCAAGCCAGTCCCTTACCTCGCCGGCCCAAACCCCGATCTGGGCGTCGACCGAACCACTCGCAACCGCGGCGGCGGTCTCGATGAATTGCAGATTGGCGAAGGGCGTTGTCTGGGCGTCCCAGGCCTCCTCAAGCGTCCAGTGGGTGGCTTCGGGCCACCCGTCGTTCTCCCGGATGTTGTGGAACCGCCCTGCAAAGGTGATCCGCTGGCCGGTCTGGGTGGCCAGGGTGTCGAAGTCATTGGAGAACCAGAAAGTGTTTGGATACAGGCCCGCATAGATATCTCCGGAGCCAACGATCCAGTCGGGCTCCGGGGCGGCCTCGGCCGGCTGGTTGCTGGCTGGAATGGTGGCGAGCAGGGCTAGAGCAAGTATCGGAATGGCAATCCTGCGCATGATCCTGGCATCGGCGGATCGCCGAAAACCTGAAGGTATGCTCCCCGCCGTGTGGCCATCAGTCTCCATCATCCTGCCCGTGCTCAATGAGGTCGGTTTCCTCGATGACTGCGTATCCAGCTTGCAGGCCCAGGACTACGAGGGAAGGATCGAGATCGTTGTGGCCGACGGGCGCTCCACTGACGGCACCCGCAGTCTGCTGGAGGCCCGCCATCAGCAAGGGAACCTGATCCTGATCGACAATCCTCAGCGGCGGCAATGGGCGGGGCTGAACCTCGCCGCTGAGGCCGCTTCGGGTGAGGTTCTGGTCCGGGTGGACGGGCACTCCACCTATGCCGTCGATTACGTGCGTAAGTCGGTAGCGGCTCTGGAGGAGTCGGGCGCCACCGCCGTCGGCGGGCGAATGATCCCGGTGAGCGACACCCCGGTCGGGTCGGCCATCGTCTCAGCGATGGCTACGCCGTGGGCAGTCGGCCCCGCCCGCTACCGCCATCAAAAACATAGATCCCCGGTCGACACCGTCTATCTCGGGTCCTTCCGCCGCGACGACTTCGATCGGCTGGGCGGGTATCGGGATCTGCCGGGGGTAGCCGAAGACGCCGACCTCTACTTCCGCTGGCGCAAACAGGGGGCGACTATCATGCTCGACCCTGCCATCCAATCTGACTACCGGCCCCGCGACAGTTGGAGTGGCCTGGCTCGCCAGTACTTCCGCTACGGCTGGGGCAAAGCGGACATGCTGTACGCCAACCGGGTGCTGCCGAGTCTCCGGCCGCTCGCTCCCCTGGCTCTGGTGCTTGGCCTGGCCGCGATGACCGTGCTGGCGGTACTGACCCCGTGGCAATGGCCGCTCGTTTCCTTGCTGACGGCCTGGGGACTGGTTCTGGCCTCAATCGGGATCATGACCGGCGGCAGCCTGATCCACCGGATTCGCACGATCGCCGCCACCGCAGGAATGCAGCTGTCATATGGGGTGGGACTGCTGGCAGGCATCGGACGGGGTCCGGGACCGCGCCGCCACCTGCGGGGTCAATCGTGAGGCGTGTGGTACCAGCCGCGCACCCGTGAGCTCATCAACCGCACCGGCAGCCACAACAGGCCGAAGACGACCAGCAGCGGGTAGCGCCACAGGTAGCGGCCCGGGACCCGATCTCTGACGAGGAAGACGATCGGCAACAGGACCTGAACGGCCACCACCAGAGCCCATATCCACCACGGCCATAGCAAGTCGGTGAACGAGGAGCCGACTGAGAAGGCGGCCGAAACTCCGACCATGAACGAACGCCCTGGCTGGCTCTGACGTATCACGAGATCGACCAGACCCCACGACTCACGCCTCAGCGCTTCCCGCAGCATCTTTCCCCGGTAGCTGCGGGCTACCGAGCGCCGACCGGACATCCAGCGGGCCCGCTGCCGCATCGCCACCCCGACCGACACCGGCTTCTGGTCGTAGACCCTCACCTCATGGAGCCAGGCAATACGGCGGCCCGCGACCGCCAGGCGGGCGGCCTGCTCTGAATCCTCGGTGACCACCCCGCTAACCGACTCCAGCACCCAGGTAGCGGTTGGAGCAAAGGCGGTCCCGGTGCCGCCCAGATCGGGAGCCCATCCCAGGTTGTGGCGGGCCAACTGCACCATGCGGTTGCTGGCCCAGTAACTCAGAGCCGAAGCCGTGGCCAGCCAGGAGGCGTCCGGGTTGGAGGTGTCAACATAGGCCTGGGCGGCGTCGAATCCGCTGTCGAGCGCGTCGGCCACACCGGCCAGGAACTCGGGGTCGACCCGGTTGTCGGCGTCCAGGATCACAAGCGACTCGTTGGGACCGAGCGGCTCCTTTTCCAGGTACCAGGCAATGGCGGGTCCTTTGCCATCGGGGCCCTCCACCCGTTCGACTACCTCAGCGGCCGCCGCCGCCGCCGCGGTCTCGTCGGTGCAGCGGTCGGCAATCACCACCACCCGGACGTGCTCATCCGGGTAGTCCTGGGCAGCCAGATCGGCGATGAGGATGCCCACCACTCCTGCCTCGTTGTGAGCCGGAACCACGATGCGGAGGCTGCGACGACGGGTTCCTCGCCGAATATTGGACTGCGCGGGCAGACCCCAGAGAGCAACGACCAGGTTATAGACCGCCAGGGCGGCGACGAGGACCTGGGAAATGGTGAACAGGAGGCGTAACATCGCAGCCCGCAGGCTACCCGGGACTCCCATGCCCAAATCGAACAGCATCGTCGTCGCGCTCGGCACCCGGCCCGAGATCATCAAGCTGGCCCCCATCATCCGCTTGCTCGGCGATCGGGCCCGGGTAGTCCACACCGGCCAGCACTACGACGAAACCCTTTCTCGCGTCTTCTTCGATGCGTTCGGCCTCCCCGAGCCCGCCCACCGACTGGCCATCGGCGGTGAAACCCGCGCCACCCAGATCGGCGAGGCCACCCGCCGCATCGGAGAGCACCTGGCCGAGCAGCCGGCAGCTGCTCTGGTTGCCCAGGGTGACACCAACACCACGGTGGGAGCCGCCCTGGCCGCCAATGCCACCGAAACTCCCCTCGTCCACGTCGAGGCCGGCCTTCGTTCGTTTGATCGGGCGATGCCGGAGGAACACAACCGGGTCGTGACCGATGTATTGGCGGACCTGTGCTGCGCTCCCACTGAGGTGAGCCGCCAGAACCTGCTGGAGGGCGGCATACCTCCCGAGCGCATCGCCGTCACCGGCAATACGGTCGTCGAGGCGGTCAACACGCTGCTCCCCACCGATCGGCAGCAGTATCTGGACCGCCATGGCGTTGACTCGTCGGGCTTTCTGCTCGCCACGTTCCACCGGCCCGAGAACGTGGACGATCCTGCCACCCTGGCAGTCATTCTCTCGGAACTGGCCGACCTACCCCTCCCCACGATTCTTCCCATGCATCCACGTACCAGGGCCCGGGTGGAGTCTCACGGCCTGGGAGGTCACTTGAACCGCCTGCAGGTTGTTGAGCCGGTTGGATTTCAGGAGTTTCTGGCCCTCTCCGCCGAGTGCGGGGCGTTGGTCAGCGACTCGGGCGGGGTGCAAGAGGAGGTCAGCGTCTTGAAGCGACCGGTCCTGGTAGTTCGTCGCTCCACCGAGCGGCCGGAGGTGCTGGGCACTTTCGCCGAGCGGGTGCTGCCGGGCCCCGACATCGGCCGGGTGGTAGGTGGCTGGCTGGAGGACCTGCCCGGACTACACGAGCGGCTGGCCTCGATACCCAGCCCTTACGGTGACGGCAACGCCGCCCAGCTCTCGGTGGCGGCCATTGACGCCATGCTGACCGGCGCGTGAGCTCTCTGCCCACCGGGGGCCCGCTCCGAAGCAGCATTGGACGACACTGAAGAAGTAGCGGCCCCGCCCGGCCCAATGGCCTGCTGATGCAGGGCACTGCCATCGAGGACGGCAAACGCGTAGTTGTGCTGGGTCGGTGGTCGATGCCGGAGGTCCGTTAGGGCCGGGTGTCGTAGACCAGTCGGATGGCCCCGTTCGCATAGCCGACCGACTGGACCAGGCGCATTGGCCCGGCGTAGCCGTCGGTGAACAGCGGTATGCCGCTGCCCAATGCTTCGGGCATGACCGTGATGTCGAGGGTGTCGATCACACCTCCGCGCAGGCCGTCCGTGACCACTCTGCCACCACCGAACACCCACAATCGCTTGGGAGTCGCAGTGGAGAAAGACCTGATCGCATCCACGGTTGACTCCGCCGAAAACGTCACGTTGGCCCCCGCCGGGACCTCGAGTCCGGTCCGGGTGGTCAGAACCACTGTCGGCCGGTCTCCCCACAGCCAGCCCCAGTCGACGGTCTGTTCATAGGTGACACTGCCCATGATCAACGCGCCGATCCCGTCAACGAAGGCCTCGAAGTCGAATTCCTTGATCGGGTACTTCTCCAGGAAGCCAACCGACCCATCGGCTTCGGCAATGTAACCGTCGAGACTGACCGCCAGGCTGGCCACCACATCTGTTTCGCCCATGCGACGACCCTAACCCGGTGCGGTTGGCACAATCGCAGGTATCCTCCCGGGCCGGGAGGCGCGCCAAGCAACCACGCCATCCCATCTGACCGCGAGGAGAGTTTGATGAAGTTGTTCATGGATCGTCACGATGTGCCCGGCTCCACGGCTGAGATGGTGGCGGAGGCGCACGGTCGTGACCTGTCGCTGGCGGCCAAGCATGGTGTTCAGTTCATGTCCTACTGGTTCGATGAGGACTCCGGCCAGGTGTTCTGTCTGGCGAAAGCGGACGTTAAGGGCGAGGTGGAGGCGGTTCACCAGGAGTCGCACGGGATGATCCCCCACGAAATCATCACCGTCTCGGAGGAGAACGTACTCCGCTTCCTGGGCAACATCGCCGATCCCACCGACCACACCGAAATCGAGAATCCATTTCGCACCATCCTCTTCACCGACCTGGAGGGCTCCACTTCGCTGCTACAGAGCGTGGGGGAAGGGGCCTTCATGTTGCTGCTGACCGAACACGATCTGATCATCCGGAGAGCTCTGGTCGCCACCCAGGGACGCGAGGTGAAGCACACCGGAGACGGGATCATGGCCTCGTTTGAGGATGTGGCGGGCGCCCTGGAGTGCTCATTGGTCATCCAGGACGGATTTACTGCCCGCTCCGAGGCCGGTGAATCCCCGCCGCTGCGGGTCCGGATTGGCATGGCGGCAGGCGAGCCGGTCCAGCGCAACGACGACATCTTTGGGTCGACGGTGAACCTGGCCAGCCGGGTGTGTGATGCGGCCGACGCGGGACGGATCCTCGTCTCAGAAACCGTCCACCAGCTGGGAACCGACTGTGGATTCTCGTTCGACACTGCCGGCGAACGCTCTTTGAAGGGGTTCTCCGATCCGACTCCGGTCTTCGAGCTGCGCGGGCCTGCCGACACCGGCGACTGATGCGCCTCGCCTTTATCGCAACTCACATCCCTTGCCGTCGCGAGCTGGCGGCAGGGCCGATCGATGCGGAATGGATCATCGAATCCCGAGGAACGACGGATGTCGTCACCTTTACCGACTATCAGGGTGAAGGAACGGACCTGCTCGAGCAAGCAGGCATCGCCGTCAACCTCTCACCCAAGCGGACGGTGACCTTCGCCGACGACCGGCAACACTCGGCCGAAGAATTCCAGGCCAGGCTGCTACTCGATAGTCACGTGGACGAGCCCTTTGATGCGATCATTCACGACTCGGCCCGAACCACCGACTGGGCCTGGTATCAACCGCGTCTCGCGTCGATCCCGCGCGGAATCGCACTGGGGGCCGGGCCGATCCGCGATATCCGACTGGTCACCGCCGAGCCGGGTTTGTTCGGCCGGAGTGGCCGGGTGATGTGGGCTGCTACCGGTGCGCTCGCCACCGCCGACTTCCTGGTCGGCGACGCCCCGCCAGCGTCTTACGGCTTGCTTCCCGACCGGCTGCCCCCGGTGTACTCACTCTCCGACCTGCCCACCACGGCGCCCTCGCCCGACCCGCCCGATCGGGTGGCGGTCGTGGCACTCAGCGAAGACCCGGCCGGCCTGGTCGGGTTGGTGCAAGCGGCGGCCGACCGGGTGGCGGCGGATCCCGCCACAGTGTTCATTGTCATCCACCCCGATATCGCCGCCGACCAGGAGACCACCCGCGACATGATCCGAAGCGGACTGCCGGTCCGTTTGGCGGAACGAATTGAGATGGCCGAACCATCCAGCGATGGGGTGGCGGCCGACCTGCTGGCCGGGGCGGATGCCATCGTCGCGGCCCGGGCCTCGGATCTGGCAGTCAAAGCGGTGGCCGCCCGGGCGGCCGTGGTCGGTTCCGTGGTACTGCACGGGACTCAACCACCGATGCCCATGCTCAGCACCGCACACCTCGCCAAGGCGGTCCACCCGGCCCCGGTCCTGGTCCCACTCGAGGGCGCCCTGGCGGACCTCGTACCGACGATCGACGGGCTGGCCGATGAGGCTGCGGTCATCGTCCACACCATGGAGGCCGCCGAACTTGCCCACCGCCTGTGGCAGCTGCCGGGCGTGTCCGGCACCGGACTGGTTGTCATTTGTGACAGCGGGCCCTACCTGGGTGAACCGGATCCCGACCGACTCGCCTTCAACGTCCTGGGGTTTGGCATGGATTCCTGGCCTTCGGTACGCCGGCTGCTTTTGCACTCGACCACCCTCCACCAGCTGGTGGAGAGCGCCGTCAGCCTGACGCACGCCGGGCAGGTCAACCTGCTGGCGCTACCGGTACGGGGTGCCGCCCACGGTTTCGTCAACCCCCGGTCGCCACTTCTGCCCGCCTGGGTAACCCGGACGGGCAACTTGCCGCGTCCCAACCTGGGCGGGCTCTCCGACATTGAGCAAGAACCCCCCGAGGATGCAATCGATTACCGGTCAGAGGAGGGCCAGATCAGGCGGTGGGCGGAGACCCATGGCTTCCGTGATCGAGTCCGCCTGGCCCTCCCATGGAAGTGGGGCCTGCTCAACCGGGCCATGAAGGACCGATGGTGAGCAGCGGTCCGGGCGACACTCACAGCGACGCCATCCTCTGCATCGTCGACCATCTACCCGACCCGCGCCGGACCGGACGCGAGGCCAGGCAGCTCGAACTGGTCGGTGCCCTCGCCGCCACCGGCGCGGCAGTCACGGTCTGGGCCGAGCACGGCGGCGACAGCGGGGCGAGCGCGGAGGACCGAGAATCCCTCGACGTTCAATGGGAGGCACCTCCGCCCGACCATCGATGGTCGCCGGGAGCGGCCGTCAGCCTCTCCACTCAACTCGAGAACCTGCTCAGCAGACCCTGGGAGTTGGTGGTGGTAGCAGGGCCCCGTCACACCGTCGCCGTCTCTCGAATTCTGAGGAGAAGATCCCATCAGATCCCGGTGGTGACCGACCTGGCCGGCGTCCGCTTCCCCGCCGCCCACACCAGAACGGGCACAATCGATCGGGACGACCCGACATACAAGCAGCTACTGACGGCGGTCTCCGGCGCCGACGGCGTCATCACCGTTTCCGGGCCGGATGCCGGGGTCCTGGAAGCGGCCCAACCCGGCCGGCCGGTCTTCACCTTCCACGCCCTCGGATCGGGCTTCGCTCCCGAGACTCCTACATCCAGCCCGGGCGGCGGCCTGTTGTACGTGGGCGACCTGCTCCACCACCCCAACCTGCAGTCCGTCGAATGGTGGATCGAGGGGCTGGCAGCCAGGGTCCACGCCCGAGCGGGTCGTCCGGTGCCCCTGCGAGTCGTCGGGCGTGGCTCGGACGCCTACCGCCGGCTGTGGAATCGGCCCGGCCGGGTCGAGGTGGCCGGCTGGCAGCCGAATATCCACACCGAGTACGCAGCCGCCCGGCTCATGGTCGTCCCGCTCCCCTACGCCACCGGTACCGGGGGAAGAATTGCCGCCGCTCTGGCCGCCGGCACGCCGGTGGTGGCCTCAGCCTCGGCCGCCAGAGTGCTCGACCCTGAGCTGCAGGGCCTGGTGTCGACCGGAGAGGATGCGGATGAACTGGTAGACCACATCGCCAGACTCATGAGCGACGACGAGGCCTGGGTCGAGGCTCGCCGGAAGATCCAAACTGTCGACTTCACTGCCCACAGGGAGGCCCGTTTGGACCGCCTGACGGATTGGGTGGCGGCAGCCCGGCCGCTGGCCAGCAGCGGGCGGATCTCTAGCCGGAGGTTTGGTAGCCGGACAACACGTCGTCCGCAGATCCGAGCATCTTGACGCGGCCCCGATCAAGCCACATCGCCCTCGTCGCCAGGTTGCGCAGCATCTCGAGAGAGTGAGATACCACAACGACCGCCGACCCACCATGGATCAGCTGGTTCATCCTGGTCTGTGACTTTGCGCGGAAAGCCTTGTCCCCGACCGACAGCACCTCATCAACCACCAGCACCTCGGGCTCGATGTCGGTGGCCACAGAGAAGGCCAGCCGCCCCATCATTCCCGACGAATAGGCACGAGTGGGCACATCCACGAAGTCTTCCACCCCTGCCCACTCGACTATCGGATCCACTCGCTCCCGCATGTGTTTGGGATCGCGGCCCAGCATGGCGCCGTACAGAATGATGTTCTCCCGGGCGGTCAGCTCCGGGTTCATCCCCGAGCCGAGCTCGATCATGGGAGCCACCTGGCCCCGCACGATGACCCGGCCGGTACTGGGAGGAAGCACCCGGGCGATGATCTTCATCAACGTCGACTTGCCCGCACCGTTTGGCCCCACCACCGCGAAGATCTCTCCTCTATCGACGTCAAAAGAGACTCCATCGAGAGCGTTGATCCATTCCGTGGTCCTTTGGCGGCGGAGCGTGCGAACCGCCGCTTCCTTGATCGTCCCGACGTTGGCCTTCTCGAGGCGGTACCGGAGCGTGACGTCCGTGACTTCGATGGGCTTGGACCCACTACTCACAGCCGGACCACCACCCGCCGCCAGTTACGCGAGAAGACGTAAACGCCGAGGGCGAGCGCTACAACGCCTGACGCCACCATCATGACGATGTTCCAGGTCGGCGGCATCTCACCGCCGTAGGCCCAGGTGCGAAACACCACCAGGTAACTGAATACCGGATTGGTCTTCACGAGGGCAAGCGCCTTTGGCGAAGCGGCAATGAAATCGACAGTCCAGAACGTCGGGATCAGGTAGTTCAACAACTGGGTGAGCACCCTGGTGATGTCGAGAACGTCGCGGAAAAAGACGGCAGCCGAGGCAATCAACAGCCCGATGCCGGTCACAAGCATCAGCATGAATACCAGCGGGATCGGGATGAGCAGCGCCGTCCAGGTGAGGCCGGGACCAACCAGAATCACCAGCAGAAACAGCGGGATCAGGCTGAGGCAGAAGTGCGCAGCCGCTGCCACCCCGGCCGCCAGCGAGAAGATTTCGGGCGGAATGTACATCTTGATGAGCACTCCGCGGCTGTTAACAATGGCCGATCCGGCCGCGATCACACCCTGTGAAAAGTAAGTCGCAATCAGGATGCCGGCTGTCAGATACACCACGTACGGCTCACCGAAGTCAAGCTGCCCTCCCCTTCCGAAGAAGTTCGAGAAGACGATCCACAGGACCGCGATGGTCAACACCGGGTTGAGGATCGTCCACCACACCCCCAGCACGGATCGTTTGTAGCGGACGGTCAGGTCTCGCACCACGAGCAGCTTGATCAGCCCCCGGTATCTCCAGAAGTTCTGAAACTCGGTTACAAGAGGCCGCCGGCGGATGTCCGAGTCATACCGGACCGTGGATTGCGCTGCCGTCACGGAAGGAAATAGTACCCCGGGCTCTGAGGTGCGTTGGGGATTGGCCGGCGGCCGCCAGGCTGAGCCGGCGGGGTGGTCTACCCTGCATCCGTGCAGCGCATCACCGATGCCCGACGCGGGTTCTGGCTTGCTTCCCTCTCGTTTCTCCCCCTCTTCGTCTGGTGGCTCGGGTGGTTCCCGGCTTTCCTCTCCCCAGATTCGATCGACCAGTTGGAGCAAGTCGAAAGCGGAGACTTCACCGACGGCCATCCAGCCATCCACACCATCGCGGTGTGGGTCGTCACACGGTTCTGGAACCACCCGGGGGCGGTCACCTTCGTCCAGATCATCGCCGTGTCCTTGCTGCTGGGGTTGGTAGCTCGCCGGCTGATCGAGCTGGGTGTCCCGCCGATGGCGGCGGTAGGGGCTGCCTGGGTAGTCGGGCTCTCCCCGGCGGTTGGCCCCACCGCCATCACGATCTGGAAAGATATCGCCTTCACCGTCGCCTTCCTTTGGGTGTTTGCCGAACTACTAATGCTGGTCCGTCTCAAGGATGACTACTGGACCCCTACCTGGAACCCGCTCCGCTTGGGAATGGCGCTAGCACTGGTGTGGCTGGTCCGTCACAACGGAGTGATCACCGTCCTTTTGGTACTGGCGGTAGTCGCGGTGATATTTCGGCGCCGGATGCGCGGTGTCGGCGTGACGGTCGTGGCCATGCTGGCAACCCTCGCGATCGTGCTGGGACCCCTCTACTGGATCTTCTCGGTGGAACGGGGCCGGCCCGCTCCGGGGGAGGTTCTATTGCCCGTGGTTGCCTCGTCCTTCGTCCACGAACCCGGCAACTTCAGTGACGATGACCTGGCCCTGCTGTCCTCCATCGCTCCGCTGGAGGTATGGGCATCCCGCTATGCCTGTGACAGCGCCGATGCGCTCCTGTTCGCCCCCGAACTGGACATCGAAGTAATCCGCGCCGACCCCGGCCCTTTCCTCGGCCTGGGGCTACGCACCATCATTCGCGACCCGGATACCAGCCTCGGGTTCTTCTTCTGCCGCTCCTCTTACCTATTCGCGCCCACCGCTTCCCCCGACGCCTACCTGCACAGGCCTCCATTCGCCATCGCGGCCAACGACCTGGGCATCAAGCGGGCTCCTGTGTGGGAGCCTGCCTTCGACGCCACCCTGGAGGTGTTTCGGGTGTCCGAGTCTGACGGCTGGATTTGGCTGACCTGGCGACCGGCCCTGGTGATCTGGGCCGCCCTCCTCACCTACGCTGCACTGGCCCGCCGCCCGACCCGCTGGCTGCTGGTGCCGGGAGCCCTGTTCGGCGCTCACTTGCTGAATGTGATGGCGACCTCCCTCAACCACGAGTTCCGACTGGCCCTGCCGTTGTACGTCACCGGATTGATGAGCTTGCCGCTGCTGTGGTTCGCTTTCGATCCCGACCGGTTAGATCAGTCGTTGGGCGTCTCCGAAGTGAAACGGCGGTCGCTGCTTGACGACGATATCGCTTCCATCGGGGAGCGGAAGCGGCAGGCCGACGGCGTCGAATAGGCGCCCGACCCGCTCGGCCCACCCGTGGGCGGCACGAGCGGCATCAGCATCGAGCAACGGAGCCTGCAGGGCAGCCCCCACCGCCACCGCCAGGTCTTCATCCAGGAATGTGCCTTCGACCCCGACCAGAGGCTCGAGCGGCGGGGCAGCCACCGGCACACCCATCGCCAGCGACTCGTAGGCCTTGAGCGGGCTGACGGCGTGGGTGGTCTCGTTCAACTTGAAGGGAATCAGACTGACGTCGGCCTCAGCCAAATACCAGGGCAATTGGAACTGGGGCTTGAGCCCCAGGAAGTAGACGTTGTCGGGAACAGTGGGATGCCCGTGCTCGTCGCCGATCACTTGCACCCGAGCATCGGGAAAAGCATCGGCGACAGCCGCCAGCGCCTCCCAGTCGAACCAGTCGCCGTACAGGGAGCCGTGATATGAGAGCAGGGGACCATCTCCTCCCGGGATGTCGGCAGGCACCTCCGTCGGGAGACCGGTGAACATGTTCTGGTTGACTCCGTTCGGCACATATGCCACAGGGCGCCCACCGCTGCGCTCGCTCAGGTTGCGAACCAGCAGCCGGGCCGATCCGGTCAGGGTGTCGGCCGCGTTGATGAAGTCGTCCTCCACCTCGGACCGGTACCACCACCCCCCTAGAGCCTCATCGGACCAGTCGTCGATCAGGTCATAAACCATCCGAAACCCCGACCTGCTCAGCCGTCGGGCCGGGCCCCATACCTGCGGACTGGGGATCTCGACCAGTGCTATCCGGACATCAGTCTGCAGGCGGCGCAGATAGGCCCCTGCTTCAAAATCCTCCACCCGGTACTCCTCGAGGCGGGGATGGATGAATCGCAGGCCCAGATCGACTGAATGGCCCGAGATGTACTGGGCCAGATATGTGACGTGATAGCCGCGCCGGCATAGTTCCATCGCGAGCTGGGCGCCCCGAAATCCTCCCCCGACGTCATGAAGCGGGACCGCGGCCAACACCACGACTGCTCCGGCTGCCGTGATCGGGTCGACCCGTACCATCGGTGCAATCGGTCCGGGCTCCGGGACCACGGCGAGCCGGTGGCCACCCTGCAAGATCCTGGCGAACCAGCCGGCCAGGTTGACATCTCCCGTCGGCATCCCACCCGACTCATCCCAGACGTGTCGCTGAGTGGCAATGGCGGCAGGCTCCACTCGCGGCACTGCCCCGGCCAGGAAACCCCGGGCTTCCGCCCGCCCGAGGATGACGGCTCCGATCTCCGGATCATTGAGGGGAGCGAGTAAGGCGGCCCGCTCCTGATCCGAGAGAGGGCGGGCCGCGATGGCGACCGGTCCCGCGTCGGCGACCCGGATATCCCCCGGGCGGCCGACGAACGTGTCCGGAACAGGGCCATAGCTGTCGGGGGCCGCCACCCGCACGGTATCGGGCGTCTCTTCCAGCCACAGTTTCTGCTCGGCAGCATCCGCCACGACGATGTCGACGCCGACGTTGGCAGTAGGCACCGGCGGCGGCCGCCAACGCCTAATCAGCGCCTGCGGCAGGAGCGGCCGCACCAGTTTCTTGAGCGTGCGGGTCACGGAAGCCAATCGGGGAACCTGCCTTCCGCTTCGGGCCGTACCTGATGCATCGGCACCGGGAACTGATCCGGATCGATTGACCAGCGTGGGTGGGGAAAGGCCCCCAGGTACCCGGCCTCTTCCAGCGGGGGGCCCGAGCCCCTGGTTCCCGTCTTGGCGAGACGGTCCGGTCCGGCGGCAGGATCCAGCAACGACCACCGGCGCCACAGCGTCGGGTGGTGGCCCACCTCGACCGCGGCCGCGTAAGCATCGACATCGTCTTCCAGCAACGAGGCCAGCTCGCTCAGCAGTCGCGGCCCGGCGCCGGTGACCGGCCGCCAATCGATGAGGAACTTTCCGACCGCGGCATGCACGCTTGATCTCAGCGTGGAGCCCCCGCCCCGCACCGGCCAGCCCCGGCGGGCGGCGATGTCGGAAATCTTCGGGGAAGCCTCCCCGGTCACTACCAGTTCCAGATCGTCGAGAGTCTGCTCCTCCAGGGCCAACAGATCGGCGCCGGAGTCGATCACGACCGACACCCACGGGTACCACTCGGCCTTCATTGCCCGCAACGCGGCAGGCTGGTAGAGATCCGGATGAGCCCGGGCGATCTCCCGACGGGCCTCCTCGAAGCGGGCCTCGGTCGTAACGCTCATTGATATCCCGTGCTGGCGGTAGCGGAAGAGTGGACGGGGAACCTCGACCTGTTGCCAGCCGGCTTCCAACAGGCGGATCCACAGATCCCAGTCTTCGTTCCCGCGCCGGCGGCCGGTGTCGTATCCCCCCACCTGCTGCCAAGCCTCTGACCTGATGAGCGCACAGCCCACCACCGAGGTCGAGAGCAACAGCTGGTAGGGGTTATACGGCCGGTCGATCCATACCAACTTCTGGTTCCCGAATAGCCGGGTCCACGTGTGGGCATAGCCGGCGTCGGGCCGGACCGACAGTGCTTCGACGGTTGAGCTCAGGAACGCCGGGCTCAGCTCATCATCGGAGTCGAGCGGCACCAGAAAACGGCCGCGGGCCGCCCGCATACCGGTGTTGCGAGCCGCCGACAATCCCTGATTGCGCTGGCGAATGATGCGTGTCCGTGGGTAGTGGAGAGCGCGCAACACCCCCCTGGTCGCGGGGTCCGTGCTGCCATCGTCGACAACGATGATTTCCCAGGACGGGTAGGTCTGGCGGAAGACGCTTCGAATCGCGTCGTGCAGAAACTCTCCCTGGTTGAAGCAGGGTATGACCACGGAAACATCGGGAGCCTCTAGCGGCGGATAATCCCGGCTCCATGTCCGTTCCATCCACTGCCGCTCCCAGCGCCCGGCCTCTCTCCTTCGACGCCAACGCTGCACCGCCTGTGGATTGATCGTCCGCTTTTCCAATCGCCGGGCCAGTGACTCAGGGAGGCCGTCCAGGAACCGATCGGCGAGAACGGCCGGGGCCGGCCGCGGCCGCACCACGGGGCGGCCGGCGGCCTCGATCCGCCGCAAGGCGGCGGTGGCCAGGCCGGATTGCGTGCGCGGGTGCCGAGGAACCAGGGGGCGATAGGCCGCGAGGGGGTCGTCGTAGACAGGGGCCGGTTTCGCCGCCAGCTCGGCGAGCAGGGCAGGGTATTCAATCAGCTCGGCCAGGCTTGCTCGCAACCCTGCCACCGTGCCGTCGTAGACCAGTGCGCCGGTGTGCGAGCTGAAGTAGGGCTGGAACTCGGGCCGCTGCGGGACCACAACCGGCAGGCCCAACCCGCGACATTCATGGGCTGCCAGGCAAAACGTCTCGAAGCGAGATGGGAAGACGGCCAGCCATGCTGATGCCAGCGTCGCTGCCAGATCAGTTCTCGGGATGGCGGGTTCGAATCGGATACGATCGGCGACCGATACCGGGATCAGCTTCTGAAGATAATCGGTCATCGATCGGCCGTCGCCGATCCGCCATCCGTCGGGGCCAATGAACCGCACCACCATGTCGGGGTAGTCCTCGAGCAACGGCACGGCCGCCCGCACAAGGTCTTCCGATCCTTTCTGCTCCCCCAGCCTCCCGTAACAGACGATCTCCGGGTTCGGTGAGAGGTTCCGAGGCCCGGCGGCAACCCTCGGAACCGGCGGCTCTCCCACCCGGATACGCTCGGCCTCGACGTCATACCGGTCGGCTACGACCGCCGCCATTGCGAACGACGGGACGACGACGGCATCTGCCATCCGCATCGCCTCCCGCTCCATCGCTCGCAGCAGAGGCTTTTGCTCGGCAAGAAGGCCGACGCGTTCGTAAACCAGATCGAGAGGCCCGTGCAACCGGACCGTGATCGGAACCCGGGAGAGACCGAGCGAAACGCGCCGCATCAGGGTCCAGGACCCCAGCCCGTTGAAGTCCTGAAACTCCACCAGGTCGGGAGGCTCGTCAAGGGCGGCTAGCGCCTCGGCGGCGGCGCGGGCGTTGGCTTGATGCTGGTCGGGCGCCCGCCAGTCGGGCACGCCCGGCTCCACCCAGGTGACGGGTAGCCCGGGCTCGACTTGCACTTCGAGTGGCGCGCCCACCAGCAGCACCTCCACCCGATGACCGGCTGCCAACAGGCGTTCACCAACCCCCGCAATTACCGCCCCGGCTCCTCCGGGTATCACCGGATCCAGTTCGGTGGAAACAAAGACGACGTACATCAGACCCCGCGCGACCCCACCAGCCAGCCGAGGCTCTGTGACAACAGCTGCAACGTATGGGCGATCGGGATGAGAATGTACTTGGCTGCTCCGTCCGCCCAGCGGTACTTGAACTTCGTCCGGCGGGCCACGACCACCGCGAGCGGGACCAACATAATCGGGACCAGCCACCAGGCGACGAACCCGGCCCCTATGGCAACCAGCAAGCTCCCCCAGTAGCCGAACAGGATCCGGCGATAGGCCCCGCCCCGGAGGCCGGCCTGACCGTCACCGCGGCCCCAGGCAAACGCTTTGCGCACCATGGCCCAGATGCCCTCCGGTGGACGCCAGAGGATGAGAGCATCCCCTTCGAAGAACGGCTTGAAGCCGGCCGCCTTGGCTCGCTCCCCGAACAACGTGTCCTCAGCCGCGGTCATGCCCTCCGGGAAGCCTCCCACCCGCTGCCATAGCTTCTTGCGGAACGCCTGGGACGCTCCAGGCGGGGTCATGAAGTCCGGGTTCACCTCCTCCCGCACACTCATAAGTGCCAGCCCGGCACAGGTCGACCTGAGCGACGATCCCCGCGGCAAGTAGAAGCCGGACACCCAATCCTCACCTCGCGCAAAGGGAGCCGTGATCTTCTCCAACCAGTCCGGCTCAGCCGTACAACCTGCATCAATACAGGCCACGATCTCGTTACCGGAAGCGGCAATGGCGGCGTTGCGATTCTCGCTTATCCCGCCCGGACCATCGACCACCCGCACTCGCGGGTTGGCCTCGGCTATTCGGTCGAGCACCTGTCGGGTGCCGTCGGTTGAACCCCCATCCGCGACCACAATCTCGGTGGGCATGACGGTTTGGGCCAGCAACGAGTCGATTAGCTCTTCAATGTTGCCTCGTTCGTTCAATGCCGGCGTCACAACGGATACGTCCATGGACCCGTCATTATCGTCCGCGCTGTCGAGTTCGGGAGCCAAGAGCTACCAGCCAACAGCCAGACGCGCGTTCCCAACTCGTTACTGCCTGCTGCGGGAACGCCGGTGGCGTTCCTTGCGAGTTGCTTCGCAACTCGACGATCCAATCACTCTCCACAGAGTTGGGCCGGACTTCGTCCGGCCCGGGACGTGGGTTTAGGGAGTGATGATGGCCCAGGTGCCAACGACCGGAGTCACCGCACCCGCCTGGGGCCCGGCCCGCAAGACGTGGTCGGCGGCTCCCTGTGTGTTTGTGAGGCGGAAGTAGTAGCGCCCGTCGGTGTCGTTGTGCCAGGCGACCGTGTCGACGCCGTCGCCAGTCCAATCTCCCGCGATGACCGTGTGTGCTTCGCTCCCGACATAGAACGCAGCATCGGGCGGCCCGGGCCCTGCGCCCATGAAGCGCATTACGACATAACCGTCTGACGCCCGGTAGAGCCCGAGGTCGTCCTTCCCATCTCCGTTGAAGTCGCCCGCGAAAGGCACTGAACCGGGAAGGGAGAAGTCGAAGCTCGACTCGGCAAACTGAGTTTGCAGCAGGTTGGACACGTAGAAGCGCCCCTGCGAGGGACGGTAGATGCTCAATGAGTCGCGCCCGTTACCGTTCCAATCGCCGGAGAGAGGTATGTCGCCGCCGATGCCGAAGAAGAACTCGATCGGAGCTATCTGTGTGGCGTTGGTGTTGGCCGCGTAGGCGAAGCCGCTGGAGGGTCGGAACATGCCAGGGGTGGAGACCCCATCACCGTCCCAATCGCCCATCAGCGGTTGATCTCCCGGGACTCCGAAGAAGAACTCGTGGTACTCGCCACCTTCCCACGACAGGTTGTCTCGCAGGTTGTACTCGAGGTTCCCCTTGACGTATCCCACCTTGTCGCAGCGGAAGGGACCGACGCACTCGGGTCCGGCGTCCCAGGGGTTGAGGTCGGGGTGATCGAACCAGGCCTGCAGGTCACTGCCGGGACTGCGGAGCCCCCCGAGGTAGACCGTCACAGTGCCGCCGTCAAAGTGATACACGTCGGCCCGACCGTCGCCGTCATAGTCGCCTAACTGGACCAGCCCGGTCTTTGGCACGTTCGTCGACCAGTAGGGGCCGGTGGAGTAACCCGTTCCGAAGCCGTTGGCCACATAGACCTGCTGGCCCACCTTGCTTATGGCATACAAATCGAGGGAACCATCTCCGTCGTAATCGCCTAGATCGAAACGATTCCAGGCGGGGCGAGCGCCGGTCGCTACCTGCACCAGCACGTTCTGGAACCCGCCTACGCCGGCCAGGATTGAAACAACCCCGTTGGCATCCACCACGTAGGCCTCCACCACACGGTCTCGGTTGTAGTCGCCCCCCATCAGCACCACCCCGTTGTTGACGCCGAGCGTGTGCTGGGCAATCACCTGAGTGAACCGGGCGGCTTCCCCAACCGTGTCCCCGTAGATCGTCACCACCTCCGTCGCCCAATCAACCACCCACAGGTCAGCACGACTGTCTCCGTCGTAGTCGGCGAAAGTGGCGCCGTGAGTACCGGCGGCGCCTGAAACTGAGATGTTCTCGCGGATTCCGATGTCCTCGAAATCTCCGAAGCCGGATGCGATCTCGAGTCGGATCTCGCCGGGGCCCACCCACCGCCAGGCGTAGATATCCGGCGCTCCGTCACGACTCCGATCCACCACGTCGTACTCCCAGTCACCGGCTCCGGAGGCCGTCGCACCGGTAAAACCGACGTTGCGGTAGCCGGCCAGGCTGGTAACAGGAGTCTGAAGGATCGGCGTGGCGGCATAGCCCGGAGTAGTAGCCGGCCCTCTCCACGAGAAGTGCATGGCGTCCTTGATGCTTTTCCAATCACCGCCCCAGCAGAAGCCGGCGTCCTGCCACGCCTTCACGTACCAGGCCGGCATGTTGGTGACAAGCACGGGCGGGTCGTCCGCGTTGTAAGGATTCTGAGCAGGATTGATGTCCACCGCCGTTCCGAAGGCATGAAACGACATTCGATGGCTGCCACCGGTCACGGCCCGGAACGCATGGCCGTAGGCCACGGTCACCGGGTAGTAGTTGCCCCGGGCGTATTCGGCAGCCAGATTCTCGTTGACCAGCTGGAAGGCGGGCAACGCCCTTGAATGCACCTGTACCGTCCGGGACGACCGGTACGGCCTCCAGCTGACGAGTTGGTTATTGACGGAGTACCCGTTGCGCCCGAAGAAGTCGGCCCACGGTCCGTAGATCTCTGCCGACAGCGGCAACCATCCGCCGGTCGCGGCCAGCGGGCCCCGGTAGCCGGCAGTGCCGCAAGTTTCGCTCTCGGTGAAGTCGGGGTCGGCGGACGCGACCGAGGGGGCCACCAATATCGTGGTGGCGACCATCAGGGTGGCCAAAAAGGTACGAGTCCAGCGCGAGCTCATCGGAAGAAAGTTACTGCTCCCGAACCCCTACTGCGCCCCGAACCCGGAGAGGACCGTCCAAACGCTCCGGCCCAGGATTGAAAGGTCCAACCAGGGCGATACATGCTTGAGGTAATAGAGGTCATAGGAAAGCTTCTCGACGGTGTCGACTTCGTTATCGGCGTACCCGAAGTTGACCTGAGCCCAACCGGTAACGCCGGGCCGGATCAGGTGACGGTGGGTATAGAAGGGAATGGTTTGCCCAAATCGCTCAACGAAGGGGATCTGCTCGGGACGGGGCCCGACCAGGCTCAAGTCGCCCCTGAGGACATTCCACAGCTGAGGCAGTTCATCCACCCGGAAGCGGCGCAGGCCTCTGCCCACCCGGGTCAGGCGGTCGTCATCGGGCACCGCAAATTGCGGGCCATCGGCGTCGGCCTCGTCCACCATCGTCCGGAACTTGTACAGGGTGAATGGCTTGCCACCCCGCCCCGCGCGTTCCTGAGCGAAGATCACCGGGCCGTTTGAGTCCAGGCGGATCACAAGCGCGATGATCCCCGACAGAGCTAGCCACAGCGGGGCGGCGAGTGTCACCAGGACTATGTCGATGGCACGCTTGAGGCTGACGTAGACACCACGAGCTTCCAGCGGCTCGGTCAACTCCCAACCCTCCATCAGATGCACGATCGGGAGCCGACCGGTGTGCTCCTCATAAACGCTCGTGAATCCGCGCATTGAGCGTCCGGCCAGGTGGAGCGAAGAGACGTATTGAGCCATCGTGTCCGACAGCACGGCCCGCAGGTCGACTGCCATGACAGTGCCGGGCGGAAACGGCCTGGTTGGGGGTTCTGAGCGCGGGTCAAGTGAGTCGACCAGGTTGGCATGCGGGGCATTGCGCAGGTCCTCGACCAGCTCCTTCTCATTTGAGATCGCCACGATGCTCTCTGCCCAGGGGCGACGCCGCCGGTAGGCGCGGTGGGCAAGTGCCAGGCCCAACCAGGACAGCGAGGTGATGATGAAGAATGGGCGTGACCAGTACATGCGGGTGGACACCACCGCCAGGGCGGTCAGGGACACTCCGATCGATACGATCGAAACCGCTCGCCCGTAGGAGGGACGGGGTGCTCCCTCTCCCCAGGACCTGGCACTCACATAGCTGCCAATCACGGCCCCGCCGAACATGGCGCCGAAAATGGGGAAGACCCGGATGGGGTCAACGCCTTCACCGAAGTCGGAGACGAATGCGAGACCGATCAGCACCGCCACGGCCAGCGCGGCGATGTCGAGTATCGCGGTGGTGGTGAGAAATCGACGGCCCATCCGACGGCAGGGTAGTAGGGCTGAATAGATGGGAAGCGCAACCGGCCTCCCTAGCCGGAACCCGGGGTCTCATCCGCCCTCCCCACCAACAAGTACGTGCTCATCTCGCCCTTGCCCTTCACAGAGATGGTCCCCCGGGGTTCGCAAATGAAGTCATCCCGAATGAGCTCATAAGTGGCAGGGCTCACCTGGATCGCGCCGGCGATGCCCTCGGACTCCATCCGGCTGGCAGTGTTGACAGTGTCCCCCCACAGGTCGTATGCGAACTTGTGAGTCCCGACTATTCCGGCCACCAGCGGGCCCGAGTTAATGCCAATCCGCAGACTGATGTCATGCCCCCCGAACTGGTGGCTCCTGCTGCGATCCCGAATTCGCAGTGCCAGCTCGGCCAGGGCGTGAGCGTGGTCGGTCCGCTCCACAGGAACTCCTGCCGCCACCATGTATTCGTCACCAACGGTCTTGATCTTCTCCAACCCCAGTTCCTCGACAAGGCCGTCGAAGGTGGTGAATACGTCGTTCAGTAGACCGACAAGTTCCGGCGGCGACAGGGTCGCCGACATCGGGGTGAAGTTGACCACGTCGGCAAACAGGACCGACGCCGACGCGTAGTCGTCGGCGATCATCGCCCGCTCCGACTTCAACCGCTCGGCGATGTCGTCGGGGAGGATGTTGTGGAACAGATCATCAGACTCCCTCTGGAAGTGGTCCCTCTGGCGCACGAAGTAAGCCATAGCCGCATACAGGAGGATGGCGGTCGCACCAATGACGCCCGCCAAATCCCCAGCTGCTGTCTCCACCTCGTACCGGGGCTCGATCTGCTCAGGAAGCACCACCGCCAGGACGAGCGCAAGCAGATACACCAGAAACCACCAGAAGGCCGACCGCCGGCTCAGCAGGATCAAAGCGCCAACCACAACCAGCAGCCCGAAGACCATCAGAAGCGACGACGGCACCAGCCCGCCGAGGAGGACGGTCACCAGCAGGTTCTCCATCAACAGAGCCAACAGAAGGAGATTGGCGATCGCCACATACCAGTGGGGCCGGAGTCTCAAAGCCGCCAGCCCAAAGACCGGGACAAAGGCCGCAATCAGGTCGATCGCGCCGACCGCCATCAGTCCCTCCGCGAACTCCATCGCTGAGAAGAACAGGCGGGGCAGGAACCCGACCACGACGTAGCCCACAAGGATCCGGCGCTTGCCGCTCTGGGTATCTGTCTCGCCCGGGTACGCCCCCCACGTCAGGAGGTTCTCCTAGGCGCGCTTCAGGCGGGCTCGCATTGGATCACACCGCGGCCCCGGCTCTAGCCGGCGGCCCTCTCAATCAAGCTGACCAAGGTACGGACTCCGAACCCCGAACCCCCTTTGACCTGATAGTGCTCGTCGTCGGGCCAGCGGGCAGGTCCGGCGATGTCGAGATGAACCCAGGGAACCTCCCCGACGAACTCCTTCAGGAACAGAGCCGCGTTGATCGACGATCCGTATCGAGGGCCTGAATTCTTGATGTCGGCCACATCAGACTCAATGTTCTTCCGGTAGTAATCGGGCAACGGCATATGCCAGACCGCTTCACCGGCCTCCGAGGCTGCGGCCTTGACTTGCTCGATGGCTTGGTCGGTGTTGCCCCACAGCCCGGCAATCTTCTCGCCCAACGCGATAGGGCAGGCCCCAGTAAGGGTGGCGGCGTCGACGATCAAATCGGGCTCCTCCTCGGCGACCAGCGCGAGGGCGTCGGCCAACACCAGCCGGCCTTCGGCATCGGTGTTGAGGACCTCGACGGTCTTACCATTGCGAGGGGTCAGGACGTCACCCGGGCGTTGTGCTCCTCCGCCCGGCATGTTCTCGGTGACCGGAGTGACTCCCACGACCCGCACGGGCAAGTCGAGGGCGGCAACCGCCTGCATGGTTGCCAGCACCGCGGCTGCGCCGGACATGTCGGTCTTCATTGCTTCCATCCCGGCCGGGGGCTTGAGCGAGAGGCCGCCCGAATCGAAGACGATGCCCTTGCCCACGATGCCGATGAAAGCCCTGGGGTCGGCCGGCTCGTGGCGGAGGACGATCATCGCCGCCGGTTGGTGCGACCCGGCTGCTACTCCGATCAAGCCACCGAAACGCTCGGCCTCGAACTGGTCGGGCTCGTAGACGGTGATATCCAGCCCGCCCTCATCGGCAATGCTTCGCGCCACCTCGACCAGTGTGCTGGGTGCCTTGGCGGCGGGCGGCTCGTTTATGAGATCGCGAGCCAGATTGACCGCGTCGCTCGTGACAGTGGCTCTGGCTGCCGCATCGGCTGTGGCCGCCTCGTCAAGGCCGATCAAGGCCACCTTCTCCAACTTGGAGGGTTTCTTCTCGGTCCGGTATTTGTCGAACCGGTACTGTGATAGCAGCAAACCCTCGAGTACGGCGACGGCCGCTCCTGCCACCTCCACCTGGTGGAGGGTGGTGGCGGCGTTGGCATCGCGGGTGACCTTCTTACCGGCCGCGCCGGCCGCCTGTCGGACCGTTTCCAGGTCGGGTTCCTCACCCAGTCCGACCAGCACCAGCCGTTTGAAGGCAAGTCGATCCCGCACCCGCAATGATGCGACGGCACCCGGCTTGCCCTTGAAGTCGAGCTCATCCAGATAGTCGGTGAGGAATTCGCCGAGCTCTTCGGCTACCCAATCGGCGCCGGGGCCCCAATTGCGTTCGCCGAGCACGGGGACGACCAGCACATCGCCGGCCGCCTCGTCGAGGGCGCCTCCTGCAGCTATCTCGATCATGTCTCCTCCTTGGGTCTGGTCGGCTCCCAGCTAGGAGCGGTTGATCGGGCAAGAACATAGAGCACGTCGGCGAGCCGATTGAGGTACATGGGAACCATGCTCCCGGCCAGGCCGCCGGACCGCAGATAGGTGACGGCCCGTCGTTCGGCTCGCCTGACGGTAGCCCGCGCCACTTCGAGGGCTGCTTCCACCTGGTTCTCCCCCGGTACGACGAACTCCTGGGGCAGCGGGTGCTCTTCGACGACCGCGTCGATCATCGCCTCCAGCCGCTCGACCATCGCCGTGGTGGTCAGGCTGACTCCTGGCTCCAGCTTGGCCCGGTTGTCCGGCGCGGTTGCCAGTTCGGCTCCAACCGCAAAGAGGTCCCGTTCCAGTGAAAGAATCTGGCCGGCCAGCGGTTCAGAAGCGGCCGCCCTCGCCACTCCCAGGGCCGAGACGGCCTCGTCGACGGCTCCATACGCCTCCGGGCCGGCATCGTCCTTCCAGACTCGTCCGCCGTAGAGAAGGCCGGTCTCGCCCTCGTCTCCTTTTTTCGTGTAGATCTTCACAGGAGTGCGATTGTACCGGCGAGCAGATCTGCTCCCGCCAACAGGCTGGAACCGTCGTCGATCAGAGCCCGGCCGGTGGCGACGGCTCCAATCGCAGTCAAGATGGCCAGATAGGAGAGGCCGGTGGCGGCCATCACCCCCGGATAGGAGGGTTCGTTGAGGGCGAACCACACCGCCGTCATCAGCACCAGCGTGGTTGCGGCCAGGACTGCAAAGGCCCAGCCCAGCACGTCGCTCTCCCAGTCAAACCCGGCTTGGGCCAGAATCAGCAGGGCGTCGGCCACCATTCCCAACCCGCCTAAGACGGCCAGCCGCTTCAGCGCCCAGCGCGGCAGGCCCGGATCGATCAGATACCAGTGCCCGAGCAGCATTTCTCCGCTGACACCACCTAGCAACGCGGCGCCGGTCAGCGTTCCGATCCATCCACCGTCGGGGATCGAAGCGGCGGCGTAGAACACCGCGGATAGCGTGAGCGCCACTATGGCCGGCCGGGCACGACGGGCGAGGACGACACCCACCAGGGCGGCGGCGGTTCCGACTCCGGCGGTCCAGCCGCCGCCGACAGCCCAGCCAATGCCCCCAAACAGCGCGGCCACGCCGGCCGATAGCCAGCCGAATCCCGGCCCGACTGCTTTCCACCCCGCCACGACCGCGGCCACCGCCGCCAGCCCACATGCCCAGGTGGTGAGTAAGAGGGCTGGACTCAGCTCGATGACAACTCCTGTGCTGCGGTGCGGGCGGCAGTATACGAACCAGCAGTAGCGTCCAGGCGATGCCTACGTTCCTGTACGAGTTCGAGGTCCCGGCCGATATTGCAGCCGTAGCCGCCTTCCATCAGGACACCAGGGTTCTGCGCCCTTTGACGCCTGCCTTCGTTCAGCTCCGTCGAGTCGACCCGCTCGCCGATGGCTCGGAGTCCGAATTCACCGTGTGGTTCGGGCCGTTTCCAATCCGATGGCGGGCCGTGCACCGCGACGTCGGGCCGACCGGGTTCACCGACATCCAGGCGGAGGGTCCCCTGGCGTACTGGGAGCACACTCACCGATTCACGGTAATCGACGCCGACCGCACCCGGCTCTCCGAGCAAATCGAATACGCCTACCAACCGGGATGGCGAGGAGCTTACGGACGGGTGTTCTTTGGACGGCCGGCGTTGCGATTCCTGTTCTGGTACCGGGCCCGGCAGACCAGGCGCCGCCTCAGCGGGTGATCGACACCATCTCGATCTCGAAGGTGAGCGCCTCACCGGCCAGCTCGTGGTTCAGATCAAGAGTCACAACCTCACCGACCACCGAAACCACCGGCACCGGCCGACCGGTGTTGGGATCGACAAGAACATCTCCGGCAGCTGTACCCTCGGGAACCTGCGAAGTGTCCACCTCGATGATCAGCTCAGGATCGACCACACCGTAGCCGTCGGCCGGTTCAATCCGGATGGTCCGAACTTCACCTTCAGTCATGCCCCTGACTCCTTCGTCGAAGCCGGCAATCATCGAACCGCTGCCGATGACGAAGTCGAGAGTCGCCCCGCGAGGTCGCGAAGCATCAAATTCCGAGCCGTCATCCAGAGTTCCGATGTAGTGAACGGCAACCGAGTCGCCTTCCTGTGCCACCATGTCTTCTCCTCCCGGGTTGACGCTCGTCGTCGCTGGGGTCACGTTGGCCGTCGTCGTGGTGGGGATGTCGCCACCGGCATCGACAGGCTCATCACTGCCGCAGGCGGCGGCAATCAGCGCAAGGACCAGAAGAACAGCTGAACGTCTCAGGACAGCCAGCCCCGCACACGAGTGGCAACCGCCCCGGCCGTGAACCCGAACTCCTCGGCCAGGCGTTTGGCGGGCGCCGAGGCGCCGAAGTGATCGATTCCCATAGTTAGGCCGTCCTTTCCCGTGAAGCGTTGCCACCCGAGGGTGGCCGCTGCTTCGAGGGAGGCTACCGGTAGCCCTGGATTAAGCACCCCGGCCCGGTACTCATCGGTCTGCTCCAGGAACACCTCGACGCACGGCATGCTGACGACCTGCAGCGAGATCCCCTGCTCCTCTAGGAGTTCGGCGGCCCCCAATGCGGTCGCTACCTCCGAGCCTGTTGCGACCAGGATCGCGTCGGTCCCATCCCGCAGTACGTAGCCGCCCCTATGAACGCCTCCAGCAGGCCGGTCGAGAGTGGGCAGGCCCTGGCGTGTCAGTATGAGACAGGTGGGACCGTCGGTGCGGTTCATGGCTAATTCCCAGGCCTCGGCTGTCTCGCCGGCATCAGCGGGACGAACTACCCACATGTTCGGCATGGCTCGAAGTGAAGCGAGGTGCTCAATCGGCTGGTGGGTGGGACCGTCCTCGCCCAGAAAGACGGAGTCGTGGGTGTAGACCCAGATGGAGGGTGCTCCCATCAGCGCCGACAGCCTGACGGCCGGGCGCATGTAGTCGTTGAAGACCAGGAAGGTGGCTCCGTAGGGTCGCAGTCCGCCGTGGATCGCCATTCCGTTGACCGCGGCCCCCATTCCGTGCTCCCGGATCCCGAAGTGGAAGTTGCGCCCGCCTCTCGCCTCGCGTGAGAACGCGGCCTCACCGTCGATGGAGGTGTTGGTGGACGGAGCCAGGTCTGCCGAACCCCCCAGCAGGTTGGGGACCCTTGCTGCCAGATCGTTGATCACCGCTCCGGAAGCCTTCCGGGTCGCCACCGCCTCACCGATCTCATAACCGGGCGATCTCACCGAGACGGCTGCCGGGTTCCAGTAGGCATCCCACTTCTCGGCAAGACCCGGGTCCAACATCGCCTCATCGCGCCGCTCAGTCCAGGACGCCCGCGCGCCCTCGCCCCGGATTGCGACGGCCCGGAACTCCTCGTAGGCCCCGTCCGGAACGTGGAACGCCTCATCCGGCCACCCCATCAACTCCTTGGTAAGCCGGATCTCGTCCTCCCCTAGCGGACTCCCATGCGCGCTCTCGCTGTCGACCTTGTTCGGCGAGCCGTGGGCGATGTGAGTGTGGGCCACAATCAACGATGGCCGGTCCGGGACCGCCAGAGCCGCCTCGATGGCCTGGGCGACGGCGGGACGATCGTGACCGTCAATGTCCTCGCTGTGCCACCCCATGGCCTGGAAGCGTCCGGCCACGTCCTCAGTGAAGGTGAGATCGGTGTCGCCCTCGATGCTGATCTCGTTGTCGTCGTACAGATAGATCAGGCGCCCGAGGCCGAGATGCCCTGCCAGCGAGCCCGCCTCGGATGAGATCCCCTCCATCAGGTCGCCGTCGGAGACAAGACCGAAGGTCCGGTGGCTCATGAGTTTCTCGCCGAAAACGGCCCGTAGGTGCTCTTCGGCAATCGCCATCCCGACTCCGGTCCCGAAACCCTGGCCCAGCGGGCCTGTCGTGGTTTCAATACCCAGGTGGGGCTCACGCTCGGGATGGCCGGGGGTCGGATAGCCGAATTGCCGGAAATTCCGCAGGGCGTCCATCTCCAGCGGGAACCCACTGAGGTGGAGCAAGGCGTAGACGAGCATGGAAGCGTGCCCGTTTGACACGACGAAGCGGTCGCGATCGGGCCAGGTGGGGTCGGCCGGGTCGACGGTTAAGAACTGCGTCCACAGAACGGTGGCCATATCGGCCATTCCCATCGGCGCTCCCGGGTGACCGGAGTTGGCGGCCTGAACTCCATCCATGGCCAACGCCTTGATGGCGTTGACGGCCAGTTGCTGGTTGCTCAACATAACTCCCTCGTGTGCAGCGGAGACAGGGTAACCAGGTCCCAAGTCCCACGACCCGGGTCCTACGTCCTAAGTCCCGCGTCCCGGTCTTGGTGGTGGGCGGCAGTAAGCAACAAGCCTTGTCTCGAGTCCCAAGTCCAACGTCATGGGCAGGGTGTCGAAGTGGAACAGTTCGAAAAGGGCTTTCCGGCCCTTGTGAGTGGGACCTCGCGGAGAGACATTGGGGCTTGTTGAAGGAGTGGTATGAAGATCGATGAACTTCGCTCGCTTTTGGAGGAGTTGCCTCCGGACACGCTTCTCACGGTCGCAACCAGCCCCTTCGATATCTGGCCGGTGCTCGATGTGCGAGTCAATCGGGACGACGCCCGGCCCGACTTATGCGCTGCCTGCGAGGTCGTATTCCTGGCTGGAGACGCCTGGGAGGACGAGAACCCCGACGACTACGACCTAACGCTGGCCACCTAGCCCTGCACCATAGGGCCGCTGTCACTGCCTACTGCCACGGTGCCGCCCCGCCCCTAGGCCGTGGGACCAGGGATTTGCGACGTTGGACCAGCACGGGAGTTACGGTGTAACTCCCAAGCCGGACGGAGTCCGGCCAGCCGCCCCCACCGCCTCTTTCGCGTGATAGCTCGAGCGCACCAGGGGACCTGATTCGACGTGGGCGAAGCCGAGGCGTTCGCCTTCCTTGGCATAGCGGTCGAACTCGTCGGGATGCACGTAGCGATCAATGGGCCGGTGCCGGGCCGAGGGGCGAAGGTATTGACCGATTGTGATGATGTCGGCCCCGACGGCTCGCAAGTCGGCCAGCGTGCTGACAACCTCCTCCTCCGTCTCTCCCATCCCGACAATCAGGCCCGACTTCACGTAGCCGTCCGGATTGATCCACTTAGCCCTGGCCAGGAGGGCCAGGGACCGTCCATAGTTTGCCGCGGTGCGAATGTCGCGTTGCAACCGAAGGACAGTCTCGGTGTTGTGGTTCAAGACCGCCGGTCCAGCCTCCATCACGGTCTCGAGCGCGTCCCGATCACCTTTGAAGTCCGGAATGAGGACTTCAACGTCGCAGTCCGGCAGCCGGCGCCGGATCTCCTCAACGGTTTGAGCGAAGATCCCGGACCCACCGTCACTGAGGTCATCCCGGTTGACCGAGGTCAACACCGCGTGCTGCAGGTTCATGGCAGCGACCGCATCTGCCGCCCGCAGCGGCTCGAAGATGTCCACCTCGCCGGGTTTGCCGGTCTTGACATCGCAAAAACTGCAAGCCCGGGTGCACGTCTCTCCCAGCAACATCAGTGTCGCGGTTCCCGACTCCCAGCACTCAAAGATGTTCGGACACCCGGCTTCTTCGCAAACGGTATTGAGGCCCTGGGTGCGCATGAGGTTTCGGACATCCCGATACCCCTCGTTCATGACGGCCTTCACCCTCATCCACTCGGGTCGCTCGGGCTCGCCCGGCAACCGGCCCCTCACCAGTACCGGAGCTTCGCCCTTGTGCTCGGAAAAGGTACCGGCCGCCACCCGCCGGTCAACGTCGAATTCTCTTGCTGTCCCCCGGACGAAAGCGGCTCGTTGCTCTTCCACGAACGGAAGGTCAAAGACCTCTGAGAAGCGAGGAACCAGCAGGTCGATGAACTCCTCGTGGCTCACCCGCCGACCGGCGAGTGCACTTACCGAGGTCACCGGCCGGACCAGCCCGCACGGGTTGATGTGACCGAAGTAGCTGAGATCCGGATCGAGGTTGACTGCGAAGCCATGCATCGTGACGCCGTGGGAGACCCGGACGCCGATGGCGGCAACCTTGCCCTGAGCGGTCCAGACCCCGGTCAACCCTTCCTCGGGCCAGGCTTCGATACCCAGGTCGGCAAGGGAAGCGATGATCGTTTGTTCCAGCTTGCGCACGTAGGGAACGATCTGGCGCGAGTTGGGCAGCGACATGATCGGATAACCGACCACTTGTCCGGGACCATGAAATGTGATGTCGCCTCCCCGGTCGACATGGAACAGCTCCGCACCCAGCTCGCGCAGCGCGACCCGGTCGACGAGCAAATGGGTTTCGTCACCGTTGCGGCCAATGGTGTAGGTCGGAGGGTGCTCGAGCAGCAGCAGATAGTCATCGTCGCTGCGACCTGTGGCACGCCCCTCGTGAAAAGCGCGCTGCAGGTCCCACGCTTCGCCGTACGACAGTCGCCCGAGCCAGCGAACTCTCACGCCAGTTCCTGTTCCCAGTCCCAGGTCTCGAGGTTCTGCTTGATGCGCTGTAAGAACAGGACGGCAGTCGAGCCGTCGAAGGCCTGATGGTTCCAGGTCAATCCCAGATACCCGATGTGTCGAATGGCGATGGAGTCATTCCCGTTGGCATCAGTCACCACCACGGGCCGCTTAGCGACCGTGTCTGTCGACAAGATTCCGGTATTGGGTACGTTGATGATCGGTGCCGTCATGAAAGAACCGAACGGGCCGGGATTGGTGATCGAAAAGGTGCTTCCGGACACGTCGTCGGGCTGTAGCTGATCGTTGCGGGCCTTGTCGGCAACTCCACGGATCGCCCGGGCGAGCCCGACTACTCGCAGGCCGTCGGCCCCCCGCACCGAACCAACTACCAGGCCCTGCTGGTTCAGGTCGATGGCGATCCCGAGGTTGATCGAGCTGTGATAGACGGCTTTGCCTTGATCGGGGTAGATCGAACTGTTGACCACCGGGTAGGTGGCCAGGGCGTCAACGGTCGCCCGGGCGATGAAGGGCAGGTAGGTGAGCGAGTAGCCCTCGGCCGCCTTCCACTGCTCCTTGTGGCGGCCGCGGACCCTCTCGAGGTTCTCATAGTCGACCTCGACCGACGCCCACACATGGGCTGCCGATTGCTTGGCCTTGATCATGTTGGTGGCAATGCGCTGGCGGAGCCGTGACAGTTCCACGACCTGATCTCCAGCCATCAGCGCTACCCCTTCGGGGGGGGCCACAGCTTCACCTGGCGGCGCGGCCGGACCAGACGGCGCCGCCGGGGCCGACGGGGTTACCGGGGCCGATGGGCTTACCGGGACTGGAGCCGCGGCGACTGCCGGAGCGGCTGCCGTGGGCCCCGAGGCAATGTAAGCCTCCAGGTCACGCCGCGTAATTCGCCCTCCGTCGCCCGTACCCGTTACCAGGGCAAGATCAACCCCGGACTCGGTGGCCAAGCGCCGCACTACCGGGGATAGCACCTTGCCCCCGCCATCAACAGGGGCAGGCTCGGCTGCCGGCGCTGGACCCGAGGCAATGTGAGCCTCCAGGTCACGCCGGGTTATGCGCCCTCCCTCGCCGGTACCCGTTACGAGGGCAAGATCAACCCCGGACTCGGTGGCCAACCGCCGCACGGCGGGCGATAGGACTTTGCGCTTGCCGTCACCGGGGCCAGATTGAGGCCCGAGTTCGGCCACTGCTGGCTCGGGCTGCGGAGCAGTAGGAGCTTCGACGGGCACCGGCTCGGCCGCTGGTTGTACCTGGCTCTCCGGAGCCGAGACGGTGGTTTCTTCACCGTCCGAGATCACGGCCAGGTCGGTCCCCACTTCGACGGTCTCGCCCTCCGGTACCAGGATCTCGGTCAACACCCCTGCGGCCGGAGAAGGAATCTCGGTGTCGACCTTATCGGTCGAGATCTCGAGCAGCACCTCGTCGACGGCCACCATGTCCCCCGGCTGTTTCATCCATCGGAGGATCGTTCCTTCGGTGACGGTTTCCCCCAGCTGGGGCATCGAGACAACAACGGCCATGTCATGGACTCCTATTGGACGCGGCGGGTAGGGGCCGACGCTCGGTTTCGAATGGTAAGCGCATCAACCACAATCAATGAAGCGGCCTTCCCGCCGCCGCCAGCAGGGTTTCCCCGACGGCTTCCGACAGTGTGGGATGGGCATGAACGAATGCAGCCGCCTCAGAGGGGAGCGCTTCCCAGCCGACCGCGTACATGAGCTCGTGGATCATCTCGCCCGCCTCGGGTCCCACTACTGTCGCGCCCAGGATTGGGCCGTCCTTCTCAGAGATCACCTTGACCAGACCCTGAGTCCTGCCCCGGATGATGGCACGGCCCACGCCGGCGATCGTGTGAGTGGTTTTGTCGACCTCATAGCCGAGCTCTACGGCCTCGGCCTCGGTGAGTCCGACAGACGCCATCTCGGGATGGGTGTAGACCACCAGCGGGATGGCTCGGTAATTGACCGGCGCCGGCTCTCCGGTAGCAATGTAGGTGATGGTCGCAATCGCCTCTGCGAAGCCGGCATGGGCCAACTGCGGGGTCCCGGCAACGATGTCCCCGACTGCGAACACGCGGGGCTCGGCGGTCTCATATGTGTCCAGATTCACCGTCACGTAACCGCGATCCAGCTGCACCCCCGTGCCCTCCAAGCCGAGGTCGCCGGTGCGAGGGGCACGGCCCACAGCAACGAGCACCACGTCGACCTCGACCGACTCCTCCCCGAAAGGCACCGAGACGCCTTCCTTCCCGAGGACCGGTGCCGCGACGGCGACACCCGTACGGATAGTGACGCCCCGAGCCGTCAGCTGGCGGTTGAGCGCCCTGACAGCTTGAGGGTCGGCACCGGGGATGATCTGATCCATCATCTCGAACAGGTGCACCTCTTTGCCCAGATCGGCCAGCATCGACGCGAACTCGCATCCGATGGCGCCCGCCCCGATCACGGCCACCCGGCCCGGATCTTCGTGCCAGTCGAGGGCGTGGTCCGAGCTGAGGATGCGCTCACCGTCGAATTCATAGTCGGGGATCGCTCGCGGAACCGAACCGCTGGCCACGATGATGTTGGCCGCTTCCAGCTCTACGGTGCCTTCGGCTGTGTCCACCGCCACCTTGCCGGGGCCGGCCAGTCGCCCGTACCCGTCGACGATTTCAACCTTACGATGCTTGAGCATCCCGGAAAGACCCGATACGAGTTGGTCAACGACCTTGTCCTTGCGGGCTCGGCCCTCGCTCCAGTCAAAGGTGGGCGCCGACGCATGAACACCGTATTCGGCGGCACCGGCGACTGTCGTGTAGACCTCAGCCGCGTGCAGCCAGGCCTTGGCCGGAATGCAACCCCGGATCAAACAAGTGCCCCCCACTCGCTCCTTCTCTACCAAGGCCACCGACAAGCCGAAATTGTGGGCATACAACGCCGCCGCATACCCACCTGGACCCCCTCCAATTATCACGACGTCGTACAAGGTGAAGCCTCTCGAGAACGGGACATGAGGTTACCCAGCCATCAGCAATCGGCAATTGGCAATTGGCAATGGGCGAACAGCAAACAGCGTTCCACCAGAACGCAGTGCCTAGCTCGGTGCTGCCTATTGCTTACTGCCTGCTGCTTACTGCCCACAGCACACAGCCGACGGCGAAGCGACGTGGGACGTCGGGGCGGTGGGACGATATCGTGTTGCTGATGCAAACCCGCTACCTGATCATTGCCTCTCTCATCACTGCGATGGTGATTCTGATTGCCGGAGCGTGGTGGTTCTACGCCAGGGCGGTCTGATGGCGGACGAGCTCAGAGTCCCGGACCCCGACTTACTGGCGCTCGCCCGAGGAGAGACCATCGTGGCATTCGCCGAACGTCATGCCGTCGGGCTCAATGACGAGTTGGATCTGACCCCGTCGGGCCCTCGCCCTGACGACGGCTTGTCCGCCCGGGGAGTCGAGTTGAATGCGCTCGGCCCGCCGGCTGAGAACTTGACCGGCCTGGTGGTCGGCCTGCAACCGGCCGCGTCATTGGCCGGCCCGCGAGGGACCGAGCATCACGTGCTGGCCGAAGCTCCGGAAGGTGACGTGGCGATCCTGAGGGTCTTCACTTCGGAAGGGCCGGTGCTCACCGACGAGGCGTTCGGTCAGCAGAGGGCGGCCATCGAAGCGATGTTTCGATGAACCCGGAACATCTCAGTATTCAGAGCGCCGGCGGGATCATCCTGGAGGCTCGCTGGGATCGGCCGGCGAAACCTACCGGTGCCCTCGTGTTCTGTCACCCGCACCCCCAACACGGGGGAACGATGAGCGCTCCCCTGATGCACAAGGTGACGAAGTTTCTGGTCGACCGCGGCCTGGCGGTGCTCCGTTTCAATTTCCGCGGGGTGGGTCGGTCGACCGGAGAATGGGACGACGGGGTGGGTGAGATCGACGACGTGGCCACCGCCGTCGCCCAGTTCCGGAGCAGCGGAGAAGACCTCCCGATGGGAATAGCGGGATGGTCGTTTGGAGCGGTAACCGCCCTTGCCTGGCAGGCCCGGGACGGCGACACGTCGCCGTATGCAGGCATCGCCCCGCCTGTCAGAACCGAGTACGCCGAACGTCTGCCGGCCCCCGACTCACTTCCCAGCGCCTCTCGCGCCTTCATCCTGGGTGACCGGGATCAGTTTGCGACCGTCGAGGAGACGAGGGTCTACACCGAGGCCGCCGGCGGCTCGCTGATTGTCATGAATGGAAGCGATCATTTCTTCTTCTTCCGGGAAGAGCAGGTCGCCAACGCTATTGCCGACCATTTCGCCGCCAGCATCGGGTAGTCGGTGGATCGCCTAGCCGAGGAGTGCCACGGCGACGAGTGCCCACAGCGCAATCCAGGCGGCGAGTTGAGCGGCAGCCCCGCAACGGTGGGTGAACCGGGTCATAGCTACCTAATCGGCCGACCCCGGGAAATCCTGAAGGGCGGCGGCTATCCCCGGGACGGGGTCGCGATCGGCCGGTACCCGCGGTTGCGGGCCTCGGCCAGTGTGTCCGGCGCCAGGGCAGATAGGAGGTTCAATCCGACGAGGTCCTCCCCTTCGAGGCGGGCTTCCAACGCCGCAACCTGATCAGCATCGTCGCAGTCGTAAACCCGCATATCGTCCCGGGTTCCCACAAACCGGCTCTCTTCGAACCGGCGGAGCCGGGCCATCAGTCGGCCCCCTCTTCCCACTCCTGCCAGCTCTCCCACTCAGCCATGTCGGCCGGATCCGGCTCCTCTACCAGCAGACTGCCGTCGTCGATCTCGTCTGAGTAGTCGATGTGCTCGATCTTCAGCTCGCCGTCCACCACAGCCGGGTCCTCAGCGTTCTCCCCCTCCTCGGTGAAAGTGAAGCGGAAGTAACCCATACGCCGGTAGACCCGCTTCTCCCCCGGGATCCAGGCGACGACGACCGGCTCTTCACCCAGTTCACCCCTCGTCGTGACGATGCCCGGGTAGCCGAGAACCAGCTCTCCGACGCCTTGCATTACCGACTCGTAGCCGTTGCCACCAAAGAAAGGAGCAGTGACCTCGTCGTCTAGGAGCTCACGTACTGCTTCCAGGTCGCGGGCGTTGAAAAAGTCTACGAACTCGTCGAGGCTGGCTTCTTCTGCTGAGTAATCGGTCATGCTCCGAGTCTAGGAACGGCTTCACCCACCACGAGCATGGCTGCCGGCGGTGGCGGTGCAGTCAGCCGCCAGGCGGGAACAGTGCTAGGAGCGAGTGCCAGATAGACCGCTACCAGCGGCTCGGCCAGCCGATGCCTGAGGTCAGAGCCAGGCCGGTTCGCGGTAGCCACCAAACACCTCCCCGAGTGTCGCCACAATCTCGCCCTCGGTTGCCCGGACCCGGGCGGCGGCCACGATCAGCTCCATCAAGTTGGCGGTGCCGGCGGCACCGTCTTCGAGAGCCGCCAGAGCGGCGGACACGGCCGCCTGGTCGCGCTGCGACCGCAAGTCGGACAGAACCCGGCGCTGGGCCGACTCGATCTCCTCGGAGATTCGCAGAATCTGAATGTCGTCCTCGTCCTCCTTGACGTACCGGTTGACGCCCACGATGCCGCGCTCGCCCGAGGTGACCTTTTTCTCGAACTCATAGGCGGAATCAGACAAGCGCCCCTGGAACCATCCCTCCTCGATTCCACGCAGCACCCCGGCCAACATCGATCCCGAGCCCATCCGGTCAATGGCCGCGAAGATCTCCTCGGCCGCTTCCTCGATATCGTCGGTCAGCTGCTCGAGGTACCAGGAGCCTCCCAACGGATCGATCGTATCGGCAACTCCGGTCTCCTCGGCGATGACCTGCTGGGTGCGCAGCGCCAGCTCGGCTGCCTCTGCCGTCGGGAGGGCGTACACCTCGTCGAGGGCGTTGGTGTGGAGACTCTGGGTTCCACCCAGGACCGCTGCCAGGGCCTCGATGGCAGTGCGGACCACGTTGTTGTAGGGCTGCTGTGCCGTCAGGGACACGCCGGCCGTCTGGGTATGGAACCGGAGCTTGAGGGACCGCTCATCGCTGGCGCCGTAACGCTGGCGCATCCAGCGCGCCCAGATACGGCGGGCGGCCCGGAATTTGGCTATCTCCTCGAAAAAGTCGACGTGGGCATCGAAGAAGAACGAGAAACGCGGTACAAAGGTGTCCACCTCGAGCCCGCGGTCACGACACGCCTCCACATAGGCGAAACCGTCAGCCAACGTAAATGCCAGCTCTTCGGCTGCCGTCGCTCCCGCCTCCCGGATGTGATAGCCGGAGATCGAGATCGTGTTCCAGAGCGGGACCTTCTCTATGCAGAACTCGATCTGGTCCACCAGCATCCGCAGATGCGGCTCGGGCGGGAACAGCCACTCCTTCTGGGCGATGTACTCCTTGAGGATGTCGTTCTGCAGGGTTCCCTGCAGACTGCTCCAATCGACTCCCTGATCCTCGGCGGCCACCAGCAGGAACCCGAAGAGGACCTGGGCCGGACCATTTATGGTCATCGACACCGACACCTCGTCGAGCGGGATCTGATTCATCAGCTGGCCCATGTCGTCGGCTGAATCAACCGCCACTCCGCAGTGCCCGACCTCCCCGAGGGCCCGCTCCGAGTCGCTGTCGATACCCATCAGCGTGGGCATGTCGAAGGCGACAGAGATCCCGTGCTGGCCCTCAGCCAATAAGTGGCGGAAACGGGCGTTGGTTTCGTGGACCGAGGCAAACCCGGCAAACTGACGGATCGTCCAGAGCCGCCCCCGGTAGCCGGTGGGGTGAATGCCCCTGGTGTACGGGTAGGCGCCCGGATATCCGATCCTCTCCGGCGGCTCCCCTTCGGGGGGTTGTCCAAGGGCGGCGACCGGTTCCCCCGACAGCGACTCGAACGATGATTGCCGCTGTCGTCCCGCCCGGTAGGCCTGTTCCCACTCCTCCCGGCCGCTCATGATGGAGCTTCCTCCACCGGCGATCCCAGCGCTCCAATACTGGCAAGGTAGGCGGCCTCCCCTTCGAGGATCGCCATGATCGCCTCGTCCGAGTACCGGGGTCCGCTGCGGCGGGTGATCTGGCGGCTGATGAAGCGGACGGCATCCTCGGACCCCCCAACCCGGACCGGCTGCAGAGGCCCGCTACTGCGGGGCGAGATGCCCTGCAGATAGATGACTTCCCACTCAAGGATGCGCCGGATGTCGTCCCGGCTGAGAGGTGATTCGGGTCCGAAGTCGGTATGGACAAAACTCACGGCGTCCTCGAGCACGTAGGTCAGTGGCTGATCGGTGGGCCGCTTGACCGCTTCCTGCCACACCATGGCGGCTGCGATTACCAGCAACACCGCGACCAGAAGCGCTCCGAGGATCAGGGGGCTCATAGGAAGAGATTACCCGCCGGCCACACAATCGGTCGCGGCTGACCGGGGTCCCCGGTGCGAGCAAACAAGCTGTATTGCCCCCTCGACGATCTAGTGTTTCGGGCGGGATTCATCAGGAGATCCGCCCGACGAGGCAAACGGCCATTCATGAGTTTCCTCACCTACACCCAACTGACATCGCTGCTGGCACTGTTCGCCAACGTGGCCACCCTGGTGCTGGTTGTCATCTTTGGCGGCGCCCGCTTCGAAATCAGCTCTCTTGTCAACGCCCGCGCTTGGCTGCGCCAGGCGCTGCGCGATGTTGGCGTCTGGCTGGCATGGACAGTCGCAACAGTGTCCACTGCCGGCAGCCTGCTCTACTCAGAGCACTACAACCTGATCCCGTGCCGGTATTGCTGGTATCAGCGAATCGCCATGTACCCGCTGGTCGTCATCCTGCTGATCGCCGCCGTCAAGAAGGTCAACTCCGAGGCCCGTCGCTACGGCCTCCCGCTGGCGGTCATCGGCGTGATCATCTCCGGCTATCACTATCTGATTCAGCAGTTTCCCGACCTCGAATCCGGGGCCTGCTCCCTCAGCGTTCCCTGCTCGGCGCCCTACGTCTGGAAGTACGATTTCATCTCCATTCCATATATGGCCCTGGCCGGATTCTTACTGATCGCGGCACTGCTGCTCGTGACGGACCGGGAGTGAGGCGCCTGGCGCTGGCCCTGGTGCTTATAGCGGGGGCGTGCGGAGCCAGTACCCCGGCGGACACCGACAACGCCACACCGTTGGCCGCGGTCGCCACCACCACCACGACTACTTCTACGACTACAACCACCATCGCGGCCACGCCGAGGGAGACGGCCTCCGAGGTCTCGATCGTTGGGGACGCCCTGCCCGTCTTCGGGGCCACTCCAGATCCGGCAATTGGCATGCCCGCCCCGGTCGTCGCCGGCGCCGGCTTCGACGGCTCCGAGGTCACCATCGGACCATCGGACAAGTTCAGAGTGGTCATGTTCCTGGCGCACTGGTGCTCTCACTGCCGGGGCGAGGTGGAGGAGCTGGGACCGCACCTGAAGCTGTCCCCCCCACCCGCCAACGTCGAACTCTTCTCTGTCTCGACCTCCGCGCGGCCCGCCGGCGACAACTATCCGCCTTCGGAGTGGTTGACCCCAGGGGCCTGGCCCGTTCCGGTACTGGTGGACACCGAGGACACGGCAATCGCCAACGCTTTCGGCTTGACCGCCTTCCCATACTGGGTGGTCGTAGACCCCGATGGTGTCGTATTAGGCAGAACCGCCGGTAGCCTGCCTGTCGAATCAGTCGAAGCACTCTTCGACAACCTGGCCGAACGCGAAGGTTGACATGACATCCCGCAATACCTCTAACACCTCCAATGCCAAGACGCTCCTCATCTGGCTGGGCGGCGTCGTCGCCGTCATCGGCCTAATTGCCGTCGTCCTCGCCTCAGGAGGCAGCTCGGAGAGCGGCGCCGATCATCCCGATCTGCAGGGCGCACCGGCCGTAACCGGCGATTCGCTAGCACCTCTGGCGCAGGGAGCGCACACCGATCCGGAGTCCGGGAGTCCGGTACCGACGGTGGTCGGAGCCGACTTCTCAGACGAGTCCGTCTCCATCGAGAACAACGGCAAAGCCAAAATGATCATCTTCCTGGCCCACTGGTGCCCCAACTGCCAGGCCGAGGTACCGGAAGTAACTCGCTGGCTGGCCGAGAATGAAGTGCCGGACAACGTTGAGATCATCTCCGTTGCCACCTCCATCTCTAGAGGCCGTGAGAACTTCCCACCCTCCGATTGGCTGGAGGACGAGAACTGGCCGGTGCCGGTGTTGCTGGACTCCGCCATTTCCGAAGTCGGCGTTGCCTACGGAGTCAGCCTCTTCCCGTTGTGGGCGATGGTGGACCCCGACGGCAATCTGATCCAACGCATCAGCGGAGCCGGCCAGGTCGATATGTCCTTCTGGACGTCGACGCTTGCTGCGCTCTAGAGGCCGACCCGATTTGCCAGCACCCGCCGCTGCCGGTCGGGTGCGCCAAACATGAGCTCAGTGCTCTTGGCCCGCTTGAAAAACAGGTGGGCATCGTGTTCCCAGGTGAACCCGATGCCGCCGTGCACCTGGATGTTGTCGCCGGCCGCCTTGAAGAAAGCCTCGGAGCAATAGGCCTTGGCCATCGGGGCCGCAACTCCCAGATCGTCTGACCCCGAGGCCAGCGCCCAGGTCGCATACCCGGCTGCCGACCTGGCCGACTCCAGGCCGACCAGCATGTCGGCGCACATATGCTTGATCGCCTGGAAAGAACCGATCGGCCGCCCAAACTGCTTACGCTCCCCGGCGTACTCCACTGCCATCTCCAGCACCCGCTCCAATCCCCCAACCTGCTCGGCCGCGATGGCGGTCCGGGCCACATCGTAAAGGCGTTCCACCGTCTGCCAATCGGCCCCCTCCAACCGGGCGGCCGGGCTGGCTGCCAGGTCGACCGATGCCAGAGTCCGGGTGCTGTCGAGGGCAACCAGCCGTTCGATCTGAACAGAATCTCCTTCCACCGCGAACAGGCCGACTTCGCCACCCGTGCGTGCCGCCACGATGATGAGGTCGGCGAAGTGGCCGGCGGTCACGAAGGATTTGGTGCCGGTCAACGCGTAACTCGATCCATCCTCCTTTGCTTCGGCCTTCACCGAGGCTTCATCCCACCCGCCGCTCGTTTCGGCGACGGCCAGGGTGGCGATCACCTCACCGGAGGCCACCGCGGGGAGCCAATGGGCCTTCTGCTGCTCATTAGCCCCGGCCAGCAAGGCTTCGGCCGCCAGCACGGCTGAGGAGAGATAGGGAACCGGGGCCAGTGCCCGCCCCATCTCCTGAAGGAGGATGGCGGTTTCAGCGAACGTGAAGCCGGCACCGCCGTAGACCTCCGGGATATGCATAGCCTGCCAGCCCTGCTCGGCCATGCCCTTCCACAGCGGCCGGTCGTAGCCGGCCTCCGACTCCATAATCTCCCTGACCCTATCGGTCGCACACTCGTCGGCCAGGAAACGGCGGGCTCCGTCGCGGAGCATGATCTGTTCGTCGGAGAAGGTGAAGTCCATCCAGGGCGATGATAGGGGAGGCATGATCGGCGATCGCCGGCCACCCCTGATTTCAGAACCGGGCACGACAGTCCGATATCTATTGGATGTCGACCTTTCGCGCCCCGGGGGTGCTGGCACTGTTGCTGATCGCGGCTGCCTGCACATCGCCTGCCCGCACCGACACCGCCGCGCTGCCATCGGCCACCACGGTGCCGACCACCACCACGGTGACGGTCCCGCCCGAAACCACCACCACGGAGCCCACTCTCCAGCCGTCCGGGCCCGACGTCATTGCCTGGCTTGCTCCCGACGCCGCTGCCACAACCCTGTCGGAAGCCGTCGCCGGGTGGGCCGGCATCGGCACCGTCCACTTGATCGCCAGCGACGAGGCACTGGCCGAATTCATCGCCCTCCACGGCGAGGATGATCCCAATCTGGTCAAGGATGTTTCCGGCGAGGCGCTGCCGGCATCGCTGCGCATTGAACTGTCTCACCCGTCCTACCTCGCCGGGGTGGCTGCTCAATTGCGTTCCCTTTCCGATGTTGCCGCCGTCGACACCGCGATCACCCCCGTCTGCAACCCTTTCCCGGGCTGGAACATCGTTCTGTTCGTGGACGACGACCGGCAACTGACCCGGCTCCGCAACCAACTGGCCACTGCCGGGGACATCACCGACATCTCGGTAATCGGTCGCGAAGAGGCTTACGGGGAGTACCTCGAGCGCTTCGCCGGCATCGCCGACCTCAGCACCAGCATCGTGGTGCAGGACATGTCGGTGTCCATCCGGGGCCGCTCGACCAACCCCGTCACCCTCTCATTAGTGCGGGACGGCTTCGAAGGCGACCGCGCCGTCAAGGGGATCCAGGTCTTCCACCCGGGTTCGCCCGCCTGCCACTGACCGGGAAGATACCCCTGTCGGTATGCGGGGCCGAGAGCCTAAGCTCTCCCCGATGGAACCCATTCTCAAAGTGTCGAATCTGCACGTCTCCGTCGCGGAAACGCCCATCCTCAAGGGCATCGACCTGGAAGTCGAGCGGGGGGCTATTCACGCAGTGATGGGCCCGAACGGGTCGGGAAAGTCGACTCTGGCCAACGTCCTGATGGGAAACCCGGCCTACACCGTGACCAGCGGGAGCATCCTCTTCCAGGGCAAGGAGCTGGTGCAAGGTGAGGATTGGACCGACGAGCAAATCGCCGAGGTGACTCCCACCCGACGCGGCAAGGCCGGGATGTTCCTGGCGTTCCAGTACCCGGAGGAGGTCCCGGGGGTCACCATCGTCAACTTCCTGCGCCAGGCGCTTTCCAACCGCACCGGAGTCGACCTGACGGTTCTCGAGCTGCGACTCAAGGTGGCAGACACCATGCGCGAGCTGGGCATGGATCCCAGCTTCGCCGATCGCTACCTGAACGAAGGATTCTCCGGCGGGGAGCGCAAGCGCAACGAGGTTCTGCAAATGGCTGTGCTCGAGCCCGAGCTCGCCATCATGGACGAGACCGACTCGGGGCTTGACATCGATGCCCTGCGAGTGGTCGCCGACGGAGTCAACCGGCTGCGCGATCCTGAGCGGGCCTTCCTGGTTATCACCCACTACCAGCGCCTGCTCGAGTACATCACACCCGACATCGTTCACATCCTCCTCGACGGCAAGATCGTCGAAACCGGTGGGCCGGAACTGGCCGCCCGGGTGGAGGGTGAGGGATACGAGGCCTACCGGGCCGCGGTCGGGGCCTGAGTCGTTTGTGACCGACTTCGCCGAGCTTCGCGCAGACTTTCCCATCCTCCAGCAGGAGATGAACGGCCACCCCCTGGTCTACCTGGACTCGGCCGCCACTTCCCAGAAACCGGACTCCGTCATCGAGGCGCTGTCCGACTTCTACCGAACCGGCAACGCCAACGTCCATCGCGGGGCCTACACGCTTTCGAACAACGCCACCGATCAGTACGAGGCGGCCCGGGCCCGGGTGGCGGGCTTTGTAAACGCCGGAACCAGGGAGATAGCCTTCAACCGGGGCACAACCTCCGCTCTCAACCAGATTGCCTATGGCTGGGGCCTCTACAACCTGCAGGAAGGTGACCGGGTACTGCTGACGCTGATGGAGCACCACGCCAACATCGTCCCCTGGCAGCTGGTTAGCCGCCACACCGGGGCCGAGCTCGTCTATGTCCCCCACACCGGCGACTACGCCCTGGACTTGGACGCTTTCACCGAACTGCTGGATGAGCGGGTCAAGGTGGTGGGGGTCACCGCGATGTCGAACGTACTCGGAACTATCAACCCGGTCCGCCAGATTGCCGACGCCGCCCATGCCGCCGGAGCGGTGGTGGTGGTGGACGCAGCGCAGGCAGTTCCTCACATGCCGGTGGACGTGAAGGAGATGGACGCCGACTTCCTTGCCTTCTCCGGGCACAAGATGCTGGGACCGACGGGCATCGGCGTGCTGTACGGCAAGCTCGACCTCTTGGAGGCGATGGAGCCCGCCGAGGGTGGCGGGGAGATGATCAGCGACGTTCAGCTCGATTCCTCCAGCTGGGCGGAGGTCCCCCACAAATTCGAGGCCGGGACGCCTCCCATTGCCGAGGCTATCGGCTTGGCCGCGGCCATCGACTACCTGGAAAAGCTGGGAATGGGAGCGGTGAGAGATCACGAGGTCGAGATCACTGCTTACGCCCTTGATCAACTCGGCAAGATCGACGGCCTCACCATTTACGGGCCCGACGACGTCGGTAGCCGCGGTGGAGCCGTCAGCTTCACGCTGGCCGACATCCATCCGCACGACCTGGCCACCATCCTGGATCAGCGTGGGATTGCCATCCGGGCCGGCCACCACTGCGCCCGCCCCCTGGCCCGATCGCTCAACCAGCCGGCCACGGCCCGAGCATCGTTCTACCTTTACAACACTGAGGCCGACGTCGATGCCCTCGCCGCCGGCTTGCAAGAGGCCAGGGAGATATTCGGTGTCGCTTAACGAGCTGTATCGCGAAGTCATCCTCGACCACTACCGCGCCCCCCGCCACCACGATCACCTCGACGCCCCCCACGGGACGGCCGAAGGCAAGAACCCGCTGTGCGGCGATGAAGTCACTATCGAACTCAAACTGGACGGCGGCGTGGTCAGCGAGGTGGGCGCCATCGGGGTGGGATGCTCCATCAGCCAGGCCTCGGCCTCGATGATGTCGGAAGCCGTGGCAGGCAAGAAGCTGATCGAGGTCGAAGAACTGGTTCGCAAATTCAAGGTGATGATGACAATCGAGGAATCCGCCGAGCAGGTGGTGGATCCCGACCGCCCCGGCGCTGTCCTCGGAGACCTGGAAGCCTTGCAGGGAGTCCGCAAGTTCCCCGTTCGGATCAAGTGTGCCGACCTCCCCTGGATCACTCTCCAGCAGGCGCTGGAGGAAGCGAGATGAGTTCGGGCCTCGGGTTCGGGTTGATCTCAACCCAGCGCAGCCCCGGCGATTCGCGCAGCTGGAGCGACCTCTATCGAGAAGCTCTCGAGCTGACGGTCAAGGCCGAGGAGCTCGGTTACAACAGCATCTGGACCACCGAGCATCACTTCATCGACGATGGATACATGCCGGGGCTTCTCCCGATGAGCGCAGCCATGGCCGCCCGCACCTCCAGCATTGAAATCGGCACCGGCGTGATCCTGGCTCCCCTCTACCACCCTCTCCGACTGGCCGAAGACGCTGCCACCGTCCAGCTCATAGCCAACGGCCGGTTCACTCTCGGCCTCGGCCTCGGGTGGATGCCCGCCGAGTTCGAAGCGCTCGGCGCCGACCTGCGGCGGCGAGGACGGGCAATGGACGAGATCCTCCACATCCTCCGTCTGGCCTGGACCGGGGAGCCCTTCTCCCACGAAGGATCGGTCTACCAGATCCCCCTCGTCGGGGTGCGACCGACTCCCGAACACCACCTGCCCATCCTCATCGGTGGCGGAGCCGAAGCTGCGGTACGCCGGGCCGCCCGGCTGGCCGACGGATTCTTCTCAAACGCCTCACCCACCCGACTCGCGCAGCAAGTTGGTTGGGCAAACGACGAGTTGTCCAAGGCAGGCCGGGATCCGGCCGACTTCCGCTGGATCTACTACACGGTCATGTTCCCGGGGGTCGACCGCGACCTGGCCTGGGAGCGGGGCCGCCACCACATCCACGCCATGCGATGGAAGTACGAGGACATGGAAGATTCGGCAGTTCGTTCGGGTCCGCTGCCGGCACTGCCAGCCCTGACGCCCGAGTCCGAGGAGAACCTGCGGGCAGCCACTTTGTTGGGACCGGGCGAGCAGATCGCCGAGCAGATCAATCAGATCAAGGAGGCGGCGGGAGTTGACTTTGACGTCGTCGCCCGCTCCTACTTCCCAACGCTCGACTGTTCCGGCCAGGTCGAGATCCTCGAACAACTGGCCGCCGAGGTCGCTCCCCTCCTCTGACCGTCCCGCCCGCGCATCACCGGCGAGAGCCCGGCAGGGGCGGTTGCCGGGGTGCTCGACGGCCCGAGCCAGCGGGCAGCCGCGACCTCTACCTGGGCGGAGTTGGCCGGGCGCAACCCGTCCGTGCGAGCGGTTGCCCTGATCGAGGCGTCTAGCCGGTCACCCCGCCCTCGGTCATAGCGTGCAGGTCGAGAGCTGCCGACAACTCCTCGCCCGTCAGGCCGGACTTCTCAGCCGCCACCTCCCGGACTCCTCGTCCTTCGGCGAACGCCGTCTTGGCAATGTCGGCGGCCAGGTCGTAGCCAATCCGCGGCGCCAGGGCTGTGATGATGATGATGTTGCGCTCGAGCAGTTCGGTCGCTCTGGCCGCGTCGGCTTCCAGATTCTCAACGCACTTCTCACCCAGGACCGTTGAGGCGTTGGCCAGCAGTTCGATGGCCTGGAGCAGGTTGTGGGCCATGACCGGCATCATCACGTTCAGCTCGAAGTTGCCGTTGGCTCCGCTCCAGGTAATGGCGGCATCGTTGCCCATCACCTGGGCGGCCACCATCATCACTGCCTCAGGGATCACAGGGTTGACCTTCCCGGGCATGATCGAGGAGCCGGGCTGCAGCGATGGCAGCTTGATCTCGGCAATCGCCGTACGCGGTCCTGAGGAAAGCCAGCGCAGATCGTTGGCGATCTTGAACAGTGAGGTGGCCACCGTTTTGAGGGCACCGGAAGCTGCCACAACTGCATCCTTGGCGGCCTGAGCCTCGAAGTGATTGTCGGCCTCTCGGAAAGGCATCCCGGTCCGTTCGGCTATCCGGGCAATGGTCTTGGCCGCGAACCCCTCGGGAGCGTTAATCCCGGTCCCCACCGCGGTTCCACCTAGTGCCAATTCCTCCAGGTCGGGCAGAACCGCTTCCAGCCGGGCCTTCCCCTTCGCTACCTGCGCCGCGTAGCCGGAGAATTCCTGCCCCAGCCGGACCGGCGTGGCGTCCATCAAGTGGGTTCGTCCCGACTTTACGATCCCGTCGAACTCGGTTGCTTTAGCGCCCAGAGCTCCGGCCAGTGCCTCGAGAGCGGGCAACAGCTCTTCCCGTATCGCTGCCACAGCCGCGATGTGGATGGCCGTCGGAATCACGTCGTTCGACGATTGTCCCTGGTTGACATGGTCATTGGGGTGAACCAGCCGACTCCCGCGATCGCCGCCGAGCGCTTCAGTGGCGATGTTGGCGATAACCTCGTTGGCGTTTGTGTTCGTCGAGGTCCCCGACCCGGTTTGAAATACGTCGAGCACAAACTGACTGTCCAGCTCGCCGGCCACTACCTTGTCGGCGGCTTCGGCGGCGGCTGCGGCTAGCTCGGCGGCATAGGTGCCGAGTTCCTGGTTGGTTCTGGCCGCCTCGGCTTTGATGAGGCCGAGGGCCCAGATGAACCGCCGGTTGAAACCGATCCCCGAAATCGGGAAATTGTCCCTGGCGCGCTGGGTGGATGCTCCGTAGTAAGCGTCGTCGGGTACCTCGACCTCGCCCATGGAGTCACGTTCGATCCGCATGTCGATCTCCTCGTCGATCTGTCGCTATGGGCAAGCCTACGGAGCCGGGCGGCACGGTAGGGTGCCGCCATGAGCTCAGAGATCACCCTTCAGGACCGCACCATCATCGTCACCGGAGCCTCTCGCGGAATCGGTGAAGCGATTGCGCGGGCGGGTGCTGCCGCGGGAGCGAATGTCGTTCTTGCTTCTCGCAAACAGGAGGGCGTCGACGCGGCTGCAGCTGCCATCGCTGCAGAGGGCGGCCGGGCGATGGCAGTTGCCTGCCATATGGGGGATTCCGCCCAGGTAGACCGGCTCTTTGCCCGAGCGGCCGAGGCCTTTGGATCTGTGCATGGTCTTGTCAACAACGCCGCCACCAATCCGTACTTCGGCCCCACCCTCGGCATCGAGGAGCCCGCCTTCGACAAGACTATCGAAGTCAACCTGAAGGGCCCGCTAGCGGCCAGTCGCCGCTTCGTCGAACAGGCGGCGCCGGGAGGATCGATCGTCAACATTGCCAGCGTGGCCGGACTGCGGGCTGCCCCGCTGCAGGGGGTGTACGCGATGACGAAGGCGGCCCTCATCTCTATGACCCAAACCCTGGCGCACGAAGTCGGTCCTATGGGCATCCGGGTCAATGCCATCGCACCCGGTCTGGTCGAAACCCGCTTTGCTTCTGCTCTGATCCAGAACGAAGACCTGCTGAAGCACGTCGTCGATCGGACGCCGCTGGGACGCCACGGTCAACCAGACGAGATCGCCGGTGCCGCCGTCTATCTGTTGTCAGAGGCTTCCGCCTTCATGACCGGTCAGACCATGGTGATCGACGGCGGCGTCACCAGCGGCTGAGGAGGAGTAACCGATAAGCTCGGCTTCGACAGATGGATCGGGAGGCTGAATGAGTGAGCGATTGGAAAGATACCGGACCGCGATCGCCGGCTCTGACTTCGAGACGCTTGGTTCGCTCCGCCATCCCGAGTACCAGTGTTTTTACCCCCAGTCGGGCGAGCGCTTCCTCAGCCATGAGGCCTGGGTTGAGGCACACACCGACTACTCGGCTCGCTTTGCTGAGGAAGATCTGGCCGGCTCCTCGGTTAAGGGCGGCAAGCGGCGGGCGGACGTGACCAGGACGGTTGCACCAACCTTCATGATGCCCACTCCGATCGTGCAAGTCTCCGACACCGGCGACCTGGTGGTGATGGAGGGAAAGGCGACCTGGCCGGATGGCAAGGTCTACAACTGGGTGCGGATCGTGGAGTACCGCGATCACCTGGTGTGGCGGGAGACCGAGTACTTCGCAGAGCCGTTCGAGGCTCCTCAATGGCGGGCCGAGTTTGTGGTGATCGACCCACCGGATTAGCCGGCTACGACTCCGGATCGAGGATCGCTCTCAGGACCTCCGGCCAATCCTCGCCTGCCAATCCAGCTGAAACCAGCAAGTTCCTCCAGTCGGTTCTGGCCAGTTCGAGCGCTTCGGGAAGCGACCGCCGTTTGGCAACGAGGGCGATGGCAGTCAGTAGCCGTTCGGGAACCTGCGAGGTAGCACCCGGGTCGTGCGCCTCTAGTTGGCGAAGCACGAATGGGGCTTCCTCTCCGAATTCTTGGATGGTCCAGCGTCTCAGCCGCTGCGTCAGTCCTGCCGACATGAGGCCAGTGAACCAGAACCCGACGCCGGGTGCAGGACCGCGCCGGATCAGTGCAGCTGGTGCTTTGACTCGGTGGAGGGTTCCGCTTCGTAGTCGGGATGGAGGCTGATCCCGGCCTCCCCGGTGTATGAAGTCACGAGACTGGCCAGTTCGGCCAGCGCCGGGCCATCGCACCCATCGCTTCCCCACGCAACATGATCGTTCTCGATCAGCACCGCCGCCGGCAGCTTTTCCAGCTGGAAGGCGGCGCTGGCCTGATAGGGACG